>Ga0308171_1000815_pt1 | contig 53150 bp, 55 predicted proteins | sample PhyGR1_FD_202135 | JGI IMG/M metagenome (GOLD analysis project Ga0308171, IMG submission 202135) | Phyllosphere microbial communities from UC Gill Tract Community Farm, Albany, California, United States - DLSLSG.R1 | ecosystem: Host-associated > Plants > Phyllosphere > Unclassified | place: USA... | reverse complement strand
TCCGTTCGGCACAGGCATGAAAGCACGGCTGCAGACATCGATGGGGCAACACCTGGTCATGACGCCGCAGCTGCGTCAGGCGATCAAGCTGTTGCAGATGTCCAGCGCCGAGCTGGAGCTGGAGATCGCCGAAGCGGTGGAGACCAATCCCCTGCTGGACTGGGCCGAAAATGCCGAGCCGGCGCTGGAGGCCGGGCCCGGCGAGGATGACCGCCCGCCCGCCGTGGCGGCCGATACCAGTACCGATGGCGAGCACCAGGTCAGCGCCAGCGACGACTGGTCGCCCGGTGAGGGCGACTGGAGCAGCGGCAGCAGCGGCGGCTCCTTCGACGATGACGACAACGGCAGCGCCGCCGAGCGCGTGGCCGAGACCGAATCGCTGGCCGACCACCTGCTGTGGCAGCTGCACCTGTCCCACCTCTCCCCCCGCGACCGCAGCATCGGCGCGGCGCTGATCGATGCGTTCGAAGACGATGGCTACCTGCGCGAGCCCCTGTCGGCGATCGCCGAGACCCTGCTGCCGGGCATCCATGCCGGTGAAGACGAAATCCTGACCGTGCTGCACCAGATCCAGCGCTTCGACCCGGTCGGGGTCGGCGCGCGCACCCTGGGCGAGTGCCTGGTCCTGCAGCTGGACGTGCTGTGCCCGCAGACCCCCGGGCTGGCCCTGGCCCGGCGCATCGCCCAGGGGCCGCTGGAGAAGCTGCCCCGCAGCGGCGTGGCCGGGCTGGCCCAGGAACTGCGCGAGCCGCTGGCCGCGGTGGAAACCGCCGTGCAGCTGCTGCGCTCGCTCGATCCCCGCCCGGGCACGCAGATCGGCGAGCTCTCCCACGACAGCTACGTGGTGCCCGACTGCGTGGTCTGGCGCCAGAACGGCGTCTGGCGCGCCGCGCTGGCCGGGCATGCCGGGCCCAAGGTGGTGATCCACCGGGGCTACGAGCAGATGATCCGGCGCTGCGGCGAAGCCGACGCCGGCTACATGCGCGCCCACCTGCAGGAAGCGCGCTGGCTGCTCAAGGGCCTGGAAGCCCGCGGCGAGACCCTGCTGCGGGTGATGCGCTGCCTGCTGGACCAGCAGGCCGCCTTCCTGGAGTTCGGCGAACAGGCGCTGCGCCCGCTGACCCTGCGCGAGATCGCCGGGGAGCTGGGCCTGCACGAATCCACCATTTCCCGCGCGATCGCCCGCAAGTACGTGCGTACCCCGCGCGGCACCCTGCCCCTGCGCGCCTTCTTCGCCTCCGGGATCGATACCGACAGCGGCGGCGAGGCCTCCAGTACCGCGATCCAGGCCATGATCCGGCGCCTGATCGACGATGAGAACCCACGCAAGCCGCTTTCTGACGCCAAGCTGGCTGACCTGCTCAAAACCTCCGGAATACCGGTAGCGCGACGCACCGTTGCGAAGTATCGTGAAGCCATGAACATTTCCGCCTCGCACGAAAGGGTACGAATCGTCTGACGCTCCACCGCGCCTGGCGGGAAGGTTCATTGGCTCATCCGAACAAAGGAGAAACCCGATGCTCATCGAGACGTTTGGCAAGGACCACCTTGAAGTCACCCCCGCTCTGAACGAGTACGTGGAGACCAAGCTGGAACGGTTGGGAAAGCACTTCGACCAGCACTGCGAGATCCGCGTGCAACTGTCGATCCGCAAGCCGGACCACCATGCCGATGCGAGTGTGAATGTTCCTGGGCAAACCCTGCACGCGGATGCCAGCGGCCCCACGATGTATGCGGCGATCGACATCCTGGCCGACAAGCTCGACCGGCTGGTGATCAAGCACAAGGAAAAAAAACAGCAGCACGCACCGCTTCCGCTGCCACTGGGCGACAATGAGGGCTGATGCCCTCGTCTTCCCCCCGACATGCCCTTGACTGATCTCCTGGCGGCCGTGCGCACGCAAGTGTTGCCGGCCGCCGATCGTGACAGCGTGCTGAAGGCCGCAGCCCGCCTGCTGGCCTGCCGCGAAGCCAACGCCGAGCAGATCTACCAGAACCTGTGCCAGCGCGAGACGCTGGGCAGTACCGCCATCGGCCATGGCATCGCCATCCCGCATGGCCGCGCGCCCCTGCTCGAACGCCCCCGCGGCGCCCTGCTGCGGCTGGAAACGCCGGTGGAATTCGGCGGCGATGAACCGGTCGATCTGGTCTTCGCCATTGCCGTGCCCGCGCACTACACCCATCAACACCTGATGCTGCTCTCCGAGCTGGCCGAACTGTTCTCCGAACCGGCCATCCGCCAGGCGCTGCGCGAAGCGCGCGACGGCGATGCACTGCGCCAGGTCATCGAATTCCCCCCGCCGGCGAGTGCCGCATGAATACCAGCATCACCGCGCGCGAGCTGTTCGAACAGCAGCGCGACCGCCTGGCACTGCGCTGGATCGCCGGGCAGCAGGGCGAACGGCGTGAGCTGGAGGCCGGCAACAAAGTCTCGCGCCGCCCCTCGCTGGCCGGCTACCTCAACGCCATCTACCCCAACAAAGTGCAGATCCTCGGCACCGAGGAACTGTCCTGGCTGGATTCGCTGGACTCGCGCCAGCGCTGGGAGACCATCGAGCGGATCATGCAGTCGCATCCGCTGGCGCTGGTGATCACCCGCAACCAGTCCTGCCCGGAAGACCTGCGCGCGGCCGCCGATGAATCCCAGACGCCGCTGTGGATCTCGCCCAAGCGCGGCCATGAACTGCTCAACCACCTGTCCTACCACCTGGCGCGCACGCTGGCGCCGCGGGTGATCCTGCATGGCGTGTTCATGGAGATCTACTCCATCGGCGTGCTGATCACCGGTGAGGCCGGCTCGGGCAAGAGCGAGCTGGCGCTGGAGCTGCTCAGCCGCGGCCACCGGCTGGTGGCCGATGATGCCCCCGAATTCACCCAGATCGCCCCGGACGTGCTCGATGGCACCTGCCCGGAGCTGCTGCAGGACCTGCTGGAAGTGCGCGGCCTGGGCGTGCTGAACGTGCGCGAGATGTTCGGTGATACGGCTGTAAAGAAGAACAAGTACCTTCGGCTGATCGTCCACCTGACCAAGCCGATGACCGAGCCCACCCCCTACGGCTATGAACGCCTGACCGGCGATTCGGGCACGCGCCACGTGCTGGACCTGGATGTGCCGCTGATCACCCTGCCGGTGATGCCCGGCCGCAACCTGGCCGTGCTGACCGAAGCGGCCACGCGCCTGCATATCCTGCGCACCAAGGGCATCGACCCGGCCGCGATGTTCATCGCCCGCCACAGCAACATGCTGGAACGACGCACCCCATGACGACCCCCGCCCCCGCCGCCGCCCCGGAAGCGGCCACCCTGATCATCGTCAGCGGCCTGTCCGGCTCGGGCAAGACGGTCGCGCTGAAGACCTTCGAAGATCTCGACTACTACTGCTCGGACAACCTGCCGATCAACCTGCTGCCCGATTTCGTGCGCAGCCTGCTGGGTGCCACCGGCCGCGAGGGTCCGCGCCGGCTGGCGGTGGGCATCGATGTGCGCGCCCAGAGCGATCTTTCCCAGCTCTCGCACTGGCGCAAGGATGCCCAGGCCGCCGGGCTGGACGCGCAGCTGCTGTTCTTCGATGCCACCGATGAAACCCTGCTCAAGCGCTACGCCGATACCCGCCGCCGCCACCCGCTGAGCCAGCTGGGCCTGTCCCTGCCAGAGGCGATCGCCCGCGAACGCGAGCTGACCGCGCCGCTGCGCGAAGCGGCCGATGCGGTGATCGATACCAGCCACCTCAACGTGCACCAGCTGCGCCGCAAGGTGGTGACCGAATTCGCGCTGACCCACGGCAACAAGCTGTCGCTGCTGTTTGAATCGTTCGCCTACAAGCGCGGCGTACCCGCCGAAGCCGATTTCGTCTTCGATGTGCGCGTGCTGCCCAATCCGCACTGGGATCCGGAGCTGCGCCCGCTCTCCGGCCGCGACGCCGGTGTGCGCGAGCACCTGGATGCACAGCCGGATGTGCAGCGCTACGCCGCCCAGCTGGTGGATTTCCTGGATACCTGGCTGCCGCGGCTGGGCAATGACACCCGCAGCTATGTCACCGTCGCCTTCGGCTGCACCGGCGGCAAGCACCGCTCGGTGTACATGGCCGAACGGATGGCCCGGCACGCCCGCGAACAGGGCTGGGCCGAGGTCGCCACCTTCCACCGGGAGCTGGACTGAAACACGGCCTGCGCCCGGTGTCATGCCGCCGCCGGGCAACCCTGAACGGCAGAACACACTGATGTCACGCGCGACAGCGCTGGGTGCTACCGCCAATTCATGTTGACCTGTTAACGTTCGGGAATGACCTGTGGCATTCTCCTCGTAACGCATCCTGGTGTCGGCAGCGCCCTGCTGGACGTGGCAACACGCCTGCTGCGGCACCTGCCGCTGAAGACCGAAGCTTTCGAAGTACCGTTCGATGCGGACATGGACGCCCTGCTCCCGCTTGCCTCGGCCGCCTTGCGCCGGGTCGACAGCGGCCAGGGGGTCCTGATCCTGACCGACCTGTACGGCGCCAGCCCCAGCAATCTGGCCGGGCAGCTGGCCCGGCTGGGCACGCCGGCGCGCCGGGTTTCGGCGCTCAGCCTGCCGATGTTGCTGCGGGTGATGAATTATCCGGAACAGGGACTGGATCAACTGCCCGCCACTGCGGCGGCGGGTACTCGCAATGGAGCGATTGTCGACGATGCTTGAACGTGAACTCACCGTATCCAACCGCCTGGGCCTGCATGCCCGCGCCACTGCCAAGCTGGTGCAGGAGCTGGCGCCGTTCCGCTGCAATGTGACCATGGCCGCCAAGGGCCGCGAGATCAACGCCAAGAGCATCATGGGCGTGATGCTGCTCGCCGCCGGCCAGGGCACGCCGGTCACGGTGCGCATCGAGGGCGAGGATGAAGCCGCCGCGATGGACGCCGTGGTGGCCCTGTTCGAACGGCGTTTCGACGAGGACAGCTGAGCATGCCGGGGCAACCGTCGCGATCCGGTTCCACCGCATCGTCCCGGACCGTTTCCGGGGCGCTGCTGCTGACCGGCCACGGTGCCTCGCGCGGGAATGCCCTCGGCCGTGCCCGCGTGCGCCTGCCGCACGCGCTGGAAGTGGCCGAACAGCGGATCCCCCCGGCCAAGGTGGACGCCGAACTCAAGCGCCTGCACGTGGCCGTGGAGGCCGCGCGCGGTGAAATGCACGACCTGCGCCAGCGCCTGCAGGGCGCGCTGAACCAGGAGGCGGGCGAGTTCCTCGACCTGCATGCCCTGCTGCTGGATGACCCGGAACTGCTGTTCGGGCTGGACGAGCTGATCCGCAGTGGCCCGTACAGCGCCGGCTATGCGCTGCGCGTGCAGCGCGACCGCCTGGCCAAGGTCTTCGATGGCATGGACGATGCCTACCTGAAGAGCCGCATGGACGACCTGGATCATGTGATCGGTCGCATCCACGCCTTCCTGCAGAAACGCCCGCCGGACGTGAAAGGCATGGCCGGGGAAATCCTGGTCTGCGACAACATCGCGCCTTCCGAGCTGGCCCAGCTGCAGGCCCACGGCGTGGTCGGCATCGTCACCGCCGGTGGCAGCGCCCTCTCGCACAGCGCGATCCTGGCGCGCAGCCTGCACCTGCCGCTGATCGTCAACGTCCCCAACGTGCTGCAGAAGGTGGCCGACGGCGACGTGCTGATCATGGACGGCAGCGACGGCACGGTCACCATCAATCCGCAGGCCCCGGATCTGCGCGATTACCGGGTGCGGCTGCGCGAGCATGCGCGCGAGCAGCGCGAGCTGGGCCGCCTGCGCACCAAGCCCAGCCGCACCCGCGACAATGTCGACATCACGCTGCTGGCCAACGCCGAATCCAGCGAGGACGTGACCCAGGCGCATGCGCTGGGCGCGCACGGGCTCGGGCTGTACCGCACCGAATTCCTGTTCCTGCAGCGCAACGAACTGCCCGACGAGCAGGAACAGTTCGAAACCTACCGCGATGCCGCGCTCGGCATGAGCGGTCGGCCGGTCACCATCCGCACCCTGGACCTGGGCGCGGACAAGGCCGACCGCACCGGGCTGACCCTGAGCAATGAAGAAAACCCGGCCCTGGGCCTGCGTGGCGTGCGCCTGTCGCTGGCCCGGCCGAAGGTGGCCGACACCCAGCTGCGCGCGATCCTGCGCGCCTCGGCGTACGGCAAGCTGCGCATCCTGATCCCGATGGTCAGCACGCGCGAAGAGATCCTCGCCGTGCGCCGGCGCCTGCTCAAGCAGGCCGAGCTGCTGCGCGCGGAAGGCCACGAGGTGGCCGAACACATCCCGTTCGGCGCGATGATCGAAGTACCTGCCGCGGCGATCGCGCTGGAGAGCTTCATCGATCTGGTCGACTTCCTCTCGATCGGCACCAACGATCTGGTCCAGTACCTGCTTGCCGCCGACCGCAACAACGAAGCGGTCGGTGAGCTGTATTCGCCGCTGCATCCGGCGGTGTTGCGGCTGCTCGCGCACATCCTGCGCACCGGCCAGGCGTATGACATTCCCGTGGCGGTCTGCGGCGAGATCGCCGGGGATCCGATGATGACCCGGTTGCTGCTGGCGCTGGGCCTGACGGAATTCAGCCTGCACCCGGGCACGTTGCTGGAAGTGCGCCGCGCGGTGCGCGACAGCGATCTGTCGGTGCTGCAGGCGATGGCGCCGAAGCTGCTGCAGGCCCGCGACCGCCGCGGCATTGAACGCTGGATCGAGAAGGCCGGCCTGGCCAGTGCATGACCGCCGTGGCGGCCGGCCTGCCCCGGCATGCGCGGCAGTACCGGCCACTGCATGTCTGCGCACAGCTACCGGATTGACATGCAAGCGCGCGATAATGACGCGGTGACCACCGCCGATGCCGCATCCTCCTCCGGATAGCGGCCTTTTTCTTTTTCCGCAGGAGCTGCGCATGGCCGAAGCCGTACGCCACGACAAGACGGCGCGCCAGCTGCGGCTGTTGTCCGATGCACTGGACAGCGGGCGGTTGGGTCCGGTCCGTCGATTGGTCAACACCCTGGCACCGGCGGAAATCGGCAACTTGCTGGAATCGCTGCCCCCGGGCAAGCGCGAGATCGTCTGGGGGCTGGTCGATCCCGAAGACGACGGTGAAGTGCTGGTCCACGTCGGCGAGGAAGTGCGCGAAAGCCTGCTGGCCGACATGGACCCGGACGAGATCATCGCCGCGGTCGAAGACCTGGACATCGATGACCTTGCCGACCTGGTCGAGGACCTGCCGGACACGGTCATCGACGAAGTGCTCAAGTCGATGGACCGCGAGAACCGCGAGCGGCTCGAGCAGGTGCTGTCCTACCCCGAGGACAGCGCCGGGCGCCTGATGAACCCGGACGTGGTGACCGTGCGCGCCGACGTCAATGTCGATGTGGTGCTGCGCTACCTGCGCCTGCGCGGCGAACTGCCCGACCACACCGATCACCTGTTCGTGGTCAGCCGCCGCCACCAGTACCTGGGCCGCCTTTCGCTGGCCGCGCTGGTCACACATGAGGACAACACCCCGATCAACCGCCTGATCGACGATGAGCAGCCGGCGATCGATGTCGGCGAGAGCGCCGATGAAGTCGCGCGCCAGTTCTCCGATCATGACTGGGTCTCCGCCCCGGTGGTGGACGACAACAACATCCTGCTCGGCCGCATCACCATCGATGACGTGGTGGACATCATCCGGTCGCAGGCCGAGCACCAGGCACTCGGCGCCGCCGGTCTGGACGAAGAAGAAGATCTGTTCTCGCCGATCAAGCGCGCCGTGCGCGGCCGCGTGGTCTGGCTGGGCATCAACCTGTGCACCGCCTTCCTGGCGGCCAGCGTGATCGGCCAGTTCGAGCTGACCCTGCAGAAGGTGGTGGCGCTGGCCGTGCTGATGCCGATCGTGGCCGGCGTCGGTGGCAACGCGGCGGTGCAGGTACTGACCCTGATGGTGCGCGGCATCGCGCTGGGCCAGGTCGGCCCGAGCAATGCGCGGATCCTGCTGTGGAAGGAATCGCGCGTGGCGCTGATCAACGGCACGTTGATCGGCACCGTGGTCGGCATCATCGCCTTCCTGTGGTTCCACAGCTTCCTGCTCTCGCTGGTGATCACGCTGGCGTTGATCATCAACTTCTGCGCGGCCGCGTTGGCCGGCGTGCTGTTGCCGCTGATGCTCAAGCGCATGAACGTCGATCCGGCCGTGGCCGGCACCGTGGTGGTCACCGCGGTGACCGACGTCATGGGCTTCTTCAGCTTCCTCGGCCTGGCCACGCTGATCCTGCTGCACTGATACTGGAACCCCCCATGGCCCTGACCCTCGACAACTACTTCCAGCCCGGCTGGCGCGACGCGACCTACACCTGCGCCGCCTGCGAATGGCAGGGCAGCGCGCGGCAGATGCCGATGGAACTGCACGAAGACGAAGCGCAGTTCGACTGCCCGCAGTGCGAGAACCCGATCCTGCTGGTGGTCCATCCCAGCCTGGCGCAGGTGCAGGCCGCGGCGGCACAGGGCCATCCCGAGGCCATCGAGCAGCTGGAGATCCTGGCGGCTGCGCCGCGCCCGCACTGATGCACTGCACGATGCCACGCGCCCGCTCCCGGCCTAGACTGAAAACGATTTCAACCGGGAGGGGACGATGGCACGACGCTGGAGTGGGTGGCTGCTGGTGGCGGTGGTGACGATGGCGACGGCCGGGTGCGCCACCATGCGGGAGGACGCCAAGGGGCACTTCGTGCAGCGCGCGGTCAAGCTCGACGGGCAGACCGCGCATTACCAGGTGTTCGTGCCGCGCGATGCGGCGGCCACACGCGGGCAGCTGCCGGTGGTGTTGTTCCTGCACGGCTCCGGCGAGCGCGGCCGCGACAACCGCCGCCAGACCCAGGCAGGCCTGGGCCCGTACCTGCGCGCCCATGCCGCAGACTTCCCGGCGCTGGTGGTGCTGCCACAGGCCCCCGATGGCCAGGAATGGGCCGGGCACAACAACCGCATCGCAGTGGCGGCGCTGGACGCGGCGATCGCCGAATTCGGTGCCGATCCGGACCGCCAGTACCTGACCGGCATGTCGATGGGCGGCTATGGCAGCTGGAACATCGCGCTGGCCGATCCCGCGCGCTTTGCCGCGATCGTGCCGGTGTGCGGGGCGGTACTGGCCCCGCGCGCGGTGCGCCAGAGCCTGTTCGTGGAAGCGGTGGCCGACCAGGCCGATCCGTATGCGGCACTGGCCGCGCGGCTGAAGCAGACCCCAATCTGGATCTTCCACGGCGCACTGGATGACGTGGTGCGCCCGGATGATGATCGCCGGCTGCATGCGGCCTTCCAGCAGGCCGGGGCGGCGGATGTGCGCTACACGGAGTATCCGCAGGGCAATCACAACGCCTGGGACGCCACCTACGCCGATGCGGCGATGTGGGCGTGGCTGTGGGCGCAGCGGCGCCCCTGAGCGCCCGCTAGATAGCCACGCGCCGCGGATCTGTACTCGGCGCCCGTTCTCTGGAGCGGATGGCGGAGCGCATCAGATCGCCCGGACTGCGACGCCGTACCGGAACGGGTCGCGCGGCCTGAGACGGCCCCGACCCACGCTCTCCTGGCGGAATGGCTCCGCCAGGAGAGGATGCAATGGGTCAGTACGTCGTGGACCGGGTCGCGCAGGCCAACGGAGAGCATCGGGTGCACAGCAGCAGCTGCCCGTATCGGCCGGCCGCGCGGCGATGCGTCGATCTGGGCCGGCATGCCGGGTGCGCCAGCGCGATGGCGCTGGCCCGGCAGTACTTCCTGCACAGCAATGGCTGCCACTGGTGCGCTACGGTCTGCCACCGGATCAGCGCACGCGCGCTGGCATGATCGGCGCCGTACCGGGCGATGGGGCGCCCGCCGGCCGGGTTCAGCCCAGCAGCGTTTCCAGCACGGCCATGCGCACGGCCACGCCATTGGCGACCTGGCGCAACACCCACGACTGCGGGCCGTCGGCCACCTCGTCGGTGACTTCCACGCCGCGGTTGATCGGGCCCGGGTGCAGCACGGCGGCCTCGCGGCCGGCGCGCTTCAGGCGCGTGGCATCCAGGCCGTACTGCGCGTGGTACTGCTCGATCGAGGGCACCAGGCCTTCTTCCATGCGCTCGCGCTGCAGGCGCAGCATCATCAGCGCATCGGCCCCTTCGAGCAGGGCATCGAAATCCTGGCCGACGATGCAGCCCTTCAGGGTGTCGTCGTCGGGCAGCAGCGACTGCGGGCCGCACACGCGGATCTCGCCCACGCCCAGCGTGCGCAGCGCATGCAGGTCGGTGCGGGCCACGCGCGAGTGCTTCACGTCGCCGACGATCAGCACCTTCATCTTCGAAAAATCACTGCCCTTGGCCTGGCGCAGGGTCAGCATGTCCAGCAGGCCCTGGGTCGGGTGCGAACTGCGGCCGTCGCCGGCATTCACCAGCGCGGTGCCCTCGCCCGCCGCAGCGGCCAGTGCGGCCACCGCGCCGTCATCGGGATGGCGCACCACGAAGCCGCGCACGCCCATCGCTTCGAGGTTCTTCAAGGTATCGCAGGCGGTCTCGCCCTTGCGCGTGGAGGAGGTGGAGGCATCGAAGTTCAGCACATCCGCGCCCAGCCGCTGCGCGGCCAGCTGGAACGAACTGCGGGTGCGCGTGGAGGGTTCGAAGAACAGCGTGCAGACCGCCGAGCCGCCCAGCACATGGCGCTTGTTGCCGACCCGGCCGACTGCCGCATCGCGGATCTGGCCGGCGCGGTCGAGCAGCTGGAGCAGGGTTTCGCGGGGCAGGCCTTCCAGGGTCAGCAGGTGGCGCAGGCGTCCATCGGTATCGAGTTGCGAGGCGGTCATGGGCAGGGTCTGGGCTCAGGAAACAGGGGTGGCGTCGTCGGGCGAGGACAGCCAGCGTTCGATGATCACCGCGGCGGCCACCGCGTCCAGCGCGGCGGCATCGCGGCGGCGCTTGCGGCCTTCGGCGCGCTCGACCGCGAACCGGCGCGCGGCTTCGACCGAGCTGGACCGCTCGTCGACCAGCACCACCGGCAGTTTGAAACGTTCCCGCAGCTGGCGGGCGAAGCCCTGCGCGCGCTTGCGGTTGGGCTGGTCCTGGCCGTCCAGGGTCAGCGGATCACCGACCACCAGTCCGGCCGGGCGCCATTCCTTGATCAGCCGTTCCACCGCGCTCCACTCCGGGCCAGTGCCATGCACATCGACCACCGCGATCGCACGCGCATGCGTGCCGAACGAGCTGCCGATCGCCACGCCGATGCGGCGCGAGCCGACATCGAAGCCCAGCACGGTGCCGTCGCGCGGGATGGTGGCCGGTTCAGACATGGCCGCTGTAATCGGTCAGCCGGAACAGGTCCACGCCGATGCTGGCCGCCGCCCCCTGCCAGCGCTGGTCCAGCGGGGTGTCGAACAGCAGTTCGGCAGCGGCCGGCACGGTCAGCCAGCTGTTGTCGGACAGTTCGCTTTCCAGCTGCCCTTCGCTCCAGCCGGCGCAGCCGAGCGTGACCAGCGCATTGCGCGGGCCTTCGCCACGGGCCATCGCCTCGAGGATGTCGCGCGAGGTGGTCAGGAATACGCCTTCGCCCACGGCCAGGCTGGAGTCCCATTCACGCGGATCGTCATGCAGCACGAAGCCGCGTTCGGTATGGACCGGGCCGCCGTTGAGCACGACCTGGGCAAGCAGCGCGCTGTCGTCGGTATCGATTTCCATCTGCGCCAGTACTTCGCCCAGCGTGTAATCGGAGGGCTGGTTGACCAGCACCCCCATCGCGCCGTTGCCGTCGTGCTGGCAGATCAGCGCCACGGTACGGGCGAACGTGGGGTCGGTCAGCGACGGCAGCGCGACCAGCAGGTGGTGGGCAAGCGAAGTGGACAGTTCGGACATGGGCATATTCTAGCCGCTGGCCGTGATCTGCGCCTTCGCGCTGACATAATGGCCGCGTACCGGATGCTCCGGTTCCCCCTTCCCTGCCCAGGAGTTGCGCGTGTCCGGCTACTGCCTCATCGCCCCCGGCCACCCCGTACACGGCCATTACCACGACCACGAGTACGGCTTCCCGCAGCGTGACGAACGCGAGCTGTTCGAGCGCCTGGTGCTGGAGATCAACCAGGCCGGGCTGAGCTGGGAAACGATCCTGAAGAAGCGCGAGGGCTTCCGCGCGGCGTACAGCGGCTTCGATGTGGATGCGGTGGCCGCCTATGCCGAACAGGATGTCGAGCGCCTGCTCGGCGATGCCAGGATCATCCGCAACCGGCTCAAGGTGCACGCGGCGATCCACAACGCCCAGGTCATCCAGCAGCTGCGGGCCGAGCACGGCAGTTTCGCGGCCTGGCTGGATGCCCACCACCCGCTGGACAAGGCGGATTGGGTAAAACTGTTCAAGAAGACCTTCCGCTTCACCGGGGGCGAGATCACCGGTGAATTCCTGATGAGCCTGGGCTATCTGCCCGGCGCGCACAGCCCGGACTGCCCGGTGTTCAAACGCATCGACGCGCTCAAGCCGGCCTGGCGCCGCTAGCGCCCGCCGGCCCCGCCTTACACCCCCATGTACCGGCCCGGGCGGTGGTTGAACATCAGCACCAGGCTGAGCACCACCGCACCGATCGCCGAGTACATCACCTTCGACGGCGACAGCACGAAGAAGGCGACGCACATCAACAGCGTATCGAAGGACATCTGCACCTTGCCGGCGCTCCAGCCACGCGTGCGCTGCAGGTAGACGGCCAGGATGCCGATGCCGCCGAGGCTGGCGCGGTGGCGGATGTAGAACAGGATGCCCAGGCCGGCCAGCGCGCCGCCGACGATCGCCGAATACAGCGAGCTCATGTGGGCGAAATCGGCCCAGCGCGGCAGCAGGTCGGTCAGCACGCCGCAGGCGGTGACCGCCGCGAAGGTCTTCAGGGTGAATTCCCAGCCCATCCGGCGCACCGCGACCCAGTAGAACGGCATGTTGACCAGCACGAACACCAGGCCGAAGTTCCAGTCGAAGGCGTAGTGCGCCAGGAACGCCAGCCCGGCCATGCCGCCGATCATCAGCCCGCCCTTGGCGAAGATCGCCAGGCCCAGCGAGGCGACCAGCGTGGCCAGGATCATGCCCTGCACGTCTTCGGCGATGGAATGGCGCAGGGCCTTTTCATCGGCAACGGTGCCGGCGCTGTCCGGCGGCGGGGTCAGCGGGCCGGCCGTGACAAGGTGGCCGTCGGCGTCGTCGCCCGGCGCGGGGCTGGGGGAATCAGGGGGCATGGGGCTGGGGGCGTGACGTGGGAGCGGTATTAGACACGATCGGCGTGACAGTTGCAGGTGAAATCATTCAGCCGGCACGTCACGCCGCCGCCGCCGTCGGCCTCAGCGGAAATTCGGCAATGCCATTCCGAACAGGGCCAGCAGCAGGATCCCGCCGCCCACCGCCACCACCAGGGTGTGCCAGGCCCCGAAGCGGTCCATCCGCCGGGTGTCCACTTTTTCGTCGCGGTGGTAGCGCCGCAGCAGGCTGTTGACCGGCAGCAGCGGCACGAAGGTGAACAGCGAGACCATCGCCACGGCCTCGTTGGGCACCCGTCCGGCCAGGTTGAGCAGGAAGAACAACGCACCGAGCAGGCCCGGCGCGAAGCCCAGTTCGCGGCGGCGGTTGCTGGCCGCATCGCGCAGGTCGCTGAAGCACAGGAACGACCACAGCGGGGAGAACAGCGCGCGCGCCCATGGCCATTGGGTGCCGCCGCTCTCGCGCTTGATGGCCTGCCAGTTGCGCCAGAACCAGTACAGCGGGAACAACCCGAGCGTGGCGATCGACAGCGTGGCGATCTTCCAGGTGGGCGGTGCGTAGTAGGCGGCCGCATCCGAGGCCACCGAGCGGGCGGGCAGCGGCGGCGGCGCTGCGTTGATCGGCAGGCTGACGGGCGCCCGATACGGGTCGTGCATGTCCATATGCAACTCCTTGACGTAAAACGGCCGGCGGGATGCCGGCACGTGGATGACACAGTGCGTGCTGCGGCCGGCCTCAGCGGATCTCGGCGATCTCCACTCCGTCCAGCCCCTGCGACAGCGTGCGCGCATCGCCGCCCTGCGAGAGCTTGATGCGCAGGCGCACCTCGTTCTGCGAATCGGCGTAGCGCAGCGCGTCTTCGTAGCTGATCTCACCGGCCTGGTACAGCTCGAACAGGCTCTGGTCGAAGGTGCGCATGCCCAGCTGCACCGACTCCTTCATCACTTCCTTGAGCTTGTGGATCTCGCCGTCGCGGATGTAATCCTGCACCAGCGGCGTCCCGAGCATGATCTCCATCGCGACCTTGCGCGATTTGCCATCCGGCGAGGGAATCAGCTGCTGGGCGACCACGCCCTTGAGGTTCAGCGACAGATCCATCAGCAGCTGGTTGCGGCGGTCTTCGGGGAAGAAGTTGATGATGCGGTCCATCGCCTGGTTGGCGTTGTTGGCGTGCAGCGTGCACAGCACCAGGTGGCCGGTTTCGGCGAAGGCGATCGCGTGGTCCATGCCCTCGCGGGTCCGCACCTCGCCGATCATGATCACGTCCGGCGCCTGGCGCAGGGTGTTCTTCAGTGCCGCTTCCCAGCTGTCGGTATCGATGCCGACTTCGCGCTGGGTGATGATGCAGCCTTCGTGCTTGTGCACGAATTCGATCGGGTCTTCGATGGTGATGATGTGCCCGGTCGAATTGTGGTTGCGGTACCCGATCATCGCCGCCAGCGAGGTGGATTTACCGGTACCGGTCGCGCCCACGAACAGGATGATGCCGCGCTTGGTCATCGCCAGCGTCTTGATGATCGGCGGCAGGCTCAGCTCTTCGACGGTGGGAATGCGCGTTTCGATCCGGCGCAGCACCATGCCGACCTGGTTGCGCTGGTAGAAGCAGCTCACGCGGAACCGGCCGACGCCGGACAGGCCGATGGCGAAGTTGCATTCGTGGGTCTTTTCGAACTCTTCGCGCTGCGCCGGCGTCATCACGTTGAGCACGAGATCGCGGCTCTGCTGCGGCGTCAGCGGGGTCTGGGTGATCGGCGAGATCTTGCCGTTGACCTTGATCGCCGGGGGCATGCCCGCGGTGATGAACAGGTCCGACGCCTTCTGGTGCGCCATCAGCTTGAGGAACGAGGTGAAGTCGATGGTCGTGGTGCTCATCGCGGTGTACTCCGGAAACGTAGCGGTAGGTGGAGAAAACCGGAGCCGGGCGGCGCGTGCATCGCATGCGGCGCGCCGGGCTCCCTGCCCTGCCTCGTTGCTTATTCGAACAGCCGCTTGTCCTTGGCGTATTCACGCGCCTGGTTGCGGGTAATCAGGCTGCGCTTGACCAGATCCTGCAGGTGCTGGTCAAGCGTCATCATGCCCATCTGCTGGCCGGTCTGGATCGCCGAGTACATCTGCGCGACCTTGTCCTCGCGGATCAGGTTGCGGATGGCCGGGGTGCCGACCATGATTTCCCACGCCGCGGTACGGCCACCGCCGACCTTCTTCAGCAGCGCCTGGGAGATCACCGCGCGCAGCGATTCGGACAGCATCGAGCGCACCATCGGCTTTTCGCCGGCGGGGAACACGTCGATGATGCGGTCGATGGTCTTGGCCGCCGAACTGGTGTGCAGCGTGCCGAACACCAGGTGGCCGGTTTCGGCTGCGGTCAGCGCCAGACGGATCGTTTCCAGATCGCGGAGTTCGCCGACCAGGATGATGTCCGGATCTTCACGCAGGGCCGAACGCAGCGCTTCGTTGAAGCCGTGCGTATCGCGGTGCACTTCGCGCTGGTTGATCAGGCACTTCTGCGAGGTGTGGACGAATTCGATCGGGTCCTCGACGGTGAGGATGTGGCCGTATTCGTTCTTGTTGATGTAGTCGATCATCGCCGCCAGCGTGGTCGACTTGCCCGAACCGGTCGGGCCGGTCACCAGGATCAGGCCCTGCGGCTGCTGGATCACTTCGCGGAAGAGCGGCGGGCACGCCAGGTCTTCCAGGGTCAGCACCTCGGAGGGAATGGTACGGAACACCGCACCGGCACCGCGGTTCTGGTTGAAGGCATTGACGCGGAAGCGGGCCAGGCTCGGGATCTCGAACGAGAAATCGACCTCGAGGAATTCCTCGTAATCGCGCCGCTGCTTGTCCGACATGATGTCGTAGACGAGCGCGTGCACCTGCTTGTGGTCCAACGCCGGAATATTGATGCGGCGAACATCGCCGTCGACCCGGATCATCGGCGGCAGGCCTGCCGACAGATGAAGATCCGATGCCTTGTTCTTTACGGAAAACGCCAACAGTTCGGCGATATCCATGCGCTGCTACTCCCCATGACTGCTGCGACTGGAAGGATCTTTCCCCGGGCGGCAGTATAGCGTCCTGATCGTTCGGAACACCCATGTGGCCAGCCCCCTGCCCCAGATCCTGAGCAACCTGCACAACGCGGCCCTCGCCGCAGGCCGGCCAACCCCGGTCCTGCTGGCGGTTTCCAAGACCCAGCCGGCCGAGGCGGTGGCCGCGCTGGCCGCCGAAGGACAGCGCGCGTTCGGCGAGAACTACGTGCAGGAGGCGATCGCCAAGATCGCGGCACTGGACGGCCTGGGCCTGGAATGGCACCTGATCGGCCACCTGCAGTCCAACAAGGCCGAGCTGGCCGCCCGGCATTTCCAGTGGGTGCAGAGCGTGGACCGGCCCAAGCTGGTCACCGCGCTGGCCGCGCATCGCCCGGCCACGCTGCCCCCCCTGAACGTGCTGATCCAGGTCAACATCGACGATGAAGACAGCAAGCACGGCTGTGCGCCCGAGGCGGTCCCGGCGCTGGCCGCAGCGATCCAGGCCGAACCCCGGCTGCAGCTGCGCGGCCTGATGGCCATCCCCGCACCGTGGCCGGACGCGGCGCGCCGGCAGGCCGCATTCGAACGCATGGCCGCGCTGCAGCGTGCGCTGGCCGCGCAGTATCCACAGGCCGATACCCTCTCGATGGGCATGAGCGGCGATTATCCCGAGGCGATCGCCCATGGCGCCAGCATGGTGCGGATCGGCACGGCGCTGTTCGGTGCCCGCGCCCGCCCGGCCTGAACCCTCTTGTCTGCACACCGGTTCCAAGGAGATTGCATGAGCACCCCCCAGTTGAGTTTCATCGGCGGCGGCAACATGGCCCGCAGCCTGATCGCCGGCCTGGTCCGGCAGGGCACGCCCCCGGCCGCGATCCACGTGGCCGAGCCGGTCACCGCGGTGCGCGAGGCACTGACCGCCGAGTTCGGGGTGAAAACCTATGCCAGTGCCAGCGAAGCCGCGGCGCAGGGCGATGTGTGGGTGCTGGCGGTGAAGCCGCAGGTGCTGCGGGATGTGTGCGCCTCGCTGGAGGCCATCGCACGCGGCCGCCAGCCGCTGGTGGTCTCCATCGCCGCCGGGATCACCAGTGCCCAGCTGGACCGCTGGCTCGGTGGCGGCCAGGCGGTGGTGCGCGCGATGCCCAATACCCCCGCCCTGCTGGGTGCAGGCGTGACCGGGTTGTACGCCACGCCGTCGGTGAGCCCGGCGCAGCGCGCGCAGGCCGATACGGTGCTGGTCAGCGCGGGGAAGACGGTCTGGATCGACGATGAAGCCCGCATGGATGCGGTGACCGCCGTCTCCGGCAGCGGCCCGGCCTATGTGTTCCTGCTCGCCGAGGCGATGGAAGCGGCGGCGCTGGCGCAGGGATTGCCGGCCGAGGCCGCGCGCACGCTGGTGGTGCAGACGCTGCTGGGCGCCTCGCGCATGCTGGATGAATCCGGCGAAGCACCGGCCGAGCTGCGGCGCCGGGTGACCTCGCCGAACGGCACCACGCAGGCGGCGATCGAACGCTTCCAGGCCGCCGGTTTCGAGGCGATCGTGGCCGATGCGATCGATGCGGCGGCCGCGCGTGGGCAGGCGTTGTCGGCCGCCAACGATTGAGGGTGCCGCCGGGGCGCGTGCGTAGGCGACGCGCCCCGATGCAACCGCACGCCGCGCGCACACCCGCGCGCACGCCGCTCAGCCCCAGTGTTGTGCGCCCTCGCCCTGCTCACCCAGCGCATCGCCGGGGTTGGTCAGGCGGCAACGCTTGAGCGAAAGGCAGCCGCAGCCGATGCAGTCGGTCAGCTGGTCACGCAGCCGCAGCAACTGCTCGATGCGCTGGTCCAGTTCGCTGCGCCACAGCGCCGACATCCGGGCCCACTCGGCCTTGGTCGGGGTCTTGTTTTCCGGCAGCGCCGCAAACGCGGTCGCCACCGCATCCAGCGGCAGTCCCACCCGCTGCGCGACCCGGATCACCGCCAGCCGCCGCAGCACATCGCGCGGATAGCGGCGCTGGTTGCCTGCCGTGCGCAGGCTGCGGATCAGCCCTTTGCGTTCGTAGAAATGCAGCGCCGATACCGCCACCCCGCTGCGTCGGGCCACATCACCCACACTCATTTCCTGCGCGACCACTGCTTGACCTCAACCTTGGTTAAGGTGTCATCCTGCGCGCCGCAGCCGGCCATCGCAACCCGGCGCGCCCTTCGTCGTCTGGAACCTGCATGTCCTCCACCCCCGCGCCCACCTCCCCGCCCGCCGCCGAACCGGTGCCGTCGATCCTGTCGCCACGCTACCGCGCCACCACCATCGGCATGGTGGCGCTGGTTTCGCTGCATGCCTTCGAAGCCCTGGCCGTGGCCGCAGCGATGCCGACCGTCGCGCACGATCTGGACGGGCTGCGGCTGTATGCGCTTGCCTTCGGTGGCACGCTGGCCACCAGCGTGATCGGCATGACGCTGGCCGGGCGCTGGAGCGATCGCCGTGGACCGGCGCGCCCGTTGTGGCTGGGCCTGCTCAGTTTCATCGCCGGCCTGCTGCTGGCCGGGCTGGCGCAGCAGATGGGCGTGCTGGTGCTGGGCCGCCTGCTGCAGGGGCTGGGCGCGGGCGCGATCTCGGTCGCGCTGTACGTGCTGGTCGGGCGCACCTTCCCCGAGGCAATGCGGCCGAAGGTATTCGCCGCGTTTTCGGCCGGCTGGGTGGTGCCTTCGCTGATCGGCCCGGGTATCAGCGGCCTGATCGTGCAGCACCTGGGCTGGCGCTGGGTGTTCCTCGGCGTGCCGTTCCTGGCGCTGCCGGCGGCCCTGCTGCTGCGGGGCGTGCTGCGCGAGGCCAGCGCCGCCGCCGTGCCGGCGCCCGGCAAGGATCCCGGGATCATCCGCTGGGCGATCGGTGCGGCAGGCGGTGCCCTGCTGCTCTACCTGGGCGGCCAACAGCACGGCACGCTGGCCGCGGGGCTGCTGGCCCTCGCGCTGGGGCTGCTGGTGCTGTGCAGCTGGAAACTGCTGCCGCCCGGCACCCTCACGCTGCGCCGCGGCCTGCCCAGCGTGATCGCGCTGCGCGGCATCGCCGCTTCGGCGTTCTTCGGCTGCGAGGCGTTCCTGCCACTGCTGCTGCAGCGCGAACGCGGGCTCTCGCCGCTGATGGCCGGGGTCGCACTGAGCCTGGGCGCGCTGGGCTGGTTCGCCGGCTCCACCCTGCAGGGGCACCAGCAGCGCGGCTGGACCCGGCGCCAGCTGCTGCATGCCGGTGCACTGTTGATGTGCGTGGGCATCATCGCCACCTCGCTGGCGATCCAGCCCGGCATTCCGCTGTGGTCGGCGCTGGCCGGCTGGACCCTGACCGGGCTTGGCATGGGCCTGATCTACCCGAGCCTCTCGGTGCTCACGCTGTCGCTGTCGCCGCCCGCCGAGCAGGGCGCCAACACTTCCGCCCTGCAGCTCAGCGAGGCGCTGGCCGTGGCCACCACGCTGGCCATTTCCGGTTCGTTGTTCGCGCTGTTCCTGAGCGGCGCGGTCACCCTGGGCTACCTGCTCACGTTCGCGATCATGCTGGTGCTGGCCGTGACCAGCGTGGCGGTGGCGCGGCGGATCTGACCGGCCGCGCGGCCGTGCCGATCAGCGTGAACGCGTGTCGCCCACTTCTTCCAGGTCTTCGCGCAGGATGCGCCGGATCTCAATCACCGCCTGCGGGGTTTCCTGCACGCTGTGCCCGGAGAGGATCACCTTCTCCGATACCGCGCCCTCCAGGTGCGCGCTCCAGTAAGGCACCAGCCCGTCATCGGACTGCAGCAACGGGACCCCGGCCTTGCGCTGGGCGATGATCGAGTGGTACTTCAGCCCGGGCATGATCGGCAGCGCCGCGGCGCCCTTCACGAACGGATCGCTGGCCTTGAGGTTGTCGATGCTGTTGGGCACCTGCAGTTTGGTCGCCTGCGCGGACGGCTGCCCGGATTCCTGCAGCGTCTTGAACACATCGTCGAACCGGCCCAGGATCGTGATCGGCAGCCGCACCAGGCGGCCGATCAGGCGGCCCACCCGGTTACCGGCGATATCGGTGCCCTTGTGCGGGGCGGCGATGAAGATCGCCCGCTCCACGTTCGGTTCGGCGTCGAAATGCAGCAGCGGGCCGAGCTTGGCCTGGACGCGCTTGAGCCGCTCGCCCTTGAGATCGTAGTTGGCCAGCAGCCCGTTCCACAGCGTCTCGCCGGACGAGCTGACCAGCAACCGGGCCAGCACGCCGCCCATGCTGTGCCCGATGAACACCATGTCGCGCGAAGCCGGCGCGGTGCCGCTGGGATCGAAATGCTTGAGCGTGTTGTTGAACGCCTGGTTGATCTCGTAGCGGTTCAAGGCGATCGGCGCGTTGGTGGGGTAATACACCTGCCAGACCTGGAAGTGCTTGCGCAGCTCGGCATCGCCCAGGATTTCGTTGGCCACGTTGACCCAGGCTTCCGGGCTGCTGCCCAGGCCGTGCAGCATGAAGATGATGCGGCGGTTGGGATCCCACGGCTGCATCAGGTACATGTGCGGCTCGCCGATGCCCTCGCTCAGCCCGAACAGCGTGCGCAGCGACTGCGTGGCAAACCCGGACTGCGCCAGCCACAGCCCGTAGGCCGCGGTGAAGTTGCCGGCCAGCGGCACCTGCTCACCGTGCAGCTCGACCCGCTCGGTGGCTTCGGGCGAATACACATCGAACAGCACCTGGGTGGTATCGAGCACTTCCTGCAGCGTAGTGCCCTTGAAGCGCAGCAGCGCGGTGACGTTGATCGCCGACATCTCGCTGTACTGCGGGATGTCCGGCTTGCTGTCATCCAGCGCGGCGACCAGCTTGGGCGGGTCCATCACCACCACCAGTTCGGCCCCGAAGCCATCGCGCCGGTAGGTGCTGCGCAGCCCGGCGAAGCTGACCGACGAGGCGGTGACCATCCGGGTCGGGATGCTCGGCATCGCCAGCCGGTCGTAATCGGCGGTGAGCGTCCAGCGCTCGCCGGCCACAGGCGCGTTGTAATCCTCACCTTCCAGCGCGCTCTCGCGGCTGCGCTGGAACACCACCGAAGCGGTCTGCTCGGCGGCGTAGTTGTAGTAATCGCGCACCTGGGTCTGGCGATCTTCGAAGGCGCGATCAGAGGGCGTGCGGCCACTGAAGAACAGGTAGGCATAGGCGTAGCGCGCCGCCTCCAGCCAGGCCTCCATCGCCGCGTCGGACATCGGCGTCTTCTCGCGGTTCTTGGGCTTGGGGGTCAGGTCCAGTGCCGCCTTCACCCACAGCTCGGACAACGCGGAAAGGCGCTGCTCCTCGCTGAGCCCATCGGTGTCTTCCAGCGACTGCCGGCAGGTGGCGATGTCCTTGTCGCACTGCGCCGGGTCCAGCCCGATCACACTGAGCGTTTCCTGCGAGGCCATGCTCAGGCGGTCGCTGGTCAGCACGTCACCGCGCTTGTTGGCCATGTACTCCGTGGGGGCCACCTGCTTCATGGTGACCATCGCGCAGCCGCTGGAAAGCAGCAGCGAGAGCGCGACCGCCAGCAACGGCAGCAGACGGTGCGGTAGGACGTTGCGCGCGGACATCATGGAACGCTTCCCTGCTCGGTGCCGGGCACGCCGCGGCGGATCAACCGGGAGAACCCGGGGTCGTTGCCGGCCGCGCGCGCGCGGTCGGTGATGCGGGCGCCGGCCTTGAGCGTGGCGAAATCCACGCCGGGCGTGAGCACGCCCAGATCGCGCGCGTATTCGGCGAAGTACCCCGACGCCAACAGCCGGTAATCCAACGGCAGGCCCGGCGCGATCTGCTTGGCCAGCTCGTACACGATGGTGGTGCAGTTGCTGGTCAGCGTGTTGTAGAACGCCGGTGCGGCATCCAGCCGGCGCGCTTCGCCCAGATAGGACACGAACAGGTCCTTGAGCTGCGCCTGGGTCATGCCGTGCAGCCGGTACAGGTAGACATCCTCGCCGCGTGCATTGGTGCGGGTGCGCACGATGTCGGTCTCTTCCGAGGCGACCAGGGTCATCTCGAACTTGCGGAAGAATCCGCCAAGCGCGGAGAAGGACTCGCCGCGCTCCTTGCGGATCTCCAGCGAGAACACCAGGTAGCGGCCGTCCTCGAACCCGAAGGAGATCAAGGTATGCGCGATCGCCGGGCCCATCCAGTAGGAGAGGATCAGGTCCGCCGAGCGCAGCTGGTCCAGATCGTATTCGCGGCGCTCCCAGCGCGCGGTGTAGTCCTGCTCGCTGCGCCAGTCGAAGTTGCGCACGTTGTCGAGCACCACGTGCTGGCCATCGAACTGCACCACTTTCAGGCGCTGGGCGACATCATCGGCCCAGACCCGGTCCTGGCGTGGCGTGAGCAGCAACCACCACACGCCCGAGGCGACCAGCGCGGCCACATAGATCGCGCCCGGCCAGCGGCCGCCCCGTGCCCGTGCCACGCCCACCGCGGTGGTCGCGGCGAACACGGCCCACGCGGCCACGGCGATGCCGCGCGCCCAGGCGGGGCCGGGCAGCTGGTAGGCAAGCAGACCGGTGACCCACAGCGCGGCCAGCAGGATCACTACTGCCAGTCCCCATCGTCCTGCCTTTCTCACGCGCCGTTCCTTGAATTATCCGGGCGCTAGTTAGCCATAACCGCCGTGCGGGCGACATATCCGCCTGTTCAGGTTGGGCGCGGGGCATACTGCGGCCCTCGGCAAAGGCAGCAGGAGCGCAGGCAATGCAGGGTCTGAAAGAAGTCGGTGGGGTCCCGATCGCGCGCCATCACATGGCCCGCTGCCATTGCGGCGCGGTGGTGCTGCGGTTGCACCTGCCGGATGGGGTGGTATCCCCCCGCCGCTGCGACTGTTCCCTGTGCCGGCGCCGCGGCGCGATAGCCGCCTCGGTGAAACTGGCCGATCTGGAGGTCGTCTCCGGGCAGGAGGTGCTGCGGCTGTACCAGTTCAATACGCACGTGGCCCGCCACTATTTCTGCGGCACCTGCGGGATCTATACCCACCACCAGCGCCGTTCCTCGCCGGACGAGTACGGCTACAACGTAGGGTGCCTGGACGGGGTCGATCCGTTCGCGCTGGGCGACGTGCCCGTCAACGACGGCGTCAACCATCCAGCCGACGCACCGGCCGCGCGCACGCCCGCGGCTTAACTGCCGCTGCGCGGCGCGCCGATCTTCTGCCACGGTGCGATGCCCTTGCGCACGCTCACACGCGGGCGGCGAAGCGGCAGGCGGCGCGGCATCGGCACCCCTACCCCGGGGGCAGCGGTGTCGTCCCGGCGCAGGGCTTCAGCGCGTTCGCCGACGAGCAATGCCGCCACTTCTTCCAGTCCATTGCGCATCGCACGGGTGGCTGTCTGCAGGGCATTCATGGCGTATCTCCAAAGCACTGGTGGTGAGTCCACGCTAAGGGCGGGCAGGCAAGGATGCCGTGAACGCGATGCGTCAATCAGATGAAATCTGCGGGCGGCCGCGAGCGACTGCGCCGGAGGTGATCCGCGTCCATCCCCCGTGGCTCAGGGGCTGCGCCGCACTCAAGCGGTATTGAGATCGGGTTTGTATTTGGCCTGAACGCTGCCGATAATCCGCTGCCACCGCCTCCCGCCTTCGCCAGAGAGCCCCATGCAGCGCAGCACCATCAAAGCCTGGTTCGTCATCCACAAATGGACCAGCCTGGTCTGCACGCTGTTCCTGCTGTTGCTGTGCCTGACCGGCCTGCCCCTCGTGTTCGCCGAAGAGATCGCCCATCTCAGCGGCGCCGAGCCGGAGCTGCCGGCCGCCGCGGCCGACGCCGTACCGCTCAACCTGGATGCGCAGGTGCGTACGGCGCTGGCGCAGTACCCGGGCGACGTGCCGCTGTTCATCGGCTGGGATCCGCACGCGCCCACGGTATACGTGAACACCGGGGCCAGCACCGCGACGCCGCCGCCGCAGATGCACACCGCGCTGCTGCATTCGATCAGCGGCGAGGTCCTGCCGGCCGCGCAGTTCAACCAGGGCGTGATGTACTTCATCTACCGCCTGCACACCGACCTGTTCCTCGACCTGCCCGGGCTGCTGTTCATGGGCACGATGGGCCTGCTGTTCGCGGTGGCGATCATCTCCGGGCTGGTGCTGTACGGGCCGTTCATGCGCAAGCAGCGCTTCGGCACGCTGCGCACCGGGCGCAACCGCCGCCTGGCCTGGCTGGACCTGCACAACGTGCTGGGGATCGTTACCCTCGGCTGGGCCTTCGTGGTCGGCATCACCGGCGCGATCAACACCATCGCCAAGCCACTGGAACAGGCCTGGCAGAGCGAGCAGCTCGGCGAATTCGCGGCCCGCTATGAAGGCCAGCCGCGCCCGACCACGCTGGCCTCGCTGGACGCCGCCGTGGCCACCGCGCGTGCGGCCGAACCGGAGATGCGCGCGGCCTTCGTCAGCTTCCCCGGCACCGGCTACAGCGGCGACCATCACTATGGAGTGTTCATGCAGGGCAACAGCGCCCTCACCGAACGCCTGTACCGGCCGGTGCTGATCGATGCCCGCACCGGCGCGCTGACCGCCCAGCCGCAGCTGCCGGTGTACATGAGCGTGCTGCTGCTGAGCCAGCCGCTGCACTTCGGCGATTACGGCGGGCTGCCGTTGAAGATCCTGTGGGCGCTGCTGGACCTGCTCACGCTCGTGGTGCTCATCAGCGGGCTGTACCTGTGGATCAAGCGCGGCAGCACCGAGGCACGCGTCAACGAGATCGAGCGCGCCGCGCGCACGGCAGGTGCGCCATGAGCGGCCCGGTCACACCGCCGCGCAGCCCGTTCATCGCCCCGGCCTGGATCGCGCTGGCCAGCGTGGTCGGGTTGGTCAGCGCACTGATCGGTGATGGGGTATTCGACGTGGTCTCGTGGGTCGTCTTCGCCGGGCTGATCGGGCTGGTGGTACGCGCCTGGGTGAAACGCACGCGGTGAGCCGGGTGGGCGTGCACGCGGGGTGGATGCAGCGCCCGCTACCCTGACCGGCCGCCTGCCTGCCCCACCTGCCCGATGACCCGACTGACCGGCCCGCGCTTTCTCAACACGATCCTGCTCGGCGGCAGCACCGCCGACAAGCTGCACGCCGCCGCGGCGGCGGGTTTCGCGCAGGTCGAGCTGTGGCGGCAGGATGTCGAGGCGGCCTCGATCGCGGCCGTGCACGCGGTGCAGGCCGGGACCGGCCTGCAGCTGACCGATGTGCAGGTGCTGCTGGATTTCGATGGGGCTTCAGCCGCTACGCGCGATGCCAAACGCGCCGAGGCGCTCGCGCTGCTCGATCTGGCCACCGCGCTGGGCGGCCGCACCGTGCTGGTGCCCGCCAATACATCGATGGAGTGCGACGCGGCGCGGGTCACCGAGGACCTGCGCTGGCTGTGCGACCAGGCCGCGCAGCGTGACCTGCGCATCGCCCATGAAGGCATGGCGTGGAGCCGGGTGAATTCCACGGTGCCTGCGGTGTGGCGGCAGATCGAGGCCGTGGGCGCGGACAACCTGGATCTGGTGGTGGATGCCTTCCATCTGTTCGCCGCCGGCCGCTCGGTGGACGACCTGCACGCACTGCCCGTGGAGCGCATCGCGCTGGTGCAGCTTTCGGACGTGCACACGCAGCCGCTGCCGGGCCGTGTCACGGACCAGGCCCGCCACCATCGCGTGTTGCCGGGGCACGGGATCTGGCCGCTGCCCGCACTGATCCAGGCGCTGGAGACGATGGGCTACACCGGCCCGATCGGGCTGGAAGTCTTCAATGACGACCTGAAGGCACGCGACCCGCGCGCGGTGGCCGCCGAGGCGATGGCCGCGCTGGAGGCCCTGCTCGCCCGCTGAGTGCGTGCGCCGCGGCTACGCCGCCCCCCGTGCGGCGGCGTGCAGGAACTGCGCCCGTGCCGGATGATCCACCTCGGCACGGAAGCAGAGCTGCAGCGCGAAGTGGGCGGCGTCACCCGCGATCGGGTGGTAGACGATCTCCTCGCTGCGGAACCCGGCCATGCTCGCCGGCACGATCGCGATGCCCGCCTCCACCGCCACCAGCGAGAGCACCGCGTGCATGCCATGCGCCTCCTGCACCACGTGCGGCGCGAAACCGGCCTGCGCGCACAGCGCCATCACCTGCGCATGGAAGCCCTGCCCTTCGCGCGCGGGCCAGAGCACGAACGCCTCCCCGGCCAGATCACGTACGCTCAGCGCATGCGCCGTCGCACGCGGGTGCGCGCGCGGCAGTGCGATCGCTAGACGGTCGATATCGAACGCCTGGCCGTGCAGATCGCCGCCGTCCTGCAGCGGCGGAATCACCACCGTCAGATCCAGCCGCCCCTCGCGCAGCAGCGCCACCTGCCGCGCGGAGGTCGCCTCGATCAGCTCGAGCCGGACCTGCGGATGCGTGTGGCGGAAGCCGCGGATCACACGCGGCAGCCGCCCATACAGCGCGCTGCCCACGTACCCCAGGCGCACCAGCCCGGTGCGGCCGGCCGCCGCATCGCGGGTGGCCGAGAGGGCATGGTCGGCCTGGCGCAGGGTCTGGCGTGCTTCGTCCAGCAGGACCTGGCCGGCCGCGGTGAGGCCCAAGGTGCGGTTGCCACGCAGGATCAGCGCGGTGCCGATGTCATCTTCCAGCTTGCGGATCGCGGCGGTGAGCGGTGGCTGCGACATGTGCAGGCGCGCGGCAGCCGGGTGGAAATGCAGTTCTTCGGCAACGGCGACGAACTGACGGAGCTGGCGGAGATCGACCATGGGGCAGTGCCATAACGGGAACGCAGCGCCAAGGGTAGTACGCCGACGCAGGCGTGCGCGTCAGCGTGGCTCGAGGCTGGCCACCGCGATGCGCGACCACTGCATGGCGACCTCCTCCAGGGTAGTGGCCGGCACCGCGTGCAGATCGCGCGGGTACCGCACGCCCTCGGCCTCGCATAGCCGCGTGGCATGGAACTGCCCGTTGCTGGCACGCAGGATCCAGCCGCCTTCGGTACAGGCGCGCGAGGCCAGGAACGCGACGCCCGGCGCCACCGCGTGCGGCTGCAGCTCATCCGGCTCGCCGTGCACGCCCCACATGCGGGTCTTGGCCACCGGCGAAACCGCATTGACCACGATGCCGTGCGCCGCACCTTCGGCGGCCAGCACGTTGACGATGCCGACCGCGGCCGACTTCGACGCTGCATACGCGGCCAGGCCGTGCTGCACATACTGCGGATACAGCGCGCGATCGGACGTGGTCAGCACGATGCGGCCGTACCGCTGCGCCTGCATGGCCGGCCATGCCGCCTGGGCCAGCCACAGCGGGGCCTTGGCGGCGATGGTCATCATGTGGTCGAAGCGGTCTTCCTCCAGCGCGGCAATCGGCTGGTACTCGACCCAGCCGGCGTTGTGGACGATGACATCCAGGCGGCCCTGCTGCTGCAGGATACGGCCGATCAGATCCTGGCAGCCGGTGCGCGTATCGAGGGGGCCGTGGGCGGCCTGCACGGCAAGGCCCTGCGCCTGCAGCGTGGCCGCGGCCCGTTCGATCACGCCGGGGTCGGTGCCCGCCCCTTCGGTGCCGGCGCCCACATCGTGCATCACCACGTGGGCCCCGTGCTGGGCCAGCAGGCGGCTGTAGGCAAGGCCAAGGCCGCCGCCGGCGCCGGTGACCAGCGCGACCTGGCCCGCGAAAGAAAGCATGTGCGTGGGGTTCGTGTTCATGCGGCAAGGATCCGTCCTGCGCCGCGGCGGTGCCAATACCGTTTGCAGGCCCCTGCGATACGCGGCGGGAATCACGCTACCCCGCCACGCGCCCGGCCGTTACAGCGGCAGCCGGTTTGCCACGTAGTTCACCACGTTGCCCATCGCGTCCGGATCGACGTTGGCCAGCCCGACCAGCACCACGCCCTGTTCGGGAAGAACGTAGAACACCGCATTGGCGCCCTGCGCGCCGCCCTCGTGACCGTACACACGCTCCTTGCCCTGCCCGCGCACCATGAAGCCATACCCGTACCAGGCCTTGTGGTTCTGCGGCGACGTGGCCGCCGCCAGCGTTGCGGCGGAGACCAGCGTGCCGCTGCGCAGCGCCTCCCCGAACTTGAGCAGGTCGCCCACGGTGCTGTAGCCGCCGCCGGCCGAGGTGCCACGCCACGGCAGGGATGCGGTTTCATGCCGCCACTGGCCGTCGACCTTGGTATAGGCCTTGGCCAGGCCCGGCACACGGCTGGATTCCGGGGCCGAGCCGGTCGCGGTCATGCCGGCCGCGCGGAAGATGTGCGCCTGCACGTAGTCGTAGTACGACTGCCCGGAAACCGCTTCGATCACCGTGCCGAGCAGGATGAAGCCGTAGTTGGAATACTGATCCTTGCTGCCGGGCGTAAATGCCGGTGGCTCGTCGGCGAACACCGCCCAGTAATCGCGCAGTGTCTTCAACGAACCGGCATGGGCATCGGCCTTTTCGCCGAAGATATCGCCCAGCCCGCTGGTATGGGTCAGCAACTGGCGCAGGGTCACGCCGCGCAGGTGCTGCGGCGCTGGATAGTCCGGCAGATACGTGGCCACCGCATCATCCAGCGACAGTTTGCCGCTCTCCTGCAGCTGCAGGATCGCCACCGCCGTAAACATCTTGTTGACCGAGGCGAGACGGAACTGCGTATCCAGACGCACAGGCAACGCGTTCTCGCGGTCGGCCAGGCCGCCCTGCCATTCCATCTGCACCTTGCCCTGCGTTGCGGCCAGGAACGTGCCTGCCAGCGCGTCGGAGGCTACCAGCGCATCCAGCCGCTGCTTCGCCTCGGCCAGCACGGCAGCGGTTTCCATCCGCTTGGGCTTGAACCGGGCCGGCGTTTCCGCGCCTTCGAACTGGAACGCGGCCGATTGTTTCACCGGATCCAGCGTGGCGGTCACAAGCATGGTGCGATCGTTGGCGCGCGGCAGGACCAGCAGCTGCGCTTTGTCCGGCGTGCTCTCGGTGACGTCCAGCACCTGCAGGCCGCCGGTGTCCGCGCGGAACTCCAGGTCACCCTGCGCATCGGGGCGCATCTTGTACTGCGCACGGAACGCGGTGAGCGCTTCGCGGTCGGCGTTGTTGAACGCGGTGATCCATGCGCGCAACACCTGCTCGGCCTGATCCGGTGCGCCCGCCGCCTTCGCGTGCGCCGCCATCGCAACCCACAGCACACCCATCAACAGGGTTCTGAACAGCCACATGCATTCCACCTCGTCCGTTTGGAGAATGTGCCGCGCACCCGGGTGCGGTGCGTGGCGGGAGTACCGCCCGCAGTGCTGCAGACCTCAGAAGCGCGCCGGCTCCACTATCACGGCCGTGCCGTAGCACAGCACTTCGGTCAGGCCGGTCATGATGTCGGTGGCATCGTAGCGCATGCCGATGATCGCGTTGGCCCCGAGCAACCGGGCGTGCTTGGCCATGTCGCGGTAGGTCTCCTCGCGGGCCTGTTCGCACAGCTCGGTATAGATGGTGATGTTGCCACCGAAGATGGTCTGCAGCCCACCGAGGAAGTTGCCGACAATCGAGCGCGAGCGCACCGTAATGCCGCGCACCACGCCCAGGCTGCGCACGATGCGGAAGCCGGGCAGCTCCATCGCGGTGGTCACCATGGAATCGTCCAGGCGGGTTGCGGTGCTGGCGCGCGGGCTGCTGTTGTAAGGGTCTGCCATGACTGCCTCGGTTCTACGGTGGGCGCATGGGCGGGGCGGCACGCGGCCGCCGGTCGGCATGCGGGGGAATGTGAGCGGCATCTTAGCCGGATCCCCCGCCTGTATTCAGGCCTCACGCCCTGGGAAAGCGGATCACCTGGTAGACCGCCACGTTCGCACCCGCCAAGGCCCGTACGACCTCGGGGACCAGCTGGATCGGCAGGTCCACTTCATAGCCGTGCGGGCGCTGCTTCAACAGCGACGCATCGAAGTCGAACGCGGCGTGGTCACGCGCGCGCTCGGTGAGGAAGCGGGTGATTGCAGACCGTGCGATACCCTCGAACTCACCGACCTCGAAATACACGCGGTGCAGTATGTTGCTGTAATCCTTTGGCGTACCGCTCAGCTCTGCCGGATCGTTCATTGCTGCTCCTGTTTGGCGCAGGCGCCAGGGGGTCTGTTGAAACGATACACCCGCTGGTTTCCGGTGTCCTGACCCGGGCCTCACCGGGCGCGCGGGTCGATCAGATCGCTTTTCGTCCGGGCAAATACCGGCGGCGGTACGTCAAGCAGTGCATCCTCGACCGCCCCGCCTGCGAGGAACACGCGGATGCTCTCGGCAACGGCGGGATTCCCCAGCCACATCTCGTCGTCGTGGCTGGCGCCCTGTACCAACAGCATGCGGCTGTCGCTGAAACCGGGGCGCAGCGCGTCGGTGTTCGCCTGCGGCGTGCGGCCGTCCAACGTGCCACTGATGAACAGCACCGGCACCTTGCTGCGCAGCGGACCGCGGAAGGCATCGCCAAGATCGACCAGCCCCAGGCCATCACCGAGGGCCGGGAACGGGAAGTTCAGCGCATCACCGAACAGGCTTTCGCGTGCCTGCGCTTCGACCCGTGCGCGGCGCTGCGGGCTCTGGCCGGACGCTACATCCATTGACAGCGACATCGCATCGTAGCTGCCGTGCTCGCTGCGCAGCAGCAGAACCATCGCCGCCAGCAGGTCGTAATCACCGTTCTCGGCATCGCGCAGGATCAGCGGCAGCCACTGCTGGGTCATGCGGCGGCCGAGGCAGGCACTGATCGCCAGCTGCGCGTCGTATTCGCCGATCATCACCGTCCTGCCACCGTGCATGACACTGCGGCCCTGGCGCGGCTGCTCGCGCACTGCGGCCAGCACGCGCGTGGCCGAGCCGGTCAGGTCATCGAATCCCGCCCCCCTGGCCAGTACGCTCAGCTCTGCAAGCAGCGCATCGGCCGAGAGTGGCAGCTTCAACGTGTCGTCAGGCCCTTCGGTACCCATCAGCACCACGCGGTCGAGACCCTTACCGTGCAGGCGCACCGTCGCCAGCGCCAGATGCGTGCCGTAGCTCATGCCCCACAGGCTGATCTTGGGCACGTTCAACGCGCGCCGCAGGTCCTCCAGGTCGCCGGCACTCTCGGCGGTGGTGTAGGCCCCCAGGTCCACACCGGCGGTCCGCCAGTACGCCACGCAGCGGGCGGCGACAGCGCGCAGGGCAGCGAGCGCAGCATCGCGCTGCAGCGGCTGTGCATCGTCGAACGCGTGCTGGTGCGGGCAGGACGGCGGCGGCTCGGACTCACCTGTCCCGCGCTGATCGAGCAGCAGCACGTCGGTCTCGCGCCGGACCTGATCGAATACCGGCCAGCGCGGGCCGCGCCCGGTGCCGATCCCCGAGCCTCCCGGACCGCCGGCGAGATAGACCACCGGGGCTGCGCGGCCATCGCCGCCGGTGGCCGGCAGGCGCACCACCCGCAGGCGCATCCGAGGTCCGTTGGGCTCGGCGTGCCGGCGCGGCACGTCCAGGTAGCCCGCCTCTGCGTCGAGGGTGCCGTGCTTCTGGGTCTTGAAGGCGTACGGGGTGAACACCAGCGGCGCCGGCGCGTCACGTGCCAGCACGGGCGACGCACAGACAAGCGCCAGGCACAGTGCCGCCACGTGGGTGACCGCCAGGCGTCGGCGGGACGAAGAGGAAGGGAACAGGACCAGCGCAGCGTTGGACATGACGTACTCCGGAGGGAGGTGAAGGAATCAAGGGCCGGGCGGTGGCGGATGCACCACGCCGTCAGCATCACCTTCCCCACGGCAGCCGAAGGCGGCCCGTACGCCGAACCGCTCCAGGCGGGGGTCCAGTAACTCCGTGCACCCGATACGATGGGCGCATGCAGATCCCACGCACCCTGACTGCCCTCGCCGTCCTGCTCGTCGCGGTCGCCGCGTGGCTGCTGTTGGTCACGCCCCCAGCGGGCGTGCGGTACTTCCCCGTGCAGGAGATGGCGCCGGCCACGCTCGGCGCCGATGGCGCACTGCCCACAGCACCGCCGGGGGCAGTGGACTGGCAACCGGCCGATCAACGCGCACTGGTGCATTGGCGCGGCCCCTACTGGCTGCGCTGGCGCCTGCCCGCTCCCACACGCCACGAGGCGATCGACCGTGCGCTTCGCATTTCGGTGCGCGCCGCCAGCCAGCCGTTCTGGAACGGCCGTCCCTTGGCCGCCAATGGCACGGTCGGCCGCAGCGCAGACGAAGAGCGACCGGGACAGGTGGACATCATCCGCGTGCTGCCGGTCTCCTCAGCCAGCGGTACCGATGAACTGGTGCTGCTCGCCTCCAGCCATCACCCGGGAATCAAGCCGCGCGGTGCGGACGCCTTCGTTGCCGTGGGGGACGCCGCTTCGATCTATGGCCACGGCATTGGACCATGGTTGATCGCGGCCCTTGCCACCGGTGCGCTCGGTGCAGCGTGCCTGTACTTCCTCGCCGCACAGCGTGGCCGACCGCGCGTGCCGGGGGCGCGCCTGCTGCTGATGCTGGGTGTGGTCGGCCTCGCGCTGCCCATGGTTGAAGCATGGCGCCCGCTGGTGGGCTATGCCTATCCGTGGCACGGCCCGCGTCTGCTGATGCTCCTTTTGTTGCACCTCGCCGCAGCGATCCTGCTGCCCGCCTATCTGGTGCGTCGCTTCGGCGTCGCGGTGCCGAAGAGCGTCCGCATCGCCTACATCGCCACGCTGCTGGCCGTGGCCGCCTTCGTGCCCAGCTTCGATGGGCGCGGTGCCGCACTCCTGCTGCTCAGCCTGCTGACCTCCGCCTGCATACTTCTGCGCGCCCGCGGCGAGCCCGACGAGCGCTGGCCGATCCTGACGTTGGTCGCGGCAGGCGCGCTGGCCGTGCCCTTCGCCCGCGGGATCTTCCTGGATGGCCCGTACTTCCTGTTCCTGGCCGTGCTGATGGGTTTCCTGCTGATCCGCCACGCTGCCCAGCTGCGTGCGCTGGATCACCACAACGCTCTGCTCCGCGAGGAACGCGCTCGGCTCTCGCTGCAGCTGCTGCAGCGGGGCATCCACCCACATTGGCTGATGAACACTCTCACCGGCCTGCAGGAACTGATCGAACAGGCCCCGATGCGCGCCAGCCGGCTGGTCGAATCGCTGGCCGAGCAGTTCGATCGCCTGCGCGAAAGCAGCAGCCGCCCCAGTGTGCCGCTTGAGGACGAATTGGCCCTGTGCCGCAACCACTTGGACAGTGTCGGCCTCGCGCTGGATCGTTACATCGGCCTTGAGGTTACGGGCGAGCACAGCGGGTTGTGGCTTCCGCCCGGCGTGCTGCACGCCCAGGTCGAGAATGCCCTCACCCATGCTGGCGCGGTCGCCTGCGCCGAGCATCCGTTCCGCCTGCGTATCCAACGCGAGGGAAACCGATGGACGCTGGAACTGCGCAGTGCACGCGGTACCGCGCAGCATCGCGGCCAAGGAACGGGCACGCGGTATATCCAGGCCTGCCTTGCCGCTACATCTCCCGACGGGGGGCATTTTGAGCAAGGCGCAGATGGCAGCGACTGGTACGGCCGCATGGAGCTGACATGCGCATCCTGATCGTCGAGGACGAACCGCTGGTCCGGCAGCGACTTCTGAGGCTGTGCACCGAACTGGCCGGCAGCCGCGCCCGTTTCGATGCCGCCGCCGACCTGGACGTCGCGGGTGATCGCCTGCAGCGCAGCGTGTATGACGGCCTGCTGCTGGATTTGAACCTCGGCGGCGAGGATGGCTTTGACCTGCTGAAGCGTGTGGTGGCTGGGCGCTATCACTGCGTAGTGGTCTCCGCGCATCGGGAGCGCGCGCTCCAGGCGTTCGAGCACGGCGTATTGGACTTCGTGCCCAAGCCCTTCTCGCGCGAACGGCTGGGCCAGGCGCTGGAACGGCTGCTGGATGTTGGGCGGTACCGGTCCGGGGCGGCGCGTTACCTGGGCATCTGGCATGCCCAGGGAACGGCGATGGTCGAGCTTGCGGACGTGCTTTGGATTCGCGCCGATGGGGATTACAGCGAAGTGCGCCTGCGCGAAGGTCGCAGTGAACTGCATGACAAATCGCTTGCCAGCCTGACGGCCGTTCTACCGCCGGACTTTGTGCGCTGCCATCGGTCGTATCTGGTCAATCTGAAGCATGTGCGGACGCTGCACGCGGCATCAGGGAGCCGGTACTGGATGGTGTTGAACGATGGCACTGAAGTACCGGTCGGGCGGGTGCATGTTGAGCAGGTCCGCAGGGAACTGGGCTCGCCATGAGCATTGTCCAGCAGACCGCCGCCACGCCGATCACCCCTGCATTCATCCAGCAGGCGGCGCCGGCCTGCCTGGCGCCGCCCGGAGTACATCAGATCGTGTAGTCGATCTGGCTCATATGGGCTTCGCCCATCCGGTCACCGAACACCGGGAACTTCGACAGGGACGTCTCGATGTCCTGGACATCGGCCGGGCTCAGCCTGAAACGGCTTGCGCCAAGGTTCTCAAGGAGATGGTCGACACTGCGGGTACCGGGGATGGGAACGATGTTGGGGCCCTTCGCCAGCAACCACGCCAGGGACACCTGCGACGGCGTAACGCCCTTCTTCGCCGCGTACTGCGTGATCCACTCGATGATGGGCATGTTCAGCGGCAGGTAGGCCTTGGAGAATCTCGGGAATCCCGCGCGGAAATCCGCCTTCTCATCAAGCACCGTGGAGGGGTCGATCTTTCCCGTGAGGAAGCCCTCCCCAAGCGGTGCCCACGGTACGAAGCCGATGCCCAGCTCATTGCACGTATCGAGCACGCCATTGAGTTCCACATTGCGGGTCCACAGGGAGTATTCACTCTGCACCGCGGCAACCGGCTGCACCGCATGCGCGCGGCGGATGGAGGCGGCGCTCGCTTCGGACAGGCCGAAGTTGAGGACCTTGCCCTGGGCAATCAGCTCCTTCACCGCGCCCGCCACCTCTTCCACCGGCACGTTCGGATCAATGCGGTGCTGGTAGTACAGGTCGATGCGGTCGGTCCGCAGTCGCTTGAGGGATTGCTCGACCACCGTGCGGATATGCGCCGGCCTGCTGTTGGTGGCGATCGTGCCGTCGATGGCAAACCCGAACTTGGTTGCGATCCTGACCTTGTCGCGGATCGGCTGCAGCGCTTCGCCGACCAGTTCTTCGTTGATGTAGGGCCCGTACACTTCTGCCGTATCGAAGAACGTCACACCGTTCTCGAACGCCGTACGAAGCGTCTTGATGCCTTCTGCCTTGGGCATTGGCACGTTGTAGTTGCCGGTCATGTTCATGCAGCCGGCGCCGATCTCCGATACCTCCAGCGTTCCAAGGTGACGCTTCTTCATTGCGATGACTCCTGTGGTTGACGTTCTTCTTGCGTTCCCGGCCGGTGCCGCTCCGACGCCGAACAGGGCGCCTGCCGACAGCGCCGCGCCTACGAGTGCCGTCCGCCGGATGAAATCCCGACGGCCTGCGATGGTCGCGTCGGCCTGCGCATCCGCGCCGGTGTTCGTTTTCTCGTTCATCGTCCTCTCCTTCCAGCGGGGTATCTGTGCATCCCTGTGCGTCAGCCCACGTGCTGCTCAAGGTGCAGCTTCAGCCGCTGCATGTCGCTGGCAACCTGAGGTGCACTGACGACGTCGTAGCACGCAAAAACGGGCAGCACCTCTGCGCCGCAGAAGCGGTAGTTCGCTGTATTCGCGGCGAATACTTCATCCAGCGATCGCCCCTGGTGTAGTGCCTGGGCGGGATCGTCGAAGGCCGCCTGCGGTGAGTTCATGGTCAGCGAGAGCAGATACCGCTTGCCCTGCAGCTCGCCGCCGGATCCATACTGGGCAGAAGGATCGCCCGCCGAGCGACCGTCGCCGGCGAGGAAGCTGCCTTGGACGAGGCCCGCGGTAAAAACGTCGTCCACATGTTTCTTGTAGATCCACGGATTGCCGAACCAGAAGACAGGCGACTGCGTGACGATCACATCGGCCCAGAGATGTTTGTCCACCTCCTGCTGCGTGTCGTACCCGGAATCGATCACGGTGGTGTCGACCTCGAATCCCTTTGCTTCCAGCTCCGTACCGATCAGGGCCGCCATGGTCCAATTCAGCCGGCCTTCGCTGATGCCGGCGTGCCGTTGATGCGCATTGACGATCAGCGCCTTCCCGCCACGCCCACCTGCGTTGGCCCTGCCGGCGCTGGCAGCGGGAGCAGCGCGCGCAGCAGCAGGCCGCGCCATTACCGAGCCGAACAGAGCGCTGCCTACCAGCGCCGCTCCTGTCCTCAACAGGCGGCGGCGCTCGGGAAATTGCGCATGCGCGGCGTCATCGGCAGGGAACAGTGGCGTCTTCATCGGTGCATTACCTCGACCAGTTCTTCAGCCAGTAGGCGTATGGGGTGGGCAGCACGTTCTGCGGTTCCTCGATCCCGAGCACCGAGGACGCCTCATACGGCCAATGCGGATTGGCCAGCAGCGTGCGGGCGAACATCACAAGGTCCAGCTTTCCGTCCCGGACAAAGGCATCGGCGTCGGCCGGATCGGTGATCATCCAGCTGGTCGCCACCGGAAGCCCGACCTCTTCCTTCACGCGGACCGCCCACGGCACCATGAAGTTCGGCCCCCACGGGGTCTTTTCGGCAGGCGTGGTTCCGGCCAGGCCCACATCGACCAGGTCCAGCCCGCGCTGCTTCAACCAGCGCAACACGGTGACGGACTCCGCGAAGGATGCCTCCGCGTCCTCGTCGAATTCGACCACGCCCAGCCGCACGGTCAGCGGTAGCGCACTGGGCCACACGCGCTTGACGGCATCGACCACCTCCAGGAGGAAGCGGGCCCGGTTCTCCAGCGAGCCGCCGTACGCGTCCGTTCGCAGGTTCGCCTTGCGTGACAGGAAGGTCTGCGCAAGGAAGCCGTGCGCGAAGTGGAGTTCAAGCCACTCGAAGCCGGCCGCTGCGGCGCGGCCTGCGGCGGCCGCGAATTCGTCCTGCACGCGCCGGATGTCCGCCGTGCTCATTTCCACCGGCATATGCGGCGCGCTGGGCATGTAAGGCACCGCGCTGGGCGCCTCTGGTTGCCACCCCAGCGGATCGTCGGATGCGAGCGGGTGCCCGCCCTCCCACGGGGGCGTGCAACCGGCCTTCCGGCCGGCGTGTCCGATCTGGATACCGGCGACCGCACCGGCTGCCTTGATGGCGCGTGCCACCTGGGCAAAGCCGGCCACCTGGGCATCGGTCCAGAGTCCTGCGTCACCAGGCGTGATGCGGCCCACTGCCGAGACGGCCGTCGCCTCGACAACCACGAGCCCGGCGCCGCCCCGGGCCAGTCCTGCGTAGTGGGTCTGGTGCCAGTCGGTCAGGTGACCATCGCGCGCCATGTACTGGCACATGGGCGAGGCCACGATCCGGTTGCGCAGGCGGACCGTCTTGAGGTGGAAGGAGGAGAACAACGAACTCATGGTGCCAGCCGCTCAGGGAGGGTGGCGGCCAGTGTAGGAAGCGCCCCGGGCCCGGCGGTTGCACGGACTGACGGATTGATTGCACGATCCAACGCCGCTGCCGTGGCGGCGTTGACGCCTACCACCCGCGGGAGGATGCTCGTCTGGAACCCAGATACGGTCCAATCCCCGTGAAATCCGCCACCAGACCCTGGAGCGCCGCGCCCGGCGCACTCGTGGACGCAGTTGCCGGCATTGCCCAATGCGATGGTGATTTCCCGACCCCTCTGCGCGGGTTGAGCGTCCACCGCCGAAGCGCGGTCGGTGCCCCGATGCCCTGCATCTACGGACTCGGGCTGGGACTCACGCTGCAAGGCCGCAAGCAGGTGCTGCTGGGCGAGGAGGTCTACGACTTCTCACCGGGCATGTCGCTGCTCACGACCGTGGATCTCGCCGTGGCGTCGCACGTGGTGGAGGCGAGCCGCGACACGCCCTTTCTGGGAATGCTGCTTACCCTCGATCCGGAAACGATCATCGACGAAGCGGCACGCATGGACCTGCCACCGGTCCCGAAGGCATTTGCCTACAAGCCCATTTCACTGGAGCCTCTGGATGCCCCCTTGGTCGATGCCCTGGCGCGGCTGTTCGGGCTGCTTTCCGAAGCGCGCGTGGTGGGTGCACTGGCCCCCCTCATCCGGCGGGAGATCACCGTCAGGCTGCTTGCCAGCGCGCACGGCCCCCATCTTCGCCACGTGGTGACGGCAGGCACGCACGGCCAGCAGATCGCCAGGGTGATGGCGTGGCTCAAGGTGAACTTCAATCGCACGCTGCGCATGGACGAGCTGGCCGCGTCCGCGAACATGAGCCCGTCGACCTTCCGGCAGCATTTCCGCGATGTCGCCGGCATGAGTCCCCTGCAATACCAGAAACAGCTTCGGCTGCAGGAGGCCCGTCAGATCATGCTCAACGAGCACGTGGATGCCAGCGTGGCCGGTCTGCGCGTGGGCTATGAAAGCCCTTCGCAGTTCAGTCGCGAATACAGCCGACTGTTCGGTGCGCCCCCCCAGCAGGACATCCGCCGGCTGCGCGTCAGCTGAGCGTTACCCCCACCGTTCCAAGAGGATCCAAGGCAATGAGTACACAGCAGGTATGGTTGGTCACCGGTGCCGGGCGTGGCCTGGGCGTAGACATCGTCAAGGCCGCGCTCGCACAGGGCCATCTGGTCGTGGCGACGGCAAGGAACGTGGAGAAGGCTGCCGCACAACTGGGTTCGCATGCGAACCTTCGTGTGGTGGCATTGGACGTGACGCGACCAGAGCAGGCGGAGGCCGCCATGCAGGCCACGCGCGATGCGTTCGGGCGGCTGGACGTGCTGGTGAACAATGCGGGCAACTTCCGGGCCGGGTTCTTCGAGGAGCTGAGCGCCGAACAGGTTCGCGACCAGATCGAGACGCTGCTGTTCGGGCCCATGAATGTCACCCGCGCCGCACTGCCGCTGATGCGCACGGCGCGTGCAGGACTGGTACTGACCCTATCCTCCACCGCGGGCATCGCTGGGCAGGCGTTCTGCAGCGCATACGCTGCGGCGAAGTTCGGCGTGGAGGGCTGGATGGAATCGCTGGCCGTCGAGGTGCAGCCCTTCGGCATTCGCACGATGCTGGTGGAGCCCGGATTTTTCAGGACCGAGCTCCTCAGCGAAGCCTCCACGGAGTACGCGGCGCTGTCCATCAGCGACTACGCCGAGCGCACGCGCCAGACCGTCGAAGCCTGGAGCGGGATGGACGGCAAGCAGGGCGGCGACCCGGCAAAACTGGCCAGGGCCCTGGTGCAGCTGGCAGGCCTTGAGCAACCCCCTGCCCGATTTGCGGCCGGCTCGGATGCGGTGGAAACCTTCGAGGCCAAGGCGAAGCTGCTGAATGCCCAGGCGCAGGCGTACAGGGACCTCTCCAGCTCGATGAGTATCGAGTAGGAACGGAGCGGACGTTTCGCACCAGGATGGAGAGCTGAAGAGTCACCCGTAGCGACTGCGATGGCTGGTATCCATGTCTGCTTCCGGCCAGAAGCGGACAGCGAGACCCGGGGTTACTTCCGGCATTCGTCCCGGCGCCCCCGGCCCTTCATCCTTGCGGCTCATTCAAGCCAAGGGATGGCCGATGTGTCGTAGTGCGCTGTGGGCGTTGTTGCTTCTGGTCTCACCAATGATCGCCCACGCGTCTGCACCGAAGGCGTTGGCGTGCGAGGATGATGCGTCAACCGCTTTGCGCGGTTCACACTGCGCCACGGTGGACGTTCCACTGCGCCACGCCGACCCATCAGGCGAGCGCATATCGCTGTTCCTGCGACGCATACCCGCCAGAACCGACCTCCCCAAGCGAGGCGAGGTCTGGCTGCTCTCTGGTGGCCCAGGCGAGTCAGGGGCATCCCTTTATCCCTTGATCCAGACCTACCAGCGCGCATTCCCCGGATTTGATCTTGTCATTCCCGACCACCGCGGCACGGGTCGGTCATCGCGGATCTGCCCTGTCCAGGAATCACCTGAAAGCCCGGAAGGCACAGGCTTGGCAGGCGCCGAATGGGGCCCGTGCATCGGCAGCATGTACGCCAACCTTCAGCGGACCTCGGCGTTTTCCATTACTGAGGCTGCACAGGACCTTGGCACTTTGATGTCAACGACCGATGGCGGCGGGCAGGTGCTGCTGTACGGCGTTTCCTACGGCACCCAGCTGGCGTTGCGTTCGCTTCAGGTCAATGACCTTCGTGTGGATGGCCTGATCCTTGACGGGCTGGTACCGCCCGAGACCACTGAAACGTGGGATCTCAGCCGGCGCACGGCGCTTGTTGACCAAGTCGGCCGAAAGAGCATGGATGAGCGTAGCCTGCAGCGGTATCGCGCGCTGCTGGCAGTAAAGGATGCTGCCTGGCAGAAAGACGTGCCGGGTGGCGATCTGCGCCGCTTCTTTGCCGCACTGCTGAGCTTCCCTGCGCTACGTGATCGAATCCCGAAGATCGTTGAGGAGCTTTCCGAGGGTGATCCGCGCTCGCTGGTCGCCACGGTGAAGGACTGGAATGCCGCGCTGTTGCAGCTTGGACAGGGGGGAAACAACCAGCCCGCCCTGCCGCTGGTGATGCTCATTGCCGCCTCGGAGAACAACGCACGTCCGGAGCTCAGCCTGGACACTGTCAATGAGGAGGCAAAGGATGCGCTGTTTGTCAGCCCCATTCCCGGGCTGCTCGTGAATGGCAGTGTTCCGCGTTATCCACGTGATGTGTGGTTCGGGAAGACCCCGGACACGCTGCCACGCACATTGGTCCTGCAGGGGACACTGGACCCGAATACCGCATACGCCGGTGCCCAGGAACACGCTGCCACGCTTGGCAGGTCAGGACCTGTCACGTTCCACACGGTGGACCGCGGCGCCCATCTTCTGGCGTTGGTGGCGCCAGGCTGCTTTGTTGCAGCTGTCGGGAGTTTCATTGATGGCGACGTGGTCAGCGAGCGCTGTGCAGAGCCCGCGTCAGAGTGAGACGTCACCGTGGCAGAGGCTCGTCCACCGCGCCCAGAATCTCCTCCGGCGTTCCGCGCTCTCCATCGCTGAGTACCAGTTTCACGTCCCGCAGGCCGCCAAGGTCGTCCAGCGGGTTACTCCCGAAGAACACGACGTCCGCTTCCATCCCGGGTTCGATGCGCCCGGTGCGGCTGCCGATCTCGAGTGCATCCGCTGCGCCCGAGGTTGCCAGTCGCAGCACGGCCCACTGACGGATGCCGGCACGCCGGTGGAGGTCCAGCTCGCGGATGTAGGCCGGACCCCCGCCGTTTCCGTCGGTTCCCACCAGCAGGGGTACGCCTGCGGCATGCAGGCGCCGCGCGAGCTCGAGCACCTTGGGCATCACCGCCCTCGCCTGCCGATGATCCTGTTCACTCATGCGCGGCAGGAAGGACAACAGGGCCTCGAGGTTGGCCGGATGAATGTAGATCCGGTCTTCGGGCGGCAACACGACCTCCAGACGATCGCTGTTGTAGGCCAGCTCATTCACCCCCAGCGTGGTGCTGACCACTACCCGCCGCTGGGCCAGTTCGCCGAGCATCTCCTGCATGAGCGGGCCATCGAAGTCAGCCAGCTCAAACCAGCGGAACAGGTAGCGGGCATCTGCGCCACGCTCTGCGAGGTAGATCGCACGCTGCTCGGGCTCAAGCAGCGCGTCACTGGTGGGCAGCGTATGTTCCAGCCCATCGATGCCGAGCCGGGCCGCTTGGGTCCAGCTGATGGTATCCAGGTGCGCGATCGCCTTGAGACCGTTCCGGTGCGCGGCCTGGATGCCCAGGTTGAGCTCATCGGCATTCAGGCCGCTGTAGAGCTTGAAGTAGCGCATGCCCATGTCTGCCTGCCGCCGGGCTTCGGCGTCCCATGCTGCCGGCGAGCGTGGATAGGCGAACGCGGCACCGCCAAAAGGCGGAGGCTGGATCACCGAGCCGGCGTGAAGCGCTTCCGGGCCACGCCAGGCGCCACGCCGGATCTGCGCGTCGTAGCGGGCATTTGCCGCAGGATCGCCGCCGGGGTTGCGCACGGTGGTGACGCCGAAGGCGAGCGCGACGGCCGCGTTGTGCCGGGTGATCGCATCCACGCTCGGGATGGTGATGACGTTGGCGCCATCGATCACTTCAACGCTGTGCGGACCGGAGGTGATGTGGGCATGGCCATCGATGAGCCCGGGCAGCGCGTAGTGTCCCGTCATATCCACGACGCGCTCCGGCGTCCGGCCCTTCCACTGGCCCGTACCGACCTCCACGATCCTGCCGTCGTCAACGCGAATGTAGGCGTTGTCCACCACCCGTTCGGCATCGGGATCCAGCCGCGAGAAACCGTGGTAGATGACGCCCGTGGGTGCCATGCGCGTGGCGGCCGTTGAACCGCAGCCTGTGAAAAGCGCGCAGGCCAGAAGCGCGATGACGGCCCGTCTCGCTTCACGCTGCATCATGACCGCTCCTCGACAAGCTCCTGCCCAGCGGATGCTGGTGCGAGGTGAAGGCCGCAAGGCCCACCGTTGCCGCTGCCGTCCAGGAAAGAGCCTCGGCGGAACCTGGGAGGATCTTCGCGTCCATCATCGTCTCCTTGTGTGTGGTCTTCGCTGGGTCCTGCTCACCGTGAGCACTCCAGTCCGCTGGGTAGTAGCCTCACTGCGCTGGTTTCTTACAGTTCAATCGACGAAAAAAGCGTGTAAGAAATCGACGCCTTGCAACGACTGTGCGCATGTACCCAGTGGAGACCGCCTCCTGATGCACCCCATGTGGCCCGAGGTCCACCTTCACCTGCCACTCGTCTGGCGGGCGGTGCGTGCCTACGAACGTGACCCCGGTGCACAGGAGGACCTGGTCCAGGAAGTGCTGCTGGCGGTCTGGCAGGGATTGCCGCGATTGCGCGATCCGGCGCGGCTCCCGGCCTACATGCTGCGCATCGCCCATAACCTCGGTGCCAGTCACGTGCGCCGCGCGGTGCGCAACCCGGAACGTCCGCACCTCGATCAGGATGCACTGGCGTTGATCGCCGATGCCTCATCGGCCCCCGGCGAGGCAGATACGCAATGGTTGCTGGACGCACTGCGATTGATTCCACTGCCTCAGCGCCAGGTACTGCTGCTGCAGCTGGAAGGCTTCGATTACAAAGAGATCGCCGAAATGCTCGGCATCAGTACCGAGAACGTCGGCGTGCGGGCGCATCGTGCCCGGAAGGCATTACAGGATATCCATGATGGACATCAATGAAGACGCGCTCCGCGCGCTCTGGCAACGCCAGCAACCGCCTTCGGACCTTGCACGGACGATGGCTCGAAAAGTCCGGCGGCACCGTCGCATCGAAACACTGCGCCGTGCGCTCGACGTCGTGCTGACGATCGGCGGTATCGCGCTGCTCACATGGCCCGTGGCTGACGGCCGACTGTCACCCAGCCAATGGCTGCTGATCCCGTTCTTCTCGGTCTTCCTGGTCACGAGCTGGAGCATCCTGCTGCGCCAGCAGGCCGATCAGCGGGTTGCCGCCCATGAGCCGGTGGCGGTGTATGTGTCCATCCGGAAAGTGCAGCTGCGCAACCGGCTGCGGCACCTGAAGCTGGCCAGTGCGGCGGCGCTGGCGCTGCTCGGCTACGCGCTGGCCGGCGTGATCATCTGTTACCTGTTCGGATCGGCCGACTGGCAGCACGCCGCTCTCCAGCTCGCCGTGTGGGCAGTGCTCTGGAGCGTCGGAACCGGGTGGCTGGTCAGACGGCAACGCGCGACAGCGCGCCGACAATACCGTCAGATTGCGCGCCTCGCGGCACGTTGACCGGACGATAGACGCGCCGCCGCGTTCGGGGTCAAGCCGACGGGACAGCAGCGCTGCTGCGGAAGCGCTCCCGGTAGTCGGCCGGTGCTACGCCCAGCACACGAATGAAGGCACGGCGCAGGGTCTGTTCGTCCGACAGCCCGGTCAGCGCCGCCACCCGCTTGATCGGCAACGTCCCGGACTCGAGCAGGCGCCGTGCAGCTTCCAGCCTCAACATTTCCACGGCCTTGGCCGGCGTGACGCCACACCGGCTGCGGTAGACACGGGCGAAGGTGCGCGGCGACATGTTCATCCAATCGGCCAGCACCTCCACCCGCAGATCCTCCTGCAGGTGAGCCGCCATCCAGCCGTGAAGCTCGGCGAAATCGCCACCGCTGCTGGACTGCGCCGACAGCGGCGCACTGAATTGCGACTGCCCGCCCGAACGCTTGACGAACACAACCAGCTGCCGCGCGACGTCGATGGCGAGCCGGTGCCCGTGATCATCCTCGATCAACGCAAGCGTCAGGTCGATGCCTGCCGTGACACCGGCCGAGGACCACACATTGCCGTCCCGCACGAAGATCCGGTCCGCATCCACGTGTACGCCGGGGTACAGATGCGATAGCCGCGTTGCCCAGTCCCAGTGCGTTGCCGCGCGCCGCCCCTCCAACTGCCCTGCAGCGGCCAGCAGGAACGCGCCTGTGCAGATCGAGCACAACCGCCGCACCGTCCGGCCCCGCGCCGCCACCCACGCCACCAGCGCTGGGGAAGCCTCGTACACGTCACCGCGGCAGCCCCCGGGCGCCATCAACGTATCGATCGCGACGTCCTCCAGGCTGGCCAGTGCGACCGACATCACCTGCAGCCCAGCGCTGGTAGTCACCAGGCCGCCCTGTTCGGATGCGACGGTAATCTCGTATCGCCGCCTGCCCTCGGCCAGCGGCCTGCACTGATTGGCCGTATGCAGCGCCTGGAGGGGTCCGGTGAGGTCAAGCACGTTCATGTTCTCGTGGGCGAGCAGCACCACGTGACGCGTTGCGGATGGGTCGGACATGGGGCCCTGTGCGGTCAACGCGGAAAGTCGGGGTACTCGAACGCCAGCGCGACGCCCGTGGCCGTTGCGCGGCCATAGCGATGCATGATGCCATCGAGCGCAGCATCGAGCGCCATCACGGGCATCAGATCGGCGGCCATCACCAACGGGGCGGCACTGTCGGTCATGCGCTGGCGATCGGGCAGGATGCGAAGTCCGTGCCGTGTCACGAAGGGTTCGCCCGTGGCGGACACGAGATAGGCCTGGCTGCGGCCGGTGGTCGAGTACGCATCGATCGTCAACGCGAGTGTGCCCTCGTCGATTCCCGGCACCCCCATCACATCGACCTGGTCGCGACCGTGCAGCCAGCGATTGGTGTAGAGCACCTTTGCCAGTGGCACCGCCGTCGTGCCCAACCGGGGGGAAAAGGCATCGCTGTCATGCTGCGCCGCCCATGCCGTGGCACCCACCGCCTGGGCGACGTGCTGCGCAGTCTCACGCCCGCTGATGGCCTCGACGAGCGCGATGGAGGCCGGGATGGCAGCGCTTACGCCCGCGGTCGACACCCAGTTTCCGTCGGCAACATAGCGTCGATTCGGCGTCCAGCGTATCGCCGGGTACTGCTTTTCCCGCGTCGCGCCGGTCGACCAATGCGCTGTGGCGCGCCGCCCGTCGAACACCCCCATCTGCGCGGCGACAAGGGCGCCGTTGCAGATGGTGACGATCGTCGCCCCTTGGCGGGACTGCCGGGTCAGCCACGCGATGAGGCGCGGCGTGGAGGCCTGCGCGGGCACGATGATGTAGTCGGCTCCCTCTGGATGGATCGCATCGAACTGCGCCACCGTGGTATCCGTCGCGATCCGGAATCCTGGCCGCCCGAGATCGGTGAAGGTGGAAAGCGGCCCCGGGGCGAGCGTCACCGCGGACACATCCAGGGTGCCGGCGCGGGACAGGATCGCGAAGGGCACCAGGAAGTCGCTGACCTCCACGCCACTGTTCTCCCCCACCACCGCAATCACGGCGCGGGCGCGGCCGGGCCGCGCGCGATAGGCGGGGATGACCGCCTCCTGGGTGGGAGCGGCGCTCGGTGCCTGCTCCGCGTGTCGCGTCGCCCTGGATGGCGGCCCTGCACATCCGGCCAGCACCACAGATACAGCCCACGCGGCATGAAGGACGCGTCCAGGGAAAGTGCGGGGTGCCATGGTGCTGCCATAGGTGGGGGATGTGCGTGCATTCTTTGCTCGCCCCGCCACGGCAACCATGTCGCTGTTGCGTCATTTCCTGCCACGGCCCTGTCCTTCCGCTTGGGGAGGCCGAAGCACAGCGGTGGAGCGAGATCGCCTCACGGGTCGAATCCGGTGCGATCAGCCGGGCGAGGAGCAACAGGACGGCAGTGCTGCGGGAGATGGCGCTCCGAGCAGGCAATGCACGAGCAGCAGCAATCGATGCGCCTAAGGGCGTTTTGCGAAATCTCCCTGCGCCTCCGCTTCCGGGCAGAAGTGGCCCCGCGATGGCCTGCGTGCAGCACCCCTTAACCTTCAGGGCGCTGGAGGCCCCCGGCGCAGTCGCTGCCATCCGCCGCGCACATCACGCCCTCGATCCAGGTGATGTATCGCGATACGCGAACGTTGTAGACCATCTGTCCATAGAAGCCGGCCTCCAGTGCATGCTCCGGAACCGCGGTGATCCACGATCCGATCCCGATGAGTCGCCAGGCACCCTGCTCCTGCACAACGAGAGGGCCGCCACTGTCGCCGCTTCCCAGCGCCCCCTCCAGCGGCAGACCTTGCGCGGGCGGATCGAATCGATACCAGACATAGCGACCGTTGGCACCCGTAACAGCGTTGTAGGCGCGCCTCAGCATGCCGCGATGCGAGGCGTTGGGACGTTGCCCGTCCACGCCATTGCCGGTGGCTCCTTTCCCCACCAACATGGCGACGCGGGTGACTTCATCGCTGCCTCGATAAAGAGCGACGGGTGCAACATGCTCCACGGGCGTATCCAGCTCGATCAGCGCTATGTCGTCCGAACCGGCCAGAAAGGCGTGAATCCTGGATGGATCGCCGGTCTTCAACGCTTCCTGACCCAATGCATCGGGCATGCGCGTGTAGCCTGGGTGCACGACAACGCTGGCAACGCGGTATCCCTTGCCGTTGATGACCACCTCGGCGTCCATGCCTTCCATGGGAGCCGCGTGTGCGGCGGTGACGACCCACCTGGGCGCGATGAGAACGCCGTGGCCTTCGCCGGGCATATCTGCAAGAGCGGGAAACCCGGATGGATCCACCCGGTACTTTGCATCGTCGACATCGCTGCGGATGACCACGGCGTTCGCTGCAAACGGCAGAAGGAAAAGAGCAGTGAGAAGCCGGAACTTCATGTGTCGAAACTCCCTTTCAGGCAGTAATCCGAGGATCATCCGCGGCGTCCGCGCGTGTGTGGCCTCAGTATGACCGGGCCGTCTCGATACCACGCCAGGTTTCCGACCAGGCGACCTCAGCTGCGACGAATGCCGGAAAATGAGGCCTGAGTCGACCGCCCACGCGACCATTACGCCAACGGCAATCGAGATCTGCAGCATCCCCGCCTGCAGTTCCCCTCCTCCAACGTTTCTCTCCATGCGTCCGCACGGATCAGTACCACGCTGGATCATCCCCCTTGTCCCAGGCAACAAAAAAGCCCCCGTTTCCGGAGGCTTTTTCGACTGAATCATGGTGGGCGGTACAAGGTTCGAACTTGTGACCCTTGCCGTGTGAAGGCAATGCTCTACCGCTGAGCTAACCGCCCGATGCTGCTGAGCCGCTCATTATAGGGCGGCAAATTTCGACGTCAACGGTTTCGCCGAAATTTCTTCACATCGTGTGCGTGGGCTTATCCGAGGTCAGGATGCCGGCCAGCAGCGTCTCGATCTTGTTGCGCACGCCCTCGCCCTCGGCCCCTTCGGCCAGCTGCACACCGATGCCCGCCGCGCGGTTGCCCTGCGCGCCGGCCGGGGTCACCCAGATCACCTTGCCGGCCACCGGCAGGCGCTCGCTGGAGTCCGGCAGGGTCAGCAGCAGGAACACCTCGTCGCCCAGGAAGTAGCGCTTGGGCGTGGGCACGAAGATGCCGCCGTTCTTCACGAACGGCATGTAGGCGCTGTACAGCGCGGCCTTGTCCTTCACGGCAAGGGACAGGATGCCCTGGCGGGCACTGGTGGCACTCATGATCTCAACCCTTTGGTTTGCCGTTCGTTGACCTTGCCCCACGCCAGCAGCAGCTCCACCACGGCCAGATCGGCGCGGACGGTGGTGCGCAGCAGGTCGCGGGTGCGATTGGCGGCGTCGAACCAGGCGCCCAGCTTGTTCAATCGCTCTGGATCGGTCAAGCCACCGCCGCTGGCCAGGGCCAGCGCCAGATCGGCGGCGTGGCGCAGGCGCAGTGCGGCGTGCTCATCGGCGGTCCAGCGCTGGGCCAGCTCCACCGCGCCGCTGCGGCCGGCCACCAGGGCCTCCAGATCGGTGGCGACCTGCCGGCGCAGCGCCAGGCCATCCTCGCGCAGCCACTGGTCGGCCAGCCCGGGGTGGCCGCGCGCGGCCTCCAGCGCTTCGCGCGCAGTGCCCTCGCTGTGGCCCTGGGCCTGCAGCCAGGCCAGCGCTTCCTCGCGCGGCGGCAGCTTGAACTCCAGCCGCTGGCAGCGGCTGCGGATGGTCGCCGGCAGGCGCGCCGGATCGCTGCTGACCAGCCACAGGTACCGGCCGGGCTGGGGCTCTTCCAGGGTCTTGAGCAGCGCGTTGCAGGCCGAGCGGTTGATGGCGTCGGCCGGATCGATGATCACCACCTGGGCCACCCCGTACTGCGGGGTCAGCGAGAGCTTCTGCGAGACATCGCGGATCTGCTCGATCACGATCTCCGTGCGCAGCTTGTCGCCGGTCTTGTTGGGGATGAACGAGACGTGCTGCAGGTCCGGGTGGGTGCCGGCCGCCAACAGCTGCGCGCTGCGCCTGGCCGCGGCCGGCTCGCCCTGGCCCAGCACGTGCTCGGCCATGCGCAGCGCCACGGCCAGCTTGCCCAGCCCGGCCGGGCCGCAGATCAGCAGGCCATGGCCGAGCCGGCCGGCGTCGAGCGCGGCGATGGTCTGGTCATAGGCGCGCTGCTGCCACGGGGAAAACGCATCACTCACGGTCGGGCTCCTGGGCCAGCCACGCGTTCACCGCGGCCACCACCGATCCTGCCACACCCGCCTGGTCCTGGCTGGCATCGATCAGGCGGAAGCGCGCGGGATCCTCGCTAGCGCGCTGGCCGAACACCGCGCGCACCCGCTGGAAGAAGTCGTCGTGCTCGGTTTCGATGCGGTCCGGGTGTTCGTCGCGGCCCTGCGCACGCGCGCGGCCCACCGCTACATCCACATCCAGCAGCAGGGTCAGGCCCGGCACCAGGCCGACCACGCGGCGCTCCAGCTCGGCGATGAACGCCGGCTCCAGGCCCCGGCCGCCGCCCTGGTAGGCGTAGCTGGAATCGGTGAACCGGTCCGTGACCACCCAGGCACCGCGCAGCAAGGCCGGCAGGATTACCTTGCGCACGTGCTGGGCGCGGGCGGCGAAGACCAGCAGCAGTTCGGCCTCGGCGCTCAGCGGTTCGCCGGCGATCGCGGCATCCGGCGTGAGCACCAGCGCGCGGATGCGCTCGGCCAGCGGGGTGCCGCCCGGTTCGCGGGTCAGCACGACCTCGTGCCCGCGCGCCTGCAGCGCATCGCGGATCGCATGGATGGCGGTGGTCTTGCCGGCGCCCTCGCCCCCTTCCAGGCTGACGAAATGCGGGTGCCGGTGCAGCGTGTTGCTCATTGCGGTGCAGCCTCGTTGCGTTTGGCGCGCAGCTGCTGCAGGTAGCGGGCAACGGCGGCGTTGTGTTCGGTGTAGTTGGCGGAAAACACGTGCGCGCCACTGCCATCGCCCACGGCCACGAAGTACAGCGCATCCCCCGGTGCGGGCTGCGCGGCGGCGTGCAGCGCATCGCGGCCGGGCATGGCGATCGGGGTCGGGGTCAGGCCGGCACGGGTATAGGTGTTGTACGGCGTATCGGTGGTGAGGTCGCGCTTGCGGATGTTGCCGTCGTAGCTGCTGCCGATGCCGTAGATCACGGTCGGGTCGGTCTGCAGGCGCATGCCGATCTTCAGCCGGCGCGCAAACACACCGGCGATCTGCGGGCGCTCGCTGGGCAGCGCGGTTTCCTTTTCGATGATCGAGGCCAGGGTCAGCAGCGCGTACGGCGAATCCAACGGCAGGTCGTCGGCGCGGCTGTCCCATGCGGCAGTGAGTTCTTTTTCCATCGCCGCATGCGCGCGCTTGAGCACGTCGATGTCGCTGTCGCCGCGCTGGTAGACGTAGGTCTCCGGCAGGAAGCGCCCTTCCGGGTGTTCGCCGGGGAAGCCCAGCGTCTTCATCAACGCCGCGTCATCCAGCGTATCGGTGGTGTGCACCAGCGGATCGGCGCGCTTGAGCGCGGCGCGCAGCTGGCGGATGTTCCAGCCTTCCACGATGGTCACGCGGTGCTGCACCACCCGGCCCTGGCGCATGCGCTGCAGCAGCTCGCGCGGGGTCAGCGCGGGCTCGAGTGCGTATTCACCCACCTTGAGCTTGCCGGCCGCATCCAGGCGGCGCGCCAGCAGCTGCCACTGGGTATCGCTGCCTTCGTCCACCCCGGCCTGGCGCAGCTTGCCGAGCACGGTGCTGAAGCCATCACCGGAGGCGATCACCACGCTGGGCTGGTCCGGGGTCACGGGCGTATCGGCGAAACTGCCCTGGCTGTGCCAGAACCACGCGCCGGCGGCCGCGAGCAGCACGGCCACCAACAGCAGCACCGTCAGTACCGCCAGACATCCCCGTTTCGCACCCGCCATGGTCACCTCGAATGGATTTCGCCGCCGCGCAGCATACCGCGCGGGCGCTGCACACCGCCAAACGGCTCAGGCATCGCTGCCCAGGGCACGCAGCAGGCCGCGCGCCTTGGCCCGGGTTTCATCGAGCTCCTTGTCGGCCACCGAATCGACCACGATCCCGGCCCCGGTGCGGAAGCTGGCGGTGTCGCCGGCCACTTCGGCGGTGCGGATCAGGATGTTCAGGTCCAGGTCGCCATCGCGGTTCAGCCAGCCGAACGCGCCGGTGTAGGCACCGCGCGCGGTCTGTTCCAGCTCGGCGATGATCTGCATGCAGCGCACCTTGGGGCAGCCGGTGATGGTGCCGCCGGGGAAGGTCGCGGCGATCACCTGGCCCGGGCTGACGTCCTCGCGCAGGCGGCCGCGCACGTTGCTGACGATGTGGTGCACGTGGGCGTAGCTCTCCACGGTCATCAGCTCATCCACCTCCACGCTGCCCGGCGCGCAGATGCGGCCGAGGTCGTTGCGCTCCAGGTCGATCAGCATCACGTGCTCGGCGCGTTCCTTCGGGTGGCCGACCAGCTCCTGGATGCGCGCGGCATCGTCATCGCCGGCGAAGCGCGGGCGGGTGCCGGCGATCGGGCGGGTCTGCACGTCATCGCCGTGCACCGAAACCAGGCGCTCGGGCGAGGAGCTGACCACCGCCCTGCCCTGCGCCATGAACAGGCCGGCGAACGGGGCGGGATTGGCCACGCGCAGCTGGGCATACAGCGCCTGCGGCGAGAGCGCCGCACCGAACTGCGCGTTCCAGCGGCGCGAGAGGTTCACCTGGAACACATCGCCCGCGCGCAGGTAGTCGATCACCTTGCCGACGCCGTCGGTGAAGCGCGCCGACGCGTCCTCGCCGATCGCGACCGGGGGCTGCCACGTCGGCAGGGGGGCTAGCGTAGCGGCCGCGGCGAGGTCGTCCTGCAGGGTCTGCAGCAGCGCGGCCTGGCCGGTCTCGCACACGGCGTGGAACTGGCCGAGCACGCGGTCGTGCAGCACCGCGGCCGGGCAGCGCAGCGCCAGTGCGGCGGGCAGCCCATCGGCGCGCGCCGGCAGTGCCAGCACGTCTTCGATCTGGCCGGCCAGTTCGTAATCCAGCATCAGTGCCCAGCCCCCGCGGAACGGCAGCGTGGTGTCTTCGCGCGGCAGCCGCAGCGCGGCCCAGTGCGCGTCCAGCACCGCCAGGAAGCGGCCGTCATGGGCGGCGCCCCCGGCATCACGCACCACGCCATCGGCGTGCAGCGCCAGCGATTCGCCATTGCCCATCAGCAGCAGGTCCCAGCGCCCCTGCGCGGTGCCCGAGGCGGTGGACTCCATCAGCAGCGGGTAGCGCTGCGGGGCCAGGCGCTGCAGGGCCAGCAGATCAGTGGTGGCAGGCAGCGGAAGCGTCTGGAACATGGCAGGACACCGGAAGGGCGCGCAGCGTGCGCGGGGGCCAGATACACCAAGGCCGCCATGATGGCGGCCCGGGTGGGAGGAAACGGAAAGAACGGTCAGACGCGCTTGAACACCAGCGTGCCGTTGGTGCCGCCGAAGCCGAAGCCGTTGGACATCACCACATCGACCTTGGCCTCGCGCGCGGTGTTGGGCACGTAATCCAGGTCGCAGCCCTCGCCCGCTTCATGCAGGTTGATGGTCGGCGGAATGATGTTGTCGCGCAGCGCCAGCACGGAGAAGATCGCTTCCACGCCGCCGGCCGCGCCGAGCAGGTGGCCGGTCATCGACTTGGTGGAGCTGACCATCATCTTGTAGGCGTGGTCACCGAAGGCGGACTTCATGGCCATCGTTTCGCCCAGGTCGCCCAGCGGCGTGGAGGTGCCGTGCGCGTTGAGGTAACCGACCTGGTCCGGGGTCACGCCGGCGTCCTTCAACGCCATGGTCATGCAGCGCGCCGCGCCTTCGCCGTTCTCGCTCGGCGCGGTCATGTGGTACGCATCCGAGCTGGCGCCGAAACCGGCAAGCTCGGCATAGATGCGCGCGCCACGTGCCTTGGCGTGTTCGTACTCTTCCAGGATCAGGATGCCCGCGCCGTCGCCGAGCACGAAGCCGTCGCGCTCCTTGTCCCACGGGCGCGAGGCTTCGGCCGGGGCGTCGTTGCGGGTGCTCATGGCCTTCATCGCGCAGAAGCCGCCCAGGGCGGTCGGCGAGGAGCCGCGCTCGGCACCGCCGACCACCATCACGTCCGCATCGCCGTACTGGATCATGCGCATCGCGGTGCCGATGGAGTGGTTCGAGGTCGCGCAGGCGGAGACCGCCGAGAACGACGGACCCTTCAGGCCGGTGATGATGCTCAGCTGGCCCGGGAGCATGTTGATGATGGTCTTGGGCACGTAGAAGGGCGAAATCTTCTTGCCCTCGTGG
>Ga0308171_1000812_pt1 | contig 53247 bp, 51 predicted proteins | sample PhyGR1_FD_202135 | JGI IMG/M metagenome (GOLD analysis project Ga0308171, IMG submission 202135) | Phyllosphere microbial communities from UC Gill Tract Community Farm, Albany, California, United States - DLSLSG.R1 | ecosystem: Host-associated > Plants > Phyllosphere > Unclassified | place: USA... | reverse complement strand
TCTATACTCATTTCCGACGTATCAAGCAAGTGCGCGTCTTCTGCTGGTTTCAAAGGACTATCAGACCGGCCCATGTCCCGCTCGTCACGCTTCTTCACATCTGCGAAAATCGCCTCGTAATCGGCAGCACCGCCGCCCGCGACAATCTCGTCATAACGTCTCCTGGCGCGGATTTCGGGCGAGGCCATCACGTAGAGCTTCACCGGTGCCTGCGGGCAGACGACCGTGCCGATATCGCGCCCATCCAGAACCGTGCCGGGCTCACGCGTTGAAAAGGCACGCTGCGCCGTTACCAGCGCGCGCCGCACGGCGGGCATGACGGCAACCTTCGAAGCCGCCTCGCCCACCTCATGTCGCGAAAGAACCAAGCGATCCAGTCCGGCGAGATCGAGGTGGAGCGCGGTCTCTTCCGCAATCGCCTCATCGTCCAGAGGCTTGCCCGCATCAAGCAGCGCCTTGGCGGTGGCACGATAGGTCAGGCCGGTATCGAGGTGATGGAAGCCGTAAACCTCGGCGATCTTGCGCGAAAGCGTACCCTTGCCTGCGGCCGCGGGGCCATCGATGGCGATAATAAAAGTCATGGGGATAAAATCTCGAATGGACGTTTGTCTCGGCTGCGGGCTTTATCATAAAGAATGCGAGCATTCACCCCGAGAGCGGCCGAAAACTTCCACCCCCGTAATCCCATGCAGTTTATCTTTGACAGGCACCACGGCAGGGATTAAGGGGACCGGCTATAAATTTACCGTCTACTGCCGAATTCACGGCGTTAAGACCGAACTCATTCAAAAATTCGAGGCTTTGACAGTGGCAAAAGCGGAACTTGGAACCAAGCGCACCGACCCGGATACCGGCAAGAAATTCTACGACCTGAACCGCGATCCCGTGGTCTCCCCTTACACCGGCAAGTCCTGGCCGCTTTCTTTCTTCGAGGAAACGACGGCGCAGGCCAAGATGGAACAGGCCGAAGAAGAGGACGTGCAGGAAGTCGATACCGAAAGCACGGACGTCGAACTCGTATCGCTGGAAGACGCCGATGGCGATAACACCAACGACGAAGTTCCGGATGATATCGGCGATGACGATGTCGAGCTGGACGATGATGACGACACCTTCCTCGAAGCCGATGAAGATGACGATGATGACGACATGACCGGCATCATCGGCGTCGGTGGCGACGACGAAGAGTCCTGATTTTTCAAAGTTTTTTCGCCCGGCCACAAAAAAATGTCGCCGGGCGAATTTTTCGGCTTGCCATCTTCATTCATGAGAAGTATCAAGCCGCCACCGAACGGAAACAACCGCTTCGGTTCCCGGAACCGGATCAAACATACCGGAACCCTTATGGGGCTATAGCTCAGCTGGGAGAGCGCTTGCATGGCATGCAAGAGGTCAGCGGTTCGATCCCGCTTAGCTCCACCAAATTTCCAACGATTGATAAAATCTCACCAGAATCAACGGTTTCGGCTCTGTCTGCATTTCCCTCAGAGCACCGTTGCGATTTCTCTTGCTATTCCCCCGCAAACAGCGACTACTTCCTCTTCTGAAGAGGAGATTCCCATGGCTAAGGGTCAAGTGAGAAGCAACAAGGAAATCCGCAAACCGAAGAAGGATAAGGCACCACCGCCTGCTGCTCCTACTTTGGGTGCGAAGGCCGTAGAGGCCAGCAAGCAGAAGAAGCCGCAGTGATTCTCTGCTTCTCCATATACAGCGCGGGTTTCAAAGGACTTTCGAGACCCGCTAGCTGGCTGGAGCATCTAAAGCTGACATAGAATGGAAACAACCGCTTCGCTGCCGGGCCCAATACGCTTTAAACTCTATTGGGCTTGAAGGCGGGTGACTATGCGGAAAGGCAGAATGAGAGGGCGGCTGGGATTCGTCTACATAGTTCTCCTCTGTGCGGCGATAGTCTTCGTGATTAACTTGCTCCACACGGTAAGCTTGCTTCCAAGCGGAGAGCGAGCACAGGGAACATATTCAGAAAGAACGCCGGCTGAGCAATCTGAGTTGGACGAAAGGCTGCATATAGCGCGAGAGGAGGCGGGTAAGGCCGCCGACGAAGCCCTTCAGGCTGTAGAGGGCAAGGCCACCCCGCAAAACGGCCGCAGGGGAACGACCCTAAGCCAGCCATGAAAAACAAGATAGTGTGCCTCGGGTAGTCCGTAAGTCACGTACACCATGTCTGGCGTTCAGGATATGGACGCTGTCACGATATCGTATAGGTGCCGAACCTTATTCCTCGTCCCCATCATCCCCCGAAAGATGATTGCGCGTCGACTGCTTTACCTGTCCCACATGCGTGATCAGGCCCGAAATCACGATGGGATCGACGTCCGCCATCATGTCCTTCAGCCAGCCGTCATGGGCCTTTGCCATGGCGTCGAAGGTGGTGCGACCCTTGTCGGTGAGATAGGCGACGATGACGCGGCGGTCGTCGGGGAGGCGTTCGCGGATGACGAGGCCATCGGCCTCCAGGCGCTCGACCAGGCCGGTGATATTGCCGTTGGTGACCATGGTTCGCTTGGAGAGTTCGCCAAGCCGCAGGCCGTCGGTTTCGCGGTAGAGCTGCGAGAGAAGATCGAACTGCGGCAGCGTGGCGCCGAATTCGCGGCGCAGGCGGCGGCGGATTTCCTGGGAGATGAGTTTGGTCGTAGACAGCAAGCGCAGCCACAGGCGCAGCTCCTGTTTCTTGCCATCCTGCGTATCGCTGATGATCGCTTCCAGATCGATAGCCGACATAACCCATCCCTTGTCCTGAAGTGTGCCGCGGTCTCTCATACAGAAACCAGGCCCTTCAAGTTTCTTGTTCTAACGCATGTCCTGACGGCAAAACCTTTGCCTGCTTTTTATGAGACATGCTCTTATCGGTAGTCTAGAACACCATTCGTGCTGCGGGGTCAACATTCTCAAAGCTTCAAGCAATGTTTCTGCAGCGGCAGACGGGCGATTGCGAGGTCTGGGGTTCTCACGCTGGCATGCCTTCGTGGTGCGGTCCGCTTCCGATATATGCATGTACAGATTTGGCAAAATCTTGAGAGCAGCGCTGTTTGGTTGGGACTCATCTCAAGCCGTGGCTATGTCCCTCACCGCGCTGATATTGAGGCACCATCACGGCCCTTCAAACCTCTCCCGAAAAACAATTTAAGCTTAAACAAAATTCTTGCATATCCATATTTTTGGTCATAGGTTTTTCCCATTATCGCATCTGCTTCTTTCAGCAGCGCTGACGAAGCAGGAACAGACGGTTCAAAAAAGGGGAACTTGAATGACCGACGCTTCGATGATTGCAGGGCTTGCCAGCGGGTTGCTTTCCGGCAAGGTGAAAGTGGTGGATCTGACCGCGCCGCTTGGGCCGGACACGCCGGTTCTTTACCTGCCGCCGCAGTTCGGCAAGAACACTCCCAATGTCAAAGTCCACACCATTTCCGCCTATGACCAGGACGGCCCGTTCTGGGCGTGGAACTGGCTGGAGCTTGGCGAACATACCGGCACCCATTTCGATGCGCCGTGCCATTGGATTACCGGCAAGGACAATGCCGAAAACACAACCGACACCATTCCCCCGCAGAACTTCGTCGCGCCGGTCAACGTCATCGACCGCTCGAAGGAAGCGGCTCAAAACCCGGATTACCTGCTGACTGTCGAGAGCGTTCAGGAATGGGAAGCAGAGCACGGCGCGATCGAACCCGGCACCTGGGTGCTGCTGCGCACCGACTGGTACAAGCGCAACGGCTCGACGGAGACCTTCCTCAATGCCGATGAGACCGGTCCGCATTCCCCCGGCCCAACAGCGGAAGCCATCGAATATCTTCTCTCCAAGGGCATCATCGGCTGGGGCCAGGAAACCATCGGCACGGATGCAGGCTCCGCGGGCGGCATGAACCCGCCCTTCCCGGCCCACAACCTCATGCACAAGGCAAACAAATACGGTCTTGCCAGCCTCTGCCATCTCGATCAGCTGCCACCAAAGGGCGCGATCCTGATTGCGGCGCCCCTGAAGCTGGTCAAGGGAACCGGGTCGCCCGTGCGTGCGCTGGCGCTCGTCGTCTAAGCCAGCCTGGCACAGCCTTATCTATCGGTCGGAGACGTGGTTCACGCCTCCGCATCGCCCCATCATGAAGATGCTGCCTTCGCCTCTCCCGGAGTTCACATGGCTGATCGTGATTACATCATCGTCGGAAGCGGCATCAATGCGCTGGTGGCTGCGTCTCTCTTGGGCAAGAAGGGCAAGCGCGTCCTGCTGCTTGAGAGAAACGACCGCATCGGCGGCTGCCTGCGCACCGAAGAGATCACCCTTCCAGGCTTTCGCCACGATGTCATGGCAACGACCATGGTTCTGTTTTTGACCTCGCCTGCCTTTGCCGCTCTCGGCAAGGATCTGGAAGCGAGAGGGCTGGAATTCTGCCACACATCGACGCCAACCGGCGTTCTGCGGCCGGATGGCACGCATGCCATTCTCTCGATGGATCGTGCCCGCAACATAGCCCATTTCGATGGTATCTCCGAGGGGGACGGCAAGGCCTTCGACCGGGAGATGGGCCGTTTCGCAGGCAATGCCGGCTTCGTCTTCGGCCTGCTTGGCGGCAATCTCTGGTCTACGGCGACAGCCAGGCTGCTTGGTCGCGAAGTCTGGAAACGGGGGTTGAAGGGACTCACCGCATTTTTCGGGGAAGCCTTGGCGCCCGCGCGTGGCTATCTGGAAACAACCTATCGCTCCGAAGAACTGCGCGGGCTCTTTGCGCCCTGGGCGCTGCATTGCGGCCTTGGGCCGGAGAGCGCCTATTCCGCAGAAATGACCCGCGTCATCGGCTTTGCCATCGAGGCGGCGGGTTGCCCCATCGTCAAAGGCGGGGCCGATAATCTGCTCGCAGCCTTCGAGCGGCTTATCACCGATCAGGGCGGCAGCATCATGCGCAACGCCGATGTTAACCGGATCGATGTCGATGGGTCTGGCAAGGCCGTCGGCGTCACGCTTGCCGATGGAAAGCGATTGCGCGCAGCCCAAGGCGTCATTGCATCGGTCACGCCCAATCAGCTTTACGAGCGCCTGCTCAGCGCCTCATCCACCACCCTTCCCCAGCCAGTTCAGGAAGGACTTGCCAGCTATCGATACGGCAAGGGCAACATGCAGATCCATTATGCCCTTAAGGCAGCACCCCGCTGGCGCGCCGGGGACGAGCTGAGCAAGGTGGCGCTCTTGCATCTCACCCCTGGTCTCGATGGCGTGTCCCGTTCCGCCAACGAAGCCGAACGCGGCCTTCTTCCCGCAGAACCGACGGTCTGCATCGGCCAGCCGACCGCCCTCGATCCCAGCCGCTCGCCGGATGGCGCCGCCATTCTCTGGCTGCAGGTGCCCGATACGCCGCGCCATATCAAGGGCGATGCCGCCAACGAGCTTGCCTGCCCGGCGGACGGCCGCTGGACGGAGGCGCTGCGAGAAGCCTTCGCCGATCGCATAGAGGCCTTGCTGCGCGCCCAGATCGAGAATTTCGACGAGATCGTTCTGAAACGCCGAGCCTACGCGCCGACGGACCTGGAGGCGATGAACATGAACCTCGTCGGCGGCGATCCTTACGGCGGTTTCTGCGGGCTTGACCAATTCTTTCTCTGGCGTCCGTTCAAAAGCTCGGTTAACCACAAGACCCATGTTGCGGGGCTCTACCATATCGGGGCATCCACGCATCCAGGCCCGGGTCTTGCAGGCGGCTCCGGTTTCCTGCTCGCCTCGTCTTTGCGCTGATAAAGGGATGAAAGCACATGGATAACGGCTTTTCCGTCGAATTCCTCGGAAATCCCGACGACCAGACCAAACGCATTCCCAGCCTCGGCGAGATCGGGCTCAACAATTTTGCGCCCTACATCATGAACCGCATCATGGCGCGGTGGAATGCGAACCTTGCCGAAGACATGAAGGCGCGCGACGTCACCACCGTGAAGATGCGCGCCCTTGCCGTTCTCAACGTCTCCTCGTCACTCACCATCAACGAGCTTTCCGTCTTCGCCGTCACCGAGCAATCGACCATGAGCCGAACGCTGGATTCGCTTGAGGAACAGGGCCTCGTGCGCCGCGTGCCGCGTGCCGACGACATGCGGGTGCGCGATGTGACAATCACCGATGAAGGCCGCGCCGTGTTCGAGGATGTCTGGCCGATCATGTACAACGACATGTGCCGGATGTTCAAAGACATCGACGACGAGGAATATCGCGCCTTCGTGACGACCCTGCACAAGATCCTGCGCAATATCCGTCGTCACGATATCTGAAGTTTCCTTCACAGGATCGGGTAGAGACCTCTTTCCCTGGTTGTCTGCACTGAACCCTAAGCCGCTATCGGTGTTTAATCGACACCGCTAACTTGGTTGAGGATGAGCAGATGAAGATAGACCACTTTACCCTGGCAGCAAGCGACTGGGTTCCCAATCATCCAACCTTGCCCGTTCTCCTCTATAGCCAGATCCGGGCCGATATGGACTCATCGGCTTTTGAGGAGATGTTTGACGACAATGGCTGGACCGGTATCTGGCGAAACGGGGTCTTCGCCTATCATCACTATCATAGCGGTGCACATGAAGTGCTGGGTGTGGGACGGGGCCAGGCAAAGCTGCAGATCGGCGGACCGGAGGGAAAGATACTGGATGTGAGCCAGGGCGACTGCCTGCTTCTGCCTGCGGGAACGGGCCATAAGCGGGTGGAAAGCTCAGGCGATTTTCAGGTGGTTGGCGCTTATCCTGCCGGGCAGGAGGCAGACATTCAGCGCGATGCGCCGAGTAATGAGATGCTGGCGCTGATCAAATCTCTTCCTATTCCCGAAACCGATCCGGTCCTGAAAACATCCGGCGGCTTGGTCGAACTCTGGCGTTAGGCGACAACAACGGGCACCGGTGGTGAGGCCTCTGTCTTGAAATGACGAGGCCTCACCGCTTTTTACATTATGAAAGCAGCGGCACCAGTGCGCTGACGCTCTGCTTCGCGTCACCGTAAAACATCCGGGTATTCTCCTTGAAGAACAGCGGGTTCTCGATGCCGGAATAGCCTGTGCCCTGGCCGCGCTTGGAGACGAAGACCTGCTTTGCCTTCCACACTTCCAGCACTGGCATGCCGGCGATCGGGGAGTTCGGGTCCTCCTGTGCCGCAGGGTTGACGATGTCGTTGGAGCCGATGACGATGACGACATCGGTGCTGGGGAAATCATCGTTGATCTCGTCCATTTCCAGGACGATATCGTAAGGCACCTTGGCTTCTGCCAGAAGCACGTTCATATGGCCGGGCAGACGGCCTGCCACCGGATGGATGGCGAAACGCACGGTCTTGCCGGCTGCGCGCAGCTTTCGCGTCAGTTCCGAGACCGCGGCCTGGGCCTGCGCCACCGCCATGCCATAGCCCGGCACGATGACGACGCTGTCGGCTTCGTTGAGAGCTGCAGCAACGCCTTCGGCATCGATCGCCACCTGTTCGCCGCTGATTTCCATTGCCGGGCCGGCCGTGCCGCCAAAGCCGCCGAGGATGACAGAAATGAAGGAGCGGTTCATCGCCTTGCACATGATGTAGGAGAGGATCGCACCCGACGAGCCAACCAGCGCGCCGGTGACGATCAACAGATCATTGCCCAGCGTAAAACCAATCGCCGCGGCCGCCCAGCCGGAATAGCTGTTGAGCATCGAGACCACCACCGGCATATCGGCGCCGCCAATGCCCATGATCAGGTGATAGCCGATGAAGAAGGCCAGCAGCGTCATCAGCACCAGCGTCCATGCGCCTGCACCATTGCAATACGCGATGAGCAAAAGGATCGAGAGTGCTGCGGCCCCGGCATTCAGCAGGTGGCCGCCCGGAAGCTTCTTTGCCTTGCCATCAACCTTGCCGGCCAGCTTGCCGAAGGCGACGACCGAGCCGGTAAAGGTCACGGCACCGATGAAGACGCCGAAAAATACCTCGACCTTCATGATTGCCAGTTCCACCGGCGTCTTGTGCACCAGAAGTGCGGCGAACCCGGTCAGCGCCGAGCGCGCCGCCTCATCGAGAGAAGCGACATGCGCTTCTTCGATATGGGCGTTGAAGCCGATGAAGACGGCTGCGAGGCCGACGAAGGAATGCAGGGCTGCCACGAGCTGCGGCATTTCCGTCATCTGCACGCGGCTTGCCACGAAATGGCCGAGAACCGCCCCGCCTGCCAGCATCACCAGCACGATGAACCAATGACCGACATCCGGCCCGAAAACCGTAGCGACGATGGCGAGTGCCATGCCTGTGATGCCGTACCAAACGGCGCGCTTGGCGCTTTCCTGACCGGAGAGACCACCGAGCGACAGGATGAAAAGAACCGCTGCGGCAACATAGGCCGCCGAAACAATACCAAGTGTCATGATTATCCCCTCCCCCGACTCAAGACTTCTGGAACATGGCAAGCATGCGCCGTGTCACGAGGAAGCCACCCACGATGTTGATCGTCGCGATCAGGACCGAGAGTGCCGCCAGAATGACGACGAGCCAGTTGCTTGAACCGATCTGCAGCAGCGCTCCCAGGATGACGATGCCCGATACGGCATTTGTCACGGCCATCAGTGGCGTGTGGAGAGAGTGGCTGACATTCCAGATAACCTGGAAGCCGATGAAGCAAGCCAGAACGAAAACGATGAAGTGGCTCATGAAGCTCGCAGGCGCGTAAGTGCCGACGAGAAGAAGCAGTGCCGTGCCCACAGCCAGAAGAGCGACCTGATTTTTGGTCTGCGTCTTGAACAGCTTGATTTCCTGCGCTCGCCTTTCCGCAGGCGTCAGTTCCTTGGCTTTCTCCTTCGGCTTTTGCGCCGCAATAGCCTGGATCTTGGGTGGCGGTGGCGGATAGGTAATCTCGCCCTTATAGGCAACCGTCGCACCACGAATGACATCGTCTTCCATATTGTGCACGACCTGCCCATCCTTGCCCGGCGTCAGATCGGCCATCATGTGGCGGATGTTGGTGGCATAGAGCGTGGAGGCCTGGGCCGCCATGCGGCTCGGGAAATCCGTATAGCCGATGACGATCACGCCATTGTCCGAAACGATGCGCTGATCCGGAACGGTCAGATCGCAATTGCCGCCGCGTTCCGCGGCAAGATCGACGATGACGGAGCCCGGCTTCATCGCCGCGACCATATCGGCGAGCCACAGCTTCGGTGCATCGCGACCCGGGATCAGCGCCGTGGTGATGACGATGTCGATCTGCGGCGCAAGCTCGCGGAATTTCTCCAGTTGCTTTTCACGGAATTCCGGCGACGACGGAGCGGCATAGCCGCCGGTCGCAGCGCCGTCCTGCTGTTCGGCAAAATCGAGATAGACGAATTCGGCGCCCATGGATTCGATCTGCTCTGCCACTTCCGGGCGCACATCGAAGGCATAGGTGATCGCGCCAAGCGATGTGGCAGTGCCAATGGCCGCAAGACCGGCAACGCCCGCACCGATGATCAGAACCTTGGCAGGCGGCACCTTACCGGCAGCGGTCACCTGGCCTGTAAAGAAGCGGCCGAAATTATTACCCGCCTCGATCACGGCACGGTAGCCGGCAATGTTTGCCATGGAAGACAAAGCATCCATCTTCTGGGCGCGGGAAATGCGCGGCACCATATCCATGGCGATGACGGCGGCACCCTTGTCCTTTGCCTGCTGCAGAAGAGCCTGGTTCTGCGCCGGGTAGAAGAAGGAAATCAGCGTCTTGTCTGGCGAAAGCCGATCGATCTCGGAGGCTTCCGGTGGACGGACTTTGGCGATGATATCGGAACCGCTGTAAAGCGCGTCTGCGCTCTCCACCACCGTTACGCCCGCTGCCCTATAGGCTTCGTCGGAGAAACCGGCAGATTTGCCAGCCCCTGTTTCGATGAGGCATTCATAGCCCAATTTCTGCAAGGCCTGAGCGCTCTCCGGCGTCATCGCAACGCGCGCTTCGCCTCCATATATTTCCTTCGGTGCACCTAGTCTCAAAAGTCCCTCCCTTAAACTCGAAACACTGCAATAACGTCGTCTCATATCGACCGCGGCATCGGCCAAAAAATCGACGTCGATTTTTGGACAGCATAATGCGTAGGCTCAAAATAGAGAGCAGCCTTTGTGCGTCCTAACGGACTTAAGACGCTCTCGTCGATGACGGTATTAACACAGTCGCGAGTGCCGCCAAGGCCGCTACAGCCGCAAATATGTAAAAGTTCCACTCAGGCGCAAGATTCGTACTGGCTATCAAGCCGCCGAGCAGTGGGCCTGTCAGCGCGCCGATACGGGAGAAACTGAGCGCAAAACCCGTACCCGCCGAACGGATTGTAGGATCAAGCCGTTGCGCCAGAAACCCGGTGAGAATGAGCGAAGCTGAGACCGTGCCGAAACCGGCGATGGCGACGAAGACATAGTTCAGAAGAATGGAGCTCTTGAAGGTGAGTGCGGCAATGCCGATGGCACCGACCAGATAGGAGAGCGCAACCGTGCGCTTGATGCCGAACCTGTCCGCCCAGGTTCCGAGCACGATGCCGCCAATGGCCGAGCTGAGACTGAAGACCGCGAGGAACAGCAGGCTGTCGCCCAGATCGTAGCCATTCTTGCGCATGATCTGCGGTAGCCACTGCGCAAGACCGTAAACGAGAAGAAGACCGAGGAACAACCCAACCCAGAAGCATATTGTCTCGAACGCCTTGTCGCGGGCGAAGATGGTTTTCAAAACAGCCGACCAGCCCGGACCTTTTGCACTTTTCTGGACGGTCTTCGGAACGGCAACACCCATGCGCTTGGCCGTTTCAGCCGCTTCCCTCTGCTTGCCGCGCAAGACCAAGCTTTCGATCGATTCCGGCAGCAGGAAGTAGAAAACCGGCACGACGAGGAGGGGGGCCGCACCAAAAAGCACGATCAACCGCCATCCATACTCTGCCAGAAAGCCTCGGCTGAAGAGTGCTGCCGCGAGGATGCCGAGCGAGTAGCCGGAATACATCAGGCCGTAATTGAAGCTTTTGCGGCTTTTGGGCGAGTACTCCACGGTAAGCGCCGCTGCGACGGGTATGATGCCGCCAAGGCCAAGGCCAGCGACGAAGCGGCTGACCGCAAACCAGAACGGGGTCGGCGCCAAAGAGGTCAAGATCATGCAGGCGGCAAACAGGCTGAGGCATCCCATGAAGAGCGGCTTGCGGCCATAAATTTCGCTGAGCGTTCCAATGACGATACCGCCGATCAGCATACCGATCACGGTATAGCTTCCCATCGCGCCCAGTTCGAGCGGCGTCAGTTTCCAGGCGGGGTCCGTCGCCAGCGCTGGCAGAATGGCGCCAAGAACGCCGACGTCATAGCCTTCGGCGAAGATTGCGAACCAGCAGAGCGCCACCACCAAGAGGCTTTTGTGCGATGAGATTTCAGCAGATTTTGCTACAGCATGAGACGGTAATTCGATTGACTGTGTCATGACAAAGTTCCCCCTTGTGTGCGAGACTGAGCCCCGCACATTCGACACGAAGTGAAATTGTGAGATGAGGACGGTCCTCCCCGTTTAGGGCGCCGCCGTTCTTATCGTTGTGATCTCGCAGCCGACACTTAGAGCGTCGCCACGGTCTTCAATGCACCATCCAGCGCGATCCCCTGCTCATCCAGAAGTGCCGCCTGACGCAAACGGCGCATCCAGGCAGCGCCATCCTCACGATCTCGCAACAGGGGCAGCGCCGACATCACCCGATCGAATTTGGACAGGCCACGCGAATGCGTATCCGAGTAACCCTTCACCAGACGGCGGTTACCAAGGACCTCCACAGCGAGATCGTAATTGGCGGCCAAGACCTCTTCGGCTTTCCTTACCCAGGCATCGCGATGGGCAACTTCGATATGGTGACGCAGACTGCCCCGGCGGAAGCGCCGCAGGGCGGATGTAACGTAAAGTCCGAGAAACCAGAAAAGGGTACCGGTTTTCACCCGCCTGCCCTTATCGATCCGGCGGTTCAGAAAGGCGAACAGCTTTGGACTGTTCTCGATCCACTGACCGAGCCCGCGTGGAAGCGTACCGCAGACTTCCTCCATGCGCGGATGCATGTATTCCGTCGTATAGAGCAATTGATCGCCCTTAACGCCGACTTCCTTGCGTACGCGTTCGAAGCGGGCCGAGCGCGTTTTCAGGTCCGCGACGCGAATGACATCGTCATAGGACATGGCGACAGCCAGATATTTTGCGGACTGAAGCGTGAAGGCATAGTCCTTGTCCGCCCCGCCATTCGCAGCATCGGCCTTGTGGAGCGAGGCAACGAGGCTCAGATACTCATCCGCGTAGGCCGGATCCTGAAACTCCGTCAGCTTCTTCACACCGGCATAGAGCATGGAATGCGCATTTCTCGGAAACTCCGTGCGAATGCGGCCAATGAGTTTATCCAGTTCGGGATGCCCGACCGAAGCGGGTAGCTCTTCCAGCTTCTTGGCGGGCGTGGCGGAAAGCTTGTCATTCTCGCCCTTGGTTGCCCGCTCGTAAGCGGCGTTGAAGGCGCGAAGGCTGGCCTCGATCCCCTTACCGCCCGATTTGATCGTTGCTTCAAAGATATCCTTGGAGAAGGGCAGCGCTTTAGAGGCCGCCAGCGCACCGAAAAGTGCAGAGGACACCACGCTTCCATTCTTGACCGCGAGCGTATCCATGTCGAAAGCAATCGTCTTCTTGGCGGCGAAATCGGTCGCATCGACCACGACGGTTGGATTGCCGATGCCATCGCCCGGTTTTTCCTTTTCACCAACTGCATAAGAGCGATGAGTGGAAGCGATCAGAAGCGTCTTGTCCGGCGTGACGAGGCCGCGAATGACCGAGCGGCCGGCCTCCATCAATTCCGCGGCGATGACGATATCGACATCGCCCGGTGTCGGCATCAGTGAGAGGATCGGCTTTTCACCCTCGCGTGCTTTCAGCAGTTCGAGATAATAGATGGTTGCGCCCGTGCGCTGGGCGACACCGGGGACAGACGTCGTCTGGGCAACCCAGCCCTGGCCTTCGGCTAGCGATATGATCCAGTCCGCCAGGACACCGCCGCCCTGGCCACCCATGGCAAGGATGGCGATCGAAAGGGGCTTGTCAGCAGAAAGGACGGACGAAAACTGTGTTTGCAAGCTATCCATGATCATCTCTCCTCCTTAGGCCGGAAACAGAACGCGCGACGCGTTCCTGCGCTTTTGCAGCCATTGAATGACCGCGGAGCGCAGGCGATAGAGAAACCTGTCGGTCTTCGTCGGATTGTGGATCACGTCGGCCCGGTAGAAGGACGGGCAGAGAACGGCGGCTTCCGAGACTTCGCCGCAATTGCCGCAACCGACACAGGAATTGTCGATCGCAGCCACCGGATCGTCCTTCAGCGGATCGTCGGTGTGTTTGACCGAAAGCGACGGACAGCCGGATAGACGGATGCAGGCGTGATCGCCGGTGCAGACATCCTCATCCACGCCGAAGCGTTCCTTCACCATACGCTTGCCGTCCTTGACCGCCTTGGCGAATTGCGGCTTCACGCGGCGCTGCTTGTTCAGCATGCATTCCGAGGAAGCGACAATGATCTTTGGACCCTTCTCGTCCGTCGTCAGCGCCTCTTTCAATGTGTCGCGCATCTTCGCCACGTCATAGGTGCGGTCGATCTGCTTGACCCAGGTCGCGCCTATGCCCTTCACCGCTTTGACAATCGAATTGTTGGTCTTGCGGTTGGGATTGTCGGCACGTGACGACAGGACATCCTGCCCGCCAGTGGCGGAGGCATAGTAATTATCGACGATGATCGTCACGCCATCCTGCTTGTTGAAGACGGCGTTACCGACGGAAGTTGCAAGACCATTGTGCCAGAAGCCGCCATCGCCCATGACCGCAATCGAACGCTTGTCGGCCTCCACATTGAAGGCGGAGGCCGAGGCCGGACCAAGGCCGTAGCCCATCGTCGTGCCGCCAATATTGAAGGGCGGCAGGATGGAAAAGAGATGACAGCCGATATCGGCGGACACGTGATGGGGACCCAGTTCCTTTTCGACCAGTTTCATCGCAGCGAAGATCGGCCGCTCGGGACAGCCGGTGCAGAAACCAGCCGGACGCGCGGGTACGACTTCGGCGAGCGCCTTCACCTTCGGGTCGCTTAACACGGCGGAAGGATCTGGAACCGGCGGTCGATTACCGAGAAGCTGCGGCGCATTGACCTCCAGGAAACCGGTCAGACCCTTGATCAGCACCGGCGTCGTATACTCGCCACCCATGGGCAGCAGATCCTTGCCGGACACTTTCGTCTGGATGTCGCGGCGGCGCATCAATGTGTGGAGCGCCTGCTCGATATATTCCGGCGCGCCCTCTTCCACCATCAGCACCGCCTTTTTGCCTGCGGCAAACGCGATGATTTCGTCGTCGATCAACGGGTAGGAAACATTCATGACGTAGAGCGGAATGCGGCTGTTGCCATAGACATCGGCAAGACCCAGATGCTGAAGCGCCCGCATGGTGCTGTTGTAAAGGCCACCCTGGAGAATGAGACCAACCTCACCTTCGGAGGGACCGAAGAATTCGTTCAACCTGTTGGTCTTCACAAACTCGACTGCCGCTGGCCAACGACGCTCCAGCTTGTCCTTTTCATGCTGGAAGGACGCGGGCGGCAGAACGATGCGGTTGAGATCGCGCACCGGATTTTCGAGTGCCTGTTTCAGCGTGTAGGCCGGGCGCTTGTTGTCCTTGGCAACGAACTGGCCGTGAACATGACAGCTACGGATGCCAACCTGCAGCATGACCGGAGTGCTGGAGGCTTCGGAAAGCTCGAAGCCTTTTTCGACCGCATCGACGATCGAGGTTAAATTTGGACGCGGTGTCAAAAGCCACATCTGCGATTTCATCGCAAAGGCATGGCTGCGCTCCTGCATGATCGAGGAACCTTCGCCGTAATCCTCGCCAATGATGACGAGAGCGCCACCTGTCACGCCACCCGACGAGAGGTTTGAAAGCGCGTCCGAGGCAACGTTGGTTCCGGCTGTCGACTTCCAAGTCACGGCGCCACGGACCGGATACATGACGGATGCGGAGAGCATGGCGGCGGCGGCCGCCTCTGAAGCCGAGGATTCGAAGTGAACGCCCAGTTCCTCCATCACATCCTTGGCGTCTGCCAGAACATCCATGAGATGGGAGATCGGCGATCCCTGATAGCCGCCGACATAGGACACGCCGGATTGCAGCAGCGCTTTGGTAATGGCGAGAATCCCTTCGCCGCTGAAGATTTCGCCTTCACCGAGCTTGAGATCTTCGACCTCACGCGCAAATGACCGTTCGGCCATGGTGGTTCCCCTTATGACTATTGCGCCTTTATATGCAAAATCATATTTCCACTTTTTGGCAGATGTCAACAGAGAAAGATTTAAACCTAAAATAACTACCAAACCTCGTTATTTGACGCGCAAACTGCGTATTTTTGCATGAGAACGGACGGAACTCTTTATGCAGATGCGCATTTCTTGCGCACAAACTCGACAAGGCGCAACTTTCCAACCCCATAGCCTAGGGCCACTCATCAGAGCCCCTAAATTTATTTAGGCTTGAAGCATTTTGACTCGATCTGGCAGCGCGGATGAGACTTGCTCCGCTGCCGTTACAATGTGCTTCGTCATGAAGAGATCTTTGATCGACCACAGGGATCCGCGTGACGGACCACGTCAGGACCAGCCCCTGCTCCGTCGCAACGTTTGCGAAGGCGTTTCGCCATATCGTTCCCGGTAGGCAATGGCGGCACGTCCGAGATGGCCGAGACCGGAGGCAAAAACGGCATCGGCAACACTGATATCGGCGGATGGCCTCAACAGGCTTTGCCGCAGAAGCTCAAGACGCGCATCCTGCACCGCCTCCATCAATGTCTGCCCTTTGGCTTTGCGATAGCTGTCCTGAAGGGTGCGCAGAGGAACGCCGGCTGCCTCCGCAATATCGGCTGCTGTGATCGAACGCTCGGCATTCGTCCTGATATAGTCTTCGGCCCGTTGAACCGGCACAGGCCCAGCGCCTTGGTTCGATCGTTGAAGAAGGCCACTGCCGTTGTGGCACAACCCGCTCAACAGCAGATTGACCAGCCCGTCCCGGAGCATAATCCGATAGGCCTCGGGAAAATGGCCGAGATTCTTTGCGGCACCCGACATCAGCATGCTGTGCTGAAATATCCCTTGACCGACACCGCCGGTCAAATCGATAGCTGGTTCGAACTCGATGCGCGCGCATCGCTCATGCGCCAGAGTCTCGAAGTGGCTTTCGACGAGATCGCGCTCCAAGAGCACGATCAATTTTTCGCATCCCTCCGCCCAGCGCATGCGGGTAGAGAGCGTTGGCGACAAGAGTGTTGCAGTGCGCCCTTCTGCAACCTGGGTTTCCTTGTCTCCGCACCGAACAACGGCACTGCCCCTGACTGGAAGCTGCAAAAGAAAGAAGCGCGAAAGTTCACCAGGATCGATCTCGACCGCTGATCCATAGGACACGACATTGATAGAGTGACCCGGTTCCTCGACCACATCGTGAACCGCGTGAAAATCGCTCTTCCACGTTCCTTCGGCCAGCAGAAAATGCGGACAGAAGATCCGCCCGATCGCTTCTCGCGCCTCATCCACATCATGGGTGTCCACCACAGGACGGGTTTCTGGCTGCCGCTTGCCGATATCGATCATCAGTCACTCGCCGAAATGACAAAAGTGAAGTTTCAGACCGCCTGTTGCCGAAACTGGATAAATCCCTGCGCAATCTGGATTGCCGATTGGACCTCTTCGCCGGAACATCATCGAAAGTTTAAACATAAAACGAATGCGAAATCCATTCGCAAAGGGAACAAAAACATGAGCAGCGAGGAATTCCGCGCCGGCATGCGTAAGCTGACCGGTGGTGTCACCATCATCACCTCCATGGATTCAGAAGGCAACCGCTGTGGGCTCACCGCCACTGCCGTCTGTTCGCTATCGACCGAGCCCCCTTCGCTTCTGGCCTGCGTCAACCGATCGAGTTCGGTTGCCGCCGTGGTGGAAGCAAGTGGCGTCTTCGCCGTCAACGTTCTGTCCCTCGATCAGCAGCCAGTGGCGGAAGTCTTTGCCGGACGGGCGGGCCTCGTGCGTGAAGAACGATTTGCTGCGGGTGAGTGGATTAAAGGGATCATGACCGGCGCTCCGGTTCTGTCCCAGACCTGCGTGTCCTTCGAATGCGAGATTGCCGAGGTGAAGGAATTCGGCACGCATCTGATCTTAATCGGCACCGTCGCCAAAACGCATTGCGCACCGGAAGACGACAATCCGCTGATCTACGGCAACGGCGCGTTTTTGACGGCAGCGGCTCCGCCGCAAGCTGCGGCCTGACATTCACACACCCTTTCTGCTGACACTTGCAAGGAGACGACCATGCGCGGACTTCAAGGGAAAACTGCAATCATTTCCGGCGGCGCAACACTGATTGGCGAAGGCATTGCCAAGGTGCTTGCCGGCTATGGGCTATCGGTTGTGATTGCCGACATCAACGAAGGAGCAGGCCAGGCAGTGGTTGAGCGCGCAGGCGAGAAAGTCCACTTCATCCGCACCGACATTACCAGCGATGCCGATATCGGCGCGCTTGTCGAGAAGACCGTGGAAGACACCGGACGCCTAGACTTCCTCGTCAATGTCGCCTGCACCTATCTGGACAACGGCGTCGAGACCACCCGCGCCGACTGGCTGAAGGCATTCGACATCAACGTCGTCGGCTCGATTGCGCTGATGCAGGCCGCCCACAAGCACCTTGCCAAGAACAAGGGCGCCATCGTCAATTTCGGCTCCATCTCGTCGCGCGTCGCGCAAACGGGGCGTTGGGTCTATCCGGTCTCCAAGGCCGCGATCCTGCAATTGACCCGCAACCAGGCGATGGACTTGGCCCCAGACGGTATTCGCGTCAACGCCGTGTCTCCCGGCTGGACCTGGAGCAATGTGATGGTCGAGCTGACGAAGAACACTCGTGAAAAGGCCGATCGTGTCGCCAAGGATTTCCATCTGCTGGGACGCACCGGCAGCCCGGAAGAAGTGGCGGAAGCGGTAGCCTTCCTCCTCTCCGACAATGCGAGCTTCATTACCGGCACCGATATTCGCGTCGATGGTGGCTACACCGCCATGGGACCGGAACGCAACGAAGCGGCGATACCGCGCCTCATGGATTGAGCCGCGTTGAGATCAATAAACGGGAACATCACAGCGGAACTTGAGAAAACAGGGAGAATGGAAATGACGAAGAAGCGCAGTTTCACCATTGTCGGCGGCGGCCAGTCCGGCCTGCAACTCGCCTGCGGCCTGCTGGATGCAGGGCACGCGGTCCATATCGTGCAAAACAGAACGGCCGAAGAGATCGCCGCCGGCCGGGTACTATCCAGCCAATGCATGTTCGATCAAGCCTTGCAGAACGAGCGCGACCTCGGCCTGAACTTCTGGGGCGACAGCTGCCCCACCGTCGACTCGATCAATTTCGTCGTTCCCGCCCCGGATGGCGGCAAGGCCATCGAATGGAACGGAAAGCTTGATAGCAAAGCCCAGAGCGTCGATCAGCGCGTCAAGATTCCCCGTTGGCTGACCGAATTCGAGCATCGCGGCGGTCAATTGACCATTCACGATGCCGGGATCGACGATCTCGAAACCTACGCGAAGGAAAGCGATCTGGTGATCGTTGCGGCCGGCAAGGGGGATATCGCCAAGATGTTCGAGCGCGATCCACAACGCTCTCCCTATGACAAGCCGCAGCGCGCGCTGGCGCTAACCTATGTGAAGGGCATGGCACCGCGCCCCGGCCATTCGGCCGTCAATTTTAATCTTATTCCCGGTGTCGGCGAATACTTTACTTTCCCGGCACTGACGACCACCGGCCCGTGCGACATCATGGTATTCGAAGGCATTCCCGGCGGCCCGATGGATTGCTGGAAGGATGTAAACTCTCCAGACGCGCATCTCGAAAAATCGAAGTGGATTCTCGATACCTTCCTGCCATGGGAAGCGGAGCGATGCGCCAATGTCTCTCTGACGGATGACAATGGCCGTCTGGCAGGAGCCTTCGCGCCTACGGTACGAAAGCCGATCGGCAAGCTGCCATCGGGTACAACGGTTCTCGGTCTGGCGGATGCCGTCTGCCTCAACGACCCGATCACCGGCCAAGGCTCCAACAACGCATCGAAAGCCGCCAAATACTATATGGACGCCATCCTGGCCCATGGCGACAGGCCATTCGACGACGCCTTCAAACAGGCGACCTTCGAAGCCTATTGGAACTACGCGCAATATGTCGTCGGCTGGACCAATGCGCTGCTCGCACCTCCGCCGCCGCATGTACTCAACATCATGGGCTCGGCTCAGGCCTTCCCCGCTTTGGCAAAGCGCATCGCCAACGGCTTCAACGATCCGCGCGACTTCTTCCCCTGGTTCGCCGTGCCGGAAGAGGCCGATGCCTATCTGACGAGGCTTGCGGCTTAACGCTTTTCACGACTTGAGAGACCGCGCATCCGCGCGGTCTCTCATTCTTCCAAAGGTTCTTTTGGCAGGCGACGGTGGGTCGCGGCACTCAGCGCCGCGTGCTCGTAGATACCGGTCATCAGATCGAGCGTGGTGGTGGCGTCTTCAAGACGATGGCGGAGCTCCGGCACGGATTGAACCGCCTTCGCCAGGAGCGAGGCGCGCACATCCGCATAGCGATCGGTCACCAGCTTGCCCTTCTCCGTCACGCTATAGACCACGCCGGACCGTCCGCTGCCACTTTTCTGAACCAGACCGGCTGCGATCAGCTTGCGCAGGCTGTATTGCATGTTGGGAACGTCTTCGCGATTTGCCAGTCGCGCCAGATCCTTGATCGATTTTGGCCGCTCATTCATGCGAATGATATGCAGCATGGCGTTTTCGGGTCCGCTCACCGCCAGATCGACGACCGAGCCCAAGCACTCTGCCTGCCAACGGCCAAAAGCTTCGAAGGCGCGCATCAGCGCAAACTCGGCCTCTGCCAGATCGACTTCGACGGGTGTGCGGGCGAGATGCCATCGCCGGTCCAGGGCTTGGTCCCGCTCCAGCTTTTCGTCCCCGTCCTTCGGCCTGCTCATCGGTTTCGTGCCCTGCTCTTGCCACAGCATCGGCCCGAAAATCGGGCCAGATTTTCGGAAAGCACAATGCATCGATTCAAAAATGTAAAGCGTCCTTTGTGCGTCCAGTAGGACGCACGGTGCTTTAGTACCTTTGTGAGGGCTCGATTGCCCATTGACAAGCTTGGAGTTTAAAATAGACTTTCTATCGTAAATTCTATTAGAAAAAATGGGGAACGAACCATGACGGAGAACTCAATGTTCGCCGCCGGGCAGTTTTTGCTTGGCACATTCGCATCTAATTGTTCTGGCGGCATGTCCGTCACCAAAGTGCCGGAGCGCTGGAACAACAGTTGGGACAACAATCTGAAACTCGCCCGCCTTCTGGATGATGCCGGGATCGACTTCATGCTGCCGATCGCCCGCTGGATCGGTTATGGTGGCGAGACGAATTTTCACGGCAACGTGCTGGAGACAATGACCTGGGCTGCGGGGTTGCTGGCCAGCACGCGTAATATCAATGTCTTCGCCACCATTCATACCGCCGCCAATCATCCCGCCGTGGTGGCAAAGCAGATCGCCACGATCGATCAGATCAGCAATGGCCGCGTCGGTCTGAACATCGTCGCCGGCTGGAACCAGCCCGAATATGAAGCGCTGGGACTTAATCTTCCGGCCGATCATGAGAGCCGATACGCTTATGCCGACGAGTGGTTCGATGTCGTCAAGGCGCTCTGGGAGAAAGAGGAAGCCTTCGATTACAATGGCACGTTCTTCCACCTGACGAATATTCTCGGCGATCCGCGCCCTTCCCGCAAAGTGCCGATCCTCAATGCCGCGGGCTCCGGCCAAGGCCGTGACTTTGCACTGCGCAATGCCGACTTCCTCTTCACCCCGGCAATCGATCTCAGCCGGTCCGCCGCGGAGATAGCGGAGTTGAAGGCGAAGGGTGCGGAAGCGGGTCGCAACACCGGCGTACTAACCTTCTCGCATGTCGTCTGCCGTCCGACAGAGAGGGAAGCGACCGACTATCTGCAGCATTTCGGCAAGGACAATGCCGATTGGGACGCCGTGGATAATCTGGTGAAGCTGCAATTTGCCCATGCCCATTCCTTCCCACACGATCTCCTGGCGCTCATCAGGGATCGGATGGCAGCCGGCCATGGTGGCTTCCCGCTGGTCGGAACGCCGCAACAGGTGGCAGAGGGCCTGATCTCGCTGCAAAAGGCTGGCTTTGCCGGAACGACTCTTTCCTTCGTCGATTACGCCGAGGAATTCCCATACTTCCGGGATACCGTCCTGCCGCTATTGGAGGAGGCGGGCATTCGTGTGCCTGTCGCGCGACAGCAGGCCGCTCTTGCGAGTTGAAGATATCATGGCTTGCAGCCTCTTATATTGAAAACAAAGCGTTAGCGCGGCTGCGGCGAACGCTTTTGGCACACGAACCCTAATTTCCAACGGTCGCAGGCACCACCCCTGCGACCATTTATTTTAAGCCTAAAATAAATTTCGATATATGCATCTGCATACTTGACAGCCTCAACATCCAAAATTAGTTTAATCTTCAAATAAGAGCTCATGAAGGTGCTCTCAAAGCCACGGAGGGTTACATGCGTATCGTTTGTATCGGTGGAGGCCCGGCAGGGCTCTATTTCAGCCTGCTGATGAAGAAGCTGCATCCCGAGCATCATATCCGCGTCGTCGAGCGCAACCGCCCCTATGACACATTCGGCTGGGGCGTCGTCTTCTCCGACCAGACCATGGCGTCCATGCAGAAATGGGACAAGGAAAGCGCTGACGAAATCCAGCAGGCTTTCAACCACTGGGACGACATCGAGGTGCTCTTCAAGGGCACGCGCCAGCGCACCACCGGCCACGGCTTTGTCGGCATCGGCCGCAAGAAGCTTCTCAACATTCTCCAGAGCCGCTGCGAGGCACTTGGCGTCGAACTCATTTTCGAGACCGATGCAGGTGGCGACCAAGACTTTCCCGATGCCGATCTGATCATCGCCTCAGACGGTTTCAACTCCAAGGTTCGCAATCGCTATCCAGAAATTTTCGAGCCGGATCTCGTGAAGCGCCCGAACCGCTATATCTGGCTCGGCACCAACAAGCTGTTCGACGCCTTTACCTTCGACTTCCGCAAGACCGATCATGGCTGGTTCCAGGCGCACATCTACAAGTTCGATGAGAACACCTCGACCTTTATCGTCGAAACCACCGAGAAGGCTTACGAGGACCATGGCCTCGGCCAGATGACCCAACAGGAATCAATCGATTTCTGTCAGAACCTCTTCGCCGAAACGCTGGAAGGTGCGGAGTTGATGACCAATGCGCGGCATATGGTCGGCTCGGCCTGGTTGAATTTCAACCGCTTGATCTGCGGCAAGTGGAGCCACTTCAACGGCAACTCCCATGTGGTGCTGATGGGCGATGCCGCTCACACCGCCCATTTTGCCATCGGCTCCGGCACGAAGCTTGCCATCGACGATGCAATCGAGCTTGCCAACCAGTTCAACAAGGCTGGCCACGGCAAGGAGAGCGTTGCCGATGTTCTGAAGACCTATGAGGACATCCGCCGCGTCGATGTGGCGCGCATCCAGAATGCCGCACGCAATGCGATGGAATGGTTCGAAGTCGTCGGTGATCGCTATGCCGACACGCTCCCGCCGGAACAGTTCATGTATTCCATGCTGACGCGCTCACAGCGCATCAGCCACGAGAACCTGCGTCTGCGCGACAAGGAATGGCTCGAGGGTTACGAGCACTGGTTCGCCCGTCACTCCGGCCTTGCCGTCAAGGAGAATGAGCGTTGCCTGCCGCCGATGTTCACGCCTTATACGGCGCGAGGCACGACGCTGCCAAACCGCATCGTTGTTTCTCCGATGGCCATGTACTCGGCGACCGATGGCCTTCTCGATGATTTTCACATGGTGCATCTCGGCGCCCGCGCGCTTGGCGGCGCCGGCCTGGTCTTTGCCGAAATGACATGCGTCTCTGCGGATGCGCGCATCACCCCCGGTTGCCTTGGCCTTTGGAACGACGAACAGACGAAGGGCTGGAAACGCTTTGTCGATTTCGTCCACACCAATAGCGCCGCCAAGGTCGGTATTCAGCTTGGTCATGCCGGACGCAAGGGTGCAACAAAACGGGCGTGGGATGGTATCGATCAGCCGCTCGAGGAAGGCGGATGGCCGCTTCTCTCCGCCTCGGCGATCCCCTATCTGAAGCACAGCGTCGTTCCAAAGGCGATGGACCGTGCGGATATGGCCCGGGTGAAGGCCGATTTCGTGGCCGCAACACGGCGCGCAGCAGAAGCCGGCGCCGACTGGCTGGAATTCCATGCGGCCCACGGCTACCTCATCTCTTCCTTCCTGTCGCCGCTGACCAACCGGCGGGAGGATGAGTACGGCGGATCCTACGAGAACCGCGCTCGCTACCCGCTGGAAGTTTTCGCCGCCGTGCGTGAAGCCTGGCCGGACGACAAGCCGATCTCGGTTCGCCTTTCCTGCCATGACTGGACGGAAGGTGGTAACACGCCGGAAGATGCCGCCGTCTTCGCCAAGATGTTCAAGGATGCGGGCGCAGACCTGATCGACTGCTCATCGGGTCAGGTCTGGAAGGAAGAAAAGCCGGTCTATGGCCGACTGTTCCAGACGCCCTTTTCCGACAAGATCCGCAACGAGATCGGCATCCCGACGATCGCCGTCGGCGCGATTTCGGAGGCGGACCACGCCAACTCCATCATCTCTGCAGGCCGTGCGGACCTCTGCGCCGTGGCGCGTCCGCATCTGGCCGATCCCGCCTGGGCTCTGCACGAGGCGGCGAAGATCGGCCTGAAGAACGTGCCCTGGCCGAAACAGTACATGTCCGGCAAGTTCCAGTATGAGGCGAACCTCGAACGCGCCAACGCGGCTAAGTGAGAGCGCCATGCTGAATGCTCTCCCCCTTGAAGGACGGCACGCGCTCGTCACCGGTGCCGGAAGCGGCATCGGTGCTGCGATCGCCCGCACGCTGGCGCAGGCGGGAGCCAATGTAACGCTCGCCGGGCGCCGCCGCGAGCCGCTCGAAGCGGTTGCGTCAGAGATCGGTCGCCAGGCTTTCGTGCTCGACGGTTTCGATGTGACGAAGACGGAAGCGATTGCGGACGGACTTGAGAGAGCACGTCAGACCTTTGGTGCTGTCTCCATTCTCGTCAACAATGCCGGTCAAGCACCCAGCGCGCCCTTCGAAAAGACATCGTCCGAGATGTGGAGCCATGTTCTCTCGGTCGATCTCACGGGCGTGTTCAACGTGACGCAAGCCGTCCTGCCGGACCTGAAAGCCTATGGAGATGGCGCACGGATCATCAATATCGCATCGACTGCGGGGCTGACAGGCTACGCCTATGTTTCCGCCTACTGCGCCGCCAAGCATGGCGTGGTCGGTCTGACGAGAGCCTTGGCACTGGAACTGGCGAAAAAGGGCGTAACGGTCAACGCCGTCTGCCCCGGCTTTACCGATACGCCGATCATCCAGCAGTCGCTCGACACCATCATGCAGAAGACCGGGCGCAGCCGCGAGGAAGCGCTGGCGGAATTCACCAAGTCCAACCCGCAAGGGCGGCTGATCCAGCCGCAGGAAGTGGCGGACGCCGCGCTGTGGCTCGCCTCCCCTTCTGCGGGTTCTGTGACCGGCCAGGCAATCGCGATTGCCGGCGGCGAGGTCATGGCAGGCTAAACGGAGCTCAAGAAGAAATGCCCTTCACCCATTCCAAACCCATGCGCTTTGGCGACTGCGACCTGACGGGGATTGCCTATCATCCGGCCTATCTCTCCATGCTGGTCGACGTGAACGAAGCGATGTTCGCCTCCTTCGGCGTCACCTGGAAAGAACTGATGTTCGAGCGCAAGCTCGGCCTGCCCACGGTAACCATGAACCTCGAATTCAAGAAGCCCGCCGTCTATGGCGATACGCTGGATTTTGCCGTGCATGTGCGCTCGATCGGTCGTGCCTCGCTCGATCTTGAAACCATCGTCACCGTCCGTGGCGACATCATCTGGTCGGTCCGCCAAAGGATCGTGATGACCTCGCTTGAAGACCACAAATCCCATCCCTGGCCTGACGACGTGCGCGCAGGTCTTACACGTTATCTGGAGCCAAGACATGATGCATGAAATCATCCAGCCAGACGGCTGGGCAAAGCCGATCGGTTACTCGAACGGGATCAGTGCGCGCGGGCGCATCGTACAAGTCGGCGGCCAAATTGGCTGGGACGAGCATTGCCAGTTTCATTCGGACGACTTTGTCGAACAGGTGCGCCAGACGCTGATCAACATCGTCAGCGTGCTGAAGGCAGCGGATGCGAAGCCCGAACATCTGATCCAGATGACCTGGTACTTCACCGACCGCGTCTCCTACAAATCGCGCATGAAGGAAATCGGCGCGATCTACCGCGAGATCATCGGTCGCCACTTCCCGCCCATGGCGGCCGTCCAAGTGGTCTCCTTGATGGAAGACCGCGCCAAGATCGAGATCCAGGCGCTGGCCGTCGTTCCCGATTGATAGAAGCCTGCAGAGGAGGAGACATTCCATGAGCAATGCCATCAGACCCTTCATCACCCGCAAGGGCCAGGAAGACACAGGAACCGGCCAGTCCGGCGGCTGCGTGCGCGTTTCGGGTGTGAGCCCGCAGCACACGCCTGCCACCAATATCTGGTTCGGCAAGGTTTCCAACGAGCCGGGTTACCGCTCCTATCCGCATCATCATGGCGAAGCGGAGACCGGCGGCTATGTGCTGAAAGGCAAGGCGCGCATCTATTTCGGCGAGAACTGGAAAGAGTATCTCGACATGGAGGAAGGCGACTTCATCTTCGTGCCGCCGAACTGGCCGCATATCGAGGTCAACATGTCGACGACGGAAGAGCTCGTATGGCTCACCACCCGCACGCCCGACAACATAGTCGTCAACCTGCCGGATGTGGACGATTCCGTCCTCGAAGGGTTCAGGAGAGCCTGATGAAACTGTTGAGATACGGCCCGGCAGACGCCGAAAAGCCTGCCTTCCTCGCCCAGGACGGCACAGTGCGTGACCTTTCCGGCGTCATCGCCGACTTCACCGGCGATGTCCTGTCCGATGCCGGTCTTGCGCGACTCGCGGCCATCGACCCTGCATCACTGCCGCAAGTGTCGGTCGACCGCATCGGTGCATGTGTGCCTCGCCCTGGCAAGTTCATCTGCGTCGGCCTCAATTATGCAGACCACGCGAAGGAAACCGGCAAGGCACCGCCTGAGGAGCCGATCCTGTTCATGAAGGCGACCTCTGCCGTCGTCGGCCCGAATGACGATGTCGAAATCCCGCGCGGATCGAAGAAGGCCGATTGGGAGGTCGAGCTTGGCGTTGTCATCGGCACACGGGCGAAATATGTCAGCGAAGCGGATGCGCTGAACCATGTCGCGGGCTATTGCGTGGTCAATGATGTGTCCGAGCGCGCCTTCCAGTCCGAACGTGGCGGCCAATGGACCAAGGGCAAGAGCCACGACACGTTTGGGCCGACGGGCCCTTGGCTCGTCACACGCGACGAGGTGGCGGACCCTCAGAACCTTGCCTTGTGGCTGGATGTGGATGGCGTGCGCCGGCAGACCGGCAACACGAATACGATGATCTTCGGCGTTGCGCATCTCGTCAGCTATATCAGCCAGTTCATGACGCTAGAGCCCGGCGATGTGATTGCCACCGGCACGCCGCCCGGCGTGGGCATGGGTATCAAGCCGGGACCTGTGTTCCTGAAGCCAGGCCAGGTCATGACGCTTGGTATCGAGGGCCTTGGAGAGCAGCGGCAGCATACGGTAGAAGCGAGGGATTGAGCATGACCGATCTTTCCGGACGTCTTGCCATCATCACCGGTGGCGCGCGCGGTCAGGGCGAGGCCGAAGCCCGCCTCTTCGCCTCAAAGGGTGCGGCTGTCATCATCGCCGATGTGCTGGCCGAGGAAGGTCGAGCGCTTGCCGAAAGTCTGCAGGAAGAGGGGCGCGAGGCCCGCTTCATCTATCTCGATGTGACAGACCCCGCGAGTTGGGCAGGCGTCGTGACGCTTGCAACCGAATGGAAGAGCCGCATCGATATCCTCGTCAACAATGCCGGCATCATCAACCGCACCATCGTCGAAACCACCAGCCTTGAGGCGTGGGAACGCGTTTTGAAGGTCAACCTCACCGGTGCCTTTCTCGGCATTCAGGCGGTGACGGAATTGATGGCAAAATCCGGTGGTGGCTCGATCGTCAACATCTCTTCCAATAGCGGCTTTTCGGGTCATTACGACCCGGCCTATACGGCGAGCAAATGGGGCCTGCGCGGCCTTACCCGCAGTGCTGCGATGGAACTGACCCCAAAAGCCATCCGCGTCAACGCGGTCTGCCCCGGGCTTGTGGTCACCGGACTGAACGCCAACAGCCCTCACCTGAGGCCGATGATCGACATGACGCCGATGAAGCGCAGCGGCAAGCCGGAAGAGATCGCCGAGCTCGTGCTCTTCCTGGCGTCCGACGCCTCCAGCTTCATCACAGGCGAAGACTTCGTCATTGACGGCGGCTTTACAGCAGGGGCTGCCTATCGCAAGGTCGCGTCCCAGACCGGCATTTTTGATCAGTAGGTTTCAATCCGAGTGACTGTTCACCTGCATCGCCGGCATGGGCACCACCCTATGCCGGCGATGCTGTTTATGGCCATTAGGCGAAAATATTTTATTCGTAATTTTCACGAAATTAGGAATTGATAATTCCCGTCGCTTTTGCCAATGTGGAGCCAGTAGAGGGACGTAGCGCGTTTTTCCTTCGCATCATAGGGTACTTCCTGCGGAGAATATGTGGTGGTCAAGCCGGATAGACAAAGCGACGACAGGCTTATCGTCTTCGATGTCGGCGGCGTCTTCATCGAGTTGAATGTCGAAAAGCGCCAGGCTGCCCTTGAAGCGGGTGGGCTTTGGTCCTCGACTGCCGTGCCAAGTGCCGACCTTCTGCAACTCAACATGCAGTTTCGCCTCGGCCAGATCAGCGAAGATGACTATCTGAAGCGCGCATCTCTCCTCTATGGTCTGACGACTGAACAGATTATCGAGGCGGAAACGGCACTTCTCGCCGGCGTCTTTACCGGTATGGTCCATTATGCGCGACAGTTGAAATCCACACATCGCGTTGTCTGCCTGTCAAACACCCAGGCCATTCATTGGCGGCATATCATCGAAGAAATGACGGGCACGGACCTGTTTGAGGCCTGCTATCTCTCCCATGAGATGGGGATGGAGAAGCCGGCCGATGATATCTATCTCGCAGTTCAGCAACGCGAGGCTGTCTCTCCCGAACAGATCATCTTTATCGACGACACGCTGGAAAATATCGAGACGGCCCGTCGGCTCGGCTGGCACAGCATTCATCATGTGGATGCAGCCAAGACGATTGCAGCGATAGACGCTGCACTTGCGCACCCACCGACCAGCGGCACGTCCTGAGCGAAATGGAGTTCTGACCTTGGCCCAACTGTCACTGCGCGGCATCAAGAAGCGTTTCAAGGCTGTCGAGGTTCTCCATGGCATCGATCTCGATGTGAATGATCGCGAGTTGATCGTCTTCGTCGGGCCTTCGGGCTGCGGAAAATCGACGCTTCTTCGCCTGATCGCCGGTCTCGATCCGATCACCGACGGCGAGTTTCGACTGAACGACAAGCGCATGAACGAGATTGCGCCATCGCGACGCGGCATCGCCATGGTGTTCCAGTCCTATGCGCTTTACCCACATATGAATGTCTATGAGAACATGGCCTTCGGTGCGCGGCTGATGGGCCTCAGCAAGCCGGAAGTCGAAGCGCGTATCGGCGAAGCCACCCGCATGCTACGGCTGGAAGCTCTCTTGGAGCGCAAGCCGCGCGAGTTGTCCGGCGGGCAACGACAGCGCGTTGCCATCGGCCGTGCGCTGGTGCGCAAACCGCAGCTTCTTTTGCTGGACGAACCGCTTTCCAACCTCGATGCTGCACTCCGCTCCGAGGTGCGGCTTGAGATTGCTCGTCTGCACCGGGAGATTGGTGGAACGACGATCTATGTGACCCACGACCAGGTCGAGGCCATGACGCTGGCCGACCGGATCGTGGTGATGAATGGCGGCCGGATCGAGCAGTTCGGTTCCCCGCGGGAGCTTTACGAGACGCCGGCCAACGTCTTTGTTGCCAACTTCATCGGCTCGCCACGCATGGCGATGCTCAATGTGGAGCGAGACGGCAATCAGCTCGTCGCACCCGGTATCGGCCAAATCTTGATGCCACGCCTGCCGTCGTCGCCAGAGCGAGAATTGTTAATGGGTGTGCGGCCGGACGGCATGTCGATTTCGTCGGATACGAGCAAGAACGGCTTTGCCGCAAAGGTGGTCTACACCGAATATCTCGGCGATAGCGCCTATGTTTATGTGCGGATGGGGGAAGGCGCACCAGTCTCAGTGCGCTGTGGGCCGGATACGCAATATGCCCCTGACACGCCGGTGACGATTACCGTCGAGCCGGAGAAGGTCCATTACTTCAGCCGTGAAACATCGCAACGACTTGCGGTGTGATCGAACAACTCGCGTAAACCAAAAAAGAAGGAGAGGAACAGATGAAACGATTTTTACTGGGAGCGGCAATTGCCTTCAGCACCATTCTGTCGGCCAGCGCAACCTTCGCAGCAGACCTAACCTTCTGGACCTGGCGCCAAGAAGACAAGGCCGAATATGAAAAGTTCTTCGCCGATTTCAACAAGGCGAACCCGGATATTACGGTGAAGTTCGAGGCCTTCGAAGCAACGAGCTACAACACCGTCCTTTCTACAGCTCTTGCAGGCGGCAAGGGTCCTGATCTGATGATGACCCGTACCTATGGCGGCATTGAGAGCCTGGCGGGTGCTGGTTACCTCATGCCACTGGACGATACCAAGATCCCGGCACTGAAAGGCTTCTCGGAACCGGCTCTTGCCTCCGCAACGATGCGCTCGGACAAGACGCTCTATGCCGTTCCAGCCGCAAGCCAGACCATGCTCGTCATCTACAACACCGAGATTTTCGAGAAGAACGGCATCACCGAACCGAAGAGCTGGGACGAGTTCATTGCCGCTTGCGAGAAGCTGAAGGCCGCTGGCGTCATGCCGTTTGCCAATGGCACGGCAACCGGCTGGCAGAACGAGACCATCGTCTCCGCTCTCACGTCCTCGATCATGGGCAAGGCCTTTTATGCCGACCTGATGGCGGGCAAGACCGACTTCAATGACAAGCGCTATGTCGAGGCTTTGACCAAACTCAAGGAAATCTCCAAATATTTCCCCGATGGCTTCGTCGGTCTCGATTACGCTTCCGCGCAGCAGCTGTTCACCTCCGGCATGGCCGGCATGTTTGCCGGCGGCTCCTTCGAGCTTGCCAATTTCGCCAAGCAGAACTCGGATTTGAAGATGGGCGTCTTCGCAGCCCCCGGCTTGAAGGCAGAGGACGAGAAGCTCGTTGGCCTCTTCTACGACTCCGGCTTCGGCGGGAATGCCAAGCCGAAGGATCCGGAGGCTGTGCTGAAGTTCCTCAACTATGTTTCCAGCAAGGACTTCGGACAGGCCTTTGCCAACGGGCTGAACAACGTTTCTGCCGTTCCAGGCGTCACCTTCGATAATCCTCTGCTGGCCGAGGTCGCCGCGCTCAACAAGGATTCGATCCCCTATATGACGCTTGTCAACTTCCGCTACGGTGAGCCGACGGGTTCGAACCTGATCCAGGCGGGTGTATCGAAGATGCTGAACGGACAGGCGACACCGGCTGAGGTCGGCAAGTCGATGACCGATGGTCTCGCCACATGGTATGCGCCGTTCAAGAAGTAATCGAACGGTACAGCAGGATCGAGCCGGCCGCTCTTGATGAGAGTGGCCGGCTCCACTGATTTGAGGCCGTTGGGATAGTGTCGATGATGTCCAGCAAGTTGACAGGCAGAAGACTTTGGATTGCGGCCCTCGTGGTCCCGCCAATCGCCTTCATGTGCCTGTTTCTCGTCTACCCGATCCTGTCGGCCTTCGCCTATGCCTTCTATGAGTGGCGAGGCCTGGTCCGCGGCGACTTCGTCTGGTTCGATAATTTCTACCGTGTCCTGTTCGAGTATCCGTTCTCGGACCGCACGATCAATGCCTTCAAGCACAATATCTTTGTCTTCTTCGCCCTGATGGTGCTTCAGAACGGCGTCGGCTTCATTCTCGCCTACTGCCTCTGGCGCGAACTCTGGGGCGCGCGCTTTCACCGCATCGCCGTCTTCCTGCCCGTGGTGCTGTCCACCGTGATTGTCGGCCTGATGTGGAAGCTCTTCTACCACCCGCTCTTTGGGGCAGTGAATGCCAGTCTCAGAGCCGTCGGGCTCGGCAGCCTGGCCCAACCGTGGCTCGGCCAGGATTCCACTGCACTGATGGCCATCGTCGTTGCCAATGCCTGGCACATGGTCGGCTTTCCGACGCTCGTCTTCCTTGCCGGGATGCAGCGCATACCATCGGAAATTCTTGACGCCGTGCGCATGGAGACCGAGAGCGAATGGGTGAAGATGAGCAAGATCGTCTGGCCGCTGGTTGCCCCTTCGGCGACCGTCGTCTTTACTCTGCTCTTCGTCGGTGCCTTCAACTGGTTTGAGCTGCCCTTCATCATGGCGGGTGTGGATGGCAATCCGCATGAGGCAACGGATGTGCTCGGCCTTTATTTCTACCGCACAGCCTTTGGCAGCATGTCAGCCTCGGCGGAAAACTTCGGGCCCGGCAGTGCGCTTGCAGTGCTGATCTTCCTGTTCATTGCCGTGGTTTCCAGCGTCATTACTGTCAGACTGCGCAGACGGGAGATCCAGCTATGATGAAGGCAATCGACCGCGGCAGCTTCCGCACCTATGGCTGGGATGGCCTGATCCAGATCCTGCTCATCGGCAACAGCATTGTCATGCTGACGCCGATCGTCATCATGTTCTTTTCCGCCTTCAAGACCAACGCCCAAATCTTCCAGTCCCCCTTCTCCATTCCCGATTTCACCAATGTCAAAAGCATCCTTCGGGTATGGAACGAGACGGACTTCCTGCTCTATATGGGCAATTCGCTGATCGTTACGGCGAGTTCGATTGCGCTGATCCTGATCCTCGGCACCATGGCGGCCTACGCCATCGCGCGCTACGAGTTCCGCGGTTCCGGTTTCATCCTGCTATTCTTCCTGGCGGGGCTGACCTTGCCGCTGAAACTGGCAATCATTCCGCTCTTCATCCAGATGCGGGATTTCGGGCTGATTGACTCGCGGCTGTCGCTGATCTTCATCTATGTCGCAACCGGCCTGCCGACGACCGTCTTCATCCTCACCGGCTTCATCCGCAGCCTGCCGAACGAGCTGGAGGATGCTGCCCGCATGGACGGCGCCAATGAAGCGCGGATCATGTGGTCCATCATGCTGCCGCTGGTGCGACCGGCCATGGTGATCGCCGCAATCCAGAACGTCGTGCCGATCTGGAACGATTTCTTCTTCCCGCTGATCTTCATTCAGAACAACAATCTGAAGACCTTGCCGCAGGGACTGACCACCTTCATGGGCGAGTTCGCCACGGATTGGGGCGTGCTGTTTTCCGGGCTGACGCTTTCGGCACTGCCGATCATCATTCTCTACATCGCGTTGTCGCGGCAGTTCATCAACGGCATGACGGCAGGCGCGATCAAATAGACATGGTCACGACTTGAGAACGGAGACCGCGGCCTCGCTGGCATGAATGGCGTCGTTGGCGCCGGGTATCTTGGCGATCAACAGCAGGAAGACCAGATCGCAGATCGCAAGCTGCGCATCGCGGGACGTGATGGCGGAAGAGCGCACACGCTCCTCATCCGCCACCGTATGGAGCGTGATGTCGGCGATCTGGCTCAGACGGTTACCATGAAGACCCGTCAGGGTGACGACAGTCGCGCCGCCCTTTTTCGCCAGTTCCGCCAGCCGGATTGTCTCGTTAGTACTGCCGGAGTGAGAGATCGCGAACAGCACATCCAGACTGTTGAGCGAGGCGGCATTGGCCATCTGCACATGCGGATCGCGATCCATCAACGCCACCAATCCGAGCTTCAATAGCTTGTAGGAGAAATCCCGCGCCACGAGCGAAGACGCACCGATACCGGCGAGATGAATGCGCCTAGCCGATGCCAGCGCAGAGACCGCAGCGGTAACGGCGTCTTCGGCATTCACCTCCATCGTCTGCTGCATGGCGGAGACCTTGCTCGCCACCAGCTTCTGCTGGATGGTGACGAAATTGTCCCCGGCATCGATCGTTCCGTGGATCATGCCGGATGGCACACGCCACTCCTGCGCCTTGGCCTTGGTGACTGCAAGTTTCAGCTGCTGATAGCCATCATATCCAATTTTCTGCGAAAATTTTACCACGCTGGACTGGCTGCGCCCGGTCGCGGCGGCGAGTTCCGCAGAAGAAAGCTGCACCATGCGATCGGGATCATCGACGATGAACTGGCCGATCTGGCGCTCGGCATCCGTCATGAATTCCAATTTCGCCTGGATGACCTTCAAGACGGACATGCGCTCCCCCAACCGGAATAAGATATTCGCAAATTAAAAATTCTCTGGAATATTATAGCGCTTATCTTATGATTGGCTATCCAGATTTCAGCATCAGTTTTGACCCGGAAGGTCTTTTATGGATGAGCTGCATATCACCGGCGGAACGAGGCTCGATGGCGCGGTCCCGATTGCAGGCGCAAAGAACGCGGCTCTGCCGCAGATTGCCGCCGCCCTTCTCTCACCTCATCCGCTTGAGCTGACGAACCTGCCCAAGGTGTCCGATGTCGACAACATGCTGCGCATCATTTCGCTTTACGGTGCCGAGGTGGAAAGACATGCGGGCGGTACGACCATCAATGCGCGAGATGTGACGCCAGGCGAAGTGGACTACGAGACCGTGCGCAAGATGCGCGCCTCGATCCTGGTGCTCGCCCCCCTGCTCGCCCGTTTCGGCTCGGCGCGCGTTTCGCTCCCCGGAGGCTGCGCGATCGGCGCGCGCCCGGTCGATATGCATCTGAAAGTCCTCTCAGCCCTTGGTGCGACGATTGCCGTGGAAGGCGGCTATATCGTCGCGGATGCCCCTAACGGATTGAAAGGCGCGCGCATTGTCCTGCCCGGCCCCTCCGTCGGCGCCAGCGAAACGGCGCTGATGGCGGCGTGTTGCGCCACCGGCGAAACCGAAATCCTCAACGCCGCGCGTGAACCGGAAGTGGTCGATCTCTGCGCCTGTCTATCTTCTATGGGTGCGCAGATCGAAGGCGCTGGCACGCATCGGCTGCTGGTCAGGGGCAGCACGAATTGGCGCGCTACGAGCCATCACGCCATTGCGGACCGTGTCGAGGCCGGGACCTATGCGGCAGCGGCAATGATCACCGGCGGCCGTATCGAGCTGGTCAATGCCCGTATGGAGCATCTCTCATCGGTCTTGCAGGCGTTGGAAAGCATGGGCGCCACCGTCTGGCCCGGAGATCGCGGCGTCGTGGTCGAAGGTCATTTGCCGATCAGGCCTGCCGATTTCACCACCGAACCCTATCCAGGCTTTCCGACGGATTTGCAGGCACAATTCATGGCGATGGCATCGATTGCCGACGGCGCCAGCGTCATCCGCGAAACCATTTTTGAAAACCGCTTCATGCACGTGCCGGAACTGTCGCGACTTGGCGCGAACATCGCGCTCAACGGTTCCGTCGCCACGGTCCGTGGGCAGCAATCCCTCAAGGGCGCGCCTGTCATGGCAACCGATCTGCGCGCCTCCGTGTGCCTCGTGCTTGCAGCGCTTGCGGCGCAAGGTGAAACCATCATCAAGCGCGTCTATCATCTCGACCGTGGTTATGAGCAACTTGACCGCAAGCTCGCCCAATGCGGCGCCAACATTCGCCGCGTGTCGCTATGACGAAGCCAAGTATCGACCAAACACTTTATCTCGGCGTCGATGGCGGCGGCACGGGCTGCCGGGCGAGGATCGTCGATGAGGATGGTCACGTCATCGGGCAAGGATTGTCAGGCCCGGCCACGACGCGCCTCGGGGTGCCCAATGCCTGGGCATCGGTGCTGCGAGCCTGGACGGGTGCCGCCGAAGAGGCCGGCCTTGATCCCTCCCGCGCGCCGAATGTTACGGCAGGCATCGGCATTGCCGGCCTTACGCGTGCGGGCTCGCGCGAGCAGTTGGATGCCCTGCCCCATCCTTTCGGCAATATCTGCTTCACCTCCGACGGTGCTGCCGCCTGCCTCGGCGCCCATTCCGGTCACGATGGCGGCATTGTCATTGCCGGCACCGGCTCGATCGGGCTGGCGCTTGTCGGCGGCGAGGAGAAGCGCGCAGGCGGCTATGGCTTTCCAATCTCCGATGAAGGGAGCGGTGCCGATATGGGGCTGAAGGCGATCCAGTCCGCCTTGCTCGCCTTCGACGGGCGGCGGGATAAGACCGCACTTCTCTCCGAAGTCCTGAGCCGCTTCGACGACCTTCCCGCCAATATCGTCGGCTGGATGGATAAGGCAACCGCGACGGATTACGCGACACTCGCGCCCCTCGTTCTGCGTCATGCCGACCAGGGAGACGCCGCCGCCCGGCAGATCGTTCAATCCGGGGCCGGCCATATCGACGGCCTCGTTCGCCGCCTGATCGAGTATGGCGCACCGGCGGTCACACTGCTCGGTGGTCTTTCCGGACCGTTGGAACCGTGGCTTGCACCCGACGTGCGCAAGCGCTTGAAACCGGCAGATGGCGACGCCGTTTCCGGTGCAATCATCCTGGCAAAACACCTGTCGTCCTGAACGGAAGCGGAGCGCATCTCTAGCTGCAAAAGATGGAATAATATATTCCTATATTGATTGACATGAGGAATATTCGATCTTAATCTGTTAAAAAATGAGTGAGGATCCATGTCGCACCTGCACCTGATGGCGGAACTTGAGCAGCTGGTTTCTGAAGCGCGCAATCCCAATTCCATGTCGATCGATCTGCTGCCGACGGAAGAGATCCTGAGGGTCATGAACCGCGACGATGCGCTCGTGCCGGACGCCGTCGCCAAGGTCATTCCCCAAATCGCCGAGGCGGTGGAGGAGATCGTTCGCGCCTTTCGCAGCGGCGGACGGTTGATCTATATCGGCGCGGGGACCAGCGCACGTCTTGGTGTCCTCGATGCATCCGAATGCCCTCCCACCTTTTCCGTGCCGGAAGGCATGGTTGTCGGTCTGATCGCCGGCGGCCCACGCGCCATTCTACATGCGGTGGAAGGCGCCGAGGATGACGTGGAGGAGGGAAAGCGCAATCTTGCGGAGATCAATCTTTCCGCAAACGACGTGGTGGTCGGCATCGCGGTGAGCGGGCGCACGCCTTACGTGGTTGGCGCGCTGACCCATGCCCGATCCATCGGCGCGAAGACTGTTTCGTTGACCTGCAATCCGCATTCGACGCTGGCCGACATGGCCGACATAGCCATCTCGCCCGTCGTCGGGCCGGAGGTGGTGACGGGCTCAACACGGTTGAAATCAGGCACCGCCCAGAAGCTCGTCTTGAACATGCTGACGACCGCCAGCATGATCCGCATCGGCAAGACCTACGAGAACCTGATGGTGGATTTAACCATCAGCAATCAGAAGCTTCGCGCCCGCGCCATCCGCATCATCATGGAGGCAACCGGCTGCACGGGTGAAGTTGCGGAAGATCACCTGACGGTCAGCGGCAACAATGTGAAGCTCGCGATCCTGATGATCCTGAGCGGACTGAGCCGGGAAGACGCCGAGGCGGCACTTGTTCGAAATGACGGCTTTTTGCGCAAGGCGCTGACTGAAAAAACCGATTGAACGCGAGACCTGCTGCATACCCGGCGTTCGAAAAGGACGGGATCAGCCAACCAGAGGGAGAATAAGCATGACAATGATCGCTCGAAAATGGCTGGCTTGTGCGGCAATCGCCGGAAGCTTGCTAACAGCTACCGCCACCCCCGGATTTGCAGCCACGTTGAAAATGGCGTGGGCACAGGATGCCACGGGCCTTGACCCGCACAAGCAGACGGCCTTTTCCTCGATACGCCTGCTTGAACTGATCTACGAGCCGCTCGTTCGCCTGGATGGCGATCTCAAGGTGGTGCCGGCGCTTGCAAAAGAATGGACCTTCTCGCCCGACGCCAAGACGCTGACCTTCAAACTCGACCCGACGGCGAAGTTTCACAATGGCGCAGCTGTGACCTCTGCCGACGTGAAAGCCTCCTTCGAGCGCATTCTCGACCAGGCGACAGCGGCAGCCGCCCGCGCCAACTATCTCTCGATTGCCAGCATCGATACGCCGGATGCTCAGACCGTTGTCTTCAACCTGTCGCAGCCAGACGTTCCACTGCTCACCGCCATGGGCAGCATCAATGCAGCCATCGTGCCTGCTTCCGAGATAACGGCTGGCAAGATCGGCACGGCAGCCGTAGGCAGCGGCCCGTTCAAGCTCGAAAGCTGGGAGCCGAACCAGAAGGAAGTGCTGAAAGCCAACACGGAATGGGCGGGCGGCAAGGTGGGTGTCGATGGCATCGATATCAGCGTGCTGCCCGATGAGAACGCCATTCTTGCAGCACTCCGCGCCAAGAAAGTCGGTTTCGCCCTGCTGAACGATCCTCTGGTCGCAACGCTCGTGCCGAAGGTGGCCGGGCTGACATTGAACCGTAAGCCGATTCTCTCCTACCACGCGCTGCAGCTCAATGCCTCGCGCAAACCGATGACAGAGCTTGCCGTGCGTCAGGCGATTTCCTGTACCATCGATCGCCAGGATGTGCTCGATACGGCTCTGCTTGGCGAAGGCGAAGTCACCGGACCGCTGACGATGCCGCTCTATCGCTCGGACCCGAACACCCTCTTCTGCTACAAGAAGGATCTGGAAAAAGCCAAGAAACTGATGGCCGATGCAGGGCTGAAGGATGGCTTCTCGGCAACCGTGATCGCCGCAACCGGAGAACCGCCGACCGCTGCCGCCGAAGCCCAGGTCATCCAGTCGCAGTTGAAGGAAATCGGCATCAAACTCGACATCAAGATGATGGAACTCAACGTCTATGTCGATACCTGGCTGAAAGGCGATTTCGACATGGCCGTGGCGCAGAATGGTGGCCGGGCCGATCCGTACACCATGTATAACCGCTACTGGACGAAGGCGGGCAACCTGCAGAAGGTCGCGCACTATATCGACGACACGCTTGACGACCTGATGCAGAAGGGCCGCGTCGAAACCGATGTTGCCAAGCGCAAGGAAATCTTTGCCGCTTTCGACAAGCATCTGGCGGAAGTTTCGCCATGGATCTGGCTCTACACCAACTACGCTTACACGGCGCAGCAGCAGAATGTCGAAAACTTCGTAGCAACACCGGATGGTTCTCTGTTCGGCCTCTCCAAGGTTACTCTGAAGTAATACGTGCATGAGGCGGATGACGACATGACCTACCTGCTACGACGTCTCGTGACATTCCCGCTCGTCATGCTGGGTGTCTCCGTTCTGGTGTTCGTCGCTATCCGCCTCGTTCCCGGTGACTCCATCACCGCCATGCTCGGCACAGAGGCTGGGCTTCTCACGCCGGAACAGAAGCAAGCCCTCTCGGCCTATTTCGGCCTCGATCAGGGCTGGCTCGTTCAGTATGGGCGCTGGCTCTCTGGGGTCGTATCAGGCAACCTTGGTCTCTCGGTCACTTACGGTAAGCCGGTGCTCGACGTCATTCTCCAACGTTTCCCACTGACACTCGAACTCGCCTGCCTGTCGGTGGCGATCGCGCTTCTCCTCGGGCTTCCGCTCGGTGTCTTTGCGGCAACGCGCGCTGGCCGGGGCTCGGATCTCAGCGTCCGCATCTTCGCCATGATCGGGCAGTCCACGCCGAGCTTCGTCTTTGGCCTCGGCATCATCTACATTCTCTCGGCGGGCTTCGGCATTCTGCCAGCCATGGGCGACTATGTGCCTTTCACCCAGGATCCGATCGCCAACCTCTCGCAACTGTTTTTCCCGGCACTGACGCTTGGACTGTCTTTCACCGCCTCCGTCACACGAATTTCCCGCTCAGCCATGCTGGATGTCTTGAGCGACGATTATGTACGAACCGCGCGCAGCAAGGGTGTGGCACGTCGCAACGTCATCTGGCGGCACGCCCTGCCCAACGCTCTCATTCCCGTCATCACACTTTGCGGTGTCGAGTTCGGCTATCTGCTGGGTGGCGCGGTGCTGGTCGAGCAAATCTTTGCGCTTCCTGGCATCGGGCGCATGACGCTGGAAGCTATTCTCCAGCGTGATTATGCGCTGGTGCAGGGCGCGGTGCTGTTCGTCGCGCTGAACTTCATGATCGTCAATCTCATCGTTGATCTTGCCTATGTCGCGCTCGATCCGCGCATTCGCTTGGGGAGCCGGTCATGACCTCCCTGCTTTCTCGGCTTTTGCGGCACCCTAGTGGTTGCGTTGGCGCGGCCATCGTCCTCACCTACCTGTTGCTGGCGCTTGCCGCCTGGCTTGGTCTTACGCCCTACGATCCGTTGCAACAATTCCGCATCGACCGCCTGCAGGGACCAACTGCCGCTCATTGGATGGGCACCGACATGTTCGGGCGCGATGTGCTCAGCCGCTTGATGATCGGCATCGGTCAATCCTTCCTCGTCGCCTTTTCCTCTGTCGGCATTGCCGCCGTCATCGGCACGGTTCTGGGGTTGACCGCCGCCTGGGTCGGGCGTCCGTGGGATGGCATTGTCATGCGGTTCATGGATATCCTGCTCGCCTTCCCGGCCATCCTGCTTGCCCTGCTCTTCATCACCGTGGTCGGTCCGGGTACCTTCACCAGCATTCTCGCCATTGCCTTCGTCTATACGCCGATCTTCACGCGCGTTGTGCGCGGACCGGCGCTGTCGATCAAGGCGCGCGATTTCGTCGATGCGGCCCGCACCTTCGGCAGTTCCACATCCTACATCCTCACCCGGCACCTGATGCTCAATCTGGTGGCGCCGCTCACCGTGCAGGTAACGTTGGCGCTGGCGTGGTCCCTTCTGACGGAATCGGGCCTGAGCTTCCTTGGCCTTGGCACACAGCCGCCGGATTCCTCGCTTGGCCTGATGCTGGCGGACAGCATCAACCTGATGGAGATGGCACCATGGCTGCTGATCTTCCCGGGCCTCGCCGTCATGCTCGGCATTCTCGGCTTCAACCTTCTGGGCGATGCGCTGCGCGATCTGCTCGATCCCCGCATGCGACGGGTGGCATCATGACAGAGCTTCTTTCTGTACAAAACCTCAGCGTCGGTTTCGGTCGCGGCAATGCCGTGAAGCCGATCGTGGAAGGCGTCAACTTCACACTCGATGCCGGCGAAACGCTGGCCATCGTCGGCGAAAGCGGCTCCGGCAAATCCGTCACCGCGCTCTCGATCAATCGCCTCATCGATTACAGCGGCGGCAGGATCACCAGTGGCCGGATCGACCTGTCTCTAGCCGATGGAAAGACGCTGGATCTCGCCACCCTCGACACGCACCGCATGGAGCGCATCCGAGGCTCAGAAATCGGCATGGTCTTTCAAGAGCCGATGACCTCGCTCAATCCGGTGCTCACCATCGGCAAGCAGATCAAGGAAGTCTTTCGCCTGCAAGGTAAGGGCGGGACAGGGGCACGTGCAGAGACATTGCGGGCGCTGGACCGCATGCGCATTCCAGATGCCACGCGACGCCTCGGCTATTATCCGCACCAGCTTTCCGGCGGAATGCTGCAGCGGGTGATGATTGCGATGGCGCTCGCAGCGTCCCCTCGCCTCCTCATTGCCGACGAACCAACGACGGCGCTGGACGTTTCGGTACAGGCGCAGATCATGGCGCTTCTTGCCGAGCTTCAGCGAGAGACCGGCACCGGCCTCATCTTCATCACTCATGATCTCGGACTTGTGGCAGGGATTGCCGACCGCGTGCTGGTGATGCAGTCCGGCAAGGTTGTGGAGCAGGGAAAGGCAGACGATATTCTCGACCGTCCGCAACACAGCTACACGCAGCACTTGTTGAACGCCGTCCCGCATTTTGCCAACGGCCAGCATGTGCGTGCTGACTCACCTCGTACGAAACACGCCAACGAGCCCACCGCACTTTCGGTTCAGGAGTTGACTGTACGCTTTCCTACCACGACCGGCATTCTTCGCCGACCCGCAGGCGCCATCCATGCGGTGGAAGCTGTCGAGTTTGATATTTGTCGGGGCGAGACGCTTGCGGTCGTCGGCGAAAGCGGATCGGGCAAATCGACCACGGCGCGGGCTCTGCTTGGTCTGGTCAAGCCGACACGCGGCTCCTTCACCACACAATCCTCTCCGTCTTCCCAATCGACAAACGCGCAGAAGCCGATGCAGATGGTGTTTCAGAACCCCTATGCGTCTCTCAATCCGCGTCTCGATGTGCAAAGCCTTCTGGCCGAGCCGGTCATCGCAGCGGGACGTCGGATCGACAGCCAGATCACCTCGCGCATGACAGCACTTCTTGACCGCGTCGGCCTTCCCGCCGATAGCCTCACCCGCTATCCGCATGAATTTTCCGGCGGCCAGCGCCAGCGCCTTTGCATCGCCCGTGCCTTGATGCTCGATCCTTCCATTCTGGTGCTGGATGAGGCTGTCTCTGCACTCGATGTTTCGGTTCAGGCGCGCGTGCTCGATCTTCTGATTGACCTCCAGAAGGAACGTGACCTCGCCTATCTCTTCGTCTCCCACGACATGGCCGTGGTCGAACGCATCGCCCACCGGGTCGCCGTTCTCTATGCGGGTCAGATCGTCGAAATCGGGGACGCCCGCTCCGTCTTGTCGAATCCTCAGCACAGCTATACCAAGAAGCTGATTGCAGCGGTGCCGACCATGGAACGGCGGCGAGAGAGGTTTGAGTTGAACACCGAGGCCGTACCGACATTGTTGCGTCCTGAGGGCTTCGAGCCTGAGCCCGCACGCTGGGAGTATTTTGGCGAAGACCACTGCGTGAAGCTTGAAGTAGCGGCAGCAAATTGAGCAGGAAACCTTCATGGCCGAACAATCTTCGCCGCTCCTGACGCCTTTCGATACTAGTTTCGACCTGCTGAAAAAGGCTGTCGATGCTGGCCGTATTCCTGGCGGCGTCTTCGGCATGGTCGATGGCGACGGCAATCGCCTGACGAGGGCGATTGGTCATGCGCAAAAAGTCGGTGGCGAGCGCCCTATGGTGCTCGACACATGGTTCGATCTCGCCTCGCTGACCAAAGTCATTTTCACCACGCGCAAGATCCTCGAATTGGCCGTTGCCGGCGCGATCGATCTCGACAGTCCCGTCACGACGCTCATCCCCGATTTCCGGCAATACGCTCCCGAATGCTGGGAACGGAAGGTGACCTTCCGTCAGTGCCTGGGCCACCAGACCCCGTTTCCGGAGGTGGAGCCGATCTATACCTATGGGGATGACCCGGACCGTCTACGGGCCTTCGTGCTCCAGCGCGAATGGCGCCATGGCGAGCCTGCCTATTCGGATATCAATTACATCCTTCTCGGCATCGCTCTGGAAAGACTGGCTGGCAAGCGCATCCGCGAGATGGATGCCAGCCCGGGCTTTGCTTTTCACGGCGATCCTGCAAAAACTGCGGCCACCGAGTTCTGCACCTGGCGCAAGCGGATGATCTGCGGGGAGGTGCATGACGAGAATTGCTACGCACTTCAGGGCTCTGGCCATGCCGGTCTGTTTGGCACCGCGGATGCCGTTCTCGACTATGCCCGGTCGCTGTTGACGGGGAACGAGAACGGCGATGGCGTTGTCAGATTGATGCGCCAACCGCTTTCGAACAAACGCACCCATGGTTGGGAGCGTCCCTATGAGGGTTGGTCGGGCGGCGCGTTTTGCAACGATAGCGTCATCGGCCATACGGGGTTTACCGGCACAGGTCTCTGGATCGATTTCGACAAGCGACGCGCCTGGACCTTGCTGACCAACCGGGTGCATCCGAGCCGGCACGCCGATAGCGGCATTTTCGCCCTTCGCGCTGCCATCGGCGACATGATCAACACGCATTGAGGAGAGACGAAATGGAACCGATCTGGGCCGTGGGTTTGATGACGGGAACCGTGCTGGACGGCAACATCGATGTCGCGCTTCTCAAGACCGATGGTGAACGCGTCGAGCGCTTCGGCGCCTATACGCTTGCACCCTATGATCAGGCCGTTCGCGACCTTCTGGAAGAGACACTGGCTGCGGCTCGCAAGTGGAATTTCGACGGGCCAGAGCCGGAAATTTTCGCACGCGCCGAGGACGCGCTGACCCGCGCTCAGTCCGCTGCCGTGGCAGACCTCGTGAAAGAGGGCGGGTTGTCGCTATCCGATATCGGCGTCGTTGGCTTCCACGGACAGACCGTCCTGCACCGCGCGCCGCAGCCGGGCCGTCTGGGCGCCACCCGGCAACTGGGCGATGGCGGATTGATGGCGAAGCTTCTCGGTACCAAGGTGGCCTATGATTTTCGCAGCGCCGATGTTCGCGCCGGTGGACAAGGCGCGCCGCTGGCCGCCGCCTATCACTCGGCGCTGCTGAAGGGCGTGACGCAGGATGGCAGTGCCGCGATCCTCAATCTCGGCGGTGTCGGTAACGTCACCTGGACCGATGGCAAGGGCCACGTTGTCGCCTTTGACACAGGCCCCGCCAATGCGCCGATCAATGACTGGATCAAGCAGCACGGGCGCGGCGACATGGACCGCGACGGCCTGATCGCCGCATCAGGACAAGTCAATGAAGAGCGCCTGGCAAAGCTGCTCCAGCATCCCTATCTCTCCGCTCGCTTCCCGAAATCGCTGGATCGGTTCGATTTTGGTGCGAGCATGGCAGACGGGCTTTCATTGGAAGATGGCGCCGCCACGCTGACGGCCTTCACCGCCTCTGCCGTCGGCAAGGCTCTGGACCTGCTTTCGCAGCGCCCGGAGAGATTGTTTGTCAGCGGCGGCGGTCGCCATAATCCGACACTGATGCGCATGCTGGCAGAGCGCGCCCGTGTCGACGCCCAGCCTGCCGAAACGCTGGGCTGGCGGGGCGACGCCGTAGAGGCCGAATGTTTTGCTTTTCTGGCGGTCCGCGTGCTGCGCAATATGCCGATCAGCTTCCCGACCACGACCGGCGCTCCCGAACCGATGACCGGCGGACGCCTCGCCGCCTGAGATTTTCAATCAGACGCGATCAGAGCCGCTTTTTCAAAAATTTCCGGGTGCGGCCGATCGGAAAATCCGGCAGCTCACCGAAGACCTCGTAACCCTGGCGGGAGTAAGCCTTCTCCGCCACCGGATTGAATGTGTCGATCCAGGCAGAATGACAGTCGCGCCCGCGCGCCTCATTTTCCGCCGCGGTCAACATGCGACCCGCCATCTGCTGGCCGCGAAGACTGTCGTGAACCCAGAGCCACTGCACGTAAAGCCAGCCCCAGGCGGTGTATCCGCTGATCCCGGCCAGTAAGGCGCCATCATCCCCCCGAACGATGACTGCAAGCGGCATCCTGTCGGCAGCTCCGACATCGGCATCGTTGAACGCGGAAAGATTGGCACCGATGGCCGCAATGTCTTCAGGGGCTGGACGATCGGTGACGGTCAGATCGCATCGACAGCCGGAGCGCGTCATCAATGCGCGCGTCTCGGTTTCCAAAAGAGGAACAGTTTGTTTGCTGTTCTCCCGCCATGGCTGTCGATGATTTTGAATTCACTTACGAGCTCAAGGCCGTTCTCACGAAGAGTAGCTAAATAATAGTCCATGCTTCGGTACATGGCGACGTAACCGCTTGGATCATCCAGCAATAAATTTTGCGAATGAGACAGCGTGTCTCCCATGATGACAAAGGCATTTTCTTGGGCAAAATCGGCAATTTGTCCAATAAGCGCGCGATACTTGTTGTCGTCGATGACGCAGCTTGTCACACCCATACACAAAACCACGTCGAAGCTTTGGGGGTTCTCTGGGATGGCGTTGACGTCTGCGAGATAAAAGTTCATGCGCGGCTCATGCGCAAAATCGGCTTTCGCTTTTTCCAAGAGACCTGGAGAAATATCGTAGCCACAGAGCTTTTCCACCTTGGGTAACATCATGGCAGTGTATTCGCCATTGCCACAACCGATATCAAGGCCGGATTTCATCGCCGGCAAGTGCTCGACAATTGCGGAGAGATAGTAACGTTTCCTCTGGTACAACTCAGGCAAAGCAAGGTGGGAATCGACGGACTTCTTCCAAAAAATCTCAGATTTTTCCTGATATTCCATTACGCCCGCCCCCAAAACGAATGCCAAGAATCACTTATACTTTAATAATATTCAGAAAAAGTGCCGCAAACAATTGTCGACATCGGCGGAAGATTCCCGCAATGCGGAAATGAAGACTCATCTGTCGCTAATTAAAACAGGCTACCCTGGTTGCCGGCATCACTCGCTATAGGCTTACTCAGCTTCTTTCGCACTTGGCCCGCTGATGACTCAACTTGCCCTGAAGAGTCCCCGCCTGCAACAGCCGATATTCCCCCATCGGCAAATTCTACCGAGATCATCGAGCCCGGAGCGACGGCGGCGGCACGTGTCAGTGGCCGGTTCTCCTCGTCTCGTATGACCGCATAGCCGCGCTTCAAGACGTTCTTGTAGGACAGCGACTGCAGGATACGCTCATGCGCAGCAAGGCCGGATCTGTTCTGCGTCATGCGATGAAGAATAGCCGTGTCGGCACGCCGCACCGACGCCAGCAGCCGTTCTTTCTGCCGGTCTAACTGGCCGGAGAGGCGCATCGGCAGAGCACGCAAGGACGAGTCCGATGACGAGACCCGGGCCTTGGCCTGCAACAGGCGCCTCTCAATCAACGCTTCCGCCCGCTGCATGCGTTCATTCACACGCTGGCGGTGCTGGCGCAGACCATGGCCGAGAACATCCGGCCGCAATCCGGAGGCAGTGCGCTCGAAGCTGCGGCGCTTGTTCATGGTGTTGAGCTCAAGCCCGCGGCCCAGACCGGCAGAGACCTCATCAAACCGACGGCGAGGCAGAGCCAGCAATTGATCGAGGGAGGGAAGAGCACGCACAAGAGCACGAAGCCCCTGGGCACGGTTATCCATGTGCCGCCGCGTGGAGCCGGAGAGACGCGCCGCCAGACCGGCGAGTTGCGCCTCAAGATCGACCCGAACCGGCACAGCAATTTCCGCCGCCCCCGTCGGGGTTGGCGCGCGGACGTCTGCGGCATAGTCGATCAAGGTCGTATCGGTCTCGTGACCGACGGCCGAAATCAGCGGGATTGCGCTTTCTGCCGCCGCTCGCACGACAATCTCGTCATTGAAGCTCCACAGGTCCTCAAGACTGCCGCCGCCACGCGCGACGATCAGCACATCCGGGCGGGGTATGGCACCACCCTGAGGCAGTGCGTTGAATCCACGAATGGCATTGGCGACCTCTTCGCCCGAACCCTCACCCTGAACCTTGACGGGCCAGACGAGCACGTGAACCGGAAAGCGATCCGAAATACGGTGCAGGATATCGCGGATGACGGCACCCGTCGGTGAGGTCACCACACCGATCACATGCGGCATGTAGGGCAGACGGCGCTTGCGCGCCTGATCGAACAATCCTTCTGCGGCCAGCCGGCGGCGGCGCTCTTCCAGCAACGCCATGAGTGCCCCAGCACCGGCGGGCTCGAGACTTTCGATAACGATCTGGTACTTCGACGATCCGGGGAAGGTCGTGATCTTTCCCGTTGCGATCACTTCCATGCCCTCTTCCGGGCGGAATTTCAGCTTGGAAAAGCTTCCCTTCCAGATGACGGCATCGATACGCGCGCGATCGTCTTTCAGCGAAAAATAGGCGTGACCGGATGTGTGTTGTCCGCGATAACCGGAAATCTCGCCCCGTACCCGCACCTGATCGAACGCGGTTTCCACCGTCCGCTTGATGGATCCGGAGAGTTCGGAAACGGAAAACTCGGTGAGGTTGCTCAGCGCCGGCTGACTGAAAATATCGCTCATGCCCCATGGTAACCGATGCGCTACGATTCGGGAACCGCGACGCCTTGATGACAGTTTGAATAAAACTGGCAGAATCGTTATGATGTGTTACATTCTGTATCTTGAAGTGCATGCCATTGAGGAGACATTGCAGGCTTTTGAGGAGAAGATGCCATGTCTGATTGCTTTGGGAGGAGCGGCATCATGGAATTCATTATCGGAATCGGCCTTGGCTTGAGTGCTGCGGCAACACGTTCGACCTTCGCGGTTGCGATGGTTGGCATTCTTGTGGTGGCAGTCTTCGCAGCCGCAGCCCTTATGGCGGCAAGCGGCGTTTCGATTTTGACGCTTTTAGCGACGCTCGCGGGGCTGAACATCGGTGTTGCGATGGCGTTCTTCGGAGCTTTCGCGCTTCGTTAGGTCTCTGCTGACAGCGCCTGATTGAGCGCTTATGATGACGCCAGCTCATCATCGAGGTTTGGCGTGATATTCGCTCGTTTTATTTCGTTTCAGATCATGGTTATGGCACTCGATGCCCTTGTCACCTGGTTGCTGGTATCCAAAGCAGGCATTCCTATTCTCCTAGGCAAAACAATCGGCACCCTGTCAGCCGCAGCTTTTGCCGTCGTCTACCTCCGGCAGGTGAGTGTCTTTGCAAACAACAGCCGCTTCATCGCAGTCAGCATCACTTTGATATCATTGCTGGTCAACTACGGCATGTTCACGCTGCTGGTGCTGCGCAATCCCATCCTTCAATGGCCACTTGCTTGTGGAGCAGCGACCACTGCTGCGTTGCTTCTGTCCGGCATCGGCTATTGGCGCGTCCATCGCTTCACTCCCTGAAGGGGCGACGAAACCTCTGGCTGGACGACATCATCCGCAAGTAACCACTTTACCTCTAACCTGCAAAGACAGTGATGGCTTGATACGTCCTCTTTTCGTCTGATACGCGCATTTCGCCTTCAAATAATGGGTTTAAAACGATATCCAGATTGAAACTGGAGATACAAAAATGTCCCACCATACCGCGCTTCTTGTTATCGATGTACAGGAATCCTTCCGGCACGCGCCCTACTTCGAAGAGAGCGGTCTGCCGAAATTCTTGGCGGCGCAACAGGCATTGATCGATGGAGCGAACGCGGCAGGCATTCCTGTCGTGCAGATCTTCCATGTCGATGGAGACCGCGCCTTTTCGGCCACTAGCGGCTTCATCCGCACATTCGACGGAATCAGCATCAACCCGACCGTCACCTTCCAAAAAAGCCGGCACTCCGCCTTCGTTGGCACGGGTCTTGATATCTGGCTGACCCAACAGGGGATCAACCACCTGATCGTTTCCGGCATTCGCACCGAGCAATGCTGCGAAACCACGACGCGCCATGGCGCCGATCTGGGCTATAAGGTCGACTATGTGACAGAAGCAACCCTGACCTTCCCGATGACGCACGCCTCCGGTGACATCTTTTCTCCCGCCGAAATCGCCAAACGCACCGAACTGGTGCTGGCTGGACGATTTGCGCGCATTGCAACCGTAGAAGATGCAATTGATGGCATGAGAAAGGCCGCCTGATGAGCCAAATGCCCGGCAACGAACCAGAGGTGATCTCCGTTTTTGTGGTGCTGCCGCCGCATACGCTGCTGCTGGATGTTGCCGGGCCTCTGGAAGTGCTTCGCTACGCCAATGAACAACAGCAGAAAATCCGCTTCGATTGCCGCTACATCGCAGCCCAGCCAAATCAGACGACGACGATAGGGCTTGGTCTCTGCGGGCTGGAGCCTCTGCCAGAGGTTCTGCCCGCACAGGCGATGATCCTGATCTCCGGAAGCTCGTCCACGTCTCAGCAGCAACCGGAGGTCGCTCACGAGAGGCGCGCCATTTCCGACTGGCTGCGGCGAACGGCAAGGCCAGACACGACAATCGTCAGCATCTGCTCTGGCGCGCTGATCGCGGCGGAGGCCGGACTATTCGATGGTCATCATTGCACCACCCATGCCCATTGCATCGCGGATCTGAAGCGCATTGCGCCTCTTGCCTTCGTTGAGGAAAACAGACTGTTCGTGGAGGATGGCAAGCGCTTCTCGAGTGCCGGCATTTCCACCGGCATAGACCTCACCCTGCATCTCGTCTCGACACTCGTCAGCCCGGAGGTGGCCGCCCGTATCGCTCAGATCATGGTTGTCTATCTTCGCCGAACGGCCCAAGACCCACAAATTTCGCCCTGGCTTTCAGGTCGAAATCACATTCACCCGTCTATTCACCGGGCTCAGGATGCCATCGTCGCGGATCCGGCGGCTGACTGGACTCTGGCGCGCCTTGCGGACATTGCCCATCTCAGCCAGCGGCATCTTTCCCGGCTGTTTCGAGAGCAAACCGGATTGAGCGTCGTGGACTATATCAATCTGATCCGGGTGACGCTGGCGCGCGATATCATCTCCCAGTCCAGGCTCGATATGGAAGCCGTTGCGGAGCGTGCGGGCTTCGCGTCTGCGCGTCATCTGCGGCGCATCTGGCAGCAGCATCACACAAAGCCACCGACAGCATTCCGAAACCTCTCCTCCTGACAGGCGTTTGCCTCCCTACCGAGATGATTGGATCAAGGAAATTCAATAGTCATCGCCTGGTAGCACCGCTAAACATTTCAGACAGACCAGAGGAGAAGCTCCATGCAGAACCGAACACTTGGCCGCACCGGCCTTTCCGTCGCGCCTATCGTCTTCGGTGGCAACGTCTTTGGCTGGACCGCAGACGAGAAGACCTCCTTTCAACTGCTGGACGCCTTCTTCGATGCCGGCTTCAACGCAATCGACACCGCAGACGTCTACTCCGCCTGGGTACCCGGTCATCAGGGTGGAGAGTCCGAAACGATTATCGGCAAGTGGCTGAGGAGCGGCTCCGTGAAGCGCGACGATGCCGTTATCATCACCAAGGTCGGCTTCGACAATAATGAGCGCAAGACGGGACTGAGCGCCAACTGGATCGCCACGGCCGTCGAAAATTCTCTCCGTCGTTTGCAGACCGACTATATCGACCTCTATCTCGCCCATAAGCCGGACGATGCCGTGCCTCTGGAGGAAACGCTTGGCGCCTTCGCCCGACTGAAAGAGGCCGGCAAGGTCAGAGCCATCGGCTGCTCCAACTATGACGCTAAGCAACTCCAGGCCTCACTCGAAGTCGCGAAAAAGACAGGGCTTGATCGCTTCGATGTTCTTCAACCGGAATACAATCTCTTAACTCGCGACAAGTTCGAAGGGCCTCTGGCTGACCTATGCGCCCGCGAAGAGATCGGTGTCATCAATTACTACAGCCTCGCTGCGGGTTTCCTGACCGGCAAATACCGCACCAAAGCCGATACCGAAGGCGTCGCTCGCTCTTACCGTGTCGCCAATTATCTCGATCCTCGTGGGCTTGCGATTCTGGGCGCCATGGACACGATTGCGACGGAGACCGGCGCGCGACATGCCGATATTGCGCTGGCCTGGCTTTTGGCAAAACCGTCCATCACCGCACCGATCGCCAGTGCCACGAGCCTTTCGCAGCTGGAGAGTTTCAAGCGCGCGGTCAACCTTCGCTTGAGCGATGACATGATGCGGCTGTTGGACGAAGCCGGAGCCTGACAGAGACGATGACACTGACGATCCGCGATGCCACCAGCAATGACCGGGATGATTGGCTCCGCCTGTGGAAGGCCTACCTCGAATTTTACAAGGTCGATCTGCCAGACGACGTGACCGATCATACCTGGGAAAGGTTGTTGGACCCGGCATCGCGGCTTTCCATCCGACTTGCCGTTCTGGACGGCACGGTCGCAGGCTTCGCCATCCACCATTTTCACGAATCCACCTGGGCGAAGACGCCAGACTGTTACCTCGAAGATCTCTTTGTCGATGGCGCGATCCGCGGCAAGGGCATCGGTCGTGCGCTGATTGAGGATCTCATCCGCATCTGTCACGAAAATGGATGGTCGCGGCTCTACTGGCATACGGATGAAGACAATCACCGTGCACAAGCGCTCTATGACAGCTACGTAAAGAGCGATGGCCATATTCGCTACAGGCTTAAATTCTAGAGCACGTCGACAACACGTGCTGGCCAGCATGCATCGCAGCCGAGCGTGAATGACCCGGCAAGTCGACAAAGCAATTGCCCCAGACTTGTCTCTGAATACCAAGCGCCGGGCGGGACAACAAAGCCCCGCCTGCGGCTATTTTCTCACTCAGTGATCCTGCTGGAAAGTGCGAAGATCGGCCACAACCTTGCACTGAAGACCGCTCGGCTCATAGAGAACCATGACCTTGCTGCTTGAGACACCGGATACGCCGGCCTTGATCAATCGAGAGCCCGCCCCTTCGCGGTCTGGCGAACACACAGGTGGACCATTCTTTTCCTGCCACAAGAATTCGAATGTCTCCCGGTCACCGTCAACGACGCGCCACGAAATCTCGATCTTGCCGTCCGGCGTTGAAAGTGCCCCATATTTCACCGCATTGGTGGCTAACTCGTGCAGAATAAGGGAAAGCGACAGCGCCGGACGGGAACCGACGTGGATCTCTGGCCCATTCACACTGAAGCGAGGTTCGTTCGGGTCTTCATGGACCGCCAGCATCTGCCCGACAAGATTACGCACCGTCGAGGAGCCAAGTCCTCCTTGAATCACCGTATCATGGGCACGGCTTAAGATATTGATGCGCTCGGCGAGTGTCTGTCGCGCCACAGTCATATCCGGTGCCGATCGCAAGGTTTGCGATGCTATAGCCTGAACCATGGCAAGCTGGTTTTTCAGGCGATGCCCCAGTTCATGCGCCACCAGTTCCTTGTGTCGCTCTTCGGCCAGGCGCTCGGTCACATCCTGCGCCTGAACCAATATCCCGAAAATATCGCCCACGGCATCGCGCATCGGCTGATAGACCAGATCGATCAATCGGTCCTGCTTTTCGCCACCCGGTCCACGGTTCAGCTCGATCGGCTGACCTCTCGCGACAAAGGGTTGTCCGGTCTTGTAGACCTCATCGATCTTTTCGATATGCCCCTGCCGCACCACTTCCGAAAGCGCCTCGGCGAGAGGCTTTCCGATCACATCACGCCCGGCACCGATGATGGAGTAGCACTCCTCATTGGCAAACTCGAAGATGTGGTCGGGACCGATCAATGTGGCAATACCGCCGGGAGAGAGCTCGAAGACCTGTCGCAGGCGTTCCTGCTGCAGCTTCTGCTCACGCCGCATCAGCACCTCGCCGGTAATTTCCGAGCACGCGCAGAACATGCCGAGCACAGTCCCTGAATGATCACGGACCGGCGTATAAGAAAATGCAAAATGCGTTTCCTCCGCATAACCCTTGCGATACATCGTGAACTCGATGTCATCCATCGAGGTGCCCTGACCAGCATAGGCTGCACTGATGATGGGCTCGACCTTGTCCCAGATGTCGAACCACAGATCCTGAAACGGCTTTCCGAAGGCGCCCGGATGACGGTTACCGCACATGAGCGCATAGCCATCATTATAAAGCGTGATCTGCTGTGGACCCCAGACAATCAGCATGGGCTGAAGCGAGCCCAGCATGACATTGACCAGCACCTTCAGTTCGACGGGCCATGCGTCCTTTGGTCCAAGGGGATTGTTGTCCCAGTCAAACTCGCGAAAGATCCGCCCACATTCGCCGCCGCTGACATAGTGCAAAGACATCCCCTTGGAGCAAGCGTATTAAGGCAGCATCTTTTTCGAGCACGCCACCGCATTAATATTCCGAGTACCAAAAATCGCATTAAGCCCCGACAGAAAGTTGGCATTGCCCCAACGGCAACGACCACTCAAATGCCGGACCCATTCAAATCAGAAGCACCATAGCCGAATAAAAATGAACGTGCCAGAGACCCGCAGATCGGCGAAGCGTTGGAGGCTGCGGAGATTTGCAACACGGCATATCGTCGTCTTTGGGCGCGCGTGCTGGAGGCCCCGGATTAGGCACGGTTACGCCCAAACATGCCGCCGCTCGCCGTTGAAATCTTTGAGAACACAGTCTTCCAACACTCCAAAACTCTTTAGCCGGCGCTTCATCGAAACCCCGTATTTGCGCAGGACGGCAATTCGCATAGTTTTCAAGGCAAAACAGAATTTTGCGCTTGCATGGGGCCATGGCTGTGGCTATGAACGGCCCGCTTACCACAGCGCGCCGGAGAGGTGGCAGAGTGGTCGAATGCACCGCACTCGAAATGCGGCATACCTGCAAGGGTATCGTGGGTTCGAATCCCACCCTCT
>Ga0308171_1000811_pt1 | contig 53329 bp, 69 predicted proteins | sample PhyGR1_FD_202135 | JGI IMG/M metagenome (GOLD analysis project Ga0308171, IMG submission 202135) | Phyllosphere microbial communities from UC Gill Tract Community Farm, Albany, California, United States - DLSLSG.R1 | ecosystem: Host-associated > Plants > Phyllosphere > Unclassified | place: USA... | reverse complement strand
TTCTCCTCAGGCGGCGGCAGCGAAACCCTTTGTGGCAGGGCTCGCGAGGTTCGGGAGCGATAGTCTGCAGGCCAGGCTAAAAGCCCGCAGCATCCCAAACCGCGCGAGAGTCTACCAGCTTGCAAGCCTTAGCGTTATATCCGAGTCTTCAGTGCATATAACATTTCGAGCGCTTTCCGCGGCGTCAAGTCATCCAGGTCAAGCTTTGCCAGCTCATCCAGCACCGGATGGGGCAGGCTGGCGAACATGTCGCTTTGATGCGGTGCGGCCGGTTTGCTGGAGGCTTTGGCGGGGCTGGCTACCGCCGTTTCATGGGGCAGGGCCGTGGTTTCCAGGCGGCTGAGGTGTTCGCGGGCGCGGGTGATCACGTCATTCGGCACACCCGCCAGTTGGGCCACGGCCAGGCCGTAACTCTGGCTGGCCGGCCCCGGCAGTACGTGGTGCAGGAACACGATACGCTCGTTGTGCTCGGTGGCGTTCAGATGCACGTTGGCCACCAACGGTTCGCTCTCCGGCAAAACAGTCAGCTCGAAGTAGTGGGTGGCAAACAGGGTGTAGGCACGCAAGTGCGCCAGGCGCTCGGCCGCCGCCCAGGCCAGGGACAGGCCGTCGAAGGTGCTGGTGCCGCGGCCCACTTCGTCCATCAACACCAGGCTGCGTTCGGTGGCGTTGTGCAAGATGTTGGCGGTCTCGCTCATTTCCACCATAAACGTCGAACGGCCACCGGCCAGGTCGTCGCTGGAACCGATCCGGGTGAAAATGCGATCCACCAGGGACAGCTCGCAACTGGCCGCCGGCACAAAGCTGCCGATATGCGCCAGGAGCACGATCAAAGCGGTCTGGCGCATGTAGGTGGATTTACCGCCCATGTTCGGACCGGTGATCACCAGCATGCGGGTATCGTCGTCCAGCGACAGATCGTTGGCGACGAACGGCGTGGTCAGCACCTGCTCTACGACCGGGTGGCGACCTTGCACGATGCGCATGCACGGCTCGCTGACAAAACGCGGGCAGTTCAGGTCAAGGTTCAGTGCACGTTCGGCCAGGTTGCTCAGAACATCCAGTTCGGCCAGGGCGCTGGCGGTGTCCTGCAGCGGCGCCAACTGGCTGATCAGGTCTTCAAGCAGGTTTTCATAGAGCATCTTCTCCCGAGCCAGGGCGCGGCTCTTCGCCGACAGCGCCTTGTCTTCGAATTCTTTCAGTTCGGGAGTGATAAACCGTTCGGCACCTTTCAGTGTCTGGCGACGTTGATAGTCGATCGGCGCCGACTCGGCCTGCTTGCTCGGTAACTCGATGAAATAACCGTGCACGCGGTTGTAGCCGACTTTCAGGTTGGCCAGGCCGGTACGGGCTTTCTCGCGGGCTTCCAGGTCAATCAGGAATTGCCCGGCGTTCTCGCTCAGGGCTTGGAGCTCGTCCAGCTCGCTGTCGTAACCGGTCTTCAATACGCCGCCGTCGCGGATGATTGCCGGCGGGTTGTCGATGATGGCTTTTCCCAGCAACGCCGCCAGTTCCGGGTAAGTACCGGCCGTGACCGCGAGCTGTTGCAGGTGCGGCGTATCCAGTTCGGTCATCGCCGCTTGCAATTGTGGCAAGGCTGCGAGGGCATCACGCAGGCGCGCCAAGTCACGCGGGCGCGCATTACGCAGACCGATACGCGCCAGGATGCGCTCGATATCGCCGATTTCCTTAAGCTGTGGCTGCAGCTTTTCAAAGCGATAGCCGTCCAGCAGGCAAGTAATAGACGTCTGACGCGCCTGCAGCACGCTCAAATCGCGCAACGGACGGTTCAGCCAGCGGGTCAGCAAGCGGCTACCCATGGCCGTCTGGCAACGGTCGACCACCGATTGCAGGGTGTTGTCACGCCCGCCGGCCAGGTTGGTGTCCAGCTCCAAGTTGCGACGGCTTGCGCCATCGAGCACCACGGTATCGTCCAGACGCTCATGACGCAGGCTGCGCAAATGCGGCAGGGCCGTGCGCTGGGTTTCCTTGGCATAGCCCAGCAAGCAACCTGCTGCACCGATGGCCAGGGTCAAGGTTTCACAACCGAAGCCTTTAAGGTCCTGCACCGAGAACTGCTGGCACAGGCTTTTCAGCGCCGAATCACGTTCGAAGTCCCACGGCGCACGGCGCTTGGCCCCACGGCGTTTTTCCGCCGGCAGATCCTTCGGCCAATCATCCGGGATCAACAACTCCACGGGGTTGATACGCTCCAGCTCCGCCAGCAGGTTCTCCCAGCCTTTGATCTCCAGCACGCTGAAGTTGCCACTGGTGATGTCCAGCACCGACAGGCCGAACAGGCGCTCGTCGCCCAACACCGCGGCAATCAGGTTGTCGCGGCGCTCATCCAGCAGCGCCTCATCACTCACCGTCCCCGGCGTAATAATGCGCACCACCTGACGTTCCACCGGCCCCTTGCTGGTGGCCGGATCGCCGATCTGCTCACAGATCACCACTGACTCGCCCAATTTCACCAGTTTGACCAGATAGCCTTCCAACGAATGGTAGGGAATCCCACACATCGGGATCGACTGCCCTGCCGACTGCCCGCGCGCTGTCAGGGTGATATCCAGCAACTTGGCGGCCTTCTTCGCGTCTTCGTAGAAGATCTCGTAGAAGTCGCCCATGCGGTAGAACATCAGCTGATCAGGGTGCTGGTTCTTGAGGCGCCAGTACTGCTGCATCATTGGAGTGTGGCTTGAAAGGTCTGTCATACGGGGCTTTCGGCTCTACCTGTCTATTTGACAATTCACATCTGTCTAATACTACAGGGATTTTTTGGGCATTGTTGGCGGCAGGCCTACGTTGATTTTGCGCAGGCGCAGATAACGTTGCGTCATCTTGGCGTCGGTGTGGCCACCGAGCTTCTGTGCGTCGTTGCCCTGGTCGTCGGTGTCGGAAAGCGACTTGGCGCGCAGGTCATGGAGGCTTGCATCCTCGACGCCGGCCTTCTTGCAACTGATCGCAAACGCATCTTTAACCGAGCTGTAGTGCACAGGCTTTCCGCCCCGCGGCGAGCAGAACAACGTGAGCCCGCGGATCTTCCGTGGAAGCGCCTTTGCACGGGCTACCAGGTCTTCCAGGTCCGGCGTCATCTGTACCAGCAGCCTCGCGTTCGTCTTCTCCTGTTTGAATGCGATGCCCTCGGGGCTTATGTCGGCCAACCTGATGGCCAGCACGTCACCGATGCGCTGACCGGTCAGGTAGCACATCTCATAGATGACGCGCATGTTGTCACTTGAGTTGGCGCAGATAGCCTGGAACTCGCCGTGGGTGATGTACCTGTCGCGCTTGTGCTCCAGGTGCCGCCGCACGCCGATGCACGGATTCGAATCGACAATCTGCTGCTCCAGAGCGTAGGTAAACACCGCCCGCAGTACCGAGATCACCCTGTTCGACATGTTTGGCGTGTCCGCCATGTGCAACTTGAGCGCGACGACGTGTCGTTGAAGCACCTCGCGCGGCTCGAAGTCGGCGAAGGTATCCTTCAGTCGCTCGCAAGCTGCCTCGTACTGCTTGAGCGTGTTCGGCTTCAGCGGCGGCTTTGTCCTGGCGCGCATGTGTTCGAGCGCGTCGTCGATCAGTTTGGGCATTCCGCCCATGCTGCGCTTGTCCAGAAGCGTGGCGTACTCAGCGAGAGATGCCTGAAAATCCGTGCCAAGGCGCACCCACTTGCCCTTGCGGACTAAGTAGTAGGCGCCGTGCTTCTGGTACATGCACGCCGGCAGGTGCCGGTCCTTCTTGCGCGGTCTCATCTATCTCACCTCAGCACAGCCGCAACTCCGGCCCCTTCCTTGATTGAATACCACCCAGTCGCCCGATGACAACTTGGCGCAGCACCTTTGGGTGCCCATCACCACCTACCGCAAACCCGTAGCGTTCGGCGGTCAGCCATTTTATCTGCGCCCCCGGCTTCTTATAGCCGGTCAGGTCGGCAACTTCCTCTGCTGTTAAAAACATTCCTACCTCCCGCCCACCGTGGGCCGCGCTGTCTTGATGATGTGGATTGCCAGGCCGAAGTTGATCAGCAGCCAGGCGCAAGTGCCGGCGAAGGCGTAGATCAGTGCCTCGGTGGTGCCGGTGCCAACAAGGTCAGGTCCGAGCCAGAAGAACCAGCCGAGGGTTCCGACCAGGTACAGCAAAGCGCCCAGTACAATCAGGGTGAGTTTTATTGCGAACATGGGGTGTCCTTGCCGCGCTGGGCGGCTGAAGGTGGTTATTTGTTCGGCCAGCCGAGAGGCATGCCGTCGGGGCGAGTCAAGTGCGCCGGAAGGTCTTCACGCATGCACATAGGAGTGGTTCCTAGAACTCCGCAGGTCGGGCACCCAGGCGGGCCGCCATGGCATATCGAATGAAGGACAGGGAAACCGCTCTTGCAGCGGTTCTTCTCGGCGTCGTACTCGCTACATGGGATTCTTTCGGACATAGGCATACCTCGCCCGCCGCTAACCGGCAGGCATGTAGGGGGATGGAGTAATAGCGTTTTGCCTAGATATCTGTGTCGTTCGGATGGGTGTAAAACGAGTATTCATTCCATCCAGCCGCCAGGAGGGCGTGTGCCACACCAACTAGATCTTCCGATCGCACACGCGTACCGGGGGCACACGATGATTCTCAAGTTCGATTGGCGACGTCCGAACGACGACGCACCGGTAGCCGCGAAGATCATCGAGCCCGCACCAATTGACGGCCTTGGCGAAGTTGCTGCTGAGTTGACCGGGCCCTGGCCGGACTATCCAGCCGCACTTGATGAAGCGATGGCCGCTGCTGAGCGCTGGATCGACAGTCAGTTGCCATAGGCTTGCTCGCCGGCATGTAGGGGGATTGGGGTTAGATGAGCTCGGCAGGGACGCGGATTAATTCGCCGAGCTTGGTGGCTACGATGGCTCGGCAGGCGGCTATGAGGTGGGTGCTACCCGCGCATACCTTGTAATGCAGCGCGCTGGTAAGTGCGACGATGGGCTCGTTTCCTTGCTCATCTTGTGGGCCGGTGCCTGAGGTTACAAAACTGATCCGGTAAACATCGATCAGCAGTCCGCCTTGGCTCCAGTCAGTAGATGGCTGGTAAAAATTGGTCCAGCATCCGCCCTCGGGTAGCTGGTAGATGCAGCTGACGCCGTGTTCGGTGGTTTTGACTTCCTCCGCCCCGGTCGCAATAGCTACCGCCCAGTCCAAAGCCTTGCCGGTAAGGTCGACGACTCTCACTTCAGTCTTTGCGTTCATGGCCTGGGCCCCTTGTAGATGAAGACGTAGGCGAACCAGAGGGTGGCGATCACGACTTTCTGCTCCGGGTGACATCCTTTTCGGTGACGATATGCGGCGTAACGTCCTTGATCGTGAAGAACTCCGGCTGGCAATGCTTGCGAGCCCACGCCATAAGTGGCCGCATCGCCCGTTCCAGATCCGCCTTCGCCGTTGCGTCGAGTGTTGGGTAGTTGTCCGCCCACTCGCCCGCGTCGCTGTCGTAAGCGCGCTCGCTCATGTGGTTGAGCAATTCACTTTGGTCTGGCAGAAAGGCCGCCGGATCGTCCTTGCATTCGGTTCCGCGATAGACCGTGCCGCCTTCGTATAAACCCAGGCTGAAGCTGGCCGGGTGTCCATCTCCATCGCTGTCATGGCCATAGTTGTCCTTCAGCAATTCATCAAGGCTGTCGTAATCCCAAGAACCATTCTCACCTGTGAGCGACCACTTCTCGCCGGTTGCGGGCGCTTCATAGTCAGGAATCGCGTTCGCAGCGGCGAAAGGCAGGGCAGCCCGGAACTGTTCCAGGTACTCGCTCGGCTTCGATCCCCAGCGATTAACCAGGCACTCAGCATCAACCGCTGAACCTCCGTCTTCAGGCTTTCCAGACGGTTCACCCGGCACCATGAAGAACTCGCGCTCGACATCGTGCAGAAGATCGGAGAAACGTTTGGTGTTTTCGATGTTGGCCAACAGTGTCGACAGTTCGTGGTTTGAGCTGAGGCCGAACACGTTGTAGATGGCGGCCAACTCTGGCTTATGCTTGGGCATGACTTCGTCCTTGCCGCTATAGCGGCTGACTTTGAAGGGGGATGGGAGGCGCATAGAAACTTGCGTGAATGCCGAAAAATTGCGCAAATATCGTGCTTGTGTATAGGTGTGTGCCAAACTGCATGCAGGGAGCGTTCAATTGATAAACCAGCCCACTCCACTGCCATTGCGAATCGAGCATTACCATGGCTTCAAATGAAGAATTCAGATTTCAATCACACGCGCATCTCGTTGAGCTCGACGCCGCAACGAACCAGCTGATGATGTTAGTAGTGGCTGGTGAGCTCGCCGGCAACCGCTGGAATCAAGCGCTTGCGCGGCAAAGCGCCGCCTATTCGTCTTGGGTTAATGTCGTCGCTGGCGTTCAGATAGATCCGATGCCAGCGCTTGATGGCCGACCGGCCGAATCGTTAACATCCTCCTCCGACTAAGGGGGAGGCGAGTTATTGCGTAGCGGAGTACGGATGTACTCCTATCGGGATTTGGCGCTTCGCTTACGGAACTCGTAAACCATGCTGCGCAGATCCACCAGCGATTCCTGCAGATCGCCGCGGGCGGTATCGATCGCTTCGAAAAACTCGTCTTTGCCGTCGTCGCCACCTTCATCTACGGCCAAGAGGGCCAGGCCATATGCCTGGAACTTCGCTAGGACGTCATCGGCTGACTTGGCCATGTACTCGGCGTGCTCGATGGCATAGGCCTCTGGTGACCGATCGGCCTGCTCGGCGCTCAGCGGGTTAGGCGAATAGCGCAGGGCTGACTTGTATGCGGAGTCGAGCGCGTCATCCAAATCACCGCCCGCCTTCTTGGCCTCGTTGAAGGCAATGATCATCTTTGCCCGAACGTCGTAGCAGCGTTCAACCGGCATATGTGCCACCGGCTCGCCCTCGGGCTGGGCGGCTGGCACGAGGAACGGCACCCACACATAGCCGTCACGTTCTGCACGCTCAATCGCCTTTTTGTCAGGCGGATATGCCACCGCCTGGTGGCCCACGACAAAGCCGTCATGCTTGCGTGTCAGGTTCCAACCTTGTGACAGGCCGGTTGGCTTTGGATCAGCCGGTTTGTTTTCTGTAGGCATGGGGAGTCCTCGAAGCCCGTTCGTTGTAAGCTCAGGCGTTATTTGACGGTAAAAGGGTTGGTTATGGGGCGGGTGCTGGCAGCAATCGGGATTGTTCTAACGTTGGGTTACGCGCTTTTCGCTTGGTGGTTGGTCGGGGATAGAATCCAGACTCTACGATGCATGGATTTAAACGAGGTCGGGGACTTTCTCGCCGGGGCCTTTGGTCCCGTAGCCATTCTCTGGCTAGTCTTGGGTTTTTTTCAGCAGGGTATAGAGCTTCGACAAGGTACCGATGCGCTTAGGCTTCAAGCCAAAGAGCTTAGTAACTCTGTCGAGCAGCAGACTGAGCTTGTAGCAGCCCAGAAGGCTAGCTTGGTTAACTACGAGCGTTCACTAGAGCCTTTGCTACAAATGAACCTTGTAGATGCAGGTATGGACGACGGTGGGTTCTACGTTAGTCTGAACATTGGTAATACTGGTGATTACTGTGACTGTGTTGAAATAGAGCTGACTGCTTCTAACGGTGACAAAAGAGTCCGCGATGGGGATCCTTTATTTAGCGGGGGTTCTTGTATTGTCCGCTTTGGAGAACTCCATGAGTGGGAGGGGTTTGAGGTGGTTGTTAAATACAAAACAAGAAGTGGTAGAGCCAATTTCCAGACTTTTACAGCTCAGCATTATCAGGATCAGAAGGGTGATAGTTACATCGTACGGAAGCAATCTCTTCCTACTTGAGATCCCTGCCGAACATGCGTATTTCTCAAGCTGCTAGCCGCTGGTAAAGCTCAATGATATCGGCGGCGTTGGCTCGTACCAGCGCTTCTGCTTCGTCGGGACAGACGCTGTTGCCGATCAGCCGGACCTGATTGGTCTTGTTTATCGGCAACCACTGCTCGGCACCGGTCACCGGATCGACGAACAGGCCGCGGTCAATGATGTAGTCCTGGTCGAAGCCCTGTGCGGCCTTCAGCTCTGGCGGCTGCAGCATGCGCAGGGTGATGTCCACCAGCACGTAGCCATTGATCATTACCATGTCGGCCGGGTCTTTGAAGTGCTCAGGCAAATGCTCGTGCATGAACGCGGCGCAGCGACGGGCGCCTTCCATTTGTTCGGGTGTGAGCGTGTCCGGCACCTGGACCACTTCCACCAGAGCTACGCGGTCTTTTGTCGGCAGGGTATGCATTGGCTCGGTGAGCGAAACGCCGCCCTTGTCGCACCCGTAATACTTCACCAGGTATGCAGTGGCCAGTCGCTGGTTGGCCCCTGACTGGCAGATCGTCGACGTAGGCTGGTATGCCGATCGGCCGTCGCCTTTGTAGAAGCCGCCGTTGGCCTGCTCGAAAAAAGCCGCCGTCACCGCGTGGTGTCCGGTGCTGGTGGCGACTACTGCAAGCGGGCCGTCAATGTCAGCCCCTACCGATCCTCTGCGGAGTGTCACCATCGAAGCGGCGACGAGCGCCTGCTCGCCGCGATTGGCTCCGGTGACTGTGCGGGCCGACTCGTCCGGCGAGTAGCCGCTGCGCTCGCCGTGGTGCGTGAGGTGGGTCAGGTGACACGCTGCCATCGCGAAATGACCACCTTTCACCTGGGCAACCTGAGTGCGCAGTGCTTCCTGCACGTCGAAGTTACGCTGCGATGACCCATTGGCGCATTCGGTGAGGAACGGCGCCGCCACGGGCTGCACCAGGCCGTGATGGGTGCCGCCGGCGCTGATGGTTGAAATCGAGTCATCCACGCTGTGTGTGCTGGTGTGCGCTTCCGACGTCCCGCGCATCGGCACAATGAATGGCTTCTCACTGGTGATGACGTGGCGCCACATGCCCTTGGCCACCCGGCGGCGCGTATTCAGTGCCATGGGCTTGTCCCGAAAGATCGTCTTACCCAGGTTGCTCCAGTCAATGCACTCCGCTGCCGTGCGCCACGGCTGCTGTTTCGCCGTCGGATTCTTGTGGCGAACGGGCTCCGGCCAAACGATCGGCAGACCGTCGCTGCGCGCCACCAGGTACAGGCGCTTGCGGATGGTTGGGGCGCCGGCGTTTGCCGCGATACGTTCGCGCCACTCGGCGTTGTAGCCCAGGCCCCGCACCAGCGCTTCCATCGGTACGAACTCGCCGATGGCTGCCAGGATCTCCGGCATGTCGGGGTGGTCGGCTGGCAGCCCTGTGCTGATCGCGGCAATGAAAGCCTTGAACGTGCGACCGCGCTCGGCCTTGATTGGCTGCCCTTCCTCGTCGATCGGGCCCCAGTCGCAGAACTCTTCGACGTTTTCAAGGAAGAGCAGTCGCGATTTGGTGACGAACAGCCAGCGAATGACGACCCACGCCAGCCCGCGAACACCGCGATCGCGAGGCGCGCCGCCCTTGGCCTTGCTGTGATGTCGGCAATCAGGCGAAGCCCATATGATTGCGACGGGCTGTCCACCAGTGGCTTCTCGCGGATCCACTTCGTAAACGTCGGCAACGTAGTGCGCTGTTTTCGGGTGGTTTGCTCGGTGAACGGCCAGGGCGATTGGATTATGGTTTACCGCTACGTCCGGCTCCCGGTACGCACGGGCGATCCCGGTGCTCGCTCCGCCGCCGCCGGCGAACAGATCCACCACCAGCTCTTTCTGGAATGGCAGGCCCATGCTCGGCTGTCCATGCATGAATGGGTGTTTCTTCTGTTGTGCGGACATAGGGGATCCTCGCCGGCTGGCGTGATTCGTTGATATGGGGTATTACGCTGTAAGATGCTTTACAATTGCTCGAATGCTTCGGTGTCGTGAATTAAAGGAGAGCGGAGAGGACGAACATCCAATGTCTGCTATAACGTTGAAGGAGATATATTTTTGAGCGGATTCGGCACGATAAAAAACCCATTAACAATTATTGCTATATTTGCGGGCATTGTAGAGGTCAGTTCAACTACAGTACTTCCTTTTATAAGTGATGCTGTGCAGTCAACGTATATCTGGTTTTTGATGCTTTTTCCTAGCATCTTGGTGCTTGTTTTTTTTATCACACTCAATATGAATAGCAAAGTTCTTTACGCGCCTAGCGATTTCCAGACAGACGATGGGTACCATAAGGCGAATACGAAGTCTGTCTCTCTTGGTAATAAGATAAATGGCGAAGGCGATGCAAGAGGTTTTTTTGATGAATAAGTTCTCTAGTTGCACCTTTACAGGTCAAACTATAAGGATTGATCATGCACAGTATGAGAATTGCATATTTCAAGCCTGCACAATCGAATACGGTGGTGATGGTCCCATATCTCTCGTAGGTTGTACTTTCAATGAGTGTGCTTGGAGGCTTGTTGGTGCCGCAATTAATACCATAATGTTTCTGCGTACTATGTACTCGAGCATGGGGGAGTTCGGTGAAATGATGGTTGAAAATACTTTCAGCTCAATCAAGTCTTCGAAAAAAGCAACTTAGTGGGCTAAGATTTTGGAGCGTCCGATTAAGTCATGGGGCGCACCCTATCCAAGTCGCATTATGAGGGCGGCCGGGTTGGGGTATTACGGGTTACCGGCATGGAGCCGGATCAAGGAGAGAAAATGTCACTATCTGTTGATAGACCACACCCCGTTGAATATCTGACGAAGAAGGGGGTCACCGTTCTGATAGATTTCAAATGGCGTGGTAACAGCGGAATTCCCGTTGCGGCCAGACTTAGCATTCCAGGACAAGAAGCTGAAAAAACTCCAGTAGAGATAGTGGAAGGACATCACTGGGCAACCGAGGATCAAGCTTTGGCAGAGTGCCAAGAATCAGCCGACCGATGGATCGATTTGTCGCTTCGATAGGGATGGCGGCATTCTGCGGGGCTATTTTGGAACTTCAATTTGGTCTTCAGGCTCGGGCGGTTCTTCGGCGAGCGACTTTAGGCCGGCGGCCTTGATGATCTGTGACACCTTTTCGGTAACTATAAAAGGTGTCGTGACACACTTGAGCATCTGCGCCGCTGTTTCGAAGTCTGCGGAGATCAAGTTGCGTAACAGGTTCTGAAACACTTCCTGCTGGTTGTTGAAGCCATGCTGCTTCATCAGGCGCTTGAGGTCGGCCTTGAACACGCCGGCGACCTCAACCGTAAATTTCTCGACGCCCAATGCAGCGTCCTTCGCTGCTGCCTTCTCGCGCTTGCGGCGCTGCTTCAGGGCTTCCGCCGTCGGCTCCTGTTGTTCCTCGGCCATGGCCTACCTCTTCGATTTCATGTGCTGGCAAATCAAGCCATGCCTGCCGCCGTCGCTGTCGCACCTGGTTGCTGATGCGCTTCATGGGGTGTCGGCGAACTTGAAGCCGTTCTCCCGGGCGATGAGCCTGGCGCGCTTGTGATCGATGCCCATTGCTGCGGCGGCTTTGTTGATTGAAGTGCCGGTCTCGGCCAAAACCTTCAGACCTGGTGCTAGGCGGTCACGTTCTGCGCGCAGCTTGCTGCTGTGGCCGCCGCCGTAAGTACCATCCTTAATGCCGGTGACACCCTGGGCGACTTCCTGCACGGTGCGGCCGGCGCCGAAGAAGGCATCGAGTTGCTGATTCAGGTCGTTGATGATCGAGTCTCGCGGGTTGGGCATAGGCACGCCGATCATTGCCCACCGCCCGACAGCGTCACCTTCACGCCATCTGCGCGGGATTCCAGAGCCTGGGCGAAGTTGCTGGCTTCCTTCCAGGTCCAGCGGAAGCCCTTCACCTTGCCAGTGGCGAGCTCCACGATGTGGTAAGCATTGCCGGCGTTCTTGATCTGGAATCGAATCTTTTGCACGGGCTGCTCCTTGCCGATCAGGGCGTAGAAGTCGGCAGTGGCGATGCGGGAGCGAACGTGCAGGGCCGCAACCCCGTCGACGCGCTGTTTGATTGATGGGTGCATGGTGGATACCTCTGTGGGGTTGCGTTTATTCGTCAGCAGCCTGACCGCCTGGTGGGTGCCGGTGGGCCCAGGGGAGGGTGCTGACGAATAAAGGCGAGGCGTAAAAAAGCCCAGTAGGGACTGGGCTTTTCGTTGCGTTACATAGACCTCCCTATGTCACACAGGGGCAGCGGCGAGCGCCTGGGTTTATTTGTGCATAGCTGAATCCTCCGTTGTTCGCTCACTGGGTTGGCAGTGGCCACCGTTCTCAAGGGGTGTTGCATGCAGGTGGGCGGTTATAGGCCGCGATTTCGTCCGCATCCCGCTGCACCCTGTCCCCAAGGTGCACAAGTGATGCTTTGGTTTATGCGGTGAGGCTTGGACGTTCAGCCTGGCGCAGCACTCGCACCTGAGCGGTACGACGTTCCGGCACCCGGCGGTCACGGCGCATGGCGTCATCGCCGATCATGGCGTGCATGGCGATCAACGCCGCCATGGCGAAGCACATAGGCGAGATGATCTGTCGGCGCATCGCTTCGGCCACCGCGGCGGTCTGGCGCGTCACGCCGAGCTTGAACATGGCGCAGGACAGGCGTTTGGCTACCGTGCAGGCCGCCACGTCGAATTGGCGGGCAATCTCTTTGGCCGTCATGCCCTGGGCAGTGCCGAGCAGGTACTGCACTTCTTTTGGCGCAAGGCCTCGTCCGAGATGACCCTTCCATGCGCCGCTGACGATTGTTGCTTCCATCAATGTGACTCCCGGTTGGTTTCCCGTCTGGCCCTGTCACCAAGGCCAGCCAGTGAAATCTTCCGTTCTGTTTAAAGAGCTTGGTCCAGTCGGTCCCGTTTTCAGGGGCTGGGAGATCACTTCGCTGATCCCTTGCTATCTGGCGGCTTCACCAGTCGTGTCCAATGAACGCTTGAGTAGCCGTTCATGGCTATTAAATTATTCGTATGTGGGTTTTGTGTCAAGCCGGATATGGCTATTAATTTAGAAATATTCATATTTGGTTTGTTGTGGGCGTAAAAAAACCCGCCGGAGCGGGTCTACGGGTTGGGTGCTTCTAGCGCCTTCTCATCCAAGATCCGGTGACGACACCACAGATTTTCGTATCCTCCGGCATCTCTAGGATGCGGCTTGGATAGTCGGGGTTTAGGGCTAGCAGGAAGGTGCCTTCCTCGGTGATTTGAAGTCGCTTGAATGTGGTCTTGCGGTCGGGATCTGGGGTTCTTACTACCACGTCGCTGTTGTGGCGAGCCTCAACGTCAGGATCAACGAGAATTATTTCTCCATCCCTGTACTCGGGGAACATGCTCAGTCCATTCACCTGCAAACAGAACGCGCTTGCACTATGCGAGTAAGGGCATTGCAGCCATTCGTCAGCATCATTGGTAGAGAGCAAATCCAAGCTTTCACTGAGCATCCCTGCAGTCACCCATGAGATCAGAGGAACCGGGTCATAAAGGCCATGCCCGGAACTGATGTTTGACTCACCGCCCTTGAGGCGGTCAATCAGACCATTGTCTATCAGGTCTTGAGCTTCGAGCTTAAACGCCTTGGCAAGCGCCTCAACCCGATCGATACCCGTGTCCGTTTCAGCCTTTAAGGCGCGACCTATTGTCGTCTGCCCTACACCTGACTTGGCCTCAAGTTTCTTTTGGGTGCTGAGGTTCTGAGAGGTGGACATCAGGTACTTGAGGTTATTTGCCAGGATTTGGCGAGTCGAAAGCATTTTGCGTAGCCCCTAAACCATATACGGCTAATGGTCTCATTTATGGTTAGTCGTTTGTGGCTTGACCGCATTATTCGTATACGGCTACGATATGCGCGAATGACTAAAAAGGTTCATCTCCATGCACGCAGCCAATTACCAAACAGACCTGCTCGGCTTCGTTAAGGGCGAGCTTTCCCGCCGCCGTGGTGAATGGCGGGAAATCAGTAGCGTCGCAAAAGTCCCTTATTTCACGCTGAGCAAGATTTCAAACGGTGCGACAAAGGATCCGCGGATCAGCTCAATTCAGGCGCTTACGAACTATTTCATAGAAAACCCGAAGGCAGCGTAGCCGTCCGATGTCGCCATTTTCCGCTGAGCGTGGAAGGGCGCATAGAGATTCTGGATCAGCTGTTAATTCATACAGTGCATAGGAAGGGAATAGAGATGATTGACGCGATCGCCCGATTCTTTAAACCGAAAGGTTCCAGGTTTTCGTTCCTGGACCCCTCGGTAGAGAGAGTGCTTCCAGTGGTTAAAGATTGGAGCTCGAAGCCGCAAGCTCAGCGTAGCAATCCTGGTGCATCGCCCAGTTGTGCACCGGATCAAATTCCTCCTTTGTCAGCTTCATCTCGATCAGCTCTTCATGAAGTAGGAGAAGTAGATCAACAAGGTTCAGGTCTTTTACCTGCGAAGGGTGCCAGTGATGCTTGTTGAGCAAGTACAGGCGCCCGGCCTCGACTGGCTTAAGTTCCAGCCACGGGCTGGCGTACTTCGCCACCAAACGCTCGCAGAAGCATTGCAGTTTGTAGATGCCAAACGCCGCGCGCGAGAGCTTCGAATCATAACTCTCGATGGTTCGAGGAAGCTTTCGGATCGCCTCGTCCTGATCGTCGACGCACTTGTGCCACAAAATTTCGTAGTTGATTTCCTTCGCTTTCATTTGTCCGGCCTCCGAGGCCTTTTCGTTCGGAAGCAAAAAGCTACCACGGATGCGCCGGACACCCATAACGCCTGAATCGCGGGCACAAAAAAGCCGGGCTGCAACCCGGCTCTTTCAACAACTTGTAAAACACAGTGGGGCCATTATGAACACCAATACCGCTCCAGGCAATACCTCCCATGTCGCGACCCTTTTTCGGCATGAGCAAAACGTGTCGCGACACACTATGTCTTCACGCGAAATCGCCGAGCTCACCGGCAGCACGCACGACAACGTGCTGAAAACTGTCCGGGCTTTGGTTGCCAAGGGTGTCGTTTCTTCAAACGATACCCCCTATATCCACCCGCAGAACGGTCAGGTCTACCGAGAATTCCTGCTTTCCCAGCGCGACACCCTGGTGGTGGTCTCCGGCTACAACGTTGAACTGCGCGCCCGGATCATCGACCGGTGGCAGGAGCTGGAGGCGAGGGCGGAACAGTTCCAGATTCCAGCCACCTATGCCGAAGCCCTGCAAGCGGCAGCCGACCAGGCCAAGGAAAACCAATCCCTTCGCTTGGTGATCCTGGACCAAGAGCCGAAGGTTTCCGCCATCAAACGCTTGGCGGCCGCCGGTGGCGCGATCTGTATCAGTGATGCTGCCAAACAACTTCAGGTTCCACCCTCAAAGCTTTTCCAGTGGCTGGAGAAAAACCGGTGGATCTTTCACCGTGGCGGCTCCAAGCGCTGGACCGCCTACCAGCCGCGTATTACTTCCGGCTATCTGGTTCACAAGGTCACCGCGCTGAAGAGCGACCCGGAGACCGGCGGGGACCGTGCTGCCTTCCAACCGCTTGTTACGCCGAAAGGCCTGGCCTACCTGGCCGAAAAGAATATCGGAGCCTCGCTGTGAGTGTTCAAGCAATGTCCTGGGCGCTATCTCTGCCCACTGAAACCCTGAAAGACTCAAGCGCGCGTCACGTACTGCTGTGCCTGGCCAACTACGCCGGTTCGAACGGTACAGGTGCCTTTCCTTCCGCCTCTACCCTGGCACAGGACACAGGGCTTTCCGAACGCACTGTCCGTTACAAGCTCGACGACCTGGAACAGTCCGGGCTGATCAGAAAAGGCAACCAGGCGATCGCCGCGGTTCATATCGATCGCCATGACCGCCGCCCTGTCGTTTATGACCTTCAAATATTGCGGGGTGCAAATACTGCACCCCGTACAAAACGGGGTGCAGATGACGCAACGGGGTGCAATCCACAACAGAACGGGGTGCAGTCTGGAACAGAACGGGGTGCAGCCGCTGCACCCAATCCATCACTTAACCATCAATTAACCGAAGAGCAGCTGCAGCAGCGCGAGATTGATGCCGCTCTCGCCGAACAGAACAGCGCCGCCATCGATCCGCAGGATGATCGCCAACGCTTCGCCATGTTCGCCACCTGGGTCCCGAACGAAAAGGGGCTTTCGGATCAAATCGCCATCGCTGGGCTTCCTGCTGATGCGGTTCCTGAAGTGGCGATTCGGGCGTTCATGGGGTTCTTCGTCGCTAAGCCAGCAACCGTTGATACCTCCGCAGGCTGGTGCTACCGGCTGGTTCAGTGGGTCAAGCGCGAACGCGTAAAAGCTTCTGGGCAGGGCAAGGCGCCTGACTTTGATGACACCAGCTGGGCGAACGATCTGGGAGATCTGTGATGGAAAACAAGAAGCCACGCAGCACCGAACAACTGCTCAGCACGATGGGCAATTTACCGCCGGTGGCGCTGGTACAGCCGAAGCAGGTACCGCCGGGCACCGCCGATGTGGTGAACGCGCTGTTCAAGGAATTACAGGCTATTTTCCCGGCCTGGAAACAGGCCTGGCCTGATGCCGAATCGCTGAATGCCGCCAAGCGCAGCTGGATCAAGGCGTTTATCGTTGCCGGAATCACGACGCTTGAGCAGATCCGGTACGGGCTGCAGAACTGCCGGCAGATCGGCGGCGACTTCGCCCCTAGCGTCGGCAAGTTTATCAAGTGGTGCCAGCCTACTCCCGAGATGCTAGGCATCCCATCGCATGACAGGGCGTTTCGGGAGGCGCTGGAGAATTCACACCCGAGCCGTTTCGGCGCGCGCACATGGTCCCACGCTGCGGTGCGCCATGCTGCGCTCCAGTGCGAGATGCACAACCTCGGTGATCTGATCCCTGAAAAGGCCAGCAAGGTTTTCGACCGAGCTTACGACATCACCATTCGCCGCCTCGTCCAGGGCCTGCCGCTCGAGGATATCGCAGTTGGTATTGGCCACGACGGCAGCAAGGCCCCGATCGAGCGGGCGCATGAACTGACCGAGCGCGTGGCGCAGGCGCAGGTGGCGCGCATGGGGATTCCCACCAATGGACAGTCTGCGCGCGAGCAACTGCTGCGGCGGTTCGGCCTTAAACCGTCGCCGCGCATTGTCGGAGGTGCCCAGCATGGCTGATCGCCGCCTGGCTGTTCCTGAGACCGAGATTTACCGCTGGGCGGTGTTCTGCTGCTCGTTCAAGGTCGACTTGAGCTCGCCTCCGGACCACGCGCTTGCGCTGTTTGCCGACGCGGCTATGGCCAGGCGCTACGGCGCCTGGATGTGGCCCAACACTTTCGAGGTCGTTGATCTCCGAGCCCCCAAGGAGGTCACTTCGTGAATACCCAAATCAAAACCCTGACGGTGAAATTGTCGGATGCCGAGATCGCGCGCAACGCCAAGCTTGAGCATGTGCGTGACCTGCGGGATGCAAGCCATCCAGCGCTTCACTTTCGGTACTTGAAGAACCGCGCGCGCGGCTCCTGGTACTTGCTCCACAAGCGCCAATGGCACCTGATCGGGCATTTTCCCGAGCTCAGCAGCAAACAGGTGGTCGCCGCACTCCCCGCGGTGCGGCTGCGTGTGGCGGCCGACGGCGCTGCGAGCGTTTCGGGCTGGTTGGCCGTGGGCGAGCTGCTCGACTGGTTTGGCGATCGTATGGCCAAATCGCGAGCGCTCTCGGATAAGCGTCGGGCGGCTATCAAGTCTGCAATCAGCTGCCAGCTCAAGCCGCGCTTGAATGATCTGCTGCTGAGCGACCTCAACGCCCAAACCCTGGACAGGCAGCTAATGTGGCCGGCGCAGGAAGAGCTGTCGCTGTCCTACGTTCAGCAGTTATTTCGCCTCGTCGCCATGGCCTTCCGCCAGGCGCGCAAGCTCGACTTGATCCCCTTCAACCCGATGGCCGAGCTGAAGTTCAGCAACTTCACAACGGCCCGCATCCTGCACAAGCCTGCGCGCCTTCGCGACGTGCAGGTGCCCGAGTTGGTGGCGCTGCTGGCTGAGCGCTTCGACAGCGCGCCGGGTGACGCCATGCTGGCCTTGATGATGCTGTGCCACGGCACCCGGATTGGCGAAACCCGACAGGCGCGTTGGGCTGACATTGCACTGCCGGAGCGCGAGTGGTTCCTGCCAGCCGAACACACCAAAACCAAGACCGAGCTGCGCGTGCCGCTGACCGATCAGGTGTGCGCACTGCTGCGCCGTTACCGTGACTGCCAGGCTGCTCAGGGATATGTAGGTGCGTTCCTGTTTCCGTCACGCCGTGGCAAGCCACTAAGCGACAACCAGGCGAGCGCCGTCTTCACTCGGTTGGGGCAGGGCGCCTGGACCAGTCACGATCTGCGCAAGGTGGCTCGTACCGCCTGGACTGACCTGGGCGTCGACGGTCACATTGGCGAGATGCTGTTGAACCACTCGCTGGGCAAGATCGCCTCCACCTACATCAACACCCAGGCCAAAGAGCAGCGTCGTCTGGCACTGGTGAAGTGGCACGACTGGTTAGACGAACGCGGCTTCAAGGCGATCCACGGGCAGACAGGCGTTAGATATGAAGATTCACAAAACATCGTGGACGCCTTGAACGGCGGGGCCTGCGAGCCAGAACCACAATTTGTTAAGGGCGAGGTTTAAAAATGGACAATCAAGCGCAAATTCCCGACCTGGCCCGCCTGCAGCAGTTGGCCGAGGCTGCGACATCTGGTGCTTGGGAGCGCACCGACGGCTGTGAATGCATCGTCTCGGATTCGGGTGATGAGGCTTTCTGGTCCTGGGAGCAGGCCGGCCCCGCGCAGGTTCATGGATCAGGCGATCAGCCCGTGGCAGACGCGGACTTCATCTCGGCCGCAAGTCCTGGCGTCGTCCTTACCCTTATCTCCGAGATCATCGCTCTCCGTGCCCAGCTGGAGGCTAAATGAAGAAGTCCCACGGCCCAGCATTCCGCGCCGCTCAACTCGACCTGGCCAAGTGCCCGGCATGCCGCGGCAAGGCGGTGATTAGAGGCGTCTTCCATGAGCTGGCCTGCGTGCAGTGCAATGCCTCGGGCTGGGTTACTGCCGAAACCGGTGAGGCACTGCCGCTGGAGGTGCTGGTTACCCAGCTAAGCATCCGGCTCCATGCCGCCGAGCAACAGATCGCACAACACAACTGCTTCAAGCCTGCCGGTGCTGAAGCGCAATACAACGGGAACAACCGCCGTGGCCCAGGTGCCACCAACTTCACAGGGGATTGAGCCATGGCCTTCACACCAAGCTTTAAAGAACGCACCGCCGAGGATCTGCTGGAGCATTGGGGTCGCTGGGTTGTGCTGGGCTCTGGCGTGTCGTGCTGCGCGTCACGCGAGAACACCATACTGTCGCCGATGATCACTGACGACGACGCACTAATGATCGATGGGTTGATGGGCCGGCTGCTCAAGCGATACCCCGAATGCGGTCAGGTACTGATGAAGTACTACACCACCCGCGACAGTTCGCTGATGGAGGTTGGCAAGAAGATGGGCTTCGGCGAAGAGAAGGCGCGTGGGCTCTGGAAGGCGGGTATTGCGTGGATTGACGGAGCTTTAGACATTCGCCGTCAGGCTGCTTGACAGCCCCGGTCCCTGCATATAGATTTCAGTTACTTTGCGGTTTTTCCGCGAGCAAAGCCCGACCCTAGAGTTGGGCTTTTTGCTTTCCACACCTACTTGAGCCTCGGCATTTGCCGGGGCTTTTTCGTTTTCGGCTCCACCACACCCATTGCTCCGAGCTGGGAGTGCTGCTGGAGCCGGATCTATTCACTCCCCGAAAGGGAGGAACCTGAGATGCCGAACATGCCAGATAAGCCAGACACCTGGGCATTGATGCTTGCGTGGCTGAGCCAGCATGCGCCGATCCTTTACCCGGCCGGGCTGTCCTTCGCCATGGCCGTGTTGCGCATCACCTATGGTGGTGGTTCGCGCCGCCAGATGCTGGTGGAAGGTGTGCTATGTGGAGGGCTGACCCTGACCATCATCAGCGGTCTGGAGTTCTTCGGTCTGCCGCAGAGCATGGCCACGTTCGTAGGTGGCTGGGTAGGCTTCTTGGGTGTGGAAAAGATCCGGTCGATTGCTGATCGGGTCACAGACTTCAAGCTGCCAACCAGGACGCCCTGATGGCCAGGATATCCAGCCTCAAGTCCAGGCTCACGCCAGTGGACAGCCGCAAGGTCTCATCGCTTGCTGATGCTTCGAGTGTTGAGTCGTGGGGCTCAGGCCGAGGCGGTCGCCCATGGCGCCGCAAACGTGAGGCGATTTTGATCCGCGATAATTACACCTGTCGGGTATGCGGACTCACAACCAAAGACCTTGAGGTTGACCACATCATCAACGTCGCCCAGGGCGGCACCGATGATGACGGTAACCTCCAGGCAATCTGCGTCCCATGCCACAAAGCTAAGACGGCTCGCGAGTCAGCAGCCCATCGAGGCTGAGGCGATTCTTAAAGATCTATAAGAATCTTATTTTTCTAAGAGATTTTCGACGGAGAGGGCCCTAGCCGAGGGGAGGGGTGGGGTAAGAGTTCAGGCCCTTTTGTCTCGGACACCACTCCCCCTCTCACGCGCAGATTTTCTCCCACTTTTGAAAAAGGAATTCAGCAAATGGCAGGCGTTAAAGGCAAGAGCGGGGGCGCTCGCCCCAACTCTGGCGGCGCGCGGCCTGGTGCTGGAAGGAAGAAGAAGGTCGAGCCGGAATCAGCAAATTCCTCGGCTGTCTCGGTGGAGTTTGAGGCACAACCTCACGGCGGCGCGTTGAAGCGCGAGAGGGCGGTGCCGGTGCCAGCGCCAGAGATGGATATGCTGGCCCTGCTGACCAAAATCGCGCTCGGTCAACTCGACGCGAGCCCCATTCAGGTCAGGGCAGCCATCGCAGCAGTCCAATATACCCACGTCAAAAAAGCGGAGGGCGGCAAGAAGGACGGGAAGCAGAAGGCAGCTGAAGAGGCTGCTGGAAAATTCAACCGGCAGGCCCCGCCCAAATTAGTAGCAGCTAACGGTAAGCAGGTTTAACTATGGAATGGTCGACCGCATGTCCTGACTGGGAGCAGCGCCTGATCGACCATGAATCGATTATCCCTCCTCCGATTTTCGTAGAAGAAGCGGAGCGTGCACTTCAAATATTCAAGGAGCTGCGTGTTCCAGATCTGCCGGGCAAGCCAAGGATGGCCGACTGTTGCGATGAGTGGGTGCTCGACTACGTTCGTTGCATCTTCGGCGCTTACGATGCTGAGACCGGCAAGCAAATGATCCGCGAGTTCGGCTTACTGATCAGCAAGAAGAACACGAAGAGCACCATCGCAGCCGGCATCATGCTCACTGCCTTGATTCTCTGCTGGCGCGAGGAAGAGGAGCATCTGATTCTGGCGCCGACCAAGGAGGTTGCGGACAACGCTTTCAAGCCAGCTGCCGGGATGGTTCGCGCTGATGAAGAGCTTTCAGCGATGTTCCACATCCAGGAACACACCAGGACCATCACGGACCGAACCACCCTGAACTCATTGAAGGTCGTTGCGGCCGACACTGACACCGTTTCCGGCAAGAAGTCTGGCAAGGTGCTGGTCGATGAGCTTTGGGTGTTTGGCAAGCGCGCAAATGCCGAGTCGATGTTCATGGAGGCCCTAGGCGGACAGATCTCCCGCGAAGAGGGATGGGTCATCTATCTCACCACTCAAAGTGATGAGCCGCCGGCAGGGGTTTTCAAGGAGCGCCTGAGTTACTGGCGCGATGTTCGTGATGGGAAGGTGGTGGATTGCAAGACGCTGGGGGTTCTTTACGAGTTCCCGGTCCGGATGGTCGCTAACAAGCAATACCTGAATCCAGAAAACTTCTACATCACCAACCCGAACATCGGGCGCTCCGTGAGTGCGGAGTGGCTAGAAGACCAGCTCAAGAAGAGGCTGGGCACTTCAGATGGATCCTTGCAGAAGTTCCTGGCCAAGCATCTGAATATCGAAATTGGTCTGAACTTAAGGACCGACCGGTGGGCGGGGGCTGATCACTGGGAAGCCGCCGGCGACAAGTCGCTCACCTTTGATGAGTTGCTGCGGCGCTCCGAGGTGATTGTGGTAGGTATCGATGGCGGCGGCCTTGATGACTTGTTGGGCCTGAGTTTGATTGGCCGCGAGCGTGAAACTCGGCGCTGGTTGCACTGGGCGCACGCCTGGGCCCACCAGATCGCACTCGACCGCCGCAAGGATATCGTTTCAAACCTGCGCGACTTCGAAGCTGATGGCGATCTGACCATTGTCGAGCGGCCAGGTGATGATGTCCTGCAGGTCGCAGATATCATCTGCGAAGTCCGGGACGCTGGATTACTGCCTGACAAGCAGGCAATAGGCGTCGATGCGGCCGGTATCGGCGATATCGTTGATGAACTCACGACTGAAGATCGCGGCATTACCATGGAGCAGATTGTTTCTATCTCCCAGGGATGGCGACTCAACGGCGCAATCAAAACCACAGAGCGCAAGGTTGCGGGCGGCGAGTTTGTGCACGGTGGCACGCGGCTCATGGCCTGGTGCGTCGGCAACGCCAGAACTGTTGCGGTTGGCAACGCGATAGCGATCAACAAACAGGTGAGCGGGTCGGCAAAGATTGACCCGCTCATGGCTACCTTCGACGCAACAACGCTCATAGCGCTGAACCCGGTGGGTTGCGGTGATCTACAGGGCTTTTTCGACAATCCAATTATGGTGGGGCTTTGATGGCGCGCGAAAAGAAACCCGGGCGAATCAAGGCCACTCTTCAAAATTGGCTTGGTGTGCCCATCGGCTTAAAGGATGGTTCGTTCTGGCAGGAGTGGTTCGGAAGTTCAGTCAGTGGACAGCACGTATCGGTTGATAAAGCCATGCAGCTGTCCACGGTATGGGCCTGCGTGCGTTTGCTTTCGGAATCTGTATCTACGCTGCCGCTGAAGCTTTACCGGCGCCTGCCTGATGGCTCAAGGGCGCCGGCTACTGATCATCCGCTTTATCGGCTGCTATGCCGGGTGCCGAACGCAGAAATGACCCCTCAACGCTTCATGCTGTTGGTGGTGGCCAGTATCTGCCTACGCGGGAACGCGTTCGTTGAAAAGAAGATGCTTGCGGGCCGGATCATCGCCCTGGTACCGCTGTTGCCGCAGTGCATGCGGGTCAAGCGCGAGGAAAATGGCCGACTCAAGTACACGTACACCGAGAACGGAGTTGAGCGCGACATCCCCGAAAAATCCCTGATGCATATCCGCGGCTTTGGCCTGGATGGCGTGTGCGGGATGCTGCCCGTGACCACAGGTAAGGAGATATTCGGTTCTGCAATGGCGGTAGAAGAGGCAGCCGCGAAGGTCTTTGCCCAGGGTATGCAGGCCTCCGGGATACTCTCCAGCGACAAGACGCTAACCCCGGCGCAGCGCGAGCAGTTGCGAAGCAGTCTCGGTTCCTTCATGGGCTCCAAGAACGCCGGCAAGATCATGGTTGCCGAGGCTGGGCTCAAGTACCAGGGGATCACGATGAACCCCGAAGCCTCGCAAATGCTTGAGTCGCGATCGTTCAGCATTGAAGAGATGTGCCGGTGGTTCCGGGTGCCGCCCTTTATGGTCGGGCACATGGACAAGCAATCCAGCTGGGCCAGTTCGGTAGAGGCGCAAAACCTGCACTTCCTTACCAACAGTCTGCGCCCGCTACTGGTGAACATCGAACAGGAAATCACGCGGTGCTTGATCGGTGAGGCTGATGCTGACGAGTTCTTCGCTGAGTTCGCGGTAGAAGGCCTACTGCGCGCTGACAGCGCCGGTCGCGGCGCCTGGTACAACACAGCTCTGCAAAACGGCTGGATGTCCCGCAACGAAGTGCGGCGCCTGGAAAACATGGCTCCAATCCCGGGTGGCGATACCTTCACTGTTCAGTCGGCGCTTGTGCCGCTTGACCAGCTCGGCAAACAGTCGGCCGGAATGTCGCCGGCGGCTACCGCCTTCATGTTGCGCATCACTGCGGCAAATCAGAGCGGGGACAAGGAAGCCATCAAGGAAGCCTTCGACTTGGCTAACAAGGCGCTCGATGCCGGAAACCCGGACGGGCCAATGATGGCTCACGCACTGATATCACTACCGCGGCTCCTCGCCGCCTGATCATGGAGTAACCAATGACCCTTAAGACCATTCCGGCGGCGCCGGAGGCTCGGCCGCGCGCGCAGGTTCACTGCGACCTGACGCCGAAGGCCTTGGAGCGGTGGAATCCATCGATCAAGGCGGCAAGCACGGACGACAACACCATCACCATTTACGACCCAATAGGGCTTGATTGGTGGACGGGCGAGGGCGTGACTGCAAAGCGGATCAGTGCCGCGCTGCGATCAATCGGTGACAGCGATGTAACCGTGAAGATCAACAGCCCAGGTGGCGATGTGTTTGAAGGCCTGGCCATCTACAACCTGCTGCGCGAGCACAAAGGCAAGGTAACAGTGCAAATCCTCGGCCTAGCAGCCTCGGCCGCATCGTTCATCGCCATGGCAGCGGATGAAATCCAGATTGCCCGGGCCGGCTTCCTGATGATCCACAACAGCTGGACCATGGCCGCCGGCGACCGCAACGACATTCGGGAGGTTGCCGACTTCCTCGAGCAGATCGACGGAACATTGGCGGATATTTACGCCGTGCGAACCGGCGACCCCATCGAAGCCATGCGCAAGCTCATGGATGTCGAGACCTGGATGGGAGGCGCTGCTGCAATCGATGCAGGGTTTGCAGACAGCCTTCTGTCATCTGACGCCGCTGTCGAGGATGCCAGCGCATCGGCGCCTCACCAGGTCGCTGCCCGCCGTATGGATCTGATCCTGGCCAAACAGGGCATGCCGCGCTCCGAGCGCCGCGCCCTCATTCAAGAACTCAAGGCTGGTACGCCTGGCGCTACCACCTCCGGCAAGCAGAACGCTGCCGCAACCCCGGCCAACCTGGCCGACCCCATTGCCGAACTACAGGCCGCGCTTTCGCGGTTCTCGGCAGCAGCAATTCAAACCGGAGAAAAACCATGAGCGACACTACTGCCGACCTGTTGAAGAACGTCTCCAACGAGCTCAAGAAGGCAACCGACGAATTCAGCAAACAGGCTGAAAACGCACTGAGCGAAGCCAAGAAGGCCGGCTCCCTGTCGGCGGAAACCAAAAACGCGGTCGACGAACTGGCCACCAAGTTCAACAGCCTGACCGAGGCTGAAAAGCAGCTGAAGGCACAACTCGGCGAGCTGGAGCAGGAGTTTGCACGCATCCCTGCCAGCACTGCCGCCGCATCCCGCGACACTGTTGGCGGAGTAGTGATCAAAAGCGAAGCGCTGAAGCAGTTCTCCGCTCACGTCGAAGGCAACCGTCGCATCAGCATCCCTGTTCATGCAGCACTGCTCAGCACCGGTGTGCCAGCTGGTGTGGTTGAGCCGCAACGCCTTCCTGGCATTGATGTGGCACCAAAGCAGCGTCTGTTTATCCGCGACCTCATTGCGCCTGGCCGCACCACGTCGCCCGCGATCTTTTGGGTTCAGCAAACCGGGTTCACCAACGCCGCCAGGGTTGTGGCTGAGGGTACTCAGAAGCCTTACAGCGACATCCAGTTCGCGACCAAGATCACACCGGTCAGCACCATCGCGCATATGTTCAAGTCGTCGAAGCAGATTCTGGATGACTTTGCACAACTGCAATCGACCATCGATACCGAAATGCGCTACGGCCTGAAGTATGCCGAAGAGCAGGAAATTCTGTTCGGTGACGGCACCGGCGTGCATCTGCATGGCATCGTGCCGCAGGCATCGGCCTTCGATCCTGCATTCACCGTTGAAAATCAGTCCGGCATCGATGATCTGCGCCTGGCCATGCTTCAAGCTCAGCTTGCACGCCTGCCAGCATCCGGTCACGTCTTGCACTTCATCGACTGGGCGAAGATCGAGCTCACCAAAGACTCTCTGGGCCGCTACATCCTGGCTAACCCTCTGGGCCTGGCTGGTCCGTTACTGTGGGGCCTGCCGGTGGTGGCAACCGAGATCGCAGCTTTCCAGGGCAAGTTCCTGACCGGCGCTTTCCAGACCGGTGCGCAGCTGTTCGACCGCGAAGACGCCAACGTGGTGATCTCCACCGAGAACGCTGACGACTTCGAGAAAAACATGATCTCGATCCGTTGCGAAGAGCGTGTAGCTCTGGCGGTGAAACGCCCGGAAGCATTCATCTACGGCTCGTTTACTCCGCCGAAAGCCCCTTAAACCCTGAGAGGGCCGCACCTGTTGCGGCCCATCGGAGCACGTCATGAAGATGAAAACGACCAAGCCGCTTTATTTGGGCGGTAAAACGTTGCCGGAAGACTCGGTGTTCGTCACTGACGAGCAGCACGGCCGCCAGCTTTTGCAGAAGGGTTACGCCGTGGAGTGCGACGACGACGGCGAGCCGCTGGTGGACCTGACTGAACAGGGTGACTCAACCGACCCGCTGACCACCGATACGGCCTCAGACAAGCCGGTTCGCAAGAAGAAAGGCTCCTAACATGACTGTGATCCCGATTGAGATCGCCATGCAGCACCTACGGGCGGATAGCGAGGATCAGAGCTACGTTGCGCTGGTTCTGGAGGCTGCTGAGGATAGTGCGGCCCGGTACCTGAATCGCAAGTTTTACGCCGACGCTGATGCGCTTGCCGCGGCAGTCCTCGCTGGTGATGCGGGGACTGATCCTATCTTGGTCAACCCATCGATCCGTGCTGCCTGCTTGTTGATTGCTGGCAACCTCTACGGCAATCGTGAGGATGTTGTGGTGGGCACCATCTCTTCCGAGTTACCGATGGGATCCAGGTCTATGTTGATGCCTTATCGCGTCGAGCTGGGTGTGTAATGAGGGCCGGTCCGCTTCGACACTCTTGCATGCGCCGCGGCTACATCGACGGCAAGGATGACCTCGGTCAACCCTCGAAGGTCTGGGGCGACCTCGGAAAGCTCTGGGCGGAGATCAACATTCCCTCAGGACGCATGTACGAGGCCGCGGCCCAAATGCAGGTCACGGTCACTGCCGAGATCAACATCCGCTACCGCAAGGATGTGATGGCGGGCCAGCACCTCGTGCACGACGGCACGACCTACGAAATCGTCGCGCCGCTGCCTACCAACCAACGCGACATGCTGAAACTCATGTGCAAAACGGTGAAGCCAAAATGAGCAACGGAGCGCTGACTGTCGTGGGACTTGGTGAACTGCAGGCCGATTTCGAGCGCCTGGCCAAGTCCGTAGGTAACAAAATCGCCAGGGATGCCGCCATGGCTGGAGCCAGGGTGGCCAGGGATAAGGCCCGTAGCACGGCGCCAGTTCGTACGGGCAAGCTGAAGAAGAACATCGTTGCCGTCAGCGTGAAACAGGCTGACACCCCTGGCGGTGCGACTGCTGGCATCCGCGTGAAGAAACCAACCGGCAAGCAAACCAAGGCGCTGAAGCGCCCCGGTAAAAAAGGGCGTACGTCGAAAACCGATTACGACTCGCCGTTCTACTGGAAATTTCTGGAGTTGGGCACATCGAAGATGCAGGCCCATCCATTCATTCGACCAGCCTGGGACGGCAGCTTGCCTCAAATCGAAAAGGCCGTTGCTGAAAAGTTGGCCGAAGGCATCGACAACGCCATCACCCGGTAAACCCAATGATCGAGAAATCACTCATCGACAGGCTTTCGCCTCTGGTCGACGGGCGAGTGTACTTCGGCGTTGCGCCGGAGGACGCCGCACAGCCGCGACTGGTGATTCAAACGGTAAGCGGCACCACCGGTTTCACTCTCGCCGGCTGGGACGGCTCAAGCGACCTGACTATCCAGCTCGACGCATGGGGGGAAAGCTTCCTGCAGGCGCTCACTCTTGCTGTCCAGGCCTTCACCGCGATGACCACGGATGGAGCCGACTTCACCACCGGCGGCGCAGACCGCCTGGCGGATGTTTTCGAAAACGACACCAAACTTTTCAGCGTGAGCTGGGAATACACCCTGCAACCATAGGAGGCCACATGGCCGTTCAAACTCCAACGAAAGCGAAGTTCGTCAAGACGCAGGGCACGGCTCTCAGCGTTTCTAAAGAAACCACGCTCGACCCCAAGGCAGTCGGCATTGAGTGGGCCGATCTGTCCGTCACGATCAAGCAGCCCCAGTTCCAGGGCGGTCAGTCCGATGAAATCGAAGTGACCGTCCTTGCCAGTGAGGCCAAAGAGTTCACCGTGGGCCTGGCCGACAACGGCACCTTCAGCATGGCCGGGAACTGGAAGGCTGACGACGAAGCCCAAACGGTGTTGCGCACAGCCCGCGATGACGGTGAACCGCGCGCATTCAAATCGCTGTTCAAGGACGGTTCGTCCTCGAGCTTCCTCGGCCTGGTCACCCAGTTCACCTGGGACGCCGCGCCAAACGGTACCGTTAACGGCACGTTCAACGTGCGTATCACCGGCGCCGTATCCTTCGACCTGCCGGTGGTGCCGTAATGGCTCGGGTAAAAATCGGCGCCGCGGTTGATCTGCGCTCCATGGCGCTGGATCCGATGCGCAATTTCAAGCATGAGGGCCTGACCATTGATGAATGGGAGGGCGCCAAAGTCGTTGTCAGGGCATTGAGCGCTGGCGATTGGGTCGAGTACCGACGCCGCGCCGCGCAAGCGGTCGCAGAGGCCCGGCAGGAAGCTGGCCTACCGGCACAGAAGCAAGAGCCAGAGGAAGACGAAGGCACACCGTCTGAGCCCATGGTTGAAATCCAGTCGTCGCCGCTGTACGCATTCGTCCTGGTACGTGCGTTGCTCGATGAGAACAACGTGCGGGTGTTTCAGGATGAAGATGTGCCTGCTGTAGCTGAAGCCTTCAGCCCGGTGCACGACCGCCTTGTCGGCAAAGTTTTCGAACTGAGCGGTGTTGCGGCCGGCGCCGGCGGCGAAGATCCGGTGGATGCAGCGGGAAACGACTGACGGAGGAGCCGGAGTTGGCGTTTATGCTGACTCTTGCCCTCCGGCTTGGCATGACGCTCCAGGATCTGCGTTCACGGATGAGCGCGGAGGAGCTGTTCCTCTGGATGGCTTATAACCAGGAATCCCCGCTGAGTGATACCCGTGGCGATATCCAGGCCTCGATCATTGCAGCGTCCGTGTTCCAGGCCCAGGGCGCGAAAGTATCGGCCGTCGACCTGATGCCCAAGTGGAAAGAAGAAGCGGCGGAGGTGGTTGATGAGGCTGCGCAGGCTGAGGAAGGAGAGCAGTTGTTCAAGGCGTTTCTGATGGTCAAATCTTCAGAACCCTGAAAATCTGCCTGCCTCTCTGGCTCTATCCTCATGTTAGATTCTCTGTTTTACAAGGAAGATTCTAATGAGAAAGTGCGCGGTTTTAGTTGCTATTTTTATCGCAGGTTGCGGAAATTCTGAAAGGCCGGATTCGGAAGTTTCGATTGATCAGGCTGCTCTATCAGTTTATTCAAAAGAGCATTATCCCAAGACGTACCAGAGGTGGGGCGATGCCGGTGTCGAACGAATAAAAGCGGCTGAGCGAAATGCGCTGTTAAAGGCAGCAAAGCAATTGAAGTGCGACAAAGTTGAGTACGTTGGGCTTTCTGAGCAGATGAGTAGCCCACCTTCAACGATAGTTATTTTTGCCGACTGCTTGAATCGATGGCGTTTCTATATCGATCAGAATTCTGAAATTCTCAGTAGCGAGAGAACCAAATAACCCGCCAAGGCGGGTTTTTTAATGCCTGGAGAAAAGCATGTCAGGGCAAACCCTACGCTCCCTTATCGTCAGCGTTTCAGCCGAGACAAGCGCATACCAGCGCGAGATGGCAAGGGCTGGCCGTATGGGGCAAAGCTATCTCCGAACTATAACGTCGGGAAACCGTGACGCGACTACTTCATGGCGATCCCAAGAGGCAGCAGTTCGGGCTCAAGGCTCAGCAATGCAGGCGCTCACCTCAACTGTTGGCGGGTATGCAAAGGCCATGGCCGGTGCTCTTGCTGTGGGAAACGTCATTCACCAAGCAGATAGCTGGAATCAGGTTAATGCCCGACTGAAGCAGGCATCCTCAAGCACTGAGGATTTTGCTGTAAGCCAAAAATCGCTTTTTGAAGTAAGCCAGCGCACTGGTACAGCATTTTCCGACAACGCCAATCTATTCAGTCGTTCGTCCGCATCCATGCGCGAGTTTGGATTTTCATCGAGCGATGTTTTAGGTGTGACCGAGGCGCTGGCGCTAGGGCTTCAGCTTTCCGGCGCTGGCGCAGCTGAAGCTTCATCAGTGATTACACAATTTTCCCAAGCTCTGGGCCAGGGGGTGCTGCGCGGGGAGGAATTCAACTCGGTCAACGAAAACGGTGACCGCGTAATCCGAGCGCTTGCCACCGGCATGGGGGTTGCTCGTAAAGACTTAAAAGCCATGGCCGACCAAGGTCTGCTTACCATCGACAAAGTGGTGCCCGCGCTGATTAGCCAGCTTGGGAACCTTCAGGGAGAATTCAAGGATTTGCCCGGCTCTGTTAGTCGAGCCACCACAACCGTCAGCAATTCATTTCAAGCTTGGGTGGGCGGAATTGACGGCGCGACCGGGAGTACTAAAGTGCTCGCCCGAGCAGTTACGTTTGTCGCCGAAAATATGGACGTGCTGGCGGCTTCAGCGCTCACTGTTGGTGCCGCCTATGGTGGCCTGAAAGCGGGAGATCTGATCAAGAGTTTGTGGGCACAGGCCAGTGCTGTTCGGGAGGCGAACTCGGCTGAAATCGGTCGCACTAGGGCTCAGCTTGATTCCGCCAACATGGCGGTTAGACGAGCAGCGGCCGAGACGATGGCTGCGAATGCTCAGGTTACTGCGACAAGATTTACCGATGGGCATGTAGCCGCTCTTAGCCGCTTGCGTATCGCCAGGCTCGCTGATGCGCAGGCGGCCGCTGCGCAAGCTGCAGCTCAGTCCGCACAATCAGCAGCGACTTCGCTGGCTGGACGTGCCGGTGCAGCTCTTCTTGGTGTGATGGGCGGCCCTGCTGGACTTGCACTGACCGTCGGCGCCGTGGCTGCCAGCTATCTTCTTTTCACTGATAACAGCGAAAAGGCAAGAAAGGCCACCGTCGACTTGAAGCGACCTGTCGAAGAGCTGCGCAAAGAGTTTGCCGAGCTTGGTAAGGAGCAGGCGCGGTACAAGCTCGACGGCGTTATCCAGCAGCAGGCGGACGCACAGGTCGCTGCACAGAAGGCTCTGCGCGAGATCCGCGCCGCAGCCCAAGGCAATGACAAGTGGGGCGATACCTACTCGGCCAACCCGTTCCAGCGCGATCGGGCGGTGACAGACTTCAACCGCCGGATAGCAGGCGGTCAGGATATTGATTCCGCCAGTCAGCAGTTGGTCGAGGCGATCGGCCCTAACAAGGAAATGACCAACGCCATCAACGCCTCATCTGCAGCGTACGGCGAGGCCATCAAGGCGTCCGGCGACTACGGCGATGTCGCCAACATGCTGACCGCACGGTTGAACGATGTCGCTGACGCGGCCGGCCAGGCCGGTGCAGGCCTGAAGAAGATAGAAGGCCCGGATCAGAAAACCATTGACGGCTGGACGAGCTACTCCAAAACGCTGGTGGAGCGGTTGAACTCAGTCCGGGATGGCGGAGACCTGGTCGGGGAGGTGAATCGACGCATTGAGCGGGAGGGCGTCGATCCAGCAACAGCGGAAGGCTGGCGCATTCTTGCCGGCGCGATCAAAGGTTCCGAGGCTGCGGCCAAGGCATCGGAGGAAGCCCAGCAGAAGGCGAAGAAAGCGACGGAGGATATCCACCGCCAGGCCGAACAGCTCAACAACGCTTACAAGCAGACCCTGGCCAATCTCACACAACAGGTAGCGCTATACGGTGAAACTACCGAGATAGGGCGCCTTCGTTACGAACTCACCACCGGCGAGCTTTCGAAGCTATCAGCGAAGAACAAGGTAATGCTCGAGGGCAAGGCCATTGAGCTCGACGCGCTCAATGCCAGAAAGGCCTATGACGGCTTGATGTCTGGCCTTCAAACCAAAGAGCAGGCCCTACTTGCAACCACAAAAGAGCGGATGCAGGTCCTGGAAATAGCCAATCGCACCGGGAAGCTTTCGTCAGACGACTATCGCGCCGGCGCTGATGCCATCTCTAAAGCCACCGTTACCGAGGCACCAGAGTTTGGTGGCATAGACTCTTCGGTGGGCGGGCCCTCCGGTGAGCTGGTCAAGATTGCAGAGGCCGAGGCTGCCCTGAAAAAGTGGCACGATAAGCAGATGTCAATGCAGGCTGATCTGCGCGATCAGATCCTGGCCGACCAACAAAGCACCAACGAACAGAAGCTCGCCGCCGAGCAGCAGTACTTGGACCGCGTGGTGGAAATCAACCAGACGAACCAGGCGCGGCTCTCTGACATTCAGGGCGCTTACAAAGTGGCCGTGATTGGCACCTTCAGCGAGCTGTCGGGCCAGGCCGCCGACATGGTTGGCAAGATCGCTGGCGAGCAGTCCGGCGCGTACAAGGCGTTGTTTGTCGCGCAAAAGGCGTTCGCGGTGGCGTCGATCATCATGAACGCCCAGATAGCTGCGGCGAAGGCACCGGCGGAACTGACCATCCTGGGCGGTATCCCGGTGGGCGCGGCGCTGTTGGCTGCGGGTTACGCCAATGCGGGCATGGTCGCCGGCATGGCGCTGGCCGGCTTCTCTGAGGGTGGTTTTACAGGGCCGGGTGGCAAGTTTGAGCCGAAGGGGGTGGTTCACGGCGGCGAGGTGGTCATCCGCAAGGAGGTGGTCGATCAGCCTGGAATGAAGGATTACCTCATCGGCCTGAACCGTAGCGGTAAGCCAGGCTATGCGAGCGGCGGATTCGTCGGAAGCCCAGGCATCACGCCAGCCTTCACCGCTCCATCTGTCGCAGCGGGCGCCGGGTCAGGCTCGGCTCCGGAGATTCACCTGCATATCAATGGGGACGGATCCGGCGGCTCTGTGAACTCGCCGGAAGGCTACGAGCAGATGGGACTGGCGCTGTTGGCCACCGCTCGCTCGGAGATGCCCAAGATCGCCCGACAGGTGATCCAGCAGGAGAAGGGCCAGAACGGCCTGCTTGATCCAAACAATCGGAGAAACATCTGATGGCAGAGGTATTCACCTGGTCGCCACGGGTTGGCTCATCTGGCGATGACCAGACAGATACGCTGGAGTCGAAGTTTGGCAACGGCTACAGCCAGCGTCTGTCGGTCGGCATCAACAATGTGAGCGGCACTTATGCGGTGTCGTTCACTGGGAGCGAGGCCTACATCGCGGCGATCAAGGATTTCTTCAAGCGGCACAAGGGCGCAAATCACTTCTTGTGGACGCCGCCACTGGAAACTCAGGGCGCCTTTATCACCACCGGTGGCTGGCAATTACAAACCCACGGCAAGAAGAAATACACCCTCAGCACCACCTTTGAGCAGGTATTCAACCCATGATCACATTGGACGACCAGAAGCTTGAACCCGGTGATCTGATCCAACTGATCGAGTTGGACGGCGAGGCGCGCGGAATGGGCATTTTGCGGTACCACGCTCACCAGCAGTCCGCGCCGATCATCTGGAAGGGCGATGTGTATTCGCCAAGGCCATACGAAACCGGTGGCTTCGGGCGGAGTGTCGAGGGTAATAATTCCACGCCTATGCTCAAGATCAGCAACATCGACGGAACGATCACGGCGCTATGCCGCCGCTTCCAGGGAATGAGTGGGGTCAAATTGACAGTGCGCCAGACCTACGCCAAGTACCTGGACGCTGCGAACTTCCCCGAGGGGAATCCCGCGGCCAGCACCATGGAACGGCTAGACATCTCCTATATCAACCAGGTGACCAGCCTGGGGCGTGAGGAGGTGATTTTCTCTTTGGCACCCCCAACGGCGGTGAAGGGACAGATGCTGCCCGGCGGACTGATCATGAACCGCTGTGAGTGGTGCCTGTGGGGGGAGTACCGCGGGCCTGACTGCAACTACACCGGCATCAAGATGTTCGACCTCGATGGCAACCCTGTCGATGACCCTGCGCTTGATCGCTGCGGCGGTCGGCCGAGCGACTGCGAGATTCGCCACGGTCGCGGTAATCCGCTGCCATTCGGCGGGGCTCCAGGTGCTGCGCTTATTGGATAGGTAACCCATGAACAAGACGATGTTGAAACAGATCCAGGCCCACGCCGCCGCTGAGTTCCCTAAGGAAAGCTGTGGTGTCGTGATCCGAGAAGCCGGGCGCCTGAAGTACGTTCCTTGCCGCAACGACGCCAAGACCCCAAGCGAGCACTTCATCATCAACCCGGAAGACAAGTGCGATGCCGAGGATCGGGGCGAGGTTACGATGATCATTCACTCCCACCCGGACGTGCCGCCGGCGCCCAGCATGACTGATCGCGTCAGTTGCGAGCTGCACGAAAAGCCGTGGGGCATTGTCAGCTGGCCGTCCGGCGAATACTTCGAGTTCAAGCCGTGCGGCTATCAGGCACCGCTCATCGGTCGTGAGTTCGGTCATGGGTTGCTGGACTGCTACGCGCTGTGCCGCGACTACTACGAGCGCGAGTATGGGATTGAGCTGCCGAACTACCCGCGCCGGGATGGCTGGTGGAACGACGGTGAAAGCCTCTACGAGAAGTATTACGAGGAGGCTGGCTTCTATCCGGTGTCGATGCCGCGTAAGGGCGACATGATCGTCATGCAAATCAATGCTGGCGCACCGAACCACGCCGGCATTTACCTGGGCGACGGGCTGTTGGCCAGCGTGCCAGACCTTCACCCGGCACCCGGCACGTTCCTGCATCACCGCTACAACAAGAAGTCCACCCGCGATGTGTACGGCGGTATGTGGGCTGACTACACCGTGCTGATTCTTCGGCACCAACGAGTGCCGGAGGTTGACTGATGGCCATGATCACAGTGGTTCGCCCGCAGCCCTTGGTGGTGCTGGTGATGCTGTACGGGGTGCTTGGCGCCCGCTTTGGGCGTGTGCACCACTTGGCGGTTGCTTCGCCATCTGAGGCGATCCACGCTCTTTGCGTGAAGATCCCTGGATTCAGGCGGTTCCTCAGAATGTCCGAGGAGCGCGGCCTGACCTATGCGGTGTTCCGAGGCAAGATCAATCTCAGCGAAAGCGAGATTGAGATGCGGCAGGACACCGTTGAGCCGATTCGCATCGCACCGATCGTGATCGGCAGTAAAGGCGGAGGCCTGTTCGCCACTATCGCGGGCCTGGCCCTGGTGGTGATCGGCGCCATCACACAGCAGTACTACCTGGTGGCTGCAGGTGCCGGCCTGATGATTGGTGGTATCGCCATGAGTATGTCCCCGTCTCCGGTGGGCGTGCTCGATAAGGAGGGCGACGGCAACAGGCCGTCCTATGCGTTCGGCGGGGCTGTCACCACCATGGCCCAGGGCCGCTGCAAACCATTGCTCTATGGCGAGCGCGATATCGGCGGCGCCCTCATCTCAGCTGGCGTCTTCTCGGAAGATCAGCAGTAAGGAAAACCCATGTCCAAGACCGCAACAGCGCCTGCTGCAAAGCACCGGCGCCGGACTGCTGCTGCCCGAGTTTTGGGTTCCAAAGGTGGCGAGTCTAAGCCCTACACTCCATACAAAGCCCCCGATAGCGCGCTGTCAGTCGCTACAGTAAAGCTGCTCTATGCGTTGAGTGAGGGGCCAATTGTCGGCCCGGTTGATGGCTTGCGGTCGATCAAGCTGAACGGCACGCCGCTGATCTCCCCGGACGGAAGTGAAAACTTTCCTGGCACCATCTGGGATTTCCGATCTGGCACCGTTGACCAGGAGCATATTGCCGGCTTTCCGGCCATCGAAAATGAGGCGTCCCAAGGCCTGCCGGTTGAGTTGAAGTCGGACAACGCCTGGACGCACGCGATCACCGACCAGCAGTTGTCTGCCGTGCGAATCCGCTTGTCGTGGCCGCAAATCTGGCAGGTTAAAACCAACGGCGACCAGATCGGCTACCGCATCGACTACGCCATTGATCTGTCGGTCAATGGGGGCAGCTACCAAACCATTCTATCTGCCACCCTGAATGATAAGGGAACGACCGAGTACGAGCGGACGCACCGGATTGATCTGCCAGAGGGCTTCACTAGCGCGCTAGTGCGCGTGCGTCGTCTGACCCCAAACCGCAACGACTCCAACTTCGCGGACCTGATGCGTATCAAGGGCCTGACGGAAGTCATCGACAAAAAGCTGCGCTACCCGAACCTTGCGCTCGGCGGCCTGCGGTTCGACGCCAAGCAGTTCCAGGACACGCCGAAGTTCGCCGGCCTGATGCGCGGGCGAATCGTGCAGGTGCCGACTAACTACGACCCGCAGACGCGCACCTACACTGGCGATTGGAACGGCACCTTCAAGCTGGCCTACACCAACAATCCGGTTTGGATCTGGCGTGACCTGCTACTGCACCGCCGCTATGGTCTGGGCCGCCGCATTACCGCTGACATGGTCGATCACTGGACGTTGTACGAGATTGGGCGTTATTGCGATGTGATGGTGCCGGACGGCAAGGGCGGATTGCAGCCGCGCATGACCACCAACGTCTACATCCAGGATTCGATTGAGGGCTACGCACTGCTTTCAGACCTGGCCAGCGTGTTCCGTGGTAGCAGTTGCTGGAACGGTTCGCAGGTAACGATGGTGGCTGACATCCCGGGCAATGAGGACGGATACGTCTTCACTCGATCGAACATCATCGGCGAGTTTGAATATGTTGCCGCTGCGTTTCCCGATCGACACACCCGCGCCAAGGTAGCCTGGGATAATCCAGAAAACGAGTTTAAGACCCAGCCCGCTCCTGTTACCAACGACGACCTAATCGGCGTACTCGGCCACCGCATGCTTGATATCTCGCGGTTCGGCTGCACCGTTGAGGGCGAGGCAATCCGCCATGGCATCTGGGCGCTGAAGTCAGAGCAGTACGAAGAGTGGTCGGTAAGCTTCACCACCGGTATGGAGGGGCGTAACGTTGAGCCAGGGCAGATCATCTGCGTGGCTGACGAGCTGTTCTCTGGCCGCGCGAATGGCGGGCGCATCAGCGCTGCGACCAAGCGCGTGATCACTTTGGACATTGATGCCGAGGTGCATGAGGAGGATCGATTGATCCTCAATTTGCCGAGCGGTAAGTCTGAGGGGCGCATCGTAAAATCGGTATCTGGCCGCCTGGTCACCGTGATGGCCGACTATTCGGAGTTGCCTGAGCCTGAGTGCAGTTGGTCCGTGGAAAGCGCTGACCTGGCTGTGATGCGCTTCCGAGTCCAGACTATCGAGCCGCAAGGCTTGCACCAATTCAAGATTGCTGCAACGCAGCATGAGCCCATGAAGTACCAGGCGATCGACACCGGCGCTCGGATTGACCCTCAACCTACGAGCGTCATCCCGCCAGGGGTTATGTCTCCGCCGGAAAACATCACGCTTGAGTCGCGCAGCGTTGTTTCGCAAGGGATTGCGGTTACTGGGATGCGGATCACTTGGGATTCCGTGCCGGGCGCTATCGCTTACAACGTGGAATGGCGCAAGGACAGTGGTAACTGGGTGCGGTTGCCGCGTACCGGGAGTCTTGGGGCAGACGTGGAGGGCATCTACAGCGGGCGCTACGTCGCTCGCGTCAGTTCTGTCAATGCAATGGACGTGGCCTCGATCTGGGGAGCCAGTCCTGAGGTAGTGCTGACCGGTAAGGTAGGTTTGCCGCCGGCAGTGACGTTCCTGACCACCACCAGCGAACTGTTCGGCATCGGCATAAAGTTGGGCTTCCCTGCTGGCGCCGAGGATACCCAGCGCACCGAGCTGTGGTATGGCCCTGCAAATGATCTGGGCGCTGCTACCAAGCTGGCCGACCTGGCTTACCCGCAGGCCGATTACCGGATGCAGTCGCTTCTGGCGGGCGCAACCTTGTTCTTCTGGGCGCGCCTGGTGGACCGGACCGGCAACGTCGGGCCGTTCTATCCGGTGGTAGGCGGGGTGATGGGCCAGGCCAGCTCGGACGCCGGGCCGATCCTTGGCATGCTTGCCGGTAAGATCAGTAAAACCGAGCTCGGCCAAAACCTCCTCAGTGAGCTGGATGGGCTGCAGGACCAGATCGACGACTTGGATGCACTCGGCGGCTACGTGCCTACCCAGGTTTACCTGAAAGGCCAGATGGTGGTGGATGCGGACCGTATCTACCAAGCCAAAGTGAATGTCCCTGTCAGCAACCCACCGCCGAACACCACTTACTGGCTGGACGTTGGTCAATCGGTCGAGACGGCCAATGGACTGGCTCAGCAGGTGGCGACTAACACCGCGGACATCACAGAGCTCGATGGCGTTGTTACGGCCCAGGCCAGCACTACCAATGCGCTGCGTGCGTCCGCACGCGACGACAGCGGCAGCGGGGCAAAGGCTGATGCTCTTAAGGGGTGGGCCAGCACCGCTGCGATCGTCGAAGAGAGCAAAGTCCGAGCTACCGCCATTGAAGCGGAGGCCACCAAGACCACACAGTTGCAGGCAACGGTTGGTCAGAACACCTCGGCAATTCAAGAGACCTCTTCGGCTCTGGCCAACACCAACGGGCAACTGCAGACGCTTTGGTCTGTGAAAATGGAAACCACGGCTGGCGGCCAGAAGTACGCCGCATCGTTCGGCCTGGGCCTGCAGGTTGACCCGTCCGGTGTTTCTTCGCAGTTCGTCGTCAGAGCTGACACGTTCATGCTGCTGAACCTGGCAAACGGTACGCCTGTGTCGCCGTTTTCTGTTACTGGGGGGCAGACCTTTATCAGGTCGGCCTTCTTGGAGGATGGCTCAATCACCAACGCCAAGATCGGCAACTACATCCAGTCGAACAACTACGTGGCGGGCATTAGCGGCTGGAAGCTCTTCTTCGATGGGACCTTTGAAATCAATAGCGCTTTGGGTGCTGGGCAGGCACGGCAGGTAATCAACAACGCCGGCGGCAAGGTATTCGACGAAAACGGCTATAAGCGTTACCAGTGGGGGGATCTGTCCGCATGAGTTATGGAGCGAGAGTTTGGGGGCCGACCGGCCTCCTGGAACTTGATGAGAACTCGTTTAGTGTCAGGGTTATTTACTCGGCGTTGGTAACAAGGCCCGCAGGGACCAACTACATCGACATAGCGGTGCCCGGATGTAGTCCAAGCACGTGTAACGCTGTATCAGTTCCTGTATCCCCATACCCCGCCGACCCAAGCGCCCAGGATCTGTATGCAATACAACAAGAGCCAGAGGTTCTAAATGGTGCTGTTCGGGTCTGGTTTATAAATCGGATGATTCAAGGCAGCGCTTCCCCAGCACCTGCACTTGCCACGCAGCGAGTGATGGTGATGAGGTATAAGTAATGGCTTACGGGATGCAATTCACAAATAACAATGACACTGTCGTTTTGGACTCTGAGTTTTCCCGGCTTGTAGTAATACATAAAGGTGACTATTCCGGGGCAGTCAATTTCCCGACTCCAATTACGACCCAGGAACCGCCGTTAGTCTTCATAAGGCCGAATAGCTCTTTCACACTTAGCTATGCCAGGATTAACGGTAGCGCCGGTAATTGGACTGGTTTCTCATTCTCTGGCGGAGGTGCAGGGAAGTATTTTGCTGCGGCCTTCCAATCAACGCCAACGGCTAAGTATGGCTTTCGACTGTGGGATGGCTCCGGGAAACTGCTATTTGATAGCGGCACGCCCTGTGCCCAATTCACCAGAACAATTTCAGCATGGACTTTTATAGGCTCAAACCAAACTGGCCAGGGAACCACACAGGTCAACTTTACGGCTGCGTCCCCTCTGAATTCCGGTGACTACATGATGATTAATAACATAGGCATGGATGTCAGTGCGGCGAGCACCAGATCTGCAAAGCTTTACTGTACATGGGACTACGCGAATAACAGAATCGTCATGTTTACTGTTGGAGTTACGAACTATACGTACTTTTTTGTGCCTGTTGTTTTCGCCAAGCCAATAATTTAGCAGCGAGGCACCCAGTAAATATCGTCAGCCGAATTGGAGAAAACTATGGTTTGGCAAAGATCAGGAACAGTTGCTGTACAGAACGGCAGCAGCACAGTCATTGGCACGAACGTGGATTTCGCTGCGAGCTGCAGAATTGGGGATTCGTTCATTGGTCCTGACGGAGTGAACTATGAGTTGGCCAACGTCGCCAGCTCCACGGTGATCTCCATCCTGCCAGCATATAAAGGTGCCACAGCAAGCGGCGCTGCCTACGCCATTATGCCTGTGCAGGGATACGACAAAATGTTGTCGGATGCCTTCAACAACCTCAACAACCAATTTGGTCCTAAGCTCGCTGCGCTTGGAACAACCGGGAATTACGACATTCTGCCAGTGCTTAAGGGCGGCACTGGCAACACAGTCAGCTTGAAGACTGGCGCTTATGCGGAAGTAGTGGGGTCCGCAAGTTCAGGTGCAATATTTGAAACTGGAACTAACGCGAACGGTAGCTACGTTCGTTTTGCGGACGGAACACAAATATGTTTTGGCGTCGTAGCCAGATCCTGTGCCGCGACCAATGCATTAGGATCACTGTTTTATGGGTATGCAAATAGCATCACTTTCCCTGCTGGGTTTGTTGGAGTGCCAGCGTTCAGTTGTCAGTCTTTTAGCGCTGGGGTTATTACATGGGATGGCAGCGGCGGATCTACGGCATCTATCGGAGTTCCACTAATAATATCCACCGCGTCCCTTGCTGCCCGAACTTACACCTGTAACTATATAGCCTTGGGTAAATGGAAATGATCATTAAGCTAGTTTCTACTCGAACAGATGAGACTCTTGAAATAATTAAAGCAGGCGATGCACTGACGATTAATGGGCTTTTCCTCGACTTCGGCCCCTTGCCAGATGGAGCAACGCTTCCAGCTCAAGCTGTAGCGTGCGAATGGATAAACGATCCCGTTGAACGAGTGGATGGTCGTTTGTTGGTCACTATCACGATGCCTGTAGGCCCCGACGCGGGGAGGAACTCTTGGTATCCAGTTGATATTGTCAACCCTCCGGATGGCCGAGTAGTACTGCCTACTGACTTTGATCCAAAACCTGATAAGGAGATTGTCGAGTGATTGACTTCACCCAGGCGGTTACTGCCGAAAAGAAACGAACGGACGAATACCTTGCAGCACTGGAAAACGCCCGTGCACAGCGGCGCGCCGCGTATCAGATCGAGTCGGACGGACTCCGTCTCGAAATCGCGTACGACGCGCTGCTCAAAGGAAATCAGCCCGACTTTGGCCCGTGGGTAGAGTCAGTAACCGCAATCAAAGAGCGATTCCCGCTGCCCGTCGCCCCGTAGTAAAGCGCAATAAGCAGAGCCGAATCCCGCCATGAGCGGGTATTTTTTTGCCTGGAGAAAGCCATGCCGATCACCGAGCAGCAGTTGCTGCAGATCCTCCCGAACGCCGGCCACCAAGCAGGCGTTTTTGTTCCTGCCCTGAACACGGCCATGAACCGCTACGGCATCGTGGGCACCGCGCGCGCCGCTGCATTCATAGCCCAGGTTGGGCACGAATCCGGTCAACTGCGCTACGTGCGCGAGATTTGGGGGCCCACTGCGCAGCAACTCACGTACGAAGGCCGTGCCGATCTGGGAAACACCGTCAAGGGTGACGGCTCTAAGTACCGTGGCCGTGGCCTGATTCAGATCACCGGGCGGGCGAATTACGCTGCCTGCGGCGAGGCGCTGGGCCTGGACCTCATCAGCAACCCGGAACTGCTCGAGCTGCCCCGGCACGCGGCGATGTCTGCGGCCTGGTTCTGGTCCACTAGGGGGTTGAACACGCTGGCGGATCAGGGGGAGTTCACGAAGATCACCCGCCGTATTAATGGTGGTCTCAACGGCCTGGAAGATCGCTTGCAGTTGTGGGAGCGCGCGAAGAAGGTGCTGGCATGACGCCGGCACAGAAGCTGGCCGGTTTGGTGGTGCTGATCCTGGTGCTGATGGCGACCGCCGCCGGCGTCACCTGGCAGGTGCAGGACTGGCGCATGGGCAAGAAGCTCGCCGAACAGGCCGGCCTGCACAAGGACGACCTGGCGGCGATCAGCAATGCCGCCTCCGCCCAGGCCAGAACTGAGCAGGACAAGCGCCTGGCCGCAGAACAGAGAGCGGCCGCCGCAGACCAACAACACTTCCTGGAGCTTTCCAATGAACAACGCAAGCAAGCTGCTCTGCGCGATCGCCTTGCCACTGCTGATGTACGGCTGTCAGTCCTTCTCGACGCCACGGATTCAGCCAGTGACTGCAATGTGCCTACCACCCCCGGCGCCGTCGGCGTGGTTCATGCAGCCCGCCGAGCCCAACTTGACCCAGCGCATGCTCAACGAATTATCGCCATCACCGACGCCGGCGACCAAGGACTGATCGCGTTGAGGGCTTGCCAGGCGTACGTCAGAACCATTAGGCCCTGATCAACACTCCAGATCGCAAAATTAACACGACCCAAAATGAACACTCACCTTGCAAAGGATTGCAAAAATGACAAACCCAATCGTTCCATGGATGGGTGGCAAGCGCCGCCTGGCCGACCGTCTGATTCCTCTATTCCCTCCGCATGAATGCTATGTTGAGGTTTTCGCTGGCGGCGCGGCGCTCTACTTCATGCGGCCCCAGGCTGCACCAGTTGAAGTCCTCAACGATATCAATGGCGACCTGGTGACGTTGTATCGGGTGGTGCAAAACCACCTGGAGGAATTTGTACGCCAGTTCAAATGGGCGCTCAGTTCCAGGCAGGTATTTGAGTGGCAGAAGATGACTCGGCCGGAAACTCTTACCGATATTCAGCGGGCTGCGCGATTTTTCTACCTGCAGCACCATGCCTTTGCCGGGAAGGTCAGCGGCCAGACCTTCGGCACAGCCACAACGGGGCCGGCTATCAATCTGTTGCGGATTGAAGAGAACCTTTCCGCAGCCTGGCAGCGCCTTTCTGGAACCTATGTCGAAAACTTGGGATGGCTTGAATGCGCTGAGCGCTACGACCGCCCCCACACTTTCCACTATATGGACCCTCCGTACTGGCAGACCGCGGGCTACGGGGTGGACTTTCCGTTCGAAAACTATGAGCGGATGGCCGACTTCATGCGCCGCTGCAAAGGCAAGGTCATGGTGAGTATCAACGACCACCCTGATATCCGGCGGGTATTTGAGGGGTTTCACTTTGAAACGCTGGACATCCGCTACAGCACCACCAATCAGCGCCAGGGAAAAGCCGAGATCAGCGGCGAGCTTGTGATCATGAATTGGAAACCCTCTGACCTCGGCGGGCTGTTTTAGGGTACAGGCTGTATCAGGTGGGGCCCCTTGTTCCGGACGTTACCCACGGCCGTATCGACCTTGAACCATTCGAAGTCCTCGGCTGGCTCGCCCTGGTGCAGCACCATCTGCTCGGCGCGCTCCTTGGGCGTGGTCGGGTCCAACCATTCCTGGGCCAGATCGGGTGTAAGCACCACGGGCCGCCGGTCGTGGATGTCCACCATGCCGCCGGCGCTGTCGGCGGTAATGATGACGAAGCCGTCATGCTCACCTGGGCCTTCATCAGCATCCGGTAGCTGACCGATTGCGGCACAGAATATAGGTTCACCATCCCGCCGGCGGATCAGGTAGGGCTGCTTCTTTGCCCCGCCTTCATCCACCCACTCAAACCAATTATCGATTGGCGTGATCGCCCGGTGCGGCCAGATAGCCCGGAAGAACGGGCCGTGGGCGACTTTCTCCACGCGTGCATTAATTGGTGCCGCACGATCTTTCGCCCAGTGCGGTTGCCAACCCCAGCGAACGGGATCCGCATGGAGCACGCCGCCCTGCAGGTGCAGCAGCGCAACTGCGGTAGTCGGTGCGACGTTGTAACGCTCAATTGGCTGATCTCCCACGGAGTTAGCCAGGGCATTGGGCATGCTCAGAGCCGCAACAAAATCGTGGATCCCTCGATACTGTGAAAGCCTTCCACACATGATCTTCCCTCCCGCCGTCATTTCAGCCTAGCTTGTGCTTGAGGATTGAGCTTGACGAATCTCGCCCAGCAATCGTTGATTTTCCCTGAGCAGGTGGTCTCGCTGGCTGGTAATGAGATCGATGGGGCGAAAGCTTCCGTTGTCAGATGGCTCATTGCTCATCGCCGCAATTTGATCAAGGGCCCTTCTTAGCGCGGCCTCTGCCGAAGCCTTGCCAGTGGTGAGCAGGTCATTCATATGCACCAGCCCCGCGACGTTGGCCCGCGCCTTTCGGAGCATTGCCTCGGTCTGGATCAGTTCGTCCTCAAGCAGGGCGCACTGGTGCTGGTACATTTCCAGAGGCGTAGGGCAGCCAAGCCACGCCGAGGTCTCTTCGTCAATGTTCATGATGGGTAAGCTCAAATACTGTATGCGCATACAGTAAGTGAGGATCTAAAGATTTGGGAGTGGTGTTCGTCGGCAGGACGCCGGGGAGGGTGGTTAACTGTCTAATACTGCCTGGCTTTAACCCGGTTTTATTGCCCCTAAAGTCTCCAAAATGACGCTAGGGTTTTAGACAGAGGAACCTTAAAAGCCCCGCGTAACGTGGCTTGCGCATCGATCAAGCCCATACTGCTGCATCATGGGGGTGTGGGAGGACAGGTCTGAAGTGGTTTTACTCATTGGGTCGTAGGCAAATTCGTTGAAAGGAGTGGGGCAAATGTGGGGCATTCCGCCCTGCGATTTTGCGATGGGCGCAAGGTTAACACGCGAGGTCGGGGCTTCGCAGGTCGCGTACGGTTAGTAAAGTGCAGGACGAAAGTCAGGGGCGGAGAGCAGGCTGTAAGAGCCGTTATTTTGCCCTGCGGCCACTGGCGGGGAACAAGCCTCGGATAACGCCGAGAAAAGCGGCAAACAAATTGATTGAGGTTGCGGTAGTGATAGCAATCAACACGTTATCGGAAAAGGGGGCTTTGCCGGAGTAGTACGTTGACCAACCATTCCACACAAGTAACACCGCCCAAAAGATCACGCCGCACGCAGCAAACCAGAAAGCACGCCCCGCATATTTCTTGCGCAGCAGCCGTTCAGCCTTCTGATCTTTCAGGTTTTGGTTTCTTTCGTCGTCAGCGCCTACTGCCTGCTCGCCTCCGGGTTGGGAGTCCTGGTCGGGCCCTGATGCGGGGGGCAGGGTCAGTTCCAGGGTGTCGAGTTCCTCATTCACGGTTGCGGCTCTTTGGGTGAATGAGCTGCGCCATTTCCTTCCAGTCAATGGCGGAACCGTCCGCGCCCCTGAGTGCCCAGGCGGTACCTTCCTCGTGGGAGAGGTTGGACAGTTGGGTGCCCGACCACTTGCCGTATTTATTGATAATGCGGTCAATCAAACGATGGGCGTAGGTGTCGCTTTCAGGAATTCTCGGGGTTACGAAGACGATGTCTTCGACGTCGGGCTTAAGGTTGCTGAGCAGCGACGTCACCGGGCGGCTGCCGTAGGATTTCAGCTCATGATAGAGCGATGGAATGACCGGGCCGTATTGCCAGCGGGCAAAGTGGTCATCCATAAGGGGGAGCTCCCTTTCACGCAGATGCCAGGACTGGGTGTAAAACAGCAGCTTTTGAAGCTTCATGGGAGTCAAGCCTGCAAGCTTGCCTTCCTTGGCGCGTTCAATGAAGGCGTTAGCAACAGCTAGAGCTGAATAGGCCATGAGCACCTCCGGAATGGCTGGCTACGTTGTTACAGAGTTTCATATATAGGCTCGGGCTTGTCGACATGCAATGACGCCGGCTGACTGATGTCGTGTTGTTTCCCGGCCTGGTTTGAAAAGCTGTATCCAGTGTGGTGGATAGTAGTGAGTAGACCACTGTTTGCATAGCCAGTATTTTGTGTCAAATTCCAGCGCAATAGGGATTAATGCATAGATTATGCAAATTAGCATTTGCCAATGCTAAAAACCCCCGGCACTATCCACGTTATGCAAAAACGCAACGTTTCTATCGTCTTACGCGAACTGCTGGACCGCGACCGGATCTCCCCCACGGAGCTTCACCGGCGTACCGGCGTGCCTCAATCCACGCTGTCCCGGATCCTCAGCGGCAAGATCGTTGATCCGTCGGACAAGCATATTTCCCGCATCGCAGAGTACTTCCGCGTCAGCACTGACCAGCTGCGCGGGCGCGCGGCAGTTGGCGTTTCGCGGGAGGACGGTCGCGACCCGATGCATTCGGAACTCAAGGACATAAGCCTGTGGGATGACGACACGCCCGTTAACGACGACGAGGTGTCGATCCCCTTTCTGCGCGAGGTTGAATTGGCTGCTGGATCAGGAAGATTCGTCATCGAGGAAAGCGAGAAGGCCAGCTTGCGGTTCGGCAAGCGCAGCCTGCGTCATAACGGCGTGCAGTTCGACCAGGCCAAGTGTGTGACGGTGCGTGGCAACAGCATGTTGCCGGTGCTGCGTGATGGCGCGACGGTCGGGGTGAATGCGGGCAAGAGTGGCATTGGCGATATCGTTGATGGCGACTTGTATGCCATCAACCACAACGGCCAGTTACGGGTGAAACAGCTCTATCGCCTGCCTTCCGGGATTCGCCTGCGCAGTTTCAATCGCGATGAGCACCCGGATGAGGACTATAGCTTCCAGGATATCCAGGATGAGCAGATCAGCATCCTCGGCCATGTGTTCTGGTGGGGCATGTACGCGCGTTAACCTTCTTCTGTAAGACGAAGCCCGCCAACGAGCGGGCTTTTTTTCGTCTGTGAAAAACCACCAAACCCGCTGCCCATAAGGTCGAAAATGCATTCGTGCATTTGTGCGGTAAAAATAAATGCATTTGTGCATTGACTGTATATGCATACATGCATATTCTTCGTCTCAAGCCAGCCAACAAGGTGGTGGAGGCGGCAAGGATGCTGCCAAGGAAGACAAGGAAGGCACGCAACACCGGCAAGGATGCCGACGCTCTTTAGTTTCACCGCTTTAAAAGAACAGGCAGCGATGAACCGGCCTTAACGGTTCAGAGGGTTGGCAACTGACCCGGGTGTGCAGCGTAAAGCACCAGAAGCAGTTATCCGGCAGACAAGGATCGTGGTCGGAAAAACATCTCAGGAAAGAACCGTACCGCGCCAGTAGCGCCGAACGTTCGAATATGGACCGCATTACTGAAAAGCCCGGGCGACCGGGCTTTTTGGAATGCCTACCTATAAATGGATTTACCCAAGAGCCGGCCCTGTGCCGGGAGTGCTCAGCCAGGAGGCGTGACATGACAAACGAGCAGCAAGCGTTAGCGGAAATGCCTATCTGGCTGGTGATCGTACTGGCCCTGATCGGTGGTGTATCCGGCGAAATGTGGCGCGCCGACAAGGAGGGAGCCCGCGGTTGGTCACTGGTACGGCGCCTGGCCTTGCGGTCCGGAGCATGCATGGTCTGCGGCGTTTCAGCGTTGATGCTGTGCTACGCCGCCGGCATGTCGATCTGGACCGCCGGCGCCATTGGCTGCCTGACCGCTATGGCCGGCGCCGACGTGGCCATCGGCCTTTATGAACGCTGGGCCGCCAAGCGCATCGGGGTCGACGAGACCCCAACTTCTCGCCCGGATCAGCAGTAACCGCTGCAAGGATGCAAGCAGATGACACTTCTCGAAAAACCTTCCCAACTGCCCGTGGCGATTGGGGATGCGCTGAAGAGCGCTTTCCCACAACTGCGCGTAGGCAATCACCATGACTTTCCTGGAACGGGCGATAAAACTGGCATTTTGATCAGCGTGGAGCGCAACGGCCCTGGCATTCGCTCGCTTGCAGGACGCAAGGCGCACGCCTTGTCGGTTTCACTCAGGGTCATGGTTGCCGGTGGGTCGGCACCTTTTGATGCTTGCGATCTGGCCAGCCAACTGATGGACCTGGCCCTGGATAACCGCTGGGGCCTGCCGCCTGATCAGTGCGACCTGCCTACCGCAATTGTCGCTGCCCCTTCCGCGCGCTCCGGTGCGGAAACGGACTATGACACCTGGACGGTTTCCTTTACCCAAAACCTCTATCTCGGTCCGTTGCTGCTCGAGGATCCTACAGGCAAGCCGTTATTTGCCCGCACCTGGGAAGTCTCTGACATCAACGATCCGGATCAATATCGCCCACTGCAGGAGTAATCCATGTTTGATGCATTGCTACGCATGCAACTCGGGCCGATTGTCGAGCGCCTGGCAGAAATGGAAGCCCAGTTGGAAGACCTGTATCGACGTGCAGATAGCTTCTGCCGGATTGGCGTGTGCCAGGAGGTCGACGCCGCGAGTAATACCTGCAAGGTCAGCCACGGTGATTTGCTCAGCCCAGCGATCCAGTTTTTCAACCCGAGTGCGGGGGCGCAAACCGAAACCCGCATCCCCTCTGTGGGCGAACAATGCCTGCTGCTCAATTACGGCGGCGGGGAAGGAGGCGCGCAGTCCGTCGCCTTGTTCGGCCTCAACAGTAGTCTCTTTCCACCCGTGTCCGACGTTGCCTCGCTGACGCGGCGTCGCCATCAGGACGGCACCCAAAGTGACTACGACGACGCCAGTCACATTTTCAACTGGGTCAACGGCCCGACTACGTTCAGTGGCTCTCGCGAGCAGGTCGACGTCAAGGTTGGCGCCGCCAGCCTGACCCTGAATGCCCAGAGCATCACCCTGCAACTCGGCGTCACCGGCGTGTTGCTGGATGCCGCCGGTGTGCATTTGAGCGGTCCGGTGGTGGATCACCAGGGCCGCGTGATCAGTCGCGCATAAGGAGTTGCCATGATCGGAATCGATAGGAACACCGGGGCAGTCGTCGACGACTGGCTGCAATTCGTACAGCGCGCCACCCGAGCGCTGACCACCCCCGTGGGCACTCGCCAGAAACGCCCGCTGTACGGCTCGCTGATCCCGCAACTGCTTGGCCAGAACCTGGGGGATGACCTGCTGATCCTCGCCCAAAGCCACGCCGCGCAGGCGTTCTACAACACCCAGAACGGCATCGGCGACTTTCAACCCCAGATCATCGTCGCCACCCGTCAGGGCGCCGGACTGTTGCTGCGTTTTGCCGGTACCTGGAAAAACCGCCAACAAACCTTCGAGGTCGCGACATGAGCATGTTGATCCCTGGCCAGAACCAACTGGCGGAACCGGCCATCATCGCCGTGGATGAGTTCGAACCGTTGTTGGCCGAGTTCAAGGCCTTCGTCGTCGACTACGTCGCCACCCGTGCGCCGCAAAGCGCGGCCAAACTCAAGGTCAGCCTCGACAATGAAAGCGAACTGCTGACCCTGGCCCTGGAAGCGTTTTGCGTGCGCCTGCAAACCCACGAACGCAAGTACAACGCCCGCATCAAGCAGATGCTGGCGTGGTGGGCCACTGGCAGTAACCTGGATGCTCGACTGGCCGACATGGGCCTGGAACGCCAAGTGCTCGACCCCGGCGACCCGGCCGCTTTCCCGCCTGTGCCGCCGACGTTGGAAAGCGATGACGACGCTCGCCTGCGTTACTACCTGGCGCCCCATGCTCCGGCGGCGGGCTCGCGGATGCAGTATCGGCGCGAGGTGTTCACCCTCGGCGAGCGGCCGTCGGTAAAAGTGCAAAGCGCAACGCCGGGCGTGGTGACGGTCAGCTACACCTTTGATCCGGACGGTTATGCGGCCCAGGTCAAAGATGGCAATGGGTGTCGAACAGCGCCCGGCGAAGTCATGGTCACCGTGCTTTCTCGTGAGGGCGACGGTACGCCATCTGCCGATTTGCTTGACGGCGTTCGTCGCCATTTCGCACGGCCGGATGTGCGACCGGAGACTGACTTGGTCAGCGTGCAAAGTGCGCAAATCCTGCCGTACAAAATCCGTGTGGTCGCCAAGATCAACGCCGGCCCGGATTCGGGACTCACTCAAGTCGCTGCGCAGAAACTGCTGCAGGACTACGCAGAGTCTTGTCATCGGCTGGAAGGGCGGGTGGATCCGAGTTGGATTGACTATGCGATTCACAGTGCAGGGGCTGCGCAGCTGCAGATTCTTGAGCCTCTGGTGCCGGTTATTGGCAGCGCGTTCCAGGCGCCGTATTGCACGGGTGTCGAAGTGGAGGTGCGTACGCTATGAGTGAGCCTAAAGCGAGCTTGTTGCCGGCCAATAGCTCTCCGTTGGAAAAGGCGTTGGACCTGGGGTTTGGCAAGCTGCTCGACCGCGTAATGCCGCCGTTTCCGGCGTTGATGGATCCACTGCAAACGCCTGCCGAGTTTCTTCCTTACCTTGCCGCCGATCGAGGGGTGAGTGAGTGGGATGCGGATGCCAGCGCCACCGAAAAGCGCATCACTGTGGCCTTGTCCTGGCAGATCCAGCGCCAAGCCGGCACGCCGAAAGCGTTGAGTTATGCGGTGGAATCGCTGGGGTTCACGCCCAACATCAGCGCGTGGTATCAGCAGCGTCCGATGGAGAAGCCTTACACCTTCGACGTGCAGGCCATCATCGGGCGCAGTTGGTCCCGTGGCGATCACAATCGACTGATCCGTCGTATCAACGCAGCCAAGAGCGAGCGGGACCAGGCGACGATCACCATCGTGCATGAAACCGAAGGTCGAATTGCGCTCACTCAGGTCCTCCACGCCCTTTTGAGCGATGGCGAGTTGTGCCTGCACGGCGCGTTGCCGGAGTTGGCGTTGGTTGCCCGACTTAACAGTGCTGGGGCTGCCCAGCACTACACCATTAACGACTACGACCTCAGGGCGCAGCCATGACAGATGACATTACGCGCCTGGTGCGCTTCACCTCCAAAGGTTTGGATGAAGTGCTGCAGGCGAAGAACCAGGGCCTGAAAGGCGAAATCACCCACATCGGCGCCGGCACCGGTCGCTACAACCCGGACGGCACGGAAGTGGCGCTGCGTGATGAGCGCCAACGGGTCGCCATCGTGGATTACGAGGACCTGGGCGACCGACAACTCAGGATGGCCGCGCTGTTTGATGGCGAGGCTGAGTATGAAATTGGCGAGTTCGGGTTTTATCTCGCCAGCGGGACTTTGCTGGCGGTGTACTCCGTGGCAGGGAAGTTGCTGACGTATAAAGCGGCAGCGGCGAGAGTACTGCAAAAGTTCACGCTGGATATTTCGCCGTTGCCGGCGGACAGCGTGACGATTGTGGTGGGGAGTGAAAACCTCAATGTATTGCTCGTCGATGAGTTGGCGACGCTCTCGGCTGCCAGTGTTGACAATATGGCCAGAGGTGTCGGGCTCTTGTTTCGAGTAATGAAACTTGAGAGCAAGGCCGGTGTTTGATGGTGAGTGTTTTAGTGTTGGCCATTGAGGAGTCACTAAGTGATCAAAGCAGATAAGGAGTTCATATTTTGAGTACAGAACAGCAACTGGCTTCCGTCGTTAGCGCGGCAAATAATCTGACCAGTGTCATCACTGGTAAGGTGGGTGAGATAGATAAGGCGATTGCGGATGCTCGCCGTGCCTACGATGCACAACTTTTAGATCTGAAAAGCCGTTTGCCCAGGCTTGCAGTGACCAAAAACTTCAACTTGTACCCTAGTGCCGATGGGAAGTTGATCGAAAACTGGGGTATTCACAGCGAGGTTACCAGCAACAAGCTTCGTTCAATCACCACTACCTCTCAAGCTACAGGGCGCCCACAAGCGGACGTGGACTTTATGCTTCAGGTCCAGTCGGATGTGCGCGAGCAATATCCTGGGTTTGATATCAGGGCCAGTGAGTACTGGCGCACTATTGTCAATGTGTGGCAATTGAAGTGGGCAAGTGCAGATGTTAGTCCTTGGCTCGCGTTCCCTTATACGGTCGATACTGCGCTCGCTAATGGAACGGGCGCGGTGCCGCTTAATTCCTATATCACGTTGGGCGCTTTTGTCCGGGTATTGGAGGGTTCCATTGCGGGTGCCTGGAGTACTGGGGCAGAAAAGGGTAAATGGCGCTGGTGCTCTACGGTTGTGGCCCCCAGTGACCTGTTCGGCGCCTATTACCACCTTCATCCAATGCGGACCTCTGCTTCCGGTATCGTTGAGGTCATGTTGGCAGGCGCGTGCACGGGTGTTGTTACCAGCCCAGGCGACTGGGGAACTATGTTGGCTTTGAGCTAAGGAGAAACTATGAAACCCATTTTTGTGCCTGCAGAACTTCATCCACTTATTAAGTGGCAGGTCATTCGTAGTGCCCGTGATCAGGATTTATCTAACAGTGATTATGCGGCGATGCCCGACTATCCAATGTTGGATGAAAATAACGCTGCGTTTGTGGCCTATCGTCAGGGGCTTCGTGATATCCCTGATCAAGGCTCCGACCCTGATGGGGTGATTTGGCCGGAAAAACCCGCCTTCCTGAAATAACCCACCGCGAAAGCGGTTTTTTTTCGCCTCCCCAAAGCCCCTCCTCGCAGGGGCTTTGGTGTTTTACACACGGAGAATTCCACTCATGTCTGACCGCAAAACCTACACCGTCCTCATCCCATTCCCCATCGGTAACGGCCATTGGTCCACCGCCGGCGAGGAACTGCAACTGCTGGACGTCGAAGCATCCGCCCTGCGCACCGCCGGCCGTCTGGAACTGACCAGCGTCCTCAACTCCACCCCCAAGAAGGCTGACTAACCATGGCTGAGGTTCTTAACTTCGAGCACAACGGCATCACCGTGAATGCCACCGAATCCCCCGAGGCCATGGGTGGCCTCGGCGATAATGTCATCGGCCTGGTCGGCACTGCGCCGAAGGCACACGCGTCGATCCCTAAAAACGCGCCGTTCCGCATCAACAGTTTCACCACCCAGGCGCTGCTGGACCCCACGGGTACTGAGTCGGGCACGTTGTTTCATGCCGTGTATCAGATCCTCAAGGTCGTGAAGGTGCCGGTCTACGTCGTGATCGTGGAGGAGGGCGCCACCCCGGCTGACACGATCAACAATGTGATCGGCGGCGATGAGCCGGTCACCGGTCGCAAACTCGGCCTGGCCGCGCTGGCCAGCGTGCCGGAAGACCTGACCATCATCGGTGCCCCAGGCTTCACCGGCACTAAAGCTGTAGCCGGTGAGTTTGCCTCCTTCGGCAAGCGCATCAAAGCGCGTGTGGTGTTGGACGGCAAAGACGCAAGCGTCGCCGACCAAGTGACCTACAGCGGCGAGCTGGGCGGTGCCGACCTAGGTTTCGACCGTTGCCTGCTGGTGCACAACATGCCGTCGGTGTACTCCAAGGCGGCGAAGAAAAACGTGTTCCTTGCGCCGTCGTCCCTGGCGATCGCTGCGCTGGCCAAGGTCAAGCAGTGGGAAAGCCCAGGCAATCAGGTGACGTTCGCAGAGGATGTTTCCCGCGTCGTCGAGTACAACATCCTCGACACGTCCACCGAAGGCGACCTGCTCAATCGCTACGGCGTGAGCTATTACGCTCGCACGATCCTTGGCGGCTTCTCGCTGCTGGGTAACCGTTCCATCACCGGCAAGTTCATCAGCTACGTCGGCCTGGAGGACGCGATCAGCCGCAAGCTGGTCAAGGCCGGCCAGAAAGCCATGGCCAAGAACCTCACCAAGTCCTTCATGGACCA
>Ga0308171_1000810_pt1 | contig 53381 bp, 49 predicted proteins | sample PhyGR1_FD_202135 | JGI IMG/M metagenome (GOLD analysis project Ga0308171, IMG submission 202135) | Phyllosphere microbial communities from UC Gill Tract Community Farm, Albany, California, United States - DLSLSG.R1 | ecosystem: Host-associated > Plants > Phyllosphere > Unclassified | place: USA... | reverse complement strand
CAACCTGCTCAACGACGGCCAGTTTAAAGGACAAAGAGTAATCGCGTTGTGTACGTTTAACATACTGTTTCATCACATTCTCCTGAAAACATCGGGAAAATGTGTCAACGCTATTCAGGACGGGTCAAGGGAAACAAAAAAGGCGAAGCCTGCGCTTCGCCTTTTAGCATCTGAAGTGTTATCGACGTCGGCGCAGCAGAGCTATCAACGCCGCCAGCAGCGTCAGTGACCACACTGGCCAGATGCCCGCCCGCGCATACGGGGTTACCCCCTGCGTTGGCGTGACCTTGCTGGTCAGCACATCGCGGGTAAACTGGGGCAGCATAGCTTCCACATCCCCGCTGGCATTGACCACCGCCGTCACGCCATTATTGGTGCTGCGCAACAGCGGACGACCCAGTTCCAGCGCCCGCATCCTCGCCATCTGGAAGTGCTGCCACGGGCCAATAGAGTGTCCAAACCAGGCATCGTTCGACACGGTCAGCAGGAAGTTAGTATCAGGATGGAAGTTGGCTCGCACCTGTTCACCCAGCACGATCTCATAACAGATGGCGCTGGTCAGGTTATAGCCCGCTACGCTCAGCTGCGGCTGAAGATAGTTGCCACGACTGAAGGCTGACATCGGCAGATCGAAGAACGGGGCCAGCGGACGCAGCAGATCGGCCAGCGGTACAAACTCGCCAAACGGCACCAGGTGATTCTTCTGGTAACGATTGCCGCTGAAGTAGTTGTACGGCGCCTTACCGCCCAGCACGATCACGGTGTTGTAATCGTGATAACGGTTCTGCTCCAGCCGTGAGTCCACGATACCGGTGACCAGCGAACTACCGCGTTCACGCAGTTCATCATCCAGCGACCGCAGGAACGGCTGCTGATTACTTTCCAGATCGGTAATCGCCGATTCAGGCCAGATGATAATCGGCGCTTTGCCGATCAGCGGCTGGCTCAGACCGTTATAAATGCGCAGGGTAGTAAGCAGCTGCTGCGGGTCCCACTTCATCGACTGCGGGATGTTTCCCTGCACCAGCGCCACCTCGACGGCACGTTCGGGCATCGGCTGAACCCACTGGATGTAGCGCAACGGCCACGGCAGGGCCAGCAGCAACAGCGCGGCGACCAGACTTCTGACATTGCGCTGCTGCAGGGCATAAGCCAGCAGACCCGCGACGACCATCAGCAGGAAGGTCAGCGTCTCGACACCCGCCAGCGGGGCCAGGCCTTTTAGCGGGCCATCAATCTGGCTGTAACCAAACTGCAGCCACGGAAAGCCGGTCAGCACCCAGCCGCGCAGGAACTCGGTCATCTGCCACAATGCCGGTGCGGCCAGCGCCAGTCGCCAGAGCGTTGTGCGCGGCCAGATGCGATTCAGTACGCCGGCAAACAGCGCCGGGTAGATCGACAGATAAGCTGCCAGCAATGCCACGATAAAGACATTAACCGGGCCAGGCATGCCGCCAAAAGTGGCGACACTGACGTAAACCCAGTTGATGCCGCTGCCGAACAGACCCACTCCCCAGACAAAGCCGATCGCGGTAGCCTGCGGGCTGGTGCGGTTCAGCGTCAGCAGCTGTAAGCCGCACAGCGACAGCAGTGCGGCAGGCCAGAAATCGTAAGGAGAGAAGGCGAGGGTGCCAGCTGCACCCGTTAGTAAAGCCAGCAGCAGGCGAACCCGCTGGCGCGGGTAAAGTGAGGCTAAAGCCATAGACTTATTCGTCTTCCAGTTGAGGTTGTGGCGAATTTTCCGGAATAGTCACGTGAACCTGGATGATGCGGCGGCTGTCAGCCATCGCCACCTTGAACTGGTAACCCTCAATCTCGATGCTTTCACCGCGCGCGGGCAGATGGCCGAAGCCCTGCATCACCAGACCACCAATCGTATCGACTTCATCATCACTGAACTGCGTGCCAAACACCTCATTGAAATCTTCAATGGCGGTCAGTGCGCGCACCGTAAAGGTGTGACGGTTGAGCTGACGGATATCACGATCTTCTTCGTCGTCATACTCATCTTCAATCTCACCGACAATCAGTTCCAGAATGTCTTCAATGGTCACCAGACCGGAGACACCGCCAAACTCATCAATGACGATTGCCATGTGGTAGCGCTGGGAGCGGAACTCTTTCAGCATCCGGTCAACACGCTTACTTTCAGGCACAACCACTGCAGGACGCAGGACTTTCTCAATACTGAAAGGCTCAGATTCGCTGCTCATAAACGGCAGCAGATCTTTCGCCATCAGAATCCCTTCCACATGATCTTTATCTTCGCTGATCACCGGGAAGCGGGAATGGGCGGATTCGATGATGACATCCAGACACTCTTCGAGGCTCTGATTCCGTTTCAGGGTGATCATTTGCGAGCGCGGGATCATGATGTCACGCACGCGCTGCTCCGCAATATCCAGAACCCCTTCGAGCATGTCGCGGGTATCCTGGTCAATCAGCTCTTTGTTATTCGAGTCGCGGATCAGCTCCAGTAGCTCATCACGGCTTTTCGGTTCGCCGTGGAAGAGTTGGTTGATCAACAGGGAGAAAAATCCCTTTTTACTACTGGGTGCATCGCTGTTTTGAGAATGGTCGTCGCTCATGGCGGTTTTTAAAGATCTCTCTGGTGAGGAATAGGTGCTGTCAGCAAACGGTGCTGACAGCCGGATAGCCAGAATTCAGGATTCAGGCGTCTTCTTTCTCCGAAATGTACGGATCAGGATAACCAAGAGCAAGCATTATCTCGGTCTCCAGTCCTTCCATCTCGTCAGCTTCGTCGTCTTCAATATGGTCGTAACCCAGCAGATGCAGCGTGCCGTGTACCACCATATGCGCCCAGTGGGCTTCAACGCTTTTACCCTGTTCAGCGGCTTCCTGCTCCACCACCTGGCGGCAGATAATCAGATCGCCAAGCAACGGCAGCTCAATGCCCGGTGGTGCTTCAAACGGGAAGGAGAGCACGTTAGTCGGCTTGTCTTTGCCACGATAAGTCAGATTAAGCTCATGACTTTCCGCTTCATCAACCAGACGCACCGTGACTTCACTTTCGGGCTGGAAAGGGGTGACAGCGGCTGACAGCCAGCGATGAAACTGGCTTTCATCCGGCAGATCCGCGCTGTTTTCACAGGCGACCTGCAGGTCGAGAATGACCTCGCTCATTTGTTCTCCTGCGTGGCGCTCTGTGCCGCCAGGGCTTCGCGTTTACGCTCTTCGGCCTGCTGGTCACGGCGGGTCTGATCGGCCGCTTCCCAGGCTTCATAGGCGGTGACGATGCGGGCAACCACCGGATGGCGCACCACATCTTCGCTGTGGAAGAAGTTAAAGCTGATCTCTTCAACGTCCGCCAGCACCTCAATGGCATGACGCAGGCCCGACTTAACGTGACGCGGCAGGTCAATCTGGGTGACGTCGCCGGTAATGACCGCTTTAGAGTTAAAGCCGATACGCGTCAGGAACATCTTCATCTGCTCGATAGTGGTGTTCTGGCTCTCATCAAGAATGATGAACGCATCGTTCAGCGTACGACCGCGCATGTAGGCCAGCGGGGCAACTTCAATGACGTTGCGCTCCATCAGCTTTTCTACCCGCTCGAAGCCAAGCATTTCGAACAGCGCATCGTAGAGCGGACGCAGGTAAGGGTCGACTTTCTGGCTCAGATCGCCTGGCAGGAAGCCGAGCTTTTCACCCGCTTCAACGGCAGGGCGGGTCAGCATGATGCGGCGAATCTCCTGACGCTCCAGCGCATCGACCGCTGCGGCGACCGCCAGATAGGTTTTACCGGTACCGGCCGGGCCGACGCCAAAGGTGATGTCGTGGTCGAGCACATTCGCAATGTACTGGGCCTGGTTTGGCGTGCGCGGTTTAATCACACCACGCTTGGTCTTGATGTTGACCGCTTTACCGTACTCCGGCACGCTTTCGGCGGTTTGCTCCAGTACCCGGCTCTCTTTGATCGCCAGATGAATCTGGTCAGGCTCGATATCCGGGATTTCACCACGCATCGGCGCGGTGTCGACATACAGGGTTTTCAGAATATCTGCGGCAGCATTGACGCAAAGTGGACGTCCCACCAGCTTAAAGACGTTGTCGCGACGATTGATCTCAATGCCCAGACGACGCTCAAGCTGTTTCACATTATCGTCGAAAGGCCCACACAGGCTCATCAGTCGACGGTTATCAGCCGGTTCAAGGGCGATTTCACGAGTTTCGATATTCAAACGAATCCTTTGGGTCACTCAGGGCCAGTTATGGGGTGTGTCTGACGCACCGTTGGGCTTAACCGGATGCACCATAACGAAATTATTTATGCCGTAACGCCTGGGCGCAAGCTTAAGGAGAGATATTTGGGCGACACTTTCATAAACCAAGTGGCGCAAAATGAAATTGGCGGCAACGCAATGCGCGCTGCCGCACAGTATAGCAGGCATCACGGCTGGAACAGACTCACGCCGATGTCGTTTTCTTTGCGGGTACGGGCAATCACGGACGCCGGGCTTTCCGCCATACGCAGGCCCATATCCTCTTCTGTGCGCACCAGTCTGCCGCGCAGCGAGTTGGTGTAGACATCGACGATTTCCACATCCACAAAGCGGCCAATCATCTCAGGCGTGCCTTCGAAATTAACCACGCGGTTATTTTCGGTGCGGCCGGAAACTTCCATCACGTTTTTGCGGGAGATGCCCTCCACCAGAATACGCTGCACGGTGCCCACCATGCGGCGACTGACCGCCTGCGCCTGCTGATTGATACGGTCCTGCAGGATCCACAGACGCTGCTTTTTCTCCTCTTCGCTGACATCATCCGGCAGGTCAGCGGCTGGCGTGCCGGGACGGGCCGAGTAGACAAAGCTGAAGCTGACGTCGAAATTGATCTCGGCAATGAGCTTCATGGTCTGCTCGAAATCCTGCTGCGTCTCACCGGGGAAGCCAATGATGAAGTCGGAGCTGATCTCAATATCCGGGCGCGCCGCGCGCAGCTTGCGGATAATCGCCTTATATTCCAGTGCGGTATGAGCACGCTTCATCAGCGTCAGAATACGGTCTGAGCCGCTCTGAATCGGCAGGTGCAGGAAACTCACCAGTTCCGGCGTATCACGATAGACCTCGATGATGTCATCGGTGAACTCAATCGGGTGGCTGGTGGTGAAACGAATGCGGTCGATACCGTCGATGGCGGCGACCAGGCGCAGCAGCTCAGCGAAGGTACAGATCTCACCATCAAAGGTGGCACCCCGATAGGCGTTAACGTTCTGGCCCAGTAGGTTAACTTCACGCACGCCCTGCGCCGCCAGCTGCGCGATCTCCAGCAGAATGTCATCGCTGGGACGGCTCACTTCCTCACCGCGGGTGTAAGGCACCACGCAGAAAGTACAATATTTGTTGCAGCCTTCCATGATAGAGACAAAGGCTGTCGGACCTTCTGCGCGCGGTTCCGGCAGGCGGTCGAATTTCTCGATTTCCGGGAAGCTGATGTCGACCACCGGGCTTTTGGTGCCGCGCACGGTGTTGATCATCTCAGGCAGGCGATGCAGTGTCTGCGGACCAAAAACGATATCCACGCAGGGCGCACGCTGGCGGATATGATCCCCTTCCTGCGACGCCACACAGCCACCCACGCCGATAATCACGTCCGGATTGCGCTCTTTGAGTTTTCTCCAGCGTCCCAGCAGGTGGAACACCTTCTCCTGCGCTTTCTCACGAATAGAGCAGGTATTGAGCAGCAAAATATCCGCCTCTTCAGGGACCTCGGTCAGCGTATAGCCGTGCGTACTGTTCAGCAGATCAGACATCTTGGATGAATCATACTCATTCATCTGACATCCCCAGGTTTTGATATGCAGTTTTTTTGTCATCGCGCTAGCCATTGATTCAGTGCAGTGAAGTGAGGGGCGCGTATTGTAATGCTTTGATGCAGTGGTGACCAGCCTGAGGGCTTTTCTGCCAGCCACCGCGTTTTCCGGTACACTTTGCTCTATTCAGACCCGTGTTGCGCAGGCTGGCGGGAATCAGAGAGGGACATAAGCAATGCAGGATAATCAGTTTGATGTCGTGATTGTCGGCGGTGGCATGGTCGGTGCTGCGCTGGCCTGTGGACTGACACAACACCATTTTCGCGTGGCGGTAATTGAGCGTGCCGAACCTGCGCCATTTGATGCCGACAGCGATCCCGATATACGCATTTCAGCGATCGGATCCTCCTCGGTGGCGTTGCTGAAGCAGCTCAACGTCTGGCCCCGGGTCGAAGCGATGCGCAGCGCGCCTTATCGCAGGCTTGAAACCTGGGAGTGGCAGGCGGCGCAGGTGAGTTTTGATGCGGCTTCGCTGGGGCTGCCCGAACTGGGCTTTATGGTCGAGAACAGTCTGCTTCAGCGGGCGCTATGGGAAGAAATGCAGTCGCTGGGCGTGACCTGCTATTGCCCGGCCACGCTGGAAAACCTGCAGCCAGAAAATGGCGGCTGGCGCATTGACCTGAACGACGGCGTTGCCTTACACACCCGGCTGGTGGTTGGCGCAGATGGCGCGAACTCTCAGGTTCGACAGATGGCAGGTATTGGCATTCATGGCTGGAGCTACGCGCAGTCCTGCTTACTGATCAGCGTGACCTGTGAACATCCGGCAGGCGACGCCACCTGGCAGCACTTTACGCCGCAGGGACCACGCGCCTTCCTGCCGCTGTATGGCAACCGCGCCTCGCTGGTCTGGTATGACGCGCCCGCAAGAGTGCGTCAGCTGCAGGCGATGCCGTTGCCCCAGCTGGAAAAAGAGATCGCCAGCCATTTCCCGGCGCGACTAGGGCGTTTCAAAGCGCATGGCGCGGGTGGCTTCCCGCTGGTACGTCGTCACGCGTCACGCTACGTCCTGCCGGGGCTGGCACTGGTCGGAGACGCTGCGCATACCATTAACCCGCTGGCCGGGCAGGGCGTGAATCTGGGCTATCGCGATATTGATGCATTGATTGATGTGCTGGTCAGCGCACGCGGTGCGGCGGAGGACTGGGCGTCGGAGCGGGTATTGCAGCGCTATCACCGGCAGCGTCGTAAAGACAATATGCTGATGCAGGGCGGGATGGATCTCTTTTACTTTGCCTTCAGCAATCAGCTGGCACCGCTGCGGTTCGCGCGTAATCTCGGACTGATTGCAGCCGAACATTCCGGCGTACTGAAGCGGCAGGTATTGCGATACGCACTGGGTTTATAGCCGGTTGTGCATTGAGGCTCGCCGCAGGGCGGGCCAGCAATCATTAAGAGTGGAAAGTTTGAGAAGGTACAAAAACAACAAAGCCCGCAAAAGCGGGCCTGGTTGTGCAATTTGGCTGGGGTGCAGGGATTCGAACCCCGGAATGCTGGTATCAGAAACCAGTGCCTTACCGCTTGGCGACACCCCAATAATGGTGTTTTTCAAATTGTCTTTGTATGGCTGGGGTGCAGGGATTCGAACCCCGGAATGCTGGTATCAGAAACCAGTGCCTTACCGCTTGGCGACACCCCAATTATATGGTGGCTACGACGGGAATCGAACCTGTGACCCCAGCATTATGAGTGCTGTGCTCTAACCAGCTGAGCTACGTAGCCAAATTGTACTGCATTTCAATGATGGCTGGGATACCTGGATTCGAACCAGGGAATGCCGGTATCAAAAACCGGTGCCTTACCGCTTGGCGATATCCCATTCGTCCGTTCTCAGCATACAAGAATCATCGAAATTGGCTGGGATACCTGGATTCGAACCAGGGAATGCCGGTATCAAAAACCGGTGCCTTACCGCTTGGCGATATCCCATCCACGCTGCCGAATAATGAAATGGTGCGGGAGGCGAGACTTGAACTCGCACACCTTGCGGCGCCAGAACCTAAATCTGGTGCGTCTACCAATTTCGCCACTCCCGCAAAAAAAGATGGTGGCTACGACGGGAATCGAACCTGTGACCCCAGCATTATGAGTGCTGTGCTCTAACCAGCTGAGCTACGTAGCCATCTTTTTTTCGCGTTACCTTCATCGGCGTTGCGGGGCGCATTATGCGGAGTTGACCAGACAGCGTCAACAAGTTTTTTACCGTTTTTTGCCAGATAATTGCTGTTTGACTGGCTTATAACCAGCCTGGCGGTTTATTCGGCAATTTTTCAGTGAATACAAGGCTAATCGTGAAAAAAATGGGCCACGGCGGGCCCATTCTGGTGGCGCTCTGTCAGCTTATTTATAGGCTGACTGATGCACACCCACAGCACGTCCGGAAGGATCGTCCATGTTTTTAAACGCTTCATCCCACTCAATCGCTTTGGCAGAAGAACAGGCGACCGACGGACCGCCAGGCACACACTCTGCCGCGCTCGCTAACGGGAACAGCTCTTCGAAGATCTCACGATAGAGATAAGCTTCTTTCGACCCCGGCGTGTTGAACGGGAAGCGGAAGTGGGCGGTGGCCAACTGCTGATCGCTGATTTGCTTTGCCGCAACTTCTTTCAGTGAGTCGATCCAGCTGTAACCCACGCCATCCGAGAACTGCTCTTTCTGACGCCACGCCACACTCTCCGGCAGGTAAGAGGAGAAACATTCACGCAGAATGTGCTTCTCCATTTTACCGTTGCTGCCACACATTTTGTCGGCCGGGTTGATACGCATCGCCACATCCAGGAATTTTTTATCCAGGAACGGTACGCGGGCTTCAACGCCCCAGGCGGACATCGCCTTGTTGGCGCGGGCGCAGTCGAACATATGCAGCGCCTGCAGTTTACGCACGTTTTCTTCGTGGAACTCTTTGGCGTCTGGCGCTTTATGGAAATAGAGATAGCCGCCAAACACTTCATCTGCGCCTTCGCCCGACAGCACCATCTTAATGCCCATCGCTTTGATTTTACGCGACATTAAGTACATCGGCGTAGAGGCGCGAATAGTAGTGACGTCATAGGTTTCAATGTGATAAATCACATCGCGAATCGCATCCAGTCCTTCCTGCACGGTGAAATGAATTTCGTGGTGCACGGTGCCCAGATGTTCCGCCACGGTTTTCGCCGCTTTTAAGTCGGGTGAACCTTCCAGTCCTACAGCGAAAGAGTGCAGCTGTGGCCACCAGGCATCACTTTTATCCTGATCTTCAACCCGCTTCGCCGCGAAACGCTTGGTCACAGCGGAAATGATGGAGGAGTCCAGACCGCCTGACAGCAGCACACCGTAAGGCACATCGGACATCAGGTGGCTTTTCACCGACTCTTCCAGCGCGTGTTTCAGGCCAGCAGCGTCGGTGGTGTTGTGCTCAACGTTTTTGTATTCCATCCAGTCACGCTGCCAGTAACGACGGATCACGCCATCGGTGCTGGAGAGGTAGCTTCCCGGCGGGAACTCTTTGATCGAACGGCAGGCAGGCACTAGCGCTTTCATTTCTGATGCGACAAACAGGTTGCCGTGCTCATCGTTACCCATATAGAGCGGGATGATACCGATGTGGTCGCGGCCAATCAGATAGGTTTTTTTAACGGTGTCATAGAGGATAAAGGCGAACATGCCTTCCAGCTCGTCGAGGAAATCGACACCTTTCTCCTGATAGAGCGCCAGAATGACTTCACAGTCAGAACCGGTCTGAAATTCGTAGCGATCGCTGAGTTCAGCGCGCAGTGCCTGATGGTTGTAAATCTCGCCGTTAACCGCCAGTACGTGGGTGCGATCGGCGTTGTACAGCGGCTGTGCGCCATTGTTAACGTCAACAATTGAGAGGCGTTCATGCGCCAGGATAGCATGGTCATCTGCGTAGACGCCTGACCAGTCCGGGCCGCGATGACGCATTAAGCGTGAACATTCCAGCGCTTTTTTGCGCAGCTCAACAGGATCGGTTTTCAGATCCAGCACACCAAAAATTGAACACATAACTGACTCCTGAGCTCACCTTACGGCGATGTTATCTTTTGCGTTTGTCCGGCAGCCTGACGCTGCGTGATACATAAGAAAATGCGCTATTTGGTGCATTCAATGCAAGAGGAATCGTGATTTACTGATAAAAATATTGCTCCCATGCCAATAAAATTGAATAAACGATAATTTAAACGTTGTTCTGTTGTTGGATCGGCAATGGAATGGCTTTTTTGAGCGAAAATCAGGCAGTAAAAAGAAGAGAGTTGTGTAAAAAAGGGGGACGCATCACAGATTAGCCGGATGCGTCATAAGAGAAATGAATCAGAACAGGTCAATATCGGCAACTGAAGGGTAGATCCAGTCCGGACGGAACGGCATGGCATCAATATCACTCAGCGTCGAGACGCCGGACAGTACCAGTACCGTCTCCAGGCCCGCCTGAAAACCAGCCAGAATATCGGTACGCAGGTTGTCACCGACAATCACCGTCTCTTCCGAGTGGGCCTGCATTTTGTTCAGCGCGGCGCGCATGATGTAGGGGCTGGGTTTGCCGACCACAAACGGACGACGGCCAGAGATCTTCTCAATACCTGCACAGAGCGCACCACAGGCGGGAATAAAACCACGCGCATGCGTATCCGGGTTAGTGGCAATAAAGCGGGCGCCGTTAGCCACGAAGAAGGCCGCTTTATGCATCATGTCCCAGTTAAACGAGCGCGTTTCTCCGACAATCACGAAATCGGGATTCACATCGGTAATGGTAAAGCCCGCTTTATAGAGTTCATGAATCAGTGCGCCTTCGCCAATCACATACGCTTTTTTGCCTTCCTGACGGCGCAGGAAGTCGGCTGTGGCCATAGCGGAGGTATAGAAAACCGATTCAGGAACTTCTACGCCAGCCGAAGCAAAACGGTTAGCCAGATCCTGCTCGGTCTGCGAGGGATAGTTCGTCAGCACCACCAGCGGCATCTCTTTGGCCAGAATGCGCTGTAAAAACTCCTGTGCGCCGGGAACGGCCGTGTTGTCGTGCATCAGCACGCCATCGATATCACAAATTACGCTTTTAATGGTCATAGTCAGATCCGATGTGGCCCGCCACAGCAGCGGGTTAGCTTAGTCTTCCAGAAGATGTTGCAGCAGAATGCCGTTAAGCATGGCACGTTTAGCGAGCGCAAACGCGCCAATCGCAGAACGATGATCCAGCGTAGAACGCACCACCGGCAGATTTTTACGGAAGGCTTCTAAGGCCTGGGTATTGATGCAGCCCTCAATCGCGGGCAGCAGCACTTTTTCTGCCTCTGTGATCTCACCCGCCAGCACCACTTTTTGTGGATTAAACAGGTTGATCGCAATCGCAATCGCTTTACCGAGATAACGACCCACGTGCTCGACCACTTCGCAGGCCAGGGCATCACCGTGATTGGCCGCTTTGCAGATGTGGGATATCTGACAGGCATCCAGGGTCAGCGTGCTGGGGTGGCCCTGACTCAGCAGATGTCGCACCCGATTCTCAATGGCACCGTTGGCGGCAATGGTTTCCAGGCAGCCAAAGTTGCCGCAGTGACAACGCTCGCCAAGCGGGTCGACCTGGATATGGCCGATCTCGCCGACGTTGCCGTTGCTGCCCAGAAAAATATGGCCGTTAGCAATAATGCCGGCGCCGGTACCACGGTGTAAACGCACCAGGATCGAGTCAGCACAGTCGCGGCTTGCACCGAAGTAGTGCTCGGCCAGCGCCAGGCTGCGAATATCGTGGCCGACAAAACTGGTGACGTTGAAACGTTTTTTCAGGCTGGCGACGAGCGGCCAGTGGCTGACAGAGATATGCGGCATATAACGGATCACGCCATTAATCGGATCGACCAGCCCTGGCAGAATGACAGAAATCGCGATCAGCTCGCGGATTTTACGCTGGTGCTGCTCAATGAAGCCGCTGATGGCGTTAAACAGCGCATGTTCCAGCGTCTCCTGAGTACGTTCCGGCAGCGCATAATCTTCCTGCGCCAGGGATTTACCGCTGAGGTCAAACAGCGTCAGCGTGGCATCGTTGCGGCCGAGGCGGACCCCGATGGTATGGAAATGGCGGGTTTCAGTGATAATCGAGATGGCGCGGCGACCACCGGTAGACGCCTGCTGGTCTACCTCTTTGATCAGGCCGCGCTCAATCAACTGGCGGGTAATTTTGGTGACGCTGGCGGGGGCGAGCTGGCTGAGTTCGGCAATCTGAATGCGCGATATCGGCCCCTGTTGATCGATCAGCCGGTAAACCGCTGCACTATTGAGTTGCTTAACAAGATCGACATTTCCTATTTGTGACTGGCCGCCAGTGGTCATTCAGTGCTTACTCGCTCAGGACGTCGTCTCCGTTGACAAACGTCTTAATGATTTTAAAGTCGCGCGTAAACACAGTCAGGTTCGCGATTTTTCCTGCTTCGATCGAGCCCAACTGTCTTTCCACGCCCATCGCCCGTGCCGGGTAGAGTGATGCCATGCGTAACGCTTCGTCCAGTGCGATACCCACATGCTCGACGCTGTTTTGTACCGCTTCAATCATCGTCAGGGCAGAACCACTTAATGTGCCGTTTTCATCAACACAGAGCCCGTCACGATAATAGATTGTTTTACCTGCAAAAATAAACTCGCTAATGTCAGCGCCAGCGGGTGCAGTGGCATCCGTTACCAGTACCAGTTTGTCGCCTTTGATGCGTTTTGCATTGCGAACGTTAGCGTAATGTACATGTAAACCATCCGCAATAATGCCGCAGTATACATCAGGCGAATCAAACAGCGCACCGATAAGCCCCGGTTCACGTCCGGCAAACGCCGGCATGGCGTTGTAGAGATGGGTCGCGAAACTCACGCCAGCAGAGAAACCCGCTTTCGCCTCTTCATAGGTCGCATTCGAGTGACCTGCGGAAACAATGATGCCGGCATCAGTTAACTGACGAATGACGTCGCTGCCTGCGTTTTCCGGTGCCAGGGTGACCTTGGTGATGACGTCGGCGTTGTCACAGAGATACTGCACCATCGCAGGCTCTGGCAGACGAATCAGCGCCGGATCGTGGGTGCCTTTTTTCGTCTTGTTCAGCCAGGGTCCTTCCAGATGCAGACCCAGCGCCTGATGCAGATGCTTCTGCAGATAAGCGCGCATGGTTTCAATCGCCCGCTTCATCAGGGCGTCGCTACTGGTGATCAGCGTCGGTAAAAAGCTGGTGCAGCCAGACTTTTCATTGGCGCGCTGCATCGTTTCCAGCGTCTCAATGCTGAGCGCCTCAAGGCTGTCATTGAACTGCACACCCCCGCAGCCGTTGAGCTGAAGATCGATAAAGCCTGGCGCAATAATCGCACCCGCCATATCGCGCTGCTCAATATCGGCCGGGAGCGATTCCTGCGGGCAGACGCGCGCAATATGCCCGTCAGCCACCACGACGGCGTAATTATCCAGAACCTCATGGCCGCTGTAGATTCGACCGTTTACTAATGCGTACATCTCTTTTCTCCCGTCCTGACCTGCTGTCACTCAGCGTAACAGCAGGGCACTGTTCTGTTACACGCCTTTCATATTTTCCGCTTCCATTTCGCGGAAATATTTCACGGTTTTCACTTTCAGTTCCATTGTGGCTGGCTCATCACAGACCACGACCGATTTCGCATGCAGCTGCAGGCAGCTGATGGTCCACATATGATTCACGTTGCCTTCAACCGCCGCCTGCAGTGCCTGCGCTTTAACATGGCCGGTAACCAGAATCATTACCTCTTCTGCATCCAGCAGCGTGCCGACGCCGACCGTCAGGGCATATTTAGGCACCTGATCAACATCCCCGTTAAAGAAGCGCGAGTTCGCCACGCGGGTGTCATGGGTCAGGGTTTTAATACGGGTACGTGAAGCCAGTGATGAAGCCGGTTCGTTAAAGGCAATATGACCGTCGTTGCCGACACCGCCCATAAACAGGTGAATTTTACCCAGTGCGCGAATTTTCTCTTCGTACTGACGACATTCTGCGTCAATATCGGGCGCATTACCATTCAGCAGATTGATATTTTCCGTTTGAATATCAACGTGATCGAAGAAGTTGCGATACATGAAACTGTGATAGCTTTCAGGATGCTCTTTTGGCAGGCCAACATATTCGTCCATATTGAAGGTCACGACATGTTTAAAACTGACCTGGCCCGCTTTGTGCATATCAATCAGGTGTTTGTACGCCTCCAGTGGCGTACCGCCGGTAGGCAGACCCAGAACAAACGGTCTGTCCGCCGTCGGGTTAAACGCATTGATGCGGTTAACAATATGTCGGGCGGCCCATTTACCTACCTGGGTTGGCGTCGCTAATGGAATCAGTCTCATGTTTCACCTCATTTGAAAATGGAAAGGGGATCGCTAAACCGTTGCGTTAGTCATCAGCCTGAGCAGATAACGTATTCTCGCCACGGGCGGAGCGTAATTCAATATTTCGGATCATAAAATAAGTTTGGGGTCATAGCCAGATGTTGCCGTATGAAACGATGTTTTTTAGTGATAAAAATCACAGTTACACTGGTTTTAATTTGCGAGGCGAATTAATTTATCATTACACTTCGCTGCGTGATATGAAGTGTATTAACGATCTTTGCAGCTGACATAACAACATTAAGCGGCGCAAAGCGACAAGTCAGGCTCATAGGGGGAAGGGGATATGTTAGGTTACTTACAAAAGGTGGGGCGCGCACTGATGGTGCCGGTAGCAACCCTGCCAGCAGCAGCAATATTGATGGGGGTTGGCTACTGGATCGATCCTGACAGCTGGGGTGCCGGTAATGCGCTGGCTGCGTTACTGATCAAGTCCGGTTCTGCCATCATCGAAAACATGTCGGTGCTGTTTGCGATTGGTGTCGCCTATGGCATGTCGAAAGATAAAGATGGTGCCGCAGCCCTGACCGGCTTTGTCGGATTCCTGGTCGTCACCACGCTCTGCTCACCGGCCGCGGTGGCGATGATTCAGAAAATTCCATTGGCGCAGGTGCCAGTGGCGTTTGGCAAAATTAATAACCAGTTTGTCGGTATCCTGGTCGGTATCCTGTCGGCGGAGGTCTATAACCGCTTCAGTCACGTCGAGCTGCCAAAAGCGCTCTCCTTCTTCAGCGGACGGCGGCTGGTGCCGATTCTCGTCTCGTTCCTGATGATCCTGGTCGCTTTTATCCTGATGTATATCTGGCCGGTTATCTTTAACGGACTGGTCAACTTCGGTGAACATATCCAGAAACTCGGCTCTGTTGGTGCCGGTATCTACGCCTTCTTCAACCGTCTTCTGATTCCGGTCGGTCTGCATCACGCCCTGAACTCCGTGTTCTGGTTTGACGTTGCAGGCATTAATGACATTCCTAAATTCCTTGGCGGTGCGCAGTCACTGGCTGACGGAACCGCAACCGTAGGTATTACCGGCCGTTATCAGGCGGGCTTCTTCCCGATCATGATGTTTGGTCTGCCGGGTGCGGCGCTGGCCATTTACCACTGTGCGCGCCCTGAGAACCGCGTCAAAGTCGGGAGTATCATGCTGGCCGCTGCGTTTGCTGCCTTCTTTACCGGCATCACCGAACCGCTGGAGTTCTCCTTCATGTTCGTGGCACCGGTGCTCTATCTGATCCACGCCGTGCTGACCGGTCTCTCTGTCTTCATCGCGGCCAGCATGCACTGGATTGCCGGATTTGGTTTCAGCGCCGGGCTGGTGGATATGGTGCTGTCGACCCGTAACCCGCTGGCAACACACTGGTACATGCTGATTCCGCAGGGCCTGGTCTTCTTCGTTATCTACTACGTGGTGTTCCGCTTCACGATCAAAAAATTCAACCTGATGACGCCGGGCCGTGAGCTGGCGGTTGCCGGTGATGAAAGTGATGGCTATGACGTGAACGTGGATAAAACAGATAATGGTGAAACGGCCACGGAATCGCTGGCGCGCCGTTACATTGGTGCGGTAGGGGGTTCAGCGAACTTAACCAGCATTGATGCCTGTATTACCCGTCTGCGTCTTAACGTAAATGATTCCGCTCAGGTTAATGAAGGTGTGGCGAAGCGTCTGGGCGCGTCTGGCGTCATCCGCCTTAACAAACAGAGCGTGCAGATCATCGTGGGAACCCAGGCAGAAAGCATCGCCTCGGCGATGAAAAAAGTGCTGACCAAAGGTCCGGTCGCAGCGGCCGCCACCAGCAGCGCGCCAGCGGAGCCGGTTCAGCAGGAAAGTAAACCGCAGGCGGTTCTGAACAGTGAGAAGCGTGTCATCGCAACCCTGCTGGCACCGGTAACGGGCGAAGTGGTCGCGCTGGATGAGGTACCGGACGAAGCCTTTGCCAGCAAAGCGGTAGGTGACGGTCTGGCGATCAAACCCAGCGATAAATGGGTAGTGGCACCAATTGCCGGTTCGCTGGTGAAAATCTTCAACACCAATCACGCCTTCTGTCTGGAAACAGAGAATGGCGTAGAGATTGTGGTGCACATGGGGCTGGATACCGTGGCGCTGGAAGGTAAAGGCTTTACCCGCCTGGTTGAAGAGGGGGCCACAGTGGTCGCCGGTCAGCCTGTGCTGGAGATGGACCTTGAATTCCTGAATGCGAATGCCCGCTCGATGGTGAGTCCGGTGGTGGTCAGCAACAGCGATGATTTCGCCGGGCTGACGTTACTGGCTCGCGGTCAGGTGGTGGCAGGTGAAACCCCGCTGTATGAAGTGAAAGGCTAATCCCCGCAACAGAACCCCATAGGCAGGAAGCGATTCCTGCCTTTTTTGTTTTAAAGGCTTAACAAACGGTTGTTTCCCTCAGACGCTTTGTGGATCATACTCCGTTACTTCGTGGTACATATCACCTGTTATTCGTATTGAGGATTTTTGAGATGAGTGAGGCTGAAGCCCGCCCAACTAACTTTATTCGTCAGATCATTGACGAAGATTTGGCGAGCGGTAAGCACAGCAGCGTGCATACCCGTTTCCCGCCAGAGCCCAATGGCTATCTGCATATTGGTCATGCGAAATCGATCTGTCTGAATTTTGGCATCGCCCAGGATTATCAGGGGCAATGCAACCTGCGTTTCGACGATACCAATCCGGTTAAAGAGGATCTGGAATTCGTTGAATCCATCAAGCGTGACGTCCAGTGGCTGGGTTTTGAGTGGAGCGGTGAGGTCTGTTACTCATCAAACTATTTTGATCAGCTTTATCACTATGCCATCGAGCTGATTTCCAAAGGTCTGGCTTACGTTGATGAACTGAGTCCGGATCAGATTCGCGAATATCGCGGTACCCTGAAAGAGCCAGGTAAGAACAGTCCTTATCGCGATCGCAGCGTGGAAGAGAATCTGGCGCTGTTTGAGAAGATGCGTAACGGTGAGTTTGCCGAAGGCACGGCCTGTCTGCGCGCAAAAATCGACATGGCCTCTAATTTCATCGTGATGCGCGATCCGGTGCTTTACCGCATCAAGTTCGCGGAACACCACCAGACGGGCAACAAGTGGTGCATCTATCCGATGTATGACTTTACCCACTGCATCTCCGATGCGCTGGAAGGCATTACGCATTCGCTGTGTACGCTGGAGTTCCAGGACAACCGCCGTCTCTATGACTGGGTGCTGGACAACATCACCATTCCGGTTCATCCGCGCCAGTATGAGTTCTCGCGCCTGAATCTGGAGTATGCGGTGATGTCGAAACGCAAACTCACTCAGCTGGTGACCGAGAAGCACGTAGAAGGCTGGGACGATCCGCGCATGCTGACCGTTTCAGGTCTGCGTCGTCGTGGTTACACTGCCGCCTCTATCCGTGAGTTCTGCCGTCGTATCGGCGTGACCAAACAGGATAACATTGTGGAAATGGCCTCGCTGGAGTCCTGTATCCGTGATGACCTGAATGAAAATGCGCCACGCGCCATGGCCGTGCTGGATCCGCTTAAAGTGGTCATCGAAAACCTGCCAGCCGGCCACAGCGAAATCATCACCATGCCGAATCATCCAGCTAAGCCGGAGATGGGCACGCGTGAAGTGCCGTTCAGCCGTGAGATCTGGATCGATCGTGCCGATTTCCGTGAAGAGGCGAACAAGCAATATAAGCGTCTGGTGCTGGGTAAAGAAGTTCGCCTGCGCAACGCCTATGTGATTCGTGCTGAGCGGGTCGCTAAAGATGAAGCGGGCAACATTACCTGCATCTATTGCACTAGCGATGTTGATACGCTGAGCAAAGATCCAGCCGATGGTCGCAAGGTGAAAGGGGTGATTCACTGGGTTTCTGCCGATCACGCACAGCCTGCTGAATTCCGTCTGTATGATCGTCTGTTCAGCGTGCCAAATCCAGGCGCGGCAGAGGACTTCCTGGCGGTGATCAACCCTGAATCTCTGGCGATCAAACAGGGCTTTGTCGAGCCGGGCCTGCGCGATGGTGAACCAACCACCCCGTTCCAGTTCGAGCGTGAAGGTTATTTCTGCGCTGACAGCGTTTACTCTAAGCCGTCGCAGCTGGTGTTTAACCGCACTGTCGGACTTCGTGATACCTGGACGAAAACCGGCGAATAATTTTTTTTGCGGCTGACCTCATAAAATGACAAAAGGGCGATTTATCGCCCTTTTTTATTGCCCCGATTTTTACCATTGCCGACGTTTGTTCTGTACTAACTGCAACCGGTTAAATCCCGCATTGTGAGAGTAATCTGAGTTTAAAAAAATTAATCAATTTACAGATGTGAATTATCCGCTTTCAGGTAGGCTATGCGCTCTCAGAGGTAGCAAAGCGGGTTAAATAAGGAAAAAAAATGACCGTTCTCGCCCAGGAAGCCAGAAACAGTGTTGTCGTTTTACATCAGCTCATTGAACGTATTTTTAATCAGCCTGCCGGATCTGACGACAGTTTTGAGCTGCTGATGTCCTATTTTCATCCTGACTTCCGCATGGTGACCCCGAAGGGCAAAGAGTACAATCTGAACGAAGTTGAAGATCTTTTCCGACAGTTGCAGGGGCAACGGGAAGGGATGCGCATTGCTACCTGCGAACATGTGATCCTCTCTCATCATGATAAAGAGATCACCGTGCAGTATCGCGAAATGCAGATGATGAATGGCAACAACCATAGCCGCATCTCGCTGGCGATTCTGGACTGCAGCAGCTCCATTCCGCGCTGGCGTTATCTGCAGGAGACGCTGGTCGCCTGACGCGTAACGGCAGAACACAGACGAAAAAAAACCGGTGAATTCACCGGTTTTTTATTTCAGGCCGCGTTACTGGTCGTGCAGGGTTTCGTTTTCCCGGCAATCGCCCAGTGTGCAGTGTCCATAAAGATAGAGGCTGTGGTTGGTCAGCTTGATGCCATGGCGGGTCGCGATTTCACGCTGGCGCGTTTCGATCGACTCATCGCTGAACTCAATAACCTTGCCGCAATCCAGGCAGATCAGGTGATCGTGGTGATGCTGCTGCGTCAGTTCGAAGACAGATTTGCCGCCTTCAAAATTGTGGCGGGTGACAATACCGGCGTCATCAAACTGGTTCAGAACGCGGTAAACGGTCGCCAGGCCAATCTCTTCGCCGATATCAATCAGGCGTTTGTACAAATCTTCCGCACTGACGTGATGGCACTCAGGTTCCTGAAGCACTTCCAGAATTTTCAGTCTGGGCAGTGTCACTTTCAGGCCAGCCTTCTTTAATGCGGTGTTGTTGTCAGTCATGCGGATTTTGTCCTGTTACTAATATTCACTTTTGTGGCTTTTCGCCTTGAATGTCGATCTTCACTCATTCTCATTTGCGTCTCATTATAGAACTGAAGCGATGAAATGAAAACCAGAGGGCGTGCCTGAATCATCATGGGCTATTGGGGAAGGTCACCGGGCCGGGGAGGATTCTGGCAGATGTCTGTTTGTACATCGCTTAGTCTTGCCGCTGAGAAAATACGCGGAAGATCGATGCGGGTATTCTACAGATTAAACGGAGAAAGTTAAAAAAATGTGGCTATTATTTCTATAGGAATTTCCATTGCCTCAATGTGAGCTGGCGCTCACATTGAGTCGGACAGGATCAGGCTTCGATGATCTCTTTCAGCTGCAGTTCATCAAAGATCTGCTTAACCCACTGTTCTACACGCTGGTTAGTCAGTTCAGGCTGACGATCTTCGTCAATGGCCAGACCCAGGAAGTGGGTATCATCGGCCAGGCCTTTTGAGGCTTCGAAGTGGTAACCTTCCGTTGGCCAGTGGCCGACAATTACCGCACCGTGTGGTTCAATGATGTCACGGATGGTGCCCATCGCATCACAGAAGTACTCTGCGTAATCTTCCTGGTCGCCACAGCCAAACAGCGCAACCAGCTTGCCATTGAAATCGATCTCTTCCAGCGTCGGGAAAAAGTCATCCCAGTCGCACTGCGCTTCGCCGTAGTACCAGGTCGGAATGCCCAGCAGCAGGATATCGAACGCTTCCAGATCTTCTTTTGTGCTTTTCGCGATGTCATGCACTTCTGCAACGTCAGTACCCAGCTGTTTCTGGATCATTTTTGCAATGTTTTCGGTATTGCCGGTATCGCTGCCAAAGAAGATGCCTACGAGTGCCATGAGTAAAATAACCTCTTAAATCCTGATGATGAGATGTGTGCCGCAGCACAATTCAGCGAATAATAGCAGACGAGGGAAAACCGGTGAACGGTTAAAGCCCCGACATTTGCTCCTGCGTGCGATTTGCCCGCATCAATCCAGTTTGAGCTGCGCCAGCAGCATCTGTTCAATCAGTTCGCTGCGGCTGAGATTACGCTGTTCTGCCAGCGTGTTGAGTGCATCGACGGCTTCACTGTTCATTTTCAGCTCGACACGACGAAGCCCGCGTCCTTTGTCACGTTTAAGCTGATTGCGCTTGTTGATGCGCAGCTGTTCATCACGCGAAAGCGGACTGGTTTTGGGTCGACCAGGGCGACGCTCATCAGCAAAGAGATCGAGCGTCGTGCGGTCAGTCTGTTCTTTTGCCATGGCTTAGTAAAACTGAATGGGGGCGGGCGCCAGACACTCACCGCGCAGATTATAAATTATTGGCTATTGCCGCAGCAAAACTGACCCGCGGCAAAATTTTAGCGCGCCATCATACTTCACGCGTACTCCCGACGCCAATCCTAAACCTTTGCCGCCATCTGATTGCTTTTAAAGCGCAAAAAAGCGACGAACACTGCGCAAAACGGCATCGGGTTTCTCTGCATGAACCCAGTGTCCCGCGCCGCCGATGACATGGGCCTGCGCGGCCGGAAACTGCTGCAGCAACGCATCGCGGTAGCGATTATCCAGATAGCTGGAGTCGCCGCCGCGGATAAACAGCGCCGGGTGATCCCAGGCCGGCACCGGCTGCCAGCCGGAAATCGTGGTGTAGTTATCCCACAGCACCGGCACGTTAAAGCGCCACTCGCCCTCCTGAAACGACTTCAGCAGGAACTGGATTACCCCTTCTTCTTCAATCACCGTGCGCATAATGCGGGCCGCTTCACTGCGGGATGTGACACCCGCATCGGTGACGGCACGAATACCGGCAAATATCTGATCGTGGCGGCGGGTCTGGTAGTCCACCGGGGCGATATCGATCATCACCAGCCGCTCAATGCGGTCCGGCACCAGCGCGCTCATGGTCATGGCGATCTTACCGCCCATCGAGTGGCCGATCACCGCGACGCGATCGATGCCGTGTGCATCCAGCGTATCGACCATATCCTGCGCCATTACAGCGTAGTTCATCTCGTCAGATCGTGGTGAGAGTCCGTGGTTGCGGACATCAACCTGCAGCAGAGGACCGGCATCTTTCAGGCCACGTGCCAGCACGCCAAGGTTATCCAGACTGCCAAACAGGCCGTGGATTAACAGGATGGGCAGGGAATCAGCAGGGGATTGTTCAGTTTGCAGACGGGCGTTCAAAATCATAGCAAAGTTCTTAAGTTTGAGACCTGTGCTTAGGTTATCATGGTTTCACCTTTTCAGGCGCGCCGGTTCCGGCGGCATTAGGACATATTCTGACTTTTGCCCGTAAACCGTTTGATTGCTAACAACCCGCCTGAATTTAACTTTATAATCCTGATGTTAGAACCCACACACCCTTTGAATTGCCTGACTATACTCAGAGCTTTTCAGGAAACAGGTGGTTCTGTCATGAGAAAGAACCGTACGGAATAAGATGAAAACGATCGAAGTTGACGAAGAGCTCTACCGTTATATTGCCAGCCACACGCAACACATTGGTGAAAGCGCATCCGACATTCTGCGTCGTATGCTGAAGTTCACGGCCGGTCAGACTGCACCCGCTTCGCCTGCGCAGCCAGCGTCAAAAGAGGCAGCGAAAGAGTCCCAGGCCTCTGTGGGTTCGCGCCCGCAGGATCGTGTCCGCGCGGTGCGTGAGCTGCTGCTTTCCGATGAATATGCGGAGCAGAAGCGGGCGGTGAATCGCTTTATGCTTATCTTGTCAACGCTCTATCGTCTTGATACCGCAGCTTTTGCTGAGGCTACTGCATCGCTGCAGGGCCGTACCCGCGTCTATTTTGCAGGTGATGAGCATACGCTGTTGCAGAATGGCACCCATACTAAGCCGAAGCATGTGCCCGGCACGCCGTACTGGGTGATCACCAACACCAATACTGGTCGTAAATGCAGCATGATCGAACACATCATGCTCTCGATGCAGTTCCCTGCGGAACTGACCGAGAAAGTTTGCGGCACCATTTAAAACTTAAGCGTCAGGGAGCAGCGCCAATGGCCAATCACCCACGTGCCGGGCAACCCGCCCAGCAGAGCGATTTGATTAACGTTGCACAATTAACGTCACAATATTATGTCCTGCAGCCCGATGTGGCGAACCCGGAACATGCGGTGAAATTTGGCACCTCTGGCCATCGCGGCAGTGCAGGGCGTCAGAGCTTTAACGAGATGCACATTCTGGCGATCGCGCAGGCCATTGCCGAAGAGCGTAAAAAGAACGGCATCACCGGGCCTTGCTACGTCGGTAAAGACACCCATGCGCTGTCAGAACCGGCGATCCTGTCGGTGCTGGAAGTGCTGGCAGCGAACGGCGTTGATGTGATTGTGCAGCAGGACAATGGCTATACGCCGACCCCTGCCATCTCGAACGCGATTCTTGAGCATAACAAAGCGGGTGGCCCGCTGGCTGACGGCATCGTCATCACACCTTCGCACAACCCACCGGAAGATGGCGGCATCAAGTACAACCCACCTAATGGTGGACCGGCTGATACCAACGTCACCAAAGTGGTGGAAGATCGCGCCAATCAGCTGATCAAAGATGGGCTGAAAGAGGTTAAGCGTCTGCCACTGGAACAGGCGATGGCCAGCGGTCACGTGGTCGAGAAAGATTTGATCCAGCCTTACGTTGAAGGTCTGGCAGAGATTATCGACTTCCCGGCGATTCAGAAAGCCGGCCTGAAGCTGGGTGTTGATCCACTGGGCGGTTCCGGTATTGCTTACTGGCAGCGTATTGCTGAGCACTACAAGCTGGATCTGACGCTGGTGAATGACGCGGTCGATCAGACCTTCCGCTTTATGCATCTGGATAAAGATGGCGTCGTGCGCATGGACTGCTCGTCTGAAAGCGCAATGGCAGGCCTGCTGGCCTACCGTGACAAGTTCGATCTGGCGTTCGGTAACGATCCGGATTATGACCGTCACGGCATTGTGACCCCGGCGGGTCTGATGAATCCGAACCACTATCTGGCGGTCGCGATCAACTATCTGTTCCAGCACCGTCCACAGTGGGGCCAGGATGTCGCCGTGGGTAAAACCCTGGTGTCCAGCGCCATGATTGACCGTGTGGTCAACGACATTGGTCGCAAGCTGGTGGAAGTGCCAGTTGGTTTCAAATGGTTTGTTGATGGTCTGTATGACGGCAGCTTCGGTTTCGGCGGCGAAGAGAGCGCGGGTGCTTCATTCCTGCGTTTCGATGGCACGCCGTGGTCAACGGACAAAGATGGCATCATCATGTGTCTGCTGGCGGCTGAAATTACCGCCGTGACCGGTAAAAACCCGCAGCAGCATTATGACGAGCTGGCCGCGCGCTTTGGCGCACCTAGCTACAACCGTCTGCAGGCATCAGCCACTTCAGCGCAGAAAGCTGCCCTGTCGAAGCTGTCACCAGAAATGGTCAGCGCAGATACGCTGGCGGGTGATCCGATCACCGCGCGTCTGACTGCGGCACCGGGTAACGGTGCGTCAATCGGCGGTCTGAAAGTGATGACGGAGAATGGCTGGTTTGCTGCCCGTCCTTCAGGCACCGAAGACGCCTACAAGATCTACTGTGAAAGCTTCCTGGGCGCAGAACATCGCGAGCAGATTGAGAAAGAAGCGGTTGAGATTGTCAGCGAAGTGCTGAAAAACGCCTGATAAGGTGGGTAGATAAAAGGCGCCTCTGGCGCCTTTTAGATTGTTGACAAAGTCTATTCCAGTTAGCTGCAGGAACGAGCCAGCACAGGAAACAGGGTCAGATCGGAAAGACGCAAAAGCCGTCATCCATGACACGCTCGGCCCACGCGATTACGCACCTCATCCATGAGGTGCGCCCGTAAACGGGCCAACGCGTTGCGTTGTTCAAAAACGCTCCCGGCGTTTTTGTCCCTGGCGTGGGACGCTTTCCTCCTCTGACCCTGCTCCCTGCGCCTCAGGTTTATTCGTTGCCATCAGATTCACTCTGATTTGATTTTGTTTGCAGTCATGAAAGGCGCCTCTGGCGCCTTTTTTATGGCATAAAGCGATAGCCGATCCCGGTTTCGGTCAGCAGATGCGCCGGTTGGGTCGGATTTGCTTCCAGCTTCTGGCGCAGATGGCCCATATAGATGCGCAGATAATGGCTATGCTCCACCGCATTCGGTCCCCAGACCTGGCTCAGCAGTTGCCGCTGCGTCAGCACCTTTCCGGCATTGTTCAGCAGAATACTCAACAGACGAAACTCAATTGGAGTGAGGTGAATCTCGCTACCCGCGCGCTGTACCCGCCGTGCGGCGAAATCAACGCTGACGTCGGCAAAATGAATTCTGGCGTCAGGCTGCTGACCACTATGACGGCGCAGCGCCACACGCACGCGCGCCAGCAATTCGCCAATGCCAAAGGGTTTAGTCAGATAGTCATCGGCACCTGCATCCAGCGCAGCGATCTTATCCTGCTCATCGCTGCGCGCCGACAGCACAATCACCGGGATGGCGCTCCACTGGCGCAGGTCACGGATAAAATCGGTGCCATCTCCATCCGGCAGGCCAAGATCGAGGATCACTAAGTCGGGCTTGCGGGTCGCTGCTTCAATCAGTCCGCGCTGCAGCGTATCGGCGTCAAACACCTTCAGCTCTTCATTTTCCAGCGCCAGCCGGACAAAGCGGCGGATCTCTTTTTCATCTTCAACGATCAAAACCGTGGTCACGCAATACCTGCCTTGAGTGGGGTCCGAAATGCCATGTTATCAATATTATAAGCTGGCGTCCGCGTGCTTCACCTTTTGGGGCGTTTAAACTCTCGCGTAACCGGACGATAACGTATCTGTAACTTTATTACAGGCTAAATCTTAAACAGTGTAAATAGCGGCAAATAAGTGGTCAGATGAGTAGTAAAGTTACACAACCTGGCGTAAAGTTGGACACAGATCACATTCGAACACGTTAACTTACCGGGAGGAGAAACCATGTATCAGGCTTATCCACGTTACAAAATTATCGCACGCCGTACGCTGGTGGTTCTTCTCGGCGTTCTGGCACTGCCTGTCATGTTGTTCCGACAGGATCGGGCGCGTTTCTACAGCTATCTGCACCGCGTCTGGTGTAAGACCAGTACAAAGCCGGTCTGGCTGGCGCAGTCTGAAGCCGGTGGCGGCGCGTTCTGGTAATTTGCCCTGCTGCAAAACAGGCCTGGTCAACCGACCGGGCTTTTTTTTGCGTTTTTTCTGAGAATAAGCGGACCGGAACTACGTTTTAACCCTTTCTTCCTGACCATTTTGCGCTACACTTAAACCTCTACAAGATTTCGGAGGTTGTACAAGTATGAGCAAAAAAATCCCCGTTGGAATCAGTGCATGCCTGCTCGGCGACCGCGTCAGATTTGATGGTGGGCATAAGCGTCTTACTTTTGCGACCGACGATCTCACTCCCTTTGTCCACTTTGAACCCATCTGTCCTGAAATGGCGATTGGTCTGCCTACGCCACGCCCGGCTTTACGGCTGGTTAAGCAGGGCGATGATGAGGTCCATCTCTGCTTCAGCAAAGATGGCGGAGATGAGGTCACCACGCAGATGCGTGACTGGTCTGCGGAGCGGGTTAAATCGCTGCATCATCTCTGTGGCTATATCCTGTGTGCCAAATCTCCCAGCTGCGGCATGGAGCGTGTGCGGGTCTACGAGCCTGACAACAACAACAACCGCAAAGTGGGCACCGGCATTTTCGCTGAATTCCTGCAGCGTGAGATGCCCTGGCTGCCGCTGGAAGAAGATGGTCGCCTGCACGATCCCGCCCTGCGTGAGAACTTTATTGGCCGTATCTGCGCGCTGCACGAATTTAATCAGATGTGGGAAAACGGCCTGACCCGTCAGGGGCTGATTGCCTTCCACAGCCGCTACAAACTGATGATGCTGGCGCATTCGCAGGAGAAGTACCGTGAACTGGGCCCGTTTGTCGCCTCGATGAGCGAGTGGGAATCACTGGACGCCTTTGCGTTTGAATATCGCAATCGCATGATGGAACTGATGTCACGTCCCGCGTCACGTCGCAATCACACCAATGTGCTGATGCATGTGCAGGGCTACTTCCGCACGCATCTCAGCTCACCGCAGCGCCAGGAGCTGGCAACCCTGATTGACCGCTATCGTCAGGGCACACAACCGCTGTTGGTGCCGATCACCATTCTCAAGCACTACATGGCGGAGTACCCGCATCCGTGGCTGGCACAACAACGCTATTTCGATCCCTATCCCGAAGCCTTGTGCTTACGTTACGGACAGTAATTCAGGAGGAGTATGACCACCCATCTGGTCTGGCTGCGTAACGATTTACGCATAAACGACAATCTGGCGCTGCACGCCGCCTGCCGCGACAGCGAGGCAAAAGTGATTGCGCTCTACTTTGCGACACCGGAGCAGTGGCAGCAGCATGATATGTCCCCGAAGCAGGCGGCGTTTATCCACGCCAGTCTCTTACAGGTGCAGAGTGCACTGGCCGAGCGGGGCATTGAGCTGCACTACCAGGCGTGTCATGCCTTCAGCGACAGTATTGATGCACTGGTGCAGTTCTGCGCAGATCAACAGGTCGATCAGCTCTTCTACAATTATCAGTATGAAGTTAACGAGCGTCAGCGCGATGCCGAAGCTGAAAAGCGTCTTGATGACGCGGGCGTGATTTGCCAGGGCTTTGATGACAGCCTGTTGCTGCCGCCCGGCAGCGTGCAGAGCGGTGATCGCTCGATGTACAAAGTATTCACTCCGTTCAGCAAAGCCTTTGTCCGCCGCTTACAGCAGGGGTTGCCGGAGTGCGTCTCTGCACCGAAACCGCGTGACGGTGCGCCGCTGAAAACCACCCCCATTCCTGCGTTTGACTATCCGACCGAAGATTTTGATCAGGCGCTGTTCCCGGCGGGCGAAGCGGCCGCGCTGAAGCGGTTGCGCCATTTCGCCACGAAACCGGTGCTCGACTATCCCGCTAAGCGCGACCTTCCGGCGCTGGATGCCACCAGCCGTCTGTCGGTCTATCTGGCGACCGGTGTGCTGTCGCCCCGTCAGTGTCTGCATCGCGTGCTGCATGAACATCCCGATGCACTGGACAACAGCCGTGCGTTCACCTGGCTGAACGAGCTGATCTGGCGTGAGTTCTACCGGCATCTGCTGGTGGCTTATCCAGCGCTGTGCCGGCACCAGCCGTTTATCGACTGGACGCGTAACGTGGAGTGGCAGCGTAACGACGCACATTTCGAGGCCTGGAAAGCGGGTAAAACCGGCTATCCGATTGTCGATGCCGCGATGCGTCAGATGAAGGCGCTGGGCTGGATGCACAACCGCTTACGGATGATCACCGCCAGCTTCCTGGTCAAAGATCTGCTGATCGACTGGCGCGAAGGCGAACGTTACTTCATGCAGCAACTGATTGATGGTGACCTGGCCGCCAATAACGGTGGCTGGCAGTGGGCGGCATCGACCGGCACGGACGCGGCTCCCTATTTCCGCATCTTCAACCCGACGACCCAGGGCGAGCGTTTCGATGAGAAGGGCGATTTTATCCGTCACTATCTGCCGGAACTGGCCGACGTCCCTGACAGTGATATTCACCAGCCCCATGTCTGGGCGGAGAAGCATCATAAGAAACTCGATTATCCGGCACCAATCGTGGATCATAAGGCAGCCCGTAAAAAGACATTAGACGCCTTTGAGCGCGCCAAAAGCGCCGCCTGAGGCCGTGAAGGAGCCTGAATGAACCATTACGAATTAGAGACGCTGATCAACCAGCAACTCGACAGCCACAGCTTCAGCGATTACGCCCCCAACGGTTTACAGGTTGAGGGACGAAGCGAGGTCAAAACGATTATCACCGGCGTAACGGCCTGTCAGGCGTTGCTGGATGAGGCGGTGGCACGTCAGGCCGATGCGATTATCGTCCATCATGGCTATTTCTGGAAAAGTGAACCGGCCGCCATTAAAGGCATGAAGCGCCGCCGTCTGCGGACCCTGCTGGCTAACGATATTAATCTCTACGGCTGGCATCTGCCGCTCGATGCGCATGCTGAATTAGGTAACAACGCCCAGCTGGCGAAACTGCTGGATATCGAGGTGCGAGGCGAAGTCATGCCGCTGGTGTTCTGGGGTGAGCTGGCTGAGCCGATCTCAGGCGAAGCGCTGGCCCGCCGAATCGGCGATCGGCTGGGACGTGAACCGCTGCATTGCGGTGACAACGCGCCAGCACTGATCCGTCGCATCGCCTGGTGCAGCGGCGGCGGACAGGGCTTTATCGACCAGGCCGCCGCCGCGGGCGTCGATGCCTATATCACCGGCGAAGTCTCTGAACAGACCATTCACAGCGCACGCGAGCAGGGGCTGCATTTCTTTGCCGCAGGTCATCACGCGACCGAGCGCGGCGGCGTCAAAGCGCTGGGCGAGTGGCTGGCACAGCACCACGATCTTGATGTGACCTTCATCGATATTCCCAATCCTGCCTGATCCCCACTCAGGTCCTGCGCGCCTGCGCAGGACCTAAATCTGTTGACACATCCCCGTCACTTTCGCATAACTATTTGCTTTATGTAGATAAGCCATCGGCCGATCCGGGTTTCCGGTCAGGCGCGATCTTAACCAGGCGGGAGGTAGCTGTTGCAACGAGCACGGTGTTATTTATTGGGTGAACGCGCTGTCGTGCTGGAGCTGGAACCCCCGATCTCACTGGAGAGTCAGCAACGTATCTGGGGACTGAACCAGCGGCTGCAGTCCTACGCGGACGTGCTGGAGGTGATTCCCGGCATGAACAACATCACCCTGATCCTGCGGGATCCCCAGCAGAGTCCGCTGGACGCGATAGAGCGGCTTCAGCGCTGGTGGGAAGAGAGTGAGGCGCAGTTGCCGGAGTCGCGTCTGGTGGAGATCCCGGTGATCTACGGCGGCGAGTCAGGCCCCGATCTGAGCGTAGTGGCGGAACATGCCGCGATGACGCCCCATCAGGTGGTTGAGCTGCACAGCAGCAACGACTATGTGGTGTTTTTTATCGGCTTTCAGCCGGGCTTCCCCTATCTGGGCGGACTGGATCCGCGCCTGCACATTCCGCGTCGTGCGGAACCCAGGGTTGCGGTGCCCGCCGGTTCGGTCGGCATCGGCGGCAGTCAGACCGGCGTCTATCCGCTGGCCTCGCCCGGTGGCTGGCAGTTAATCGGCCAGACGCGTACCGCGCTGTTTGATCCGCTGCAGCAACCGCCCACGCTGCTCCGTCCCGGTGACCGGGTCCGCTTTGTGCCGCAACAGGAGGGCGTATGTTAAATATTCTGCGAGCCGGACTGGCCGCCACCCTTCAGGATACGGGCCGCTACGGCTGGCGTCAGTATGGCATCAGCCCCGGTGGTGTGCTGGATCATCCCGCGATGATCACCGCCAACGTGCTGGTGGGCAATGACCCTGACAGCGCGGTGCTGGAGATGGTGCTTGGCCAGTTCAAAGCGGAGTTTACCCGCGATGGCTGGTTTGCGCTGACCGGCGCAGGCTGCCATGCGGAGCTGGACGGTCAGCCGGTCTGGACAGGCTGGCGCACGCCGGTGAAGCGTGGGCAGGTCCTGTCGCTGGCGATGCCGCAGCGCGGTATGCGCAGCTATCTGGCGGTGCAGGGCGGTTTTGACATCCCTGCGGTACTTGGTTCTGCCAGCACCGACCTCAAAGCAAAGTTTGGCGGGTTTCACGGGCGCGCCTTGCGGGATGGCGATCAGATCCCGCTGGGTAAACCGACCCGTCAGTTCGATCGCAAAGTCGGGGTGCGGCAACTGCTGTGGGGCAACCGCATTCGCGCTCTGCCTGGCCCGGAGTATCACGAGTTCAGCCCTGAAGCGCAGCAGGCGTTCTGGCGAACGTCATGGAAACTCAGTCCGCAAAGTAACCGGATGGGATACCGGCTGGAGGGACGTGAGCTTAAGCGTGAGAAACCGCGCGAGCTGCTGTCACACGGCGTGATGCCGGGTGTGATCCAGGTACCGCCGAACGGTCAGCCGATTGTGCTGATGGCGGATGCTCAGACTACGGGCGGCTATCCGCGCATCGCCTCGGTTATCGAAGCCGATCTCTATCACCTGGCGCAAATCCGTCTGGGTGAGCCGATTCACTTTATTCACTGCACCCTGCCGGAAGCGATGCTGGCCCGTCAGCATCAGCAACGCGCCCTGGACCAGATGAAGTGGGGACTCAATGAACATTGATTTAAATGCCGACCTGGGCGAGGGCTGCGCCAGCGATCAGGCGCTGCTGCAACTGGTGAGTTCGGCCAATATCGCCTGTGGCTTTCACGCCGGTGATGCGCAGACCATGCTGCAGTCGGTGCGCTGGGCGCAGGCATCCGGCGTCGCCATCGGTGCGCATCCCGCCTTTCCCGATCGGGAAAACTTTGGCCGCAGCGCCATGCAGCTGCCGCCGGAAACGGTCTATGCCCAGATGATCTACCAGATTGGCGCGCTGAAAAGCCTGGCGGAAAGCGAAGGCGCGCGGCTGGTTCACGTGAAACCGCACGGCATGCTCTATAACCAGGCCGCGGCTGACCCGGTGCTGGCGGACGCCATCGCCCGCGCCATCAGGGCGGTCGACAGCCAGCTGATCGTGGCAGGACTGGCCAATAGCGAGTCAATCCGTGCGGCGGCGCATTATGGCTTACGTACGCGGGAAGAGGTGTTTGCCGACCGTGGCTATCTCAGTAACGGTGCGCTGGTGCCGCGCAGCCAGCCGGGCGCGCTAATCGAAGATGAGCAGCAGGCTATCGATCAGACGCTGATGATGGTTCAGCAGGGCAAAGTTAAAAGTATCAGCGGAGAATGGGTGGCGGTGAATGCACAGACCGTCTGCTTACATGGCGACGGCGCGCACGCCCTGCAGTTTGCACAGCGGTTACGTGATGCGTTTGCCGCTCAGCAGATTCATGTCACCAGCGCCTGAACAACCACACTTAGCCCGGCTTATGCCGGGTTTTTTTAACTCTGGGGGAATCTATGGAAAGTGCAGTGAATCTCTGGCCATTACTGGGTATTGCCGCGATCGTCGTCGGCTTCGTATTACGTTTCAATCCGGTGCTGGTGGTCATTGTCGCCGGATTTGTGACCGGTCTGGCCGCGATGATGCCGCTGGCTGACATTCTGGAAAAGCTCGGCGCGGGTTTTCTTAACACCCGTAACCTGCCGCTGATTCTGCTGCTGCCACTGGCGGTCATTGGCCTGCTGGAGCGTCACGGGCTGAAGGAGAGGGCGCAGGCGTGGATTGCTCAAATCAAAACCGCCACCGCCGGACGCCTGCTGATCGTCTACCTGTTTGTGCGTGAAATCACGGCGGCACTGGGGTTAACCAGTCTCGGCGGACATCCGCAGATGGTGCGTCCGCTGCTGGCTCCGATGGCAGAAGGCGCCACTGAAAACCGCTATGGTGAGATCTCACCTGAACTGCGTCATAAGCTGCGCGCCATGTCAGCGGCGACCGATAACGTCGGCCTGTTCTTTGGTGAAGATATCTTCGTGGCATTTGGCGCGATTATCTTTATGCACAACTTTATGCAGGAGTCGGCCGGGATTCAGACCGAACCGCTGCACATCGCCTTATGGGGCATTCCCACTGCCGTTGCTGCCTTCCTGATCCATTCCGCGCGTCTGGTGCGTCTGGATCGCCAGCTGGCGCGGGAGCTGCAGCAGCTCAACAGTCAGGCGCTGAAAGCCAAAGGAGGTCAGTAATGTTCCAGCAACAATATCTGATGTGGCTGGCGGGCATTATCCTGCTGGTGGTCGCGATTCTCTCCTGGCGTGACAGCGCCAACCCGCGCCGTTTTACCACCGGACTCTTCTGGGCGTTATATGGACTGGTGTTCCTGGTGGGTGACTGGACGACGCAGATGATGAGCAGCCTGATGGGCTCGGATGCAGCGGGCACCCGCATGCTGCACATCACCATCGGTGTCATTGTGGTGGTGATGGCGTTGATCGCCGGTTTGGGGGGTGTCCGGCTGGGTCGCTATCATCAGCGCAGCGATGAAGAGAAACAGGCCAGCGCCCTGCGTCTGCGTAATAAACTGTTTCTGCCTGCGCTGGCCATTCCGGTCGTGACCGTGGTCGGTGTGCTGGCGTTTAACAATATTCCCGGCCTGCAGGATGCGGTGTTCGGTCCCGGCAACCACGCCACGCTGGTGACGCTCTTTTCAATGATGCTCGGCTGCGTGCTTGGCTGGCTGGTGGCGTTAAAACTGACCCATGAAAAACCGGTGCAGTCGATGCAGGAGACCCGTCGTCTGCTGGATTCGATTGGCTGGGCCTTTATTCTGCCGCAGATCCTCGCCACCCTGGGACTGCTGTTTACCACGGCGGGCGTGGGCAGCGCCATTTCACATCTGACCGAAACCTGGCTGGCGGTGGATAACCGCTTCATCGCGGTCACCGTCTATGCCGTCGGGATGGCCCTGTTAACCATGATCATGGGCAACGCCTTTGCGGCGTTTCCGATTATCACCGCAGGCGTTGGCATCCCGATTCTGGTGCTGCAGCACGGCGGAAATCCGGCAGTGATGGCGGCGATTGGCATGTTCTCCGGCTACTGCGGCACGCTGATGACGCCGATGGCGGCCAACTTCAATATTGTCCCGGCGGCGCTGCTGGAGTTGCCCGATCGTAACGCGGTCATCAAAGCTCAGATTCCAACCGGTGTGCTACTGTTAATCGTTAACATTTTCCTGCTCTATTTCCTGATGTTCCTGTGAGGCTGCATGAAAACTGTTCTGATGACCGCCTTTGAACCCTTTGGCGGTGAAACCATTAACCCCTCCTGGGAAGCGGTGCGCGCACTGGAAGGCAAACAGATAGGCGGCGCGACGATAGTGATCCGCCAGTTGCCGGTCGTCTTCAGCGAGGTCCTTCATGTGCTGAACCAGGCACTGGAAGAGGTCAAACCGGATGCGGTGCTGTCAGTAGGGCAGGCGGGCGGCCGCAGCGACATTACCGTTGAACGTATCGGCATTAATGTCGATGACGCCCGCATTCCGGACAACGCCGGTCATCAGCCAGTGGATGAACCGATTGTGGCAGGTGGCCCGGCCGCCTATTTTTCCCGTCTGCCGATTAAGGCGATTGTGGCGGCTGTGCGTGAAGCGGGGATCCCCGCATCGGTCTCACAAACCGCTGGCACCTTCACCTGCAACCGGGTGATGTATGGCCTGCTGCACTGGCTTGAGCAGCAGAAGAGTCCGGCGCGGGGCGGCTTTATTCATATTCCGTATCTGCCTGAACAGGCGGCGCTGCATCCCGGTGCGCCGAGCATGGCGGTCGCGACTATTGTTCAGGCGCTGGAGATTGCGGTGAAAGTGACGCTGGAGACCGGCGAAGATATTAAACAGGCTGGCGGCGCCACCCATTAAGAGGAAGAACGATGCCTGAAGGACCGGAAATTCGCCGCGTGGCGGATAAGCTTGAAGCCGCCATTGTGGGTCAGCCGTTAACGGAGGCGTGGTTCGCTTTTCCTCAGCTCAAGACCTATGAACCCTCACTGATTGGTGAGCAGGTGCAGGCGATTGAAACGCGGGGAAAAGCGCTGCTGACTCATTTCAGCAATGGCCTGACGCTCTACAGTCATAATCAGCTTTATGGTGTCTGGCGCATTGTGAAACCCGATACCGAACTGAATACGACGCGTCAGTTGCGGGTGCGGCTGGCGACAGCGGGTAAAGCGATTCTGCTTTATAGCGCCTCAGATATTGAACTGCTCAACGCAGATACGCTGGCGGCGCATCCGTTTCTGACCCGCATCGGACCAGATGTGCTGAACGGCCAGCTTAACGTGGAAGAAGTGAAAGAGCGGCTGCTGTCAACCCGTTTCCGGCGGCGGCAGTTCAGTGGTCTGCTGCTGGACCAGGCTTTTCTGGCCGGACTGGGAAACTACCTGCGCGCTGAGATTCTCTGGCTGGCGCAGCTGCTGCCAAATCATCGGGCGCAGGATCTCAGTGACGATCAGCTGACCGCTTTCAGCGAGGCGCTGCTGTCAGTGCCGCGTCATGCCTATCGGATGCGGGGAACCATGAAGAAGTATCATGAGGAAGCGGCGTTTCAGTTTGAGGTGTTTCATCGGCAGGGCAGGAAATGCCGGCGCTGTGGCACGGTCATTGAGAAGGGCACGCTTTCAGCACGGCCTTTTTACTGGTGTCCGGGTTGTCAGAGATAGAAAGGGCATGAAGTTTATAGCGAAATGTTCTTACATCAGACGGCTATAAAACTTCGAACCGGGTGATTCCAACCGCTACGAAGAAGCTTAACGCGCGGGGAACACGGTCAGAAGAGGAAAGCGTCCCGCGCCAGGGACGGCGCGGGCCGAGCGGCCAGGGATGGTTTAAGCGACTTTCCGATCTGACCGTGTTTCATGCGCAGGCGCAGTATCACAGCGAAGCGCCCCAGCGTTATAACCACATCAAGCGGAGATTCCTCTCCGCTATCCACCGACTCTTACTTTTTCAGCTGTGAGCTGAACTCGCGCTCGGTATAACCGGTATAGAGCTGACGCGGACGGGCAATCTTCATGCCTTCGTCGTGCATCTCTTTCCAGTGTGCAATCCAGCCAACCGTACGGGCCATCGCGAAGATCACCGTAAACATGGAGGAAGGAATACCCATCGCTTTCAGAATGATACCGGAGTAGAAGTCCACGTTCGGATAGAGTTTACGCTCGATGAAGTATGGGTCGTTCAGCGCAATGTGTTCCAGCTCCATCGCCACTTCCAGCAGATCATCCTTCATACCCAGCTCATTCAGAACCTCATGGCAGGTATCGCGCATCACGGTCGCACGTGGATCGTAGTTTTTATAAACGCGGTGACCAAAGCCCATCAGACGGAAGGAATCATTCTTGTCTTTGGCGCGTTTAACAAATTCCGGGATGTGCTCAACGGTGCTGATCTCTTCCAGCATACGCAGAGTCGCTTCGTTTGCACCGCCGTGCGCCGGTCCCCACAGGGAGGCGATCCCGGCGGCGATACAGGCAAACGGGTTCGCGCCGCTTGAACCAGCGGTACGTACGGTAGAGGTTGAGGCGTTCTGCTCATGGTCAGCATGCAGGATCAGGATGCGGTCCATCGCGCGTTCCAGTACCGGGTTCACTTTGTACTCTTCGCACGGCGTAGCGAACATCATATGCAGGAAGTTACCGGCATAAGAGAGATCGTTGCGCGGATAAACAAACGGCTGACCGATTGAATATTTGTAACACATTGCTGCCATGGTCGGCATTTTAGAAAGCAGACGGAAAGCGGCGATTTCGCGGTGGCGCTCAATGTTTACATCCAGCGAATCGTGGTAAAACGCAGCCAGCGCGCCAGTCACACCGCACATTACCGCCATCGGATGAGAGTCACGACGGAAACCGTGGAACAGGCGGGTAATCTGCTCATGAATCATGGTGTGACGGGTAACCGTGTTACAGAACTCATCAAACTGTTTCTGGTCTGGCGCTTCGCCGTTCAGCAGGATGTAGCAGACTTCCAGATAGTTAGAGTGGGTCGCCAGCTGAGAAATAGGGAAACCACGGTGCAGCAGGATACCTTCATCACCATCAATAAAGGTGATAGCAGATTCGCAGGACGCTGTAGACGTAAAACCGGGATCGAAGGTGAACAGGCCACTTGAACCCAGAGCGCGGACATCAACCACATCCTGGCCCAGCGTACCTTTCAGCACGTCCAGTTCAATAGATGTTCCATCTTGCAGGGTTAGCGTTACTTTTTTATCTGTCATTTTCGTCTCCATAGCGCCTTATGTAGGTAAGGATCTTTAGACACCTGAAACGCGTTCATGTTGCGGTTGGCAAAACTACACAGTATCACTCTGCGGGGATAAAACGGGTGCAGGGTACAGAGTGAGCGGCGCGTTCCCAGCGGGAACCGGTGAGCCATGGACATGCTGCATATCGCGGTTGTTAAAGATCCGGTCAGGACATAACTTCTTGGTAACCAATAACCTGATGCTTTTTAATGCTCATTATCGCAATGTTACATAACTTGCGCTTAGGGGAAAGTGTATCCCCATAACTTTTGCGCATCATAGGAATTTACAGGCTTAGTTTGTAACTGAATTGTTGAACTATTGTCAAATCAGATAATTAAAATTGTATCAATTGTGAAAATCGTGAGTAGGATCACTGTTCCACCTAAAATATACCAAAGAGTTTGTAGGGGAATTGTAATCAGAATGTGATCCTCCTATACTCCAGGCAGGTCTCCGGAACACCCTGACACCAGGAGCCACCCAGCGTTTACTACCGCGTCAATTAACACTGGATGTTGCTTTTTTGGTGACGGTTAAAGTCTGCCACGCGTTGTGATTAGACTCCGCCTCAGGTCCGGAGGAAGCAAAATAAAAAAGAGCTGTGTGGGCAAAACCGTGAAAAAACAAAGACCTGTCAACTTGGATCTCTCGACGATCCGGTTTCCCGTTACTGCAATATCGTCCATTCTTCACCGCGTCTCCGGCGTAATCACATTGGTTGCCATTGGCATCCTGCTGTGGCTGCTCGGTCTCTCTCTCTCTTCTCCTGAAGGTTTCCAGCACGCTGCGTCTATCATGGATGGCTTCTTCGCGAAGTTCATTATGTGGGGCATTTTAACGGCGCTGGCCTATCACGCGGTGAGCGGGATTCGTCATATGTTGATGGATTTTGGTTATCTGGCCGAAACGCTGGAAGTCGGTAAGCGTTCCGCCCATATGACTTTTGTGATCACTGTCGTGCTGGCAATTCTGGCGGGAGTCCTCGTATGGTAAGCAATGCATCCGCGTTGGGTCGCAACGGCATTCAGGACTGGCTGCTGCTGCGGGCAACAGCAATCCTCATTACGCTCTACATCGTCTACATCCTCGGTTTCGTGGTGATGACAGACACGCTGACTTATGACCTGTGGCGTGGCTTCTTCGCGTCCGCATTCACCAAAGTGTTCACGCTGCTGACGCTCTTCTCCATTCTGGTCCACGGCTGGATCGGTATGTGGCAGGTGTTAACAGACTACGTCAAATCGCTGCCGGTTCGCTTGCTGTTGCAGTTTGTGATTGTCGTGGCGCTGTTGTGGTATGCGATTTATGGCTTTGTTGTGGTGTGGGGTGTGTAAATGAGTTTGCCAATCAGAGAGTTCGATGCCGTGGTAATCGGCGCAGGTGGCGCAGGAATGCGGGCCGCACTGCAAATCTCCCAGGGCGGCCAGACCTGCGCTCTGTTATCTAAAGTTTTCCCGACCCGTTCCCACACTGTATCTGCGCAGGGCGGTATTACCGTTGCGCTGGGTAATACCCATGAAGATAACTGGGAATGGCATATGTACGACACCGTCAAAGGTTCCGACTACATCGGTGACCAGGACGCGATTGAATATATGTGCAAAACCGGCCCGGAAGCGATTCTGGAACTGGAGCACATGGGCCTGCCGTTCTCGCGTCTGGAAGATGGTCGTGTCTATCAGCGTCCGTTTGGTGGGCAGTCGAAGAATTTCGGTGGCGAGCAGGCGGCACGTACGGCGGCTGCGGCTGACCGTACCGGTCACGCTTTGCTGCACACGCTCTATCAGCAGAACCTGAAAAACAAAACCACCATCTTCTCTGAGTGGTATGCCCTGGATCTGGTGAAAAACGCCGATGGTGCAGTGGTGGGTTGTACCGCTATCTGCATCGAAACCGGCGAAACCGTCTATTTCAAAGCGAAAGCGACCATTCTGGCCACCGGCGGCGCGGGCCGTATCTACCAGTCCACCACCAATGCGCATATCAACACCGGCGACGGCGTCGGTATGGCACTGCGTGCGGGCGTGCCGGTGCAGGATATGGAGATGTGGCAGTTCCACCCAACCGGCATCGCCGGTGCGGGTGTGCTGGTCACCGAGGGCTGCCGTGGTGAAGGCGGCTATCTGCTGAACAAACATGGCGAACGCTTCATGGAGCGTTATGCGCCGAACGCCAAAGATCTGGCGGGCCGCGACGTGGTTGCGCGTTCAATGATGATTGAAATCCGTGAAGGTCGCGGCTGTGACGGCCCATGGGGTCCACATCTGAAACTGAAACTGGATCACCTGGGTAAAGAGGTGCTTGAGTCACGTCTGCCAGGCATCCTTGAGCTGTCACGCACCTTTGCTCACGCCGATCCAATTAAAGAACCTATCCCGGTCATTCCGACCTGTCACTACATGATGGGCGGTATTCCGACCAAAGTGACCGGCCAGGCACTGCGTGTGAATGAGCAGGGCGAAGATGTGGTGATTCCAGGCCTGTTCGCCGTCGGCGAAATTGCCTGTGTATCGGTGCATGGTGCCAACCGTCTGGGCGGTAACTCACTGCTCGACCTGGTGGTCTTTGGCCGTGCAGCGGGTCTGCATCTGCTGGAGAGTATCAAAGAGCAGGGCGACCTGCGTGATGCTTCTGAAGACGAGATCGCCGTGGCGATGGCGCGCTTCAACCGCTGGGAAAACAACACTACCGGTGAAGATCCGGTTGAGATTCGTAAAGCGCTGCAACGCTGCATGCAGAACAACTTCTCTGTATTCCGCGAAGGCGAAGCGATGGCGCAGGGTCTGGAAGAGCTGAAAGAGATTCGCCAGCGCCTGAAGTCAGCGCGTCTGGATGACCGCTCACCGGATTTCAACACGCAGCGTATTGAGTGCCTGGAGCTGGATAACCTGATGGAGACGGCCTTTGCCACGGCGGTAGCGGCTAACTATCGCACCGAGAGCCGCGGTGCGCACAGTCGCTTCGACTTCCCGGATCGTGATGATGAAAACTGGCTGTGCCACAGTCTTTATGTCCCGGAAACCGAAAGCATGACGCGCCGTGAGGTGAACATGCAGCCGAAACTGCGCGCGGCCTTCCCGCCGAAAGTGCGTACCTACTAATTTCGGAGACGATCATGAGACTCGAGTTTTCAATTTATCGCTACAATCCGGACGTCGATGACAAGCCGCGCATGCAGGATTACACCCTGGAGTCGGAAGACGGTCGCGACATGATGCTGCTGGACGCGCTGATTCGCCTGAAAGAGAAAGATCCGACGCTGGCGTTTCGTCGCTCCTGCCGTGAAGGCGTGTGTGGCTCTGATGGCCTCAACATGAACGGTAAAAACGGACTGGCCTGCATTACGCCAGTCTCGGCACTGGGCAACGGCAAACAGAAAATCGTTATCCGTCCCTTGCCGGGTTTACCGGTGGTGCGTGACCTGGTGGTAGACATGAGCCAGTTTTATGCACAGTATGAGAAGATTAAGCCTTTCCTGTTGAATAATGGGGAAAATCCGCCAGCACGTGAGCATCTGCAGATGCCGGAAGAACGTGAACACCTGGATGGCCTGTACGAGTGTATTCTCTGTGCCTGCTGTTCAACCTCATGCCCATCATTCTGGTGGAACCCTGAGAAGTTCATCGGTCCTGCTGGCCTGCTGGCGGCGTACCGCTTCCTGATTGACAGCCGAGACACCGAAACCGAAGCGCGTCTCGACAATCTGAATGATGCTTTCAGCGTATTCCGCTGCCATAGCATCATGAACTGTGTGAGTGTCTGTCCGAAAGGGCTGAACCCGACGCGCGCCATCGGCCATATCAAGTCGATGCTGCTGCAGCGCGGCGCATAAGCAGTCTCCGCCGGGAACCTCAGGTTCCCGGTGTTTTACGGAAGCCTCTGTAAGCGCGGTGATTACCACGTTTACAAAGGTTCCCTTACGGGCCACGCGCGCTGCGCAAAGTGCTCGTATCGCTGAACTCACTACGGCAAACCGCGAAAGCGGCAACAAATGAAACCTCAAAAAAGCATAGCAATGCTTAAGGGATCACAATGCAGAACAGCGCGATGAAGCCCTGGCTGGACTCTTCCTGGCTGGCCGGCGCGAATCAGTCTTACATAGAGCAGCTCTATGAGGATTTCCTGACCGATCCTGACTCTGTCGATGCAGTGTGGCGCTCGATGTTCCAGCAGTTACCGGGCACCGGAATGAAACCTGAGCAGTTTCACTCCACCACACGTGAGTACTTCCGTCGCCTGGCGAAAGATGCATCTCGTTACACCTCATCTGTCTCCGATCCGGAAACCAACTCCAAGCAAGTAAAAGTGCTGCAGCTGATAAACGCGTTTCGTTTTCGCGGCCATCAGCATGCCAATCTTGATCCGCTCGGCCTGTGGAAACAGGACCGTGTCGCCGATCTCGACCCCGCTTTTCACGATCTGACCGAGGCCGATTTTCAGGAAAGCTTTAACGTAGGTTCCTTTGCCATTGGCAAGGACACCATGAAGCTGGCCGATCTCTTCCAGGCGCTGACGCAGACTTACTGCGGCTCAATTGGCGCAGAATATATGCACATCAACAACACCGACGAGAAGCGCTGGATTCAGCAGCGTCTTGAGTCAGTCGCGGGCCGTGCAGCGTTCAGCAACGAAGAGAAAAAAGGTTTCCTGAAAGAGCTGACTGCGGCAGAAGGTCTGGAAAAATATCTCGGGGCGAAATTCCCTGGTGCTAAACGCTTCTCGCTGGAAGGCGGCGATGCGCTGGTGCCTATGCTGCGCGAAATGATCCGTCACGCCGGTAAGAGCGGTACCCGTGAAGTTGTCCTGGGTATGGCGCACCGTGGTCGTCTCAACGTGCTGATCAACGTGCTGGGTAAAAAGCCACAGGATCTGTTCGACGAGTTCGCCGGTAAGCACAAAGAGCATCTTGGCACCGGTGACGTGAAGTACCACATGGGCTTCTCGTCTGACGTGGAAACCGAAGGCGGCCTGGTTCACCTGGCGCTGGCGTTTAACCCGTCACACCTGGAGATCGTCAGCCCGGTGGTCATGGGTTCTGTGCGTGCCCGTCTGGATCGTCTGGATGAGCCAGCCAGCAATAAAGTCTTACCTATCACCATTCATGGTGATGCGGCCGTGATTGGCCAGGGCGTGGTTCAGGAAACCCTGAACATGTCTCAGGCGCGCGGTTATGAAGTGGGCGGTACTGTTCGCATCGTTATCAACAACCAGGTTGGCTTTACAACGTCCAACCCGAAAGATGCGCGTTCTACCCCTTACTGCACCGACATCGGCAAAATGGTGCTGGCACCAATTTTCCACGTCAACGCAGATGACCCGGAAGCGGTCGCCTTTGTAACCCGCCTGGCGCTCGATTATCGCAACACCTTCAAACGTGATGTGTTTATCGATCTGGTCTGCTATCGCCGTCATGGTCACAACGAGGCCGATGAGCCAAGTGCGACCCAGCCGCTGATGTACCAGAAAATCAAAAAACACCCGACACCGCGTAAAATCTACGCTGACCGTCTGGAAGGTGAAGCCGTTGCCACGCAGGAAGATGCGACCGAAATGGTCAATCTCTATCGTGACGCGCTGGATGCGGGCGAGTGTGTGGTGCCGGAATGGCGTCCAATGAGCCTGCACTCCTTTACCTGGTCCCCTTACCTGAATCACGAGTGGGACGAGCCTTACCCGGCTCAGGTTGACATGAAACGTCTGAAGGAACTGGCACTGCGTATCAGCCAGGTGCCTGAAGAGGTTGAAGTGCAGTCGCGTGTGGCCAAGATCTATAACGACCGTCGCCTGATGGCTGAAGGTGAGAAAGCCTTTGACTGGGGCGGCGCGGAAAACCTTGCCTACGCCACGCTGGTTGATGAAGGTATTCCGGTTCGTCTGTCGGGCGAAGATACCGGTCGCGGGACCTTCTTCCACCGTCACGCGGTCGTGCATAACCAGGCGAACGGCTCAACCTATACCCCTCTGCACCATGTGCACAGCGGTCAGGGCCAGTTCAAAGTCTGGGACTCCGTGCTGTCAGAAGAGGCGGTACTGGCGTTTGAATATGGTTATGCCACCGCAGAGCCGCGCATCCTGACCATCTGGGAAGCGCAGTTTGGTGACTTTGCCAACGGTGCGCAGGTTGTTATCGACCAGTTCATCAGCTCCGGTGAGCAGAAATGGGGCCGTATGTGTGGCCTGGTCATGCTGCTGCCGCACGGTTATGAAGGTCAGGGGCCAGAGCACTCCTCTGCGCGTCTGGAGCGTTATCTGCAACTCTGCGCTGAGCAGAACATGCAGGTCTGCGTACCGTCTACACCAGCACAGGTCTACCATATGCTGCGTCGTCAGGCGCTGCGCGGTATGCGCCGTCCGCTGATTGTGATGTCGCCGAAATCCCTGCTGCGTCATCCGCTGGCGATCTCCACACTGGATGAACTGGCTAACGGCACCTTCCAGCCTGCGATTGGCGAAGTTGACGATCTGGATCCGCAGGGCGTGAAACGCGTCGTGCTGTGCTCCGGTAAAGTTTATTACGACCTGCTTGAGCAGCGCCGTAAAAATGAGCAGACCGATGTGGCCATTGTCCGTATCGAGCAGCTCTATCCGTTCCCGCATCAAGCGGTTCAGGAAGCATTAAAAGCGTATTCTCACGTACAGGATTTTGTCTGGTGTCAGGAAGAGCCGCTGAATCAGGGCGCCTGGTATTGCAGCCAGCATCATTTCCGTGAAGTTGTGCCGTTTGGTGCGACCTTACGTTATGCAGGCCGCCCGGCCTCCGCCTCACCGGCCGTGGGTTACATGTCCGTACACCAACAACAGCAGCAAGACCTGGTTAATGACGCGCTGAACGTTAATTAATTAAAAGGAAAGATAATGAGTAGCGTAGATATTCTCGTTCCCGACCTGCCTGAATCGGTTGCCGATGCCTCAGTGGCAACCTGGCACAAAAAACCAGGCGATGCAGTCACTCGCGATGAAGTGCTGGTCGAAATCGAAACCGACAAAGTGGTGCTGGAAGTGCCAGCCTCTGCTGACGGTATCCTGGAAGCGGTTCTGGAAGAAGAGGGCGCCACCGTCACTTCCCGCCAGATCCTGGGCCGTCTGAAAGAAGGCAACAGCGCAGGTAAAGAGAGCAGCGCGAAGTCTGAAAGCAAAGAGTCTACCCCGGCTCAGCGTCAGACTGCGTCACTGGAAGAAGAGAGCAACGATGCGCCCAGCCCGGCTATTCGCCGCCTGATTGCAGAGCACAATCTCGATGCTTCTCAGATCAAAGGCAGCGGTGTTGGCGGACGTCTGACCCGTGAAGATGTTGAAAAACATCTGGCGAATAAGCCGCAGGCTGCGAAAGCCGTCGCGCCAGCCGCTGCTGCTGCACCACAGCAGCCAGTCGCGAACCGCAGCGAAAAACGCGTGCCGATGACGCGTCTGCGTAAGCGTGTTGCCGAGCGTCTGCTGGAAGCGAAGAACAGCACTGCGATGCTGACCACCTTCAACGAAATCAACATGAAGCCCATCATGGATCTGCGTAAGCAGTATGGTGAGGCCTTCGAGAAGCGTCACGGTGTACGTCTGGGCTTTATGTCCTTCTACATCAAAGCGGTTGTTGAAGCGCTGAAACGCTATCCGGAAGTGAATGCGTCCATCGATGGGGAAGATGTGGTTTACCACAACTACTTCGACGTCAGCATCGCGGTCTCTACGCCACGTGGTCTGGTTACCCCGGTCCTGCGTGACGTTGATGCGCTGAGCATGGCGGACATCGAGAAGAAAATCAAAGAGCTGGCAGTGAAAGGCCGTGACGGCAAGCTGACAGTGGAAGATCTGACCGGCGGTAACTTCACCATTACCAACGGCGGCGTCTTTGGTTCACTGATGTCTACCCCGATCATCAACCCACCGCAGAGCGCCATCCTGGGCATGCACGCCATCAAGGATCGCCCGATGGCGGTCAATGGTCAGGTTGTGGTGCTGCCAATGATGTATCTGGCGCTCTCCTACGACCACCGTCTGATCGATGGCCGTGAATCAGTTGGTTATCTGGTTGCAGTGAAAGAGATGCTGGAAGATCCGGCGCGCCTGCTGCTGGATGTCTGATTTTCACCGGGCGCGCCTTGCCGCGCGCCCAACCTCATTACTCTTTTCAGACCTGAATGGATAGAACATCATGAACTTACACGAATACCAGGCGAAACAACTGTTTGCACGGTATGGCATGCCGGCACCAACGGGTTACGCCTGCACTACACCACGTGAAGCGGAAGAAGCAGCCTCTAAAATTGGCGCAGGCCCGTGGGTAGTTAAATGTCAGGTTCATGCCGGTGGCCGCGGTAAAGCGGGCGGTGTGAAAGTGGTTAACAGTAAAGAAGAGATTCGCGCCTTTGCTGAAAACTGGCTGGGCAAACGCCTGGTGACCTATCAGACAGATGCAAACGGCCAGCCGGTAAACCAGATTCTGGTTGAAGCGGCGACCGATATCGATCAGGAGCTCTATCTGGGCGCTGTGGTCGATCGCGCAACACGTCGCGTTATTTTCATGGCCTCCACTGAAGGCGGCGTGGAAATTGAAAAAGTGGCGGAAGAAACCCCGCACCTGATCCACAAAATGGCGCTGGATCCACTGACGGGCCCGCAGCCTTATCAGGGCCGTGAGCTGGCGTTCAAACTGGGCCTGACCGGCAAGCTGGTTGGACAGTTCACCAAGATCTTCATGGGTCTGGCAACACTGTTCCTGGAGCGCGATCTGGCGATGGTTGAGATCAACCCGCTGGTCATCACCAAACAGGGCGACCTGATCTGCCTGGATGGCAAACTGGGTGCCGATGGCAATGCCCTGTTCCGTCAGCCAGAGCTGCGCGAAATGCGCGATCCAAGCCAGGAAGATCCACGTGAAGCGCATGCGACACAGTGGGAACTGAACTATGTTGCGCTGGAAGGCAACATCGGTTGTATGGTTAACGGCGCAGGTCTGGCGATGGGCACCATGGACATCGTTAAGCACCATGGCGGTCAGCCAGCCAACTTCCTGGATGTCGGCGGCGGCGCAACCAAAGAGCGCGTAACCGAAGCCTTCAAAATCATCCTGTCTGACGATGCCGTTAAAGCCGTCTTCGTTAACATCTTCGGCGGTATCGTACGCTGTGACCTGATTGCCGACGGCATCATCGGCGCAGTCGCTGAAGTGGGTGTGAACGTGCCAGTAGTGGTACGTCTGGAAGGTAACAACGCCGAGCTGGGCGCCCAGAAACTGGCGGACAGCGGTCTGAACATCATTGCAGCAACCAGCCTGACAGACGCCGCACAGCGTGTTGTTGCTGCCGCGGAGGGTAAATAATGTCCATTTTGATCGACAAAAACACCAAAGTCATCTGCCAGGGTTTCACCGGTGGCCAGGGGACGTTCCATTCTGAGCAGGCGCTGGCTTACGGCACCCAGCTGGTTGGCGGCGTAACGCCAGGCAAAGGCGGCACGACTCACCTCGGCCTGCCGGTGTTCAACACCGTGCGCGAAGCCGTAGAAGCGACTGGCGCAACCGCCACCGTGATCTATGTGCCAGCACCCTTCTGTAAAGATGGCATCCTGGAAGCGATCGAAGCGGGCATCAAACTGATTATCACCATCACCGAAGGTATCCCGACGCTGGATATGCTGACCGTGAAAGTGAAGCTGGATGAAGCAGGCGTGCGGATGATCGGTCCAAACTGCCCGGGTGTGATCACCCCAGGCGAATGTAAGATCGGCATCATGCCGGGCCACATTCACCAGCCAGGCCGTGTCGGTATCGTCTCCCGTTCAGGCACCCTGACCTATGAAGCGGTTAAGCAGACCACTGACATCGGCTATGGCCAGTCAACCTGCGTCGGCATCGGCGGTGACCCAATCCCAGGCTCTAACTTCATCGACATCCTGAAAATGTTCCAGGACGATCCACAGACTGAAGTTATCGTGATGATCGGCGAAATCGGCGGCAGCGCTGAAGAAGAAGCCGCCGCCTTCATTAAAGAGCACGTGACCAAACCGGTTGTGGGCTACATTGCTGGCGTAACCGCGCCAAAAGGCAAGCGTATGGGCCATGCGGGCGCCATCATTGCCGGTGGTAAAGGCACAGCAGATGAGAAATTTGCTGCGCTGGAAGCGGCAGGCGTGAAAACCGTTCGCAGCCTGGCTGACATCGGTGACGCAGTTAAAGCCGTATTACCGGCTAAATAAGTCAGCGTCATCTGAAACGAAGCCACCTCCGGGTGGCTTTTTTTATGCCCGTCATCCACGCGCATAATGCAGGCCGCTAAAGAGAAAAATACGGTGTTAAATAACCTGCTCGCGGTTTATCACGTTAAGGAAAAGTGACAAAGGTAAACTATTTCTTCACGCCTTATTTCATTAATGACACCTCATTAACAAGAAACCCACCTGACTCTATCTGGAAACTTATTGCGTTAATCCAGATCAATAAATCACGTTTTATATCCAACTATATCTCTGGCAAAGCGCAACGCTAAAGGCGTAAATTGCGCTGCATCAATCCAGCCTTTTACACAAATTTTCAAACGTCTGCTCAACCCGGGATGAAACCTGCTTTCCGCCTGTTAAAGCACGCGTTAATGAAAGCGCGGATTGACACTTTCAGAGCTGCTTCATTCGCTATTCGCTTTTTCGGGCAGCTCACAGACCTGTTCTGCTGGTAATAAAAAAACTGGAATTAATAAACAGCCGTTCCTGACTCTGATTACGTTCGATCTGTTCGCGCGCGTGACGGAGACAAAGCGAGGAGCAAGGAGTCCTTATGTTAGATATCGTCGAGCTGTCGCGGTTACAGTTTGCCTTAACGGCGATGTACCATTTTCTGTTCGTCCCTTTAACGCTGGGTATGGCGTTTTTGCTGGCGATCATGGAAACGGTATATGTCCTGAGCGGCAAACAAATTTATAAAGATATGACGAAGTTCTGGGGCAAGTTATTTGGTATTAACTTTGCGCTGGGTGTCGCCACCGGCCTGACCATGGAATTTCAGTTCGGGACGAACTGGTCATATTACTCACACTACGTCGGCGATATTTTTGGCGCGCCGCTCGCCATTGAAGGTCTGATGGCGTTCTTCCTTGAATCGACCTTTGTCGGCCTGTTCTTCTTCGGCTGGGATCGCCTCGGTAAAGTGCAGCACATGGCGGTGACCTGGCTGGTGGCGCTGGGCTCGAATATGTCTGCGCTGTGGATTCTGGTCGCCAACGGCTGGATGCAGAACCCCATCGCCTCTGAATTCAACTTCGAAACCATGCGCATGGAGATGGTCAGCTTCTCAGAGCTGGTGCTGAACCCGGTGGCGCAGGTGAAATTCGTTCACACCGTCGCGGCCGGTTACACCACGGGCGCGATGTTTATCATGGGCATCAGCGCCTGGTACATGCTGAAAGGCCGTGACTTCGCCTTTGCTAAACGCTCATTCGCTATCGCGGCCAGCTTTGGCATGGCGGCAGTGCTGTCAGTCATCGTGCTGGGTGATGAGTCCGGCTATGAAATGGGTGACGTGCAGAAAACCAAGCTGGCCGCTATCGAAGCGGAGTGGGAAACCCAGCCGGCTCCGGCGTCGTTTACCCTGTTTGGTCTGCCCGACCAGGCTACTCAGGAGAACCGGTACGCCGTGCAGATTCCCTGGCTGCTGGGCCTGATCGCCACCCGCTCGATCGATAAGCCAGTCACCGGCCTGAAAGAGCTGATGGCACAGCATGAAGTGCGCATCCGCAACGGCATGAAAGCTTACTCCCTGCTGAATGAACTGCGCGCTGGCAGTCAGGATCCGGCAGTACGTGACGCGTTCAACAGTCACAAACAGGATCTCGGCTATGGCCTGCTGCTGAAACGCTATACCGATAACGTGGCGGATGCGACTGAAGCGCAGATCAGGCAGGCGACGCAGGACTCTATCCCGCGTGTCGCGCCGCTCTATTTCGCCTTCCGCATCATGGTGCTGTGTGGCGTCCTGCTGCTGGGCATTATCGCGCTGGCGTTCTGGAGCGTGTTACGCAACCGCATCGGCAAAAGTCGCTGGTTACTGAAAGCGGCGCTGTTTGGTATTCCGCTGCCGTGGATCGCGATCGAATCAGGCTGGTTCGTGGCGGAGTATGGCCGTCAGCCCTGGGCTATCGGTGAAGTCCTGCCAACAGCGGTGGCGAACTCTTCCCTGACCGTTGGCGATCTGCTGTTCTCGATGATTCTGATCTGCGGACTCTACACGCTGTTCCTGGTCGCTGAGATGTACCTGATGTTCAAATTCGCCCGCCTTGGGCCGAGCAGCCTGAAAACCGGGCGTTATCATCATGAGCAGATCTCGGCAACCGTTCAGCCGGTTCATGGATAAGGAGAGCGACCATGTTTGATTATGAAGTTCTGCGCTTTGTCTGGTGGCTGTTGATTGGCGTGCTGCTGATCGGCTTTGCCGTTGCAGATGGTTTTGATATGGGCGTCGGCATGCTGACGCGCATCCTGGGTCGCACCGATACTGAACGTCGCATTATGATTAACAGTATTGCCCCGCACTGGGACGGCAACCAGGTCTGGCTGATCACGGCCGGTGGCGCACTGTTTGCCGCCTGGCCGATGGTCTATGCAGCGGCCTTCTCTGGCTTCTACGTGGCGATGATTCTGGTGCTCGCGTCGCTGTTCTTCCGTCCGGTCGGCTTTGATTACCGTTCGAAGATTGAAGACAACCGCTGGCGCGGTGCCTGGGACTGGGGCATATTCATTGGCAGTTTCGTGCCGCCGCTGGTGATTGGCGTGGCCTTTGGCAACCTGTTACAGGGCGTGCCGTTCCATGCCGATGCGTATCTGCGCCTGTTCTACACCGGTAACTTCTTCCAGCTGCTGAATCCGTTTGGTCTGCTGGCCGGTGTGGTCAGCGTGGCGATGATTCTGGCACAGGGCGCAACCTATCTGCAGATGCGCACGACCGGCGAACTGCATCTGCGTTCGCGCACTGCCGCTCAACTTGCCGCGCTGGTGATGATGGTCTGCTTCATCCTGGCGGGTGTCTGGGTGAAATATGGTATCGATGGCTATGTGGTGACCAGCACGATGGATCACTTCGCCGCCTCTAACCCACTGGGTAAAACCGTGGTGCGCGAAGCGGGTGCCTGGATGGTGAACTTCCAGAACCATCCTGTGCTGTGGCTGTTCCCACTGCTGGGTGTGGTGCTGCCGCTGCTGACCATCCTCTGCTCGCGGGTTGAGAAGGGCGCCTGGGCGTTCCTGTTCTCCTCACTGACGCTGGCCTGCGTCATCATGACCGCCGGCATTGCGATGTTCCCGTTCATCATGCCATCCAGCACCGTGCCGGGGACCAGCCTGACGATGTGGGATGCAACGTCCAGTCTGCTGACGCTGCAAACGATGACCGTTGCCGCCGCTATCTTTGTGCCCATCATTCTGATTTACACCACCTGGTGCTACTGGAAGATGTTTGGTCGTATCACCAAAGAGCATATTGAAAGCAACAGTCACTCACTCTATTAATCAAGGAGATGTCGCATGTGGTATTTTGCCTGGATTCTCGGCACGTTGCTGGCCTGTGCCTTTGGTATCGTGACCGCGCTGGCGATTGAACACGTCGAAGCGCAGGATGAGCCTCGCTGATGCGTACGTTAATTCGGATGCTCTATGATCTGATGGATAAGGGCCCGTTACGGGCCCTTTCACTGCTGCTGGCACTGCTGACGGCAGGTGGCGTGATGTGGGATCCGACCCGTTTTGCTAATCACGCGGGCCAGCTGCCCGCGTTGCAGGGTCTCGTGCTGATCTGGGCAGTCTGCAGTGGCGTGATCCACGGTGTGGGCTTCCGGCCACAGCAAACCCGATGGCAGGCGCTGTTTAGCCCGTTACCCGCCATGTTGGTGCTATTGATTGCGCTTTACCGTTTTTACCTTTAATCCCCCATCTCACCGGCGCTGACAGTGAATTTTTGTCAGCGTCTGGTCAATAAATCTCCCTGAAATCGTTCCATTTGTTACGACGCGATAATTATTTTCACCTGGCTCTGACGAGCCATTCCCAACCCCAATTCTCTTGCGTATAGTAGCAACGTTTAAAACGAGGCCGGGATGTAGAGTGAGTACAACGCTGTTTCGCTGGCCGGTTCGGGTCTACTACGAAGATACTGATGCCGGTGGTGTGGTTTATCACGCCAGCTATATCGCTTTTTATGAACGAGCACGTACTGAAATGTTGCGACAGCACCATTTCAATCAGCAGACGCTGTTAGAACAGCAGATCGCTTTTGTGGTACGGCGTATATCGGTGGACTATCTGGCGGCGGCGCGTCTTGATGACCTTCTGGAGATCCAGAGCGAGGTCACATCAATGACACGGGCTACCATGACGTTCACTCAGCGTATCGTGAATACTGAAGGCAAAGTGCTCAATGAGGCAGAAGTCCTGATTGCCTGCATTAACCCACATCTAATGAAGCCGATTGCGCTTCCCAAGTCTATTGTCGCGGAGTTCAAGCAGTGACTGACATGAACATTCTTGATTTGTTCCTGAAGGCGAGCCTTCTGGTCAAACTTATCATGTTGATTTTGATCGGCTTTTCTATTGCCTCCTGGGCCATCATTATTCAGCGCACACGTATTCTGAATGCGGCGGGAAGAGAAGCTGAGGCATTTGAAGACAAATTCTGGTCCGGCATCGAACTCTCGCGCCTGTATCAGGAGAGCCAGGAGCGCCGGGAAGAACTGGGCGGTTCGGAGCAGATTTTCTACTCCGGCTTCAAAGAGTTCGCCCGCCTGCATCGCGCGAATAATCATGCGCCGGAAGCGGTCATTGAGGGGGCCAGTCGTGCGATGCGCATCTCGATGAACCGTGAGCTGGAAGCGCTGGAAAACCATATTCCGTTCCTCGGCACCGTCGGTTCTATCAGTCCGTATATCGGGCTGTTCGGTACCGTCTGGGGGATTATGCACGCCTTTATCGCGCTGGGCGCGGTGAAGCAGGCGACACTGCAGATGGTGGCACCGGGTATCGCCGAAGCACTGATTGCGACCGCGATCGGTCTGTTTGCCGCGATTCCGGCGGTCATGGCGTACAACCGTCTGAACCAGCGCGTGAACAAACTGGAGCAGGGCTACGACAACTTCATGGAAGAGTTCACTGCCATTCTGCATCGCCAGGCTTTCTCCAGCGATAGCGCTAAGTAAATAGAGGTTAATGATGGCCAGAGTACGTGGTCGCAAACGCCGCGACCTGAAGTCGGAAATCAACATCGTTCCGCTACTGGACGTCCTGTTGGTGCTGTTGCTGATCTTCATGGCAACGGCGCCCATTATTACCCAGAGCGTGGAAGTGGATCTGCCTGATGCGACCGATTCGAAAACCGTTGCCAGCGATGATAATCCGCCGGTGATTGTCGAAGTGGCGGGCGTGGGTCAGTACAGCCTGGTCGTGGATCACGATCGTATGGATCAACTTCCGCCAGAGCAGGTAATCAGCGAAGCGCAGCGTCGACTGGAAGCGAATCCTAAGACGGTCTTTTTGATCGGGGGCGCGAAAGAGGTGCCTTACGATGAAATTATTAAAGCGCTCAACCTGCTGCACCAGGCGGGTGTTAAATCTGTCGGTTTGATGACGCAGCCGATTTAAAATCGAACCGTTTTTTGGGAACCGAGTGTGTCGAAGGCAACCGAGCAAAACGAGAAGTTAAAGCGCGCGATAATCATTTCGGTGATTCTGCATATCGTGCTGATCGCGCTGCTGATTTGGAGCTCGTTTAATGAGCACGTTGACCCCAGCAGTGCGGGTGGCGGAGGCAGCGATATTGATGCAGTGATGGTCGATCCCGGTGCCGTCGTGAGTCAATACAATCGTCAGCAGAACCAGCAGAGCGACAGCCAGCGTGCTGAGCAGCAGCGTAAAAAGCAGGCGCAGCAGCAGGCTGAAGAGCTGCAACAGAAACAGGCTGCTGAACAGCAGCGTCTGAAAGCGCTGGAAAAAGAGCGTTTAGCCGCGCAGGAAACCGCGAAAGAAGAGGCTAAACAGCAGGCTGAGCAGCAGAAAGCGGCCATCGATGCCGCTAAACAGGCGCAGGAACAGCAGAAAACCGCTGAAGCGGCGGCAGCCAAAGCGAAGGCGGATGCGAAAGCCCAGGCCGACGCTCAGGCTAAAGCGACTGCTGAGCAGGCGAAGCAGGCCGCAGCCGAAGCAAAGAAGCAGGCTGATCAGCAGGCGAAAGCCGCAGCGGCTGCGGCGGCAAAAGAGAAAGCCGTGGCGGAAGCGAAGGCAAAGTCTGAAGCGGATGCAAAAGCGGCGGCTGAGGCCAAAGTGAAAGCGGCTGCGGATGCCAAAGCGAAAGCGGCCGAAGAAGCGAAAGAGAAAGCGGCAGAAGCCAAAGAAAAAGCAGCAGAGGCGGCGAAAGAGAAGGCCGCTGAAGCCGCGAAAGAGAAAGCTGAGGCCGCTAAAGAGGCGGCCAAAGAGAAAGCTGAGGCAGCCAAAGAGGCCGCTAAAGAGAAGGCAGAAGCCGCTGCAAAAGCGAAAGCCGATGCAGCAGCCAAAGCGAAGGCCGATGCTGCCGCGAAAGCCAAAGCGGATGCTAAAGCGAAAGCGGCCGCCGATGCGGCCAATGACAGCGATGTCGATGATTTGCTGGGTGGACTCACTTCCGGTAAAAATGCACCGAAAAGCGGCACCTCAGGTGGCGCAGCAGGGCAGGGCAACCAGAAGAAAGCGGGTGCATCGGGCGCGGAGATCAACTCCTACATGGGTCAGGTTGTGAGTGCGATTCAGAGTCGATTCTACGATGCCGATCTGTATCGCGGAAAAACCTGTGATTTGCGGATTAAACTTGCGCCTGATGGCTTGTTGATTGATGTTAAGTCAGAGGGTGGCGATCCCGCGCTCTGTCAGGCCGCGATTGCTGCCGCCAAACAGGCACGCATTCCGAAGCCGCCTTCACAGGCGGTCTACGAAGTGTTTAAAAACGCCCCAATGCGTTTTAAACCGCAATAATGCAGTAACGGTCGGCAAGTTGATCTATGTTTAGCTTGCCGTACTTATGTTGTACTCGTGGTTTCCAGGAACAGTGCCAATTATCGTGGACTGAGGTTCAGATAAGGGAGATAAAATGAAGCAAGCTCTTCGCG
>Ga0308171_1000806_pt1 | contig 53576 bp, 48 predicted proteins | sample PhyGR1_FD_202135 | JGI IMG/M metagenome (GOLD analysis project Ga0308171, IMG submission 202135) | Phyllosphere microbial communities from UC Gill Tract Community Farm, Albany, California, United States - DLSLSG.R1 | ecosystem: Host-associated > Plants > Phyllosphere > Unclassified | place: USA... | reverse complement strand
ACGGCATGCCGGACCTGCGCGATTTCTTCAACGCCGATGTTCGCTGGATGAACCATTACGGCTTCCGCCCGCTCGACATGCCGACGCTGTTCGGCGGTCTGAGCGTCTGATCGGTCAAGTCGAGGAGCAATAGATCATGAAATTCACACTCTCCTGGCTGAAAGAGCATCTCGATACGGATGCGTCTCTGGAGCAGATTTGCGAACGCCTGACGGCAATCGGTCTCGAAGTCGAGGATGTCGATGACAAAGCGGCTTACAAGCCTTTCGTCATCGCCAAGGTCCTGTCGGCGGAAAAGCATCCGGAAGCCGACCGGCTGAAGGTGCTTTCGGTGGATGCCGGTGATGGCAAGCCGGTGCAGATCGTCTGCGGCGCGCCGAATGCGCGTGCTGGCCTGGTCGGCGCGCTGGCACGTCCGGGGACCTATGTTCCGGGCATCGATGTGACGCTTTCCGTCGGCAAGATCCGTGGTGTCGAAAGCCACGGCATGATGTGTTCCGAAAAGGAGCTCAACATGTCCGACAATCACGACGGCATCATCGATCTGCCGGAAGATGCGCCGGTCGGCGCGTCTTTCGCGTCCTACGCCGGGCTCGACGATCCGGTCATTGAAATCAATCTCACACCGAACCGTCCAGACTGCACGTCGATCTACGGCATCGCACGCGATCTGGCGGCCTCCGGTCTCGGCACGTTGAAGACGCGGCCTGCACCAAGCTTCAAGGTCGAAGGCGCGACGCCGGTTGACGTGAAGCTCGAGCTGGATGACCCTGCACTCTGCCCCGGCTTTTCGCTTCGCATCGTGCGTGGCGTGAAGAATGGCCCGAGCCCGAAATGGATGCAGCAGCGCCTTCTCGCAATTGGCCTGCGCCCCATCAACGCGCTGGTCGATATCACCAACTACATGACCTTCGATCAGGGCCGTCCGATGCACGTCTTCGATGCGGCAAAGGTCAAGGGCGATCTCGTCGTGCGGCGCGCGAAAGAAGGCGAAACGATCCTTGCCCTCGATCAGCGTGAATACAAGCTCGGTCCAAACAATGTGGTGATTGCCGACGACAATGGGCTTGAGTCTATTGGTGGCGTGATGGGCGGCGAACATTCCGGCTGCGACGAGAATACCGTCGACGTGCTGATCGAGTCGGCACTCTGGGATCCGATCAACATTGCCAAGACCGGACGTTCTCTCGGTATCATCACCGATGCGCGCTATCGTTTCGAACGCGGCGTCGATCCGGAATATATGGTGCCGGGCCTCGAGCGTACGACGGAACTGGTGCTCGAGCTTTGCGGTGGCGTTGCCGGGGAGGCCAAGGTCGTCGGCTACAAGGGTTATGAGCCGAAGTGGATCGATTTCCCGCTCTCCGAGGTGAAACGCCTGACGGGTCTTGAGGTTTCCGCAGACGAAAGCCTCGCGATCCTCAAGGGTCTCGGCTTCGGCATCGAAGGCTCCGGTGAGCGTGTTTCCGTGTCGGTGCCCTCATGGCGTCCGGACATCGATGGCAAGGCGGATCTGGTGGAAGAGGTCATGCGTATCCACGGCGTGGATAACATCAAGCCGGAACCGCTTGATAGCCTCGGTGCCGTCAACGGACGCATTTTGACGACGCTACAAATCCGCACGCGTACGGCGCGCCGCGCGCTTGCCAGCCGTGGCATGCTGGAAGCGGTCACATGGTCCTTCATTCCAGAAGCGCAGGCGAAGCTCTTCGGTGGTGGTTCCTCCGCACTGAAACTCGCCAATCCCATCGCTGCCGACATGTCCGACATGCGGCCGTCCTTGTTGCCTGGACTTTTGACCGCAGCACAGCGAAATGCCGACAAGGGCTATGGCGACGTCGCGATCTTCGAAGTGTCCGGTACCTATGAAGGCGATACGCCGGAAGGCCAGCGGCGCGTTGCCGGCGGTGTTCGCCGCGGCACCGCTTCGCTTGCCGGTGCAGGCCGCATGTGGTCCAACACAGCAAAGGGCGGCGGAAAGCCCGTCGATGTCTACGATGCCAAGGCCGATGCTCTGGCCGTCATCGAAGCCTGCGGTCTACCGATGGCGAATGTGCAGATCGAGGCAGGTGCTCCGTCCTGGTACCATCCTGGCCGTTCCGGTACGATCAGGATGGGTCCGAAGGTCGTCCTCGGTTACTTCGGCGAGTTCCATCCCAAGACGCTGGCCGCGCTCGACGTATCTGGCGTTTATTGCGGCTTCGAGATCTATCTCGACGCCATGCCTGAACCGAAGAAGAAGGCAACGCGCACGAAGCCGGCGCTGGAGCTTTCACCGTTCCAGGCGGTGAAACGCGACTTCGCTTTCGTGGTCGACAAGTCGGTCGAAGCGGGCGCTATCATCAAGGCGGCAACCAGCGCCGATCGTAAGCTCGTCACCGGTGTCAACGTCTTCGACGTTTTCGAAGGCGCTTCCTTGGGTGAGAACAAGAAGTCGATTGCAATCGAAGTTCAGATCCAGCCGACGGACAAGACCCTGACGGATGAGGACTTCGAAGCCTTGACGGCAAAGATCGTCGGCAATGTGGAAAAGACCACGGGCGGCGTGCTCCGCGCGTAATGGGGCCATCGTCATTCGCAATATCGAAACCCGCCTTCACGGCGGGTTTTTGTTTTCCCATGACCACGTCCTAATCCGCTGAAAACCCGCGATACGTGTATTTCACCGTCGATTGACTGGTTGTCATACCCAGATAGCATGTAGAGGTTGCTACGGATATTGCTTTCAGTACTATGCCTCCGGGGCCGTCGGGCCGTGAGGAGGAGATTTTATGGAAATTGTATCTTTGAAACGCCGCGCAGCTTTGATGCTTGCTGCATCTGCGGCAGCTTTATTGTCTTTCAACGCAGGTGCTTACGCGCAGGCCTATCCTGAACGCACCATCACGCTCGTGGTGCCTTTCGCGGCAGGCGGCTCCACCGACGTCGTCGCGCGCGTCATTGCGCAGAAGATGGGTGACGCGCTCGGCCAGCAGATCGTCGTGGAGAATGTCGCCGGTGCCGGCGGTAATCTTGGTGCCGACCGTGTTGCGCGCGCGGAGCCGGATGGATACACGATCCTGATGGGCACAGTGGCAACGCATGCTCTCAACCCGCTCATTCTCAAGACGAAGCCATATGATCCTGAAAAGGATTTCGCACCGATTTCGTTGCTGGTTGTCGTTCCGAACGTCCTCGTCGTTAATCCGCAACTGCCGGTCAACACTGTTGCCGAGTTGATCGCGCTTCTGAAAAAAGAGCCGGACAAACACGCCTATGCCTCATCCGGCAACGGCACGCCGCTCCACCTTTCCGGTGAGCTGTTCAAGACGATGGCCGGCGTGGACATGCAGCACGTGCCCTATAAGGGTTCTGGCCCGGCCTTGAACGATCTGCTGGGCAACCAGATCTCGATCATGTTCGATAACCTGCCATCCTCGTCCGCGCATATCAAATCCGGTACCTTGAAGGCGCTGGGTGTGACCACCGCCGAGCGAGCTTCCTCCTTCCCGGATGTGCCGACCATTGCCGAGACCGTGCCGGGCTATGAAACCTATACCTGGAATGCACTTTTCGCACCGGCTGGAACGCCAGCTGAGGCGATCGCCAAGCTGAACGAAGCTGCCAAGACGGCGTTGGCCGACCCAGGTGTTGCAAAGCGGATGGCGGATTTCAGCGCCAAGATTGTCGGCTCATCACCGGAAGAACTGAAGACCCATGTGTCCGAAGAAATCGCCAAATGGGGTCCGGTGGTGAAAGAAGCCAACGTCCAGATGGATTGATTCATTGTCGCTAGATTAATCGTCGCGCCTGCTTGCAGGCGCGGCGTTTCACATTCGTCCGCCGGGGCGAAGAAAGGGGGAGCGAGCAGGGCGCAAATCGCGATGTGTCCAAAGACCAACCCTTCGCTCGAACTGCTGCATTGCGCTGGAGGCATGTCTGTCATGCGCGAAATCTGGGGCCTCGCGGCAGTCATTCCGAAACCTGCTATTGCTGCGAAAGTCTCTCTCTGTATGCTTGGGTGAATAACTTGTTAGGAAAGCAAGGCTTAGATGCAAAGCCATGTCTTTTAAGAGGGAAGTCGCAATGGGAAGCAAGACTGCGGAAGAACGCAGCCTGGACTACAGAAACGCAATGGCGCAGCTTGCTGGCGCCGTCAACATCGTCACGACGGATGGCCCAGCGGGCAGGGCGGGGTTTTCCGCCACCGCAGTCTGTAGCGTATCGGACAATCCCCCGACGCTGCTCGTCTGTATCAATCGCAACTCTTCCGCATACCGGATGCTATTTGAGAATGCCGCGATTTGCGTCAACACGCTCTCGGCAGACCAGCAGCCGTTGAGCCAGCTTTTCGGCGGCAAGACCCCGATGGAAGAGCGTTTCGCAGGCGGGGAGTGGTCGTCGCTCGAGACCGGCGCACCGGTTCTGAAAGGCGCTCTCGCTTCCTTCGATTGCCGTGTTCGCGCGATCCATGATGGCAGCACCCACGACATCATTATTTGCGATGTGGTCGATACTGCCATCGGTGAGGGTGAAGAGGCGCTGATCTATTTCAAGCGCGCTTATCGCACGCTCTAATCACGCCACATTGCCTCAGCCTATGCTTTTGCCAAAACGGGAGAAGCTTTCTTCCAGTACGGTCGTACCAGCACCTGGGCGTTGCGGCTGCTTGTAGATGCCGCCCTGTACATCCGCCGGCTCTTCGAAGTGGTCCTTGATCCAAGGGATATATTCGAGGATCGTCGAGGCAGGGTGCCAGTAGCTGAGATGTACATGGACCTGGCTCATTTCGCCTGCATGGGGCACCACGGGCAGGCGATGCGCCAATGCCAGATCCGCCACCTGAATATATTCGGTGATGCCGCCAAGGCGGGTCACATCCGGCTGGACGTAAGCGACCGCGCCGGCGGAGATGAAGGAGCGGAAGGCATCGACCGTGTAGAGCTGTTCACCAAGTGCGATTGGAATCGAGGTGTTACGGGCAAGCGTTGCGTGGCCGCCGATATCATCATACCAGAGCGGTTCTTCGAACCAGTAGATATCGAGATCACGCGCGAGCGAACAAAAGCGCTGGCAGGTCGGCAGATCCCACTTGCCGTTTCCATCGATGGCGATGCGCACTGCCCCACCGAGACGTTCACGAACCGCCGTCAACCGATCGATATCCACATTCGGATCGTCCTGGCCGACCTTGATCTTTAGCCGAGTAAATCCGTCCTGTTCAACGGCCCTTGCGGACCCCTCAATCAGAGCGTCCTTCGTGAAAGAAAGCCAGCCGATATCGGTATTATAAGCCTCGAGCTTGTCGGTCCGGGCTCCGCCGAGATAGCTCCACAGCGGTAGCCCCGCCTTTTTCGCCTTCAAGTCCCAGAGCGCGACATCGACGGCAGCAAGCGCCAGATGTGTGATGCCCGCGCGGCCAACCCATTGCAGCGATGGATGACGGGCAAGCTTGGTCCAGAGGCGCGAATGGTCATTGGCATCCTCGCCAATCAGAAGTGGCGCATAGCAATCGCGAATGCAGGAGGTGATCAGTCGGTCTGAAGCGAGATGCGCATGGGTGCCGGTGAAGCCGTAGCCCTCCAGCCCATCCGTGGTGACAATCTTCGTGCCGACCACGCCCCAGTGGGTGATGGAATGCGTCGAGTCGGAAATGGAATCGGATGTCAGTGGCAAATGAAGAATGAAGGGATGGACTGATGCGATCTTCATGATGGATAACCCTCCTCCGGTTATCGGGTGATATGTCTTGCGGGCTCCGCTGTTTAGCCGCCTTCCATCTTCTCGAGATAGGGCAGTTCGTCAGGCGAAATGACTTCCGCGACGGCCGTGATGCGCTTCATTGCGCGGCTTCTGGAGATTTGCAGGTGACGGACGAGCGCGGACTTCGCGCCCTCGATATCACCCGTCAGAAGGCTGTCGAAAATCGCCAGGTGCTCCGGCAGGAAGGGCTCGGTGTCGAAGAGCTCCATGGTCCAGTGATAGAGAAAATGGTGGGCGACAAGCAGCGCCTGCGGCAGGCTGATGGCCTGCATCAGCGAGGCGTTTTCGCAGTAGCCGAGAAGCTCGACATGCAACTGTTGTTCGAGTGCATCGAGCATCTCGCCGTCGATCTTATCGACCGACTGGATGGCGTCTGCGACATTCTTGCGCAAGGAAATCAGCAGGCCATCCGGTAGATTGGGGACTGCCTTTTCCAGCGCGATCGGCTCGAGGATCCAGCGAAGCTCGTAAAGTTCATCGATATGCTTGGCCGTCAGCGCCGGCGCATACCATCGCCCGCTCTCGTCTTTGTGGACGATGCCGCGTTGTTGCAGACGAGCGACGACATCGCGCGCCACGGTTCTGCTGACACCGTAATGCTTGGCAAGCATCGCCTCATTGATCCGCCAAGCCGCGAGTGAGGTGCGCGAGACGATCTCGATCTCGATATTGTCGTAGATGAGTTCCCAGCTGGATCGCGGCTGCATGTGCATTGTGTCGGCGGCGGGGACCGAATTCTCATCGGCCGTCCCCGTTTGCTGCACCGATCTGTTTTTTGCCACGACATCATAGCCGCGGCTCTCGGTCTTGCGGACCAGATGAAGCCGCTCCAGTTCCGCCAGCGCTTGCCGTGCGGGCGCGCGGCTGATGCCGAAGCGGTTGGCGACCATGGTTTCGGTCAGCCTCGTGCCCTGAACGATGACGCCATTGGCGATGTCCGCAGCCAAAAGGTCACATGCTCTGCGGTACAGGCGGGGCGCGATGCCAGTCGTGGCGCTCTTCATCGTTCTCCTCTCTCACCATCGGTCTCGTTGCCAACTAGCGATCGCTTTTAGCACGACAGGGATTGCACGGCCAAAAAACAATGTCTAGTGTATGCATAAGACATTTTGAGAAGGAGGAGTCGGGATGCTGCAAGATGAGGTGCGCGCCCATGTCCCGTTGACATTGCTGGATCGGTTCTGCCGTGCAGTGCTCGCAGCCTGTGGTGCGGATGCGCCGACGGCGGATGCTGCGACGCGCGCGATGATGCATGGAACACGCTATGGCGTGGACAGTCATGGTGTCCGTTTGCTCGACCACTACGTGACCGCCATGCAGGGTGGACGGATCAACCGCACACCGCGCCTTTGCAAGGTGGCGGGATTTGGCGCGGTCGAGACACTGGATGCGGATGATGCGCATGGCGCGCTTGCTGCCTATACGGCGATGACCCATGCAACCGAATTGGCAACACAGTTCGGCATCGGCGCGGTTGCCATTCGCAATACCTCTCACTTCGGCCCGGCCGGTGCCTATTCACTTGAAGCCGCGAAGCAGGGGTTTATCGGTATCACCTTCTGCAACTCCGATAGTTTTGTGCGTTTGCATGATGGCGCGCAGCGCTTTCACGGCACAAACCCGATTGCGGTTGGTGTTCCATCCGGTGCGGACAACCCTTGGCTCCTGGACATGGCAACAAGTTCCATCCCGTATAACCGGGTGCTGCTCTACCGCAGCCTCGGTCAGCCATTGCCTGATGCAACCGCTTCGGACGAAGGCGGCCATGACACCAAGGATCCGCATGCCGCGGCGATGCTTGCGCCGCTTGGCGGTGAGTTTGGATTCAAGGGCGCAGCACTTGGCGGTGTGGCGGAGATATTCAGCGCGGTGCTGACCGGCATGAAACTCAGCTTCGATATCGCCTCCATGGGTGGGCCGGATTTTTCGACACCGCGAGGCATGGGTGCTTTCGTTCTGGCGCTGAAGCCTGAGGCATTTCTGGAGAAGAGCGTCTTCGAAGGAGCGATGACGCGTTACCTCGAAACGTTGCGAAACTCGCCGGCGCGTAAAGGTGCGCGGGTGATGGCGCCTGGAGACCGCGAATGGGAGGTTGCGGCCGAAAGGGAGCGCCAGGGAGTCGTCCTGGATCCGGCGACCCGGCAGTCATTTGCGGATTTGGCCAATCGGTTTGGGATCACGCAACCATTTAGCTGATGTGACGGGCTTGAAACGGCGGAGGCAAGTTTGACAGTTGACTTCGTCATTCAATCAGCCTTAATGAACGCGATTGGTAAGACCACTTGACCAATGCGGTTACGGGGAGGGGACATCATGTTTGTGGCGCTTGAGCCGCGTCGCCTCCACAGGCAGGTGGCGGATCAAATCAGGTCGCTGATCGAGGCAGGCGAAATTGCCGACGGGGCCAAGCTTCCGGCGGAGCGCGATCTTGCCGAACGTTTCGCAGTTTCAAGGCCAACCGTTCGCGAAGCGCTGATCGTGCTGGAAGTCGAAGGCTATATCCAGATCCGCATGGGCTCGGGCGTCTATGTGAGCCAACGGCCGAAGGCGCTGTCGATCCTGCCGGCGGACGATAGCGACGGACCTTTCGAAATTCTCCAGGCGCGCAGCATCATCGAAGGTGGCATTGCCGAAGAGGCGGCAAAGCGGGCCAAGGCATCGCATGTCGCTCTTCTCGATGAGAATTTGAAGCGGATGGAAGACGCCATTGGCGATGCAGTGGAGATGCTGGTTCATGACCGCGCCTTTCATCTGGCGATTGCCGACATCATCGGCAATGTCACACTTCATCGTTTCACCGGACACATCTTCGACCGCCGCATGACGCCCTATTTCGAGCGCCTTGCCAGCCATTTCGAGGGGCCGCGCACGTGGCGGCTGGCGCTTGAGGAGCATGTGGTGATCCGTGACGCGATTGCCGCGAACGATCCGGAGGCGGCGAAAGCTGCCATGCAGCGACATCTCAGCCAGTCGCAGAAGAGATTTTCTCAAAGCTTCGGAGAGGAGGCTTGAGGGGAGGGACGATGCCGCTCTTTTCGTGAGGGCGGTAGAGAATGAACATCTGACACTATTTCGGGAGGAGAGAAGAAATGACGTTCAGATTGAGAAGCCTGCTGGGTGCCACGGCCATCATCATGGCCTCTGCGCTGTCTGCGCAAGCACAGACCGTGCTGAAATGGGCCCATGTTTATGAGACAACAGAACCGTTCCACACCGAATCCGTCTGGGCGGCGAAGGAGATCGAGAAGCGCACGGAGGGTCGCTACAAGATCGATGTGTTCCCGGCATCCCAGCTTGGCAAGGAAGCCGATATCAACCAGGGCCTGAAACTCGGAACGGTCGATATCATCATTTCCGGATCGAGCTTTGCAGCGCGCGACTCCAAGCCGATTGGCGTCACCTACTTCCCTTACATTTTCCGTAATCCTGAGCACCTCATCGCCTATACAAAAAGCGATGTCTTCAAGCGGTTGGCCAAGGGCTATCAGGACAAGACCGGTAACGTCATTGCGGCGGTGAGCTATTACGGTACGCGTCACACGACATCGAACAAGCCGATCGAAAAGTGCAGCGACCTGAACGGCGTGAAGATGCGCGTTCCGGATGTGCCGGCCTACCTTGCCATGCCGCGCGCCTGCGGTGCCAACACCACGCCGATTGCTTTTGCCGAAGTCTACCTCGCGCTGCAAAACGGCACCGTCGATGCGCAGGAAAATCCGCTGACGACCATTGAGGCAAAGAAGTTCTTCGAAGTGCAGAAGAACATCGTTCTGACCGGCCACATTGTCGACCATCTCAATACCGTGATCTCCAAGTCTCGCTGGGCGAGCCTGTCAGACGAAGACAAGAAAATCTTCGTCGACGTGATGCAGGAGGCCGCGACCAAGACGACCAAGATTATTGAGGAGCGTGAAGTGGCACTTGTGGACGACTTCAAGAAGCGTGGCCTGACGGTGACCGAGGTCGACAAGGCCGACTTCGAAAAGAATGTGCTCGACAAGGTGAAGTTCGAAGACTTCGGATACAACAAGGCCGATTGGGAAGCGATCCGCGCCGTTCAGTAAATTGCGCCTGGCGCGGGGCTCGTCTCCGCGCCGTCCTTGTCGTTTTCAGCACCGGCAGACGAGCGCATTGTGAATCTGCTGCTCGCGCCGATGCTCCAACCGGAACATTTCAATGACGCAGGAAATCCATACTCAGGTTACGCCCGAGGAGCTTGCCCACACCTTTGACGAGGCGCCTCCCGATACCGACCTTTCCGTTTATGCCTTCGAGGACTGGCTGACGCTCGCTCTTTTCTGGATGATGACGGGATGCGTCTTTCTCCAGTTCTTCACCCGTTACGTCCTCAATGACAGCTATGCATGGACCGAAGAAATCGCCGTCAACTGCCTGATCGGGGTCGTCTTCCTTGGCTCGGTCATGTGCGTGCGCATGTCGCGCCACATCCAGGTCGATGTGCTCTATCACTACCTGCCGCCGCATGTGACGCGCATCATGGCGATCGCGGTCGATATCATCCGCATCGGTTTCTTCGCTTACGGCTCGTGGCTGATGTGGCGTTATCTGGAGATCGTCGCCGATGAAGAAATGGTCACGGTTGCTCTGCCGCGCAACATCGTTTTCTACACCGTCTTCGGTGCCTTCGTGCTGATGTTCCTGCGCTCAATCCAGGTCTTCGTGGCCAATCAGCGTCGCGGCTACTCCGTTCTCGAGCGGCCGGAAGAATTCCAGACGAGCGAGGAGATTTGAGATGCTGCTGCTGATCGGTTCTTTCCTCCTTCTGATGGTCGTCGGCCTGCCTGTGGCCATCTCCATGGCAGTGTCGTCGCTGCTCTACATCGTCTTCTATAACGTCGCGCCAGATATCATCGCGGCCCAACGCATGATCGCAGGCGTCGAAAGCTTTCCGCTTCTTGCGGTGCCCTTCTTCATTCTGGCCGGAAACCTGATGAACTCGGCAGGCGTGACGGGGCGCATCTATTCCTTCGCCGTCGCTCTCGTCGGCTGGATGAAGGGTGGCCTGGCACAGGTCAATATCATCGGCTCGGTGATCTTTTCCGGCATGTCCGGTACAGCCTTGGCAGATGCCGCGGGTATCGGCACGATCGAAATCAAGGCTATGAAGGATCACGGCTATCCGGTGGAAGCCGCTGTCGGCGTCACCGCCGCTTCGGCAACGCTTGGACCCATCTTCCCGCCGTCTCTGCCCTTTGTCATTTACGGCATGATGGCGAACGTTTCCATCGGCGCGCTGTTTATGGCCGGCATCGTTCCGGGTGTCGTCATGACGCTTTTGATGATGATCACGGTCGCGGTCTTTGCCTATATCAAGCAATGGGGTTCGGACACGCCGTTCAGTCTGCGCACCATTTTCGGGGCCTCGCTGGAGGTTTTCGTCGTCATGCTCGTTCCCGTCAGCATCTATGTGCTGACCCTGCTCGGCCTGTCGTTGAACCTCTCCATCCTGATCGTGCTTGCCATACTGATCTTCTGCGATTGGTACTTCGACTTCTCCGCCGTGATGGCGCTGATGACGCCGGTCATTCTGATCGGTGGTATGACGATGGGCTGGTTCACGCCGACGGAAGCGGCTGTTGCAGCTGTGCTCTGGTCGCTCTTCCTCGGTCTCGTCCGTTATCGCACGATGACATTCAAGACGCTCGCGAAGGCAACCTTCGACACGATCGAAACCACGGCATCGGTGCTGTTCATCGTGGCGGCGGCATCGGTCTTCGCATGGCTTCTGACTGTCAGCCAGGCAGCCCAACTGCTGTCCTCAGCAATACTGACGCTGACCGACAGCAAGTGGATTTTCCTGGTATTGGTCAACCTTTTGATGCTGTTTGTCGGCTGCTTCCTAGACACGATTGCGGCCATCACTATCCTCGTGCCGATCCTGTTGCCGCTGGTCTTGCAGTTCCATATCGATCCGGTGCATTTCGGTCTGATCATGACGTTGAACCTGATGATCGGTCTGTTGCATCCACCGCTTGGCATGGTGCTTTTCGTTCTGTCACGCGTCGCCAAGCTTTCGGTGGAGCGTACGACGATTGCCATTTTGCCATGGCTCGTTCCGCTCTTCGTGGCGTTGATCCTGATCACCTTCATTCCCGCAATCACGCTGTGGCTGCCAACTGAAATGGGTCTGATCCGATAGGTTATAAGAACGGTCCGCGCGGGTTTAGGCCCGCGCGGCCATCCTCTTTCACGACAAGGAAAGTCCACAGGAAATGCTGACACGCGTGGCGCGTCTTTACGGCAAAAGAGACCTCAAGGTCGAAACGCAGCAATATTCCGAGCCGAGGGAGGGCGAGGTCCTTCTTCGCATGGCATCCGGCGGCATCTGCGGATCGGATCTGCATTATTATCAGCATGGCGGATTCGGGCCTGTACAGGTGCGCGAGCCGATCATTTCCGGTCACGAAGCCTCAGGCTATGTCGAGAAACTCGGCTCCGGTGTCAGCGGTCTTACGATCGGGGCGCTGGTTGCGGTCAACCCATCGCAGCCCTGCGGCCAGTGCGAATACTGCCTCAAGGGGCAACCCATCCACTGCCTCGACATGCGCTTTATGGGAAGCGCCATGCGGCTGCCGCATGAGCAGGGCATGTTCCGCGACCATCTGGTCGTACCTGCCAAGCAATGTTTCGTCTTTGCCAAAGATGTCACAGCCCATGAGGCTGCCTGCGCCGAACCGCTCGCCGTTTGCCTGCATGCCGTTTCACAAGCCGGCGATCTTTCGGGCAAAAGCGTGCTCGTCACCGGGGCGGGGCCGATCGGGCTTCTGACCGTTGCCGCTGCGAAACACGCCGGTGCAGCCAAAATCATCGTGACCGACCTGACAGATGTGGCGATTGCCCGCGCACCGGCGATGGGGGCGACAGGAACAATCAACGTCGCCACCAACCCGGAGGCGCTTGCGCCTTATCAGGAGAACAAAGGCAGCTTCGACGTGGTGTTCGATTGTTCGGCCGCCGCCCCTGCACTACGATCCGCCTTCAGCGCCATCAAGCCGCGTGGCACGCTCGTACAGGTGGGAGTCACGGGTGACATCACCATTCCGCTCAACCTTCTGGTGAGCAAGGAAATCATCTGGCGTGGCTCGCAACGCTTCGACGCCGAGTTTGGTGAGGCTGTCTCGCTGATCTCGTCTCGCGCCATCGATGTGCGCCCGATCATTTCGCATCATTTTCCGCTTGAACAGGCCGTTGCGGCCTTCGAACAGGCCGGTGACCGCCAGGTGGCCTGCAAGGTGCAGATCACCTTCAGCGACCGACACTAAATTTCAGAGGATACGATCATGAGACACACATGGCGCTGGTTCGGGCCAGTGGACAGAGTAACGGTTCAGGATGCCGCACAGGCCGGTGCCGTCGGCATCGTCAGCGCGTTGCATCACATTCCGACCGGTGATGTCTGGCCCGTCGATGAAATTCACAAGCGTCATGAGGAAATCAAGGCGGGCGGACTTTATTGGGATGTGGTGGAAAGTGTCTGGATGTCAGAGGACATCAAGACACAGACGGGCGACTGGAGGCAACACGTCACCAACTGGCAGGAAACGCTTCGCCGCCTATCAGCCAGCGGTATTCGCACCGTCTGCTACAACTTCATGCCGGTACTGGACTGGACGCGGACGGATCTCAGATGGGAGACCCGCCATGGCGCAAAGGCAATGCGCTTCGATCTGACGGATTTCGCTGCCTTTGATATTCATATCCTCAAGCGCCCGGACGCTGCTTCCGATTATCCCGATTGGCTGGTGGAGGAGGCGGCGCGGCGCTTTGCCGACATGCCGGACGCGAAAATTGCCGCGCTCGGCAGAAACATCGGCGCTGGTTTGCCGGGCTCTGCCGACGGCTACACGCTTGACCAACTCCTGGAGAAGTTGCGCAGCTATCACGGTATCGATCGGGCAAGGTTGCAGCAAAACCTCGTGGATTTTCTCTCCGAGGTCGTACCGGTGGCCGAGGAGGTCGGCATCAATCTCTGCGCCCATGGTGACGATCCGCCGTGGCCGCTGCTTGGTCTGCCGCGCATTCTTTCCACGGAAGACGATTACGCCCATATGCTGAATGCAGTCGACAGCCGCGCAAATGGCGTGACGCTCTGCACCGGCTCGCTTGGCGCGCGGCAGGATAACGACCTGCCTTTCATCGCCAAGCGCTTTGCCGATCGCATCCACTTCGTTCACCTGCGCAACGTCACCCGCGACACCGATACCGTGCCGTGCTCCTTCTTCGAGGACGAGCATCTGGAAGGGGGAACGGATATGGTTGCCGTGATTGCTGCCCTTCTCGCAGAAGAGAAGCGCCGCCTGGAGGCCGGTTTTTCCGATCATCAAATACCGATGCGACCGGACCACGGACAGGAAATCCTGGACGATGTGACCCGCGGCGCACAGCCCGGCTATCCGGCTATCGGCCGCCTTAAGGGGCTGGCGGAGCTTCGCGGTATCGAGCGCACTCTTTCTCATCCCAACTACGGAATCATTTGATTATGAGCAAATTGTCTTCTTCCACTCTATTGCCTGACGTTGTTTCAACCCCTTCCTATGACCGCGCGAATTTGCAGCCCGGCATCATGCACATGGGTCTTGGCGCCTTCCACCGCGCCCATCAGGCCGTTTATACGCAGCGCGCTTTGTCGGAACAGTTCGGCCCTTGGGGAATCGTTGCCGTCAACCTGCGCTCCCCCGATCCGGTGGAAGCGCTTGCCGAACAGGATGGCCTCTACTCGATCATTGTTCGCAACGCAGAGGGCGATAGTGCGGAAGTCATCGGCGCCACGGTCGATTGGCTTTGCGCCGCAGAACGTGGCACGGAGGTGCTCGACTATCTTAGCAACGAGACCATCAAGATCGTTACCTTGACCGTCAGCGAGAAGGCCTATGGTCTTGACCCCGTCACCGGCGGGCTGGATCTGAAGCATCCCTCCGTCGCGGCCGATCTTGCCAACCCTCATGCACCGATCGGCGCTATTGGTTTCCTCGTCGAAGGTCTTGCCAAGCGTCGCGAAAAGGGGATCGCTCCTTACACGGTGCTATGCTGCGACAACCTCCCCTCCAATGGTCACGTGGTTCGTCGCCTCGTCCTCGACATGGCGGAGCGTCGCGATCCCGAACTGGCACGCTGGATTGCCGAGAAGGGTGCATTCCCCTGCAGCATGGTCGACCGTATCGTTCCAGCGGCAACGGCCGAAAGCCGCGCACGTGCCGAGGCTCTTCTCGGTGTTGAAGACAAGCTGTCGATCGAGACCGAGCCCTTCATGCAGTGGGTCGTCGAAGAGAATTTTGTCTCTGGTCGGCCTGCGTGGGAAGCCGGCGGTGCCGTCTTTGCAAAGGCCGTCGAACCCTATGAGAAGATGAAGCTTCGTCTTCTCAACGGCCCGCATACGATGATTGCCCATCTCGGTATTCTCAATGATCTGGAATTCGTGCGCGATGTGATGGCGGTTCCGGAATTCGTCGAGAAGGTCAGGCGGCATATGCAGGCCGCGGTCAAGACGCTTGATCCGGTTCCGGGTATCGACCTGCCCGCCTATATGGACGAGCTTATCGAGCGCTTCGCCAATCCGACCATTGCGCATAAGAATATCCAGATCGCCATGGACACCAGCCAGAAGCTGCCGCAGCGCGTTCTGGCAGCGACCGTGGAAACGCTGGAAGCTGGCCGGGATGCGGCAGAATTTGCCTATGTGATGGCGCTCTGGATCGCTTCGATCCACAAGCGCGGAAATCTTGACGATCCGCGTCGCGAGGAAATTCTTGCCGCCGCGGGTAACGTCGATCCGAGCGATCCCTCGGCCTCCTTCTTTGCTATCGATGGACTGTTTCCACCGGCACTCGTCCAGAACCGGGCTTGGCGCGACCGCGTCAATGTCGAATTGCAGAGCCTGAAGGCCTGAGCTTTCAAGTCCTGAACAACAGAAAACCCGGCGATCGTCTCGCCGGGTTTTCCTTTTAAATCTAAGGGATACTCAATCCATCTTGTGGATGTCGCGGTCCTTTGTCTCCGGCAGGAAGAGCAGACCGATCACGAGCGTGAGGCCCGCAAAGATGATCGGGTACCAGAGACCGTAGTAGATATCGCCCTTGGCAGCGCTCATCGCGAAGGCCGTTGCAGGGAGAAGACCGCCGAACCAGCCGTTACCGATGTGATAGGGCAGGGACATACCGGAGTAGCGGATGCGGGTCGGGAAGAGTTCGACTAGAAGCGCTGCGATCGGGCCGTAGACCATCGTCACATAGATGACGAGAACGGTCAGAACCGCGATGATGACCACCCAGTTCACGGCAGCGGGATCGGCAACCATGGTGAAGGCGCCGCCGCCTGGAACCGTATAGACGGCCATTTCGGTAGCGCCATTGGCTTCCGCCGGTGTCAGCAGCTTGTCGGCGACGAGCTTGTCCACTGGCACGGTTTTGGCGGGGGTCGCGCGGATGGCATCGGCATTGAGCGCGAGTTCAGGGTTTGCGGCAACAAAAGCGTCGAGCTTTGCGGCTGGAACCTGAGCGGCACCACGAGCCAGCGGATAGCCGCCGTCATGGAGGGCAATGTTGATCTGCTTCTGGAAAGCGCGATCCTTGGCCGCTGCATCTGCACCAGCTGCCACAGCGTCGTAGCTGGTGACGGTCGCTTCGCCAATCTTGACCGTGGCAGGCTGTCCGGCGGGCCCCTCGACCACATCGTAAGGCACGGAGTTGCGGGTCAGGAACGATGTTGCGATATCGCAGGATGTCGTGAACTTCGCCGTGCCCGTTGGGTTGAACTGGAACTTGCAGTCGCCGGGTGCGGCCGTCACCGTTGCGCGCACCGTTGCCTGGGCTTCGGCAAGGGCCGGGTTGCCCGCCCATGTGAGAGCCTTGAACAGCGGGAAGTAGGTCAGCATCGCCAGAACGAGGCCAGCCATGATGATCGGCTTACGGCCGACCTTATCGGACATCCAACCGAAGAGAACGAAGAATCCGGTGCCGAGCAGGAGAGCGCAGGCAACCATGATATTTGCCGATTGGCCATCCACCTTCAGAATGCTCTGGAGGAAGAAGAGGGCGTAAAACTGGCCCGTGTACCAGACGACGGCCTGACCGACGACCGCACCGAGAAGCGCGATAATCGCAATCTTGGCGTTTTTCCATTGACCAAAGGCTTCGCTGAGCGGGGCCTTGGAGGTCTTGCCCTCTTCCTTCATCTTCTTGAAAGCGGGGGATTCATTCATTTTCAGGCGGATCCAGACCGATACGCCGAGCAGAATGACGGAAAGCAGGAAGGGAATACGCCAGCCCCAGGCTGCAAAGGCTTCCTTGCCGACGCTGAACTGAACGCCGAGAATGACGACCAGCGACAGGAAGAGACCGAGCGTTGCCGTGGTTTGAATCCATGACGTGTAATAGCCGCGACGTCCATTCGGCGCGTGCTCGGCCACATAGGTCGCAGCACCGCCATATTCGCCGCCGAGCGCCAAGCCCTGGAGCATACGCAGCAGAATGAGGATGATGGGCGCGGCGATGCCGATCTGTGCCGCACCGGGCAGAATGCCGACCACAAAGGTCGAGAAGCCCATGATGAGAATGGTGATGAGGAAGGTGTATTTGCGTCCGACGATATCGCCAAGACGGCCGAACACCAGAGCGCCGAAGGGGCGGACAAGGAAGCCAGCGGCAAAGGCCAGCAGCGCGAAGATGTTGCGCGTCGTTTCCGGATATTGGCTGAAGAAGTTCGCGCCGATATAGATGGCGAGCGAACCATAGAGATAGAAGTCGTACCACTCAAAGACCGTACCGAGAGAAGAGGCAAAAATGACCTTCTTCTCCTCCCCCGTCATGGGGCGGGCTTTTTCCACGCCCGTCGCTGCTATATTTGCCATCGTCTGTCCTCCACAGAAATCAAGAAGACGCATCGAACAGCTCGACTCCCCTCGAACTGGCCCTTTCGGGCACGATGCACCTGATTGCAAAGTGACAGAATTTTTACGAAAGGAAGAGCGATGCTTTTGGCTTATGACTTTAGTCTAATAGGCCCGAGCCCTTCAAAGGCGATCGCTAAGGCGTGATCGATGATCTGCCAACATCACCGTCGGCAGCCTCTCGGACCGCGACGGCGGACAGGGCCTCTCATCGCTAAGAGGCCCGTGCCAAGATCAGGCCCATTCGCCCTTGCGCATGACCGGCACCGCGGAGCCATCAGGCTTGATACCATCGATGTCGACCTTGTCGGAGCCGATCATCCAGTCGATATGGATCAGGCTGGAATTGCCGCCCTGCGCCTTGATCTGATCCTGGCTGAGCGTCGCTCCGTCGATAAAGCACTTGGAGTAGCACTGGCCAAGCGCGATATGGCAGGAGGCGTTTTCGTCGAACAGCGTATTGTAGAAGAGGATACCGCTTGCCGAAATCGGCGACGAATGCGGCACCAGTGCCACTTCGCCTAGGCGTCGTGCACCCTCGTCTGTATCGAGTACCTTGTTCAGCACGGACTCGCCCTTGGAAGCCTTGGCTTCAACGATGCGGCCACCCTCGAATTTCACCTGGATGTCATCGATCAGCGTGCCCTGATGGGAAAGCGGCTTGGTGCTGGAAACATACCCATCCACACGCAGCGCATGCGGCGTGGTGAAGACTTCCTCGGTCGGGATATTTGGATTGCAGGTCACCCCGTTCTTCGCCATCGAAGCGCCGCCATGCCATTCATGACCGTCCGCAAGGCCGATGGTGACGTCGGTGCCCGGACCGGTGAAATGCAGCGAGGCGAACCGCTCGCCATTCAGCCACTTGGACCGCTTGGCGAGATTGGCGTTGTGCTCGGCCCAGGCAGCGACTGGATCGGCAACATCCACACGCGATGCCGCGAAGATCGCATCTGCCAGCTTTCGAACTGCTTCATCTTCGCTGATGCCAGGAAAGACCTGCTTAGCCCAGGATGGGTTAGGGTAGGAGATGATGTTCCAATTGATGTCGAAGTTGGAAATCTTCTCGAGTGCGGGCTTATAGGCCGTGGAGTTGGCTTTGTTTGCGCGCGCCACCTTAGCCGGGTCCTGCTCAGACAGAAGCAAGGGGTTGTCACCAGAAATCGCCAGTCTGGCTGCGCCGTTTGCATAGGCCTTCGCCATGCCCTCATAAAGCCAGCTGGATGCCTTGTCGAAATTGGCATCACTTGCATGGCGGTAGCGAGCAAGGGTGGTTTCCTCGTCGGAATAGAAGGTCGTGACCAGACCACTGCCTGCCATATAGGCGTGCTTGGTCAACTGGCGCACCAGCGGCAAAGCCGCAAGCGGCGCCGTGATCACCAGATCCTGATCCTTCTGGAGTTGAAGTCCAACCTTGACGGCGACTTCGGCCAGCTTTTCGAGTTTGACGGGATCGATAGGGGAAACGCTCATGATCTGCCTTCACATGTCTGCTTGAACGGGTCTGGACAATAGACCATCCATCGGGAAAGCCAACCACCTTCCAGAGGGCTTGGTTCAATCGGCGACGAGGGGTGCGGCCTTCGCCTTCAAAGCAGCGAGCGCATCTTTGGGTGAGAGGCGGATTTGCAGACCGCGCTGACCGCCATTCATATAGACGTAGACGTGCTCCATCGACTGAACCTCGATCGCCGTCGGAACGACCTTCTTCTGCCCGAAGGGGCTGATGCCGCCCACGTGGTAACCGGTCGCCCGCTCCGCATCGGTCGGCTTCATCATATGGGCGGATTTGCCGCCGAAGGCTGTTGCGAGCTTCTTCATGCTGACTTCCCGGTCTGAAGGGACGACGACGCAGACGGCCTTGCCGTCCACTTCGGCCATCAGCGTCTTCAACACCAGATGCGGCGGCTCGCCAATGGATTCGGCTGCCTGGAGACCGATACGTTCGGCATTCGGATCGTATTCATAGGTTACGGTGGTAAAAGCCACGCCGGCCTTGGTCAGCATCTGTGTCGCGCGGGTCGTCTTGGACATGGACTATCTGCCGAAAATCGAAGCGTAAATGTCAGGCTTGAAGCCGACAGTGATCTTGCCTTCGCTTTCCAGAACCGGGCGCTTGATCATTGAGGGCTGCTCCAGCATGAGGCCGATCGCTTTTTCCTGTGTCAGATCTGACTTCTGTGCGTCATCCAGTTTCTTGAACGTGGTGCCGGCGCGGTTCAGAACGGTTTCCCATCCCGCCGCTTTGCACCAAGCTTCCAGGTGGTCGCGATCGATGCCTTGGGTCTTATAGTCGTGAAACTCGGCTTCGATGCCATTCGCTTCCAGCCAACTGCGCGCTTTCTTCATCGTATCGCAGTTCTTGATGCCGTAAATGACCACCGTCATGCTTTTAGTCTCCCTTGCTTGCTATGGATTAACAAAATCTCTGTTTCAGTCAAAGACTCTCGACCCATGCAAATTTGTCGTGACTGTCATCTAAAGGAGTTCGAGCTCTGCCGCATGGCTCCTTCTCTATATCATGAGTTGTAGATTGTGGGTTTTTTCCCATATTCAGCTCAACCCAAAAGGAGAAAGAAATGCGTTCGGTTGCAAAGACATCGCGTAAGTTTTTGAGTGAAACCCTTGCCGTTTTCGGCGCTGCCGTTTCGGTCTCCGCCGCTGTGCGTGCGCACCGCAAGCCTGCTGGTTCCGATCTCGATGCGCTTGGCATCGATCCCAAGGCTTTCGATAAAGTTCAGCTGTAAGTTAGGACCGCGCGCCCGACGGGCTGCGCGTCTTTTAGTCCAGCTTCAAAAGCCGGGCGCCGCTTGATGCAGCGCCCGGCTTTTCTGTTTTAGACCAGCGACGAAGATACGCACCACCGTCGCAAATGAGAACGGCGTCTCAGCCGTAATAGTCCGGGGCCTTCTTGAAGGTCGACCAGGCATCGGGATCATGTCCCGTCACCACGATCGCATCCGCCTTTTCTGCGACGGTTCTGAGCTTTTGTACGGAGCGTACAGTATCTACCGTCGAGGCGAGGAAGCCTGGCAGCGCCTTTTCTTCCCAGTGATCAAGCGTGTAGGCGGCATCGATGGTCAGCAGCAGCGGCTTGCTGTCCGGCACCCGCACCAGGAAGGACTGGTGGCCGGGGGCATGGCCTGGCGTGAAGATGGTCGTCAGCGTGCCATCGCCATAGATGTCATAGAAATCATCATCGGTGCCATTGAGGAACTGCCATTTCAGGCCCGGCTTGTCGAAGTCCTTGCGGATATAGCCGCCTGCCGCAAACCAGTCCGGCGTGAAGGCGTATTCGTACTCCCGGCGCTGGACGATGTGTGTCGCATTCGGGAAGCGGCCGATTGCGCCGGTGTGGTCGAGATGCAGGTGGGATTGGACGACGTATTTGACATCCGCAGGGTCGAATCCGAGCGCCTTGATCTGGTCGACGCAACCCTGGTCCTTGTCCAGAACCGGCCAGTACACATCGCAAACGCCACCCCAATGACCGCGTGGGTCGGTGGCGACTTCGATCGCGTTTCCGCCGTCGATGACGGTATGCCCATCCGGGTGGGTGATCAGGAAGAAAGGAACGGGGATTTCGTAATCCGCGCCGTCTCCCTGGTTCATCTTGATGTTGTGGACCTTGCATTTCAAGGTCCCGGATTGAAGCATATAGAGCCTGATATCAGTCATAAACGTTTCCTCCCTACGAACACATTTCCTGAATGGTTAGGTGATCAGAATGCTTCCCGATAAAGCGCCAGCGCATCCTCTTCGCGGACCTCGACCGGGTTGTTGACGAGCAGACGCGTCTGCTTCATGGCGTCCGATGCCAGCATGGCCAGGCTGTTGTCGGTGACGCCGACATCTCTTAAACGGCGTGGTGCACCGCTCTCATCCATTAGCCTTTCCATGTGCTGAACGAAGGCGTTCGAACGGGCTGCGGCATCACCTTCGCCTGGCACCTTCAGTACATCGGCAAGCTCGGCATAAAGCGGTGCGGCAGCGGCGGCATTGAAACGAAGAACGGGGCCAAGCATCAGCGCGTTGGAGAGGCCGTGCGGAACGTGATAGTGCCCCCCTAGCGGGTAGGCGAGAGCATGGACAGCTGCAACCGGCGAGTTGGCAAAGGCTTGGCCAGCAAGGGTGGCGCCGAGCAACATGGCCTCGCGCGCCTCACGGTTCGCACCGTCCTTGCATGCCGCGACCAGATTGTCCCCGAGAAGACGAAGCGCTTCGCGCGCCAGGCAATCGGAGAGCGGGTTTTTCTTGTGCTTACTGGTATAGGCTTCGATTGCGTGAACCATCGCATCGATACCGGTGGCAGCGGTGTGGACCTGCGGCAGGCCCACCGTCAACTCGGCGTCTAGCAGCACGAAATCGGCAAAAAGCTGGGGCGAAACGACGCCCATCTTGGTGGTCTCGCCGGTGGTGATGATCGAGATATTGGTGACCTCGGAGCCCGTTCCCGCTGTTGTCGGTACCAGCACCAGCGGTGCGCGTGATCCCTTGACGTTGCCGATGCCGTACATGTCGGCGAGCGACTGATCGGAAACCAGAAGCACGGCCACCAGCTTGGCGATATCGAGCGACGACCCGCCGCCGAGGCCGATGACGATATCTGCCCCGAATTCTTTGGCGGAGGAGGCGCATTCCGCAACCACATGTTCGGGCGGATCGGCCACCACCTTGTCGAAGGTCTCGACGGAAAAGCCACTGGCAGACAGGGCTTCGGTGATCGGTTGAATAAGCCCTGCCTTTACGAGACCGCTGTCAGTAATGAGAAGCGCTTTCCGCTGCGAAAACCGGCCAGCCAGGATGTCTCCAAGCTTTGCGGCCCCGCCCCATGCGATCTGCATGGATGGAACGGTTCGAAACTCGAACGGATTGATGGTCATTTTATCCTCCCAATCACGTCTCAGCTGAGAGCCGAGCAGAGATATTTGATTTCAAGATACTCATCGATACCGAAGTGGGATCCCTCGCGGCCAAGGCCCGATTGCTTGACGCCGCCAAAGGGAGCGACCTCGTTGGAGATCAATCCGGTATTGTGGCCAACCATGCCGTAATCCAGTGCTTCCGCGACGCGCCATGTGCGGCTGAAGCTCTCGGTGTAGAAATAGGCTGCGAGGCCAAACTCTGTGTCATTGGCCATGGCAATCACCTCGTCTTCCGTCTCGAAACGAAAAAGCGGCGCAACGGGCCCAAAGGTTTCTTCGCGGGCGACCTTCATTGCCTGCGTCGCGCCGGCAATCACGGTCGGCTCGAAGAACGTGCCACCGAGAGCATGTCGTCCGCCGCCGGTGATGACGGTAGCACCCTTCGCCCGGGCGTCAGCGACGTGATCCTCGACCTTCTTGACAGCGTCCTCATCGATCAGCGGCCCGATCGTCACCCCTTCCTCGGTCCCCACGCCAACCTTCATGGCCTTTACTTTCTCGGCCAGTTTCTCTGCAAAACTGTCGAAGATTGCGTCCTGAACATAGATGCGGTTGCTACACACACATGTCTGTCCGGCGTTGCGATACTTCGATGCAATCGCGCCTTCCACCGCGGCGTCGATATTGGCGTCGTCGAAGACGATAAAGGGTGCGTTGCCACCGAGTTCGAGCGACAGCTTCTTGATCGTCGGTGCCGACTGCGCCATCAATACACGTCCAACCTCCGTCGATCCGGTGAAGGATATTTTTCGCACCGTGTCGCTCTCGGTGAAAATCTTGCCGATCTCCCGCGCCTCGCCTGTCACGACCTGAAAGACCCCTGCCGGAATGCCTGCTTCTTCCGCAAGCACGCCAAGAGCGAGCGCAGTAAGCGGGGTTTGTTCGGCAGGCTTGACGATCATCGTGCAGCCCGCGGCAAGCGCCGGCGCGGCTTTGCGGGTGATCATGGCCGCTGGAAAATTCCAAGGCGTGATCGCCGCGCAGACGCCGATAGGCTGCTTCAGGATCGTGATCCGCTTGTCTGTTGTGGGGGCAGGGATGGTCTCGCCATAGACCCGTTTTGCTTCCTCGGCAAACCACTCGACGAAAGACGCCGCATAGAGCGCTTCACCCTTGGCCTCGGCAAGCGGTTTGCCCTGTTCTGCTGTCATTAGTGTTGCAAGGTCGTCGGCATTTGCCACCATCAAGTCAAACCAGTGCCTCAGCACAGTTGCGCGCTCCTTGGCGGAGCGGTTCCTCCAGCTGACAAAGGCTTTTTCAGCCGCCTCAACCGCGCGCTCCACTTGGCTCGACGTCAGAGAGGGGACTTCAGCAATCACCTCGCCGTTTGCCGGATTTTCAACCTTGAGGGTTTCAGACCTGTCCGATTGAATCCAGTTCCCGTTGATCAGGCATGCATTGGTTAGAAGGCGAGGATTTTTCAACTTGAGCACTGCGTGATCTCCAGTTAAGTTCAACTAATTGAACTGTGATCCGTGTATTGAACTATGATGGCTGGCGCCGATCCTGTCAAGGAGATGAAATGCAAACAGACGCGCTCGACATATCGTCTGCCCAAACAGTACCGGCCTTGCGCCGGGCGGTTGGCATTCTCGATATTCTCGCTACAGGCAAAAATCTGACGGCGGCCGAAATCGCCCGAGCACTTGGTCTTCCCAAGAGCACCGCGCACGGACTGCTGGCGGTGATGAGCGAGCTCGATCTGGTGGCGAAAACACCGGATGGAACGTTGAGGATCGGACCTCATCCGCTGAGATGGGCAAATGCCTTTTTGTCCCAGCTCGATATCGTCACGACCTTCCAAGAGGTGCTTGCGCGGGACCGCAAGCTTGACCCTTACACGGTGACGCTGACGGTTCGAGAGGGGGCAGAAGTCGTCTATGTCGGCTGTCGTAATTCAGATCAGCCGCTGGGGCAGACCTTCCGCATTGGCATGAGACTGCCAGCGCCTTTTACAGCCACTGGAAAGATGCTGCTGTCGGATCTCAAACCGGCTGAGCTCGGCCATCTGCTCGCTGATTTTCCCAAGCCCCTGACAAGGCGGAGCGTCCGCACAGTCGAGGAGCTTGAGAAAGAGCTTGAGCTCACGCGAGAGCGAGGCTTTTCCATCGATGACGGGCAAATCCGCGACGGCATGATCTGTATAGGGGCTGCAGTTCGAGACCACTCCGGGGCCGCGGTCGCCGGGATTGCGATCAGCATTTTGCGCAGCGAAGCAAGCGGTGACAGGACGGCGGAACTCGGAGCGCAGTTGCAGGCAATCGCAAGGGGCATGTCCGAAGGAATTGGCGGCGCCTGACGATCTCGATCCAATCGGCCGGATAAGGAGGTGGGGGCGTAGAGCTGAGTGTCGATGGGAAACATAGGATTCACCACCGACACTCCAGCCGTTCCCTTCTGCGCCGTAGCGACCTAGAGCGTTTCCTTGTTAAATAGAAACAGTTCTGTTGGTTGAAACGGGCCACCTGCTTGCCCGGACGGCTTGGCCGTATGCTTTAGCTACGGCACGCGCCCTCCGGACAATCAGTCGATCCCGTTTGAACCAACAGAACTGTTTCTATTTAACAAGGAAACGGTCTAGAGATCGATCGTGCCGTTTTCTTCCCCGTCCCAATATTGCACGCGCACGCCGCGCACCTTGATCAGAACCAGGCCAGGGGTATCGACACCTTCGGTGAACCAGCGATCGAGATCGGAAACCCAGTGGCGCTCGAAAGCGGCCTTGTCGTCGATGAGTTCTGCCGCGCCCTCGATCGAGATGAACATGCCGGGCTTGCCGAGCAGGCTGGGCGGTTCGGTGAAGGAAAGCGTCACTTGAGCATTGCGGTTGATGTGGGAAACCTTGTTGGTGTCCTTCAGGGAAAAGAACCAGGAATCGCCGTCGTAAGCCACATCGCCATTATTGCTCATCGGGCGATTGGTGATCGCGCCGGATGAACCGTGGGTCGCCATCATGCAGAAGTCGATCTTCTTCATTGTTGAAGCGATGTCTTCGATTGTTTTGCTCGCCATGGAAGGCTTCCTTTTCTTAAACGTGGACGATCGGAAGGTCTTGAGCGTATTTCGTCAGCGGCCGGGCAAGGCGGAGCGTACGGATCGCTTCACGGCACTCAAGGAAGGGCTGGGGATCGTGCGATAGCGGGCTTCAATCAGATTGTAGACGCCGAAAGCGGCTAGCCCTGCGGCGACGCAAATGTAGAGAGCGCTGCCAAATGGCATCTGCCTCAGCCACTGCATCGCATCGCCCATACTGCCGGCCTCTTGAGGATCGACCTTCATTCCAGCCGTGATGAACAGAATGCCGATGATCGCAAACACCAGACCGCGTGCAACAAGCCCATAGATGCAAATCCAGGTGGCGATAGCGTTTTGGTCCGGGATGTGAAGATAGCGCTCGAATTTCCGCGTCAGCCCCTTCGCAGCCGTGACGCCACCGCCGATAACGAAGCCCGCGCCGACCGCGATCAGAAGGTAGGATCCGAAGGGCTGCGACATGATCCATTGGGCAAGATCTTTTTCACCCGATCCTTCATTGCCACCACCGGCAAGAAAGCTATGGCCGAGCGCAAAGCCGGCAAGTCCGAGATAGGTGACAGCACTTCCGATCAGCGCCGTACGAACGACAAGGCCTTTTGCGCTGGTGCCGTGATCATCCGTATCGGCAATGACCTGTGCCAAGCGCCAACAGACGAAGCCGAGAAGCCCGATACCGATTGCACCGACCCAGATGCGCCCGAAAGGCTGACTCAAAAGCGTCGAAAGCGCCGACTTCGTTTCGGTTTTCTCGCCTGCGACACCCGACAGCAGCGCCAGCCCGCCGACAAGCATGAAGACGATGCCGCGTGCGGCGTAACCACTCTTGGCGAGCAGATCGAATCGGAATGTTGAAGGCATGACGGGTCCGCGGTGCTGGGAACAATGGGTCCCTAACGCGCTGTGCGGATGAAAGGTTGATCGACGGGGAAGAAAAAATCGCGAAGCGTTGAGCATTTGTTCGCGCAGGTGAGGTCATCGAGACCGTTTTTAGTTACGGCTGACGCAGGAAAGATATCTCCAAAATGAAAAGCCGCCGGTCTCTGAACACAGACACCGGCGGCTCGAAATCATTATGTCATCGCATTGGGAAGACTCTCGATTATTCCCACTCAATTATAAATTACCTGAAAATGCCCATGTAAATCAGTATCTTGCCACCATGACGATTTGCCCAACCATGCAAAATACCATGTTCAAATCAGAGAGGTAGAGCGCGCTCTGTATCGGCGTCATCCGACCTCTCATCACCTGCCGACGCCGTGGCCATCTGACGCAACAGAATGGCCAGTTCGGCCGGGTTGCCGTCGCGGCGGACTTCAGCAAGCAGCTCCGCTGCATAGGTCGGATCGCCGCGGAAGTGTTCGGCCATCGCCGTGTCATGCGATCTATCTCTCACGTACTCTCCTCATCCCGCTTACGCTTCGGTCAAATGCTCCTATGGGCCAGTCAATGTTACCAGTTCACCACATCTCCTACACCATAACTTTCGAGGTCAAATCTGCTTACTTAGACTTAGCGATTGAAAACGGAAAGCCTTGGCCTTTGTCATTAGCAGCAGAGCATGCGATAACATACCATCCAACACAATGATGCAGACAAATCATGCGGAACATACTTAATCGAGTTATGAGAAGAAAATCCTCCGACGAAGAGAGTGCTGTGAAAACATATTCAGGCCCAAACACGCCCCTAGCAAATTATCTAGCATACTATAGCAATCTCAAGTCTCCGGGTTACGCCGTTCTAATAACGGGACCATGGGGTGTTGGAAAAACTTATCAAGTAAAGCAATTAATACCAGATTCTGAGAGTTACTTTGTTAGCCTGTACGGCATTGATACTGTAGATGGCATTCACGATGCGGTGCTTGCATCATGCTTGCCGAGCCTCAATGCCAGCGAATATGTATCAACAATCGGAGAGGTAGGAAAGGCAATGGGCGATAAGTACGCTCTTGCTGGCTTCGCGAACAGTGTATGGAATGTTTTTCTAAGACAACGGTTAAAACCAGATCGGACGATTATTTTTGATGATTTAGAACGCAGCTCTTTATGGACAAATCAAAAGAGTGAATTACTGGGTGCAATTAATCACTATGTAGAACATCGCGGCTTCCGCGTTATAGTTATTTGTCACGATGAGCGCATAGCTGATCAACTAGCCGAGCTTAAGGAAAAAACATTTGGCCATACTGTTATGGTCGAACCACAAATTCATGCGGCTTTTGAAGCGTTTCTAACTGATATTCAAGATAAAGTTGCACAAGATTTTGTCACCAAAAGAAAATCAATTATCGAGGAAGTTTGGTCGCAATCCGAGCAGTCTTCTTTGAGAATACTGAAACACGTTATCAACGATGTTGCTAGACTTCGTTTAATAATGAAAGACAGGCATCTAGAAAATAAAGACGCTATAGAGCACATTATAAAATTTTTCTGCGCCTTGGATATAGAGGTGCGTGCGGGAAATTTAACACGAGATCTACTCCTTAACCGGATGAAACTACATATCGCGGAGAGGATGGATCGCAACAATCAAGACGATATTCGGCCATTAAGTAAAGTAATTTCAAAATATTCATCATCTGATATTACAGGCTCAATTCTCAGCGATGAAATTTTAGAGTCAACCCTCATAGAGGGTAGATTTGATTCTGAAATGCTTGCAGCATGGCTCGATCAAACACCTTATTTTATCCAAGCCTCAGATACCCCTCCGTGGCTCATAGTAATGAAATTCGATGAGCTCGATGATGAAATTATTAAAGAAGGCATATCTCGGATGCAAAAGCAGTTCGATGAGCGTGCCGTAACTGAAATCGGAGAGTTTCTTCACATCGCGGCACTTCGGCTAATGATGGTTGAACAGGGCGTTATTGCCCACTCTATGGAAGAAGAAACATCACTCTGCACCACGTATATTGACGACCTTTTAGCAACCAAAAGATTGCCTCCAAAACCTTTGGAATACTCATTTGAGAGGCTATTTGAGGCTTATGGTGGTTATGGTTATTGGGTTTCAGAGGTTGCGAGACCACATTTCAGGGCCATTTGTGAGCACGTAGACCAAGCGCGGCATCAAGCGCTAGAGGCCACTTATCCAAGTCATGCCGCAGAAATTTTGCGTCAACTCAAAGAAGATCAAGCGTCTATTTTTAAGACAATTTCACCAACAAACTCTGGAAGCAACACTCTCGCGCATGTTCCTATCCTCAATCATATACCTGTGAATTCTTTCTTGGACGCTTGGCTTAGCGGTCCGCGCAGTGGATGGCGACAAACAACTATGGCACTCGACAATCGATATGAACATGGTCAACTCGATCGGAACTTGAGTACCGAAAGACCTTGGTTAATTGACCTAGAGCGGGAAATGAATGCGCGAATAGATAAGGAGACTGGTCTCGACGCATTTCGATTGAAGCGAATAAAGCCAAAAATATTTAGTGAGTTACAAGAAATAGAGGCACCAGATCAAAGATAGGGAAATATGGATTGCGCAATCCAAAAGCATCGTATGGTGGCAGGTGATCCCACCTCCACCATAGTTCTTGGACCTAAAAACCGAGAGCGCTAGATCAAATTTCCACCCCTGCACTCTGACCATCTTTGCTGCCGCGACGGCGAGAAGTTTTCCTTGAGTCAGCCTTACCTGAATTCTCCATTTCCTTATGCTCGGCCGTCTCGCGGCGCACCTGCTCCATCGCCGGATCGGTGAACGTGACCTTGAGGCCGTGCATACCGGCGAGTTGGGCGACTTCAAGCCGGAACTCGTCTGTGCCTTCCACGATGAGGGCTTGGCCCTCGAACCGCTTGGACGCCAGTTCGAGCGCAACCAGTGCCGCGCCGGTCGTGGCTTTCTGCGCCTGAACGTGCGTCTTCCGGTCGATCACCATGCCGCCGTCGATGGTGCTGTACGCCACCGTCCCGTCTTTCCGGGCCTTGGGCTTGAGCTTGTCGAGAACGACAGCTTTGGCCTTGTCGGCCCGGTCGGCAGTCAGTAGCTCCCCGTTCCAGCGGCGTGTCCGTTCCTCGCGGTCGCGCAGCACGGCCAGCGCCTCGGAGTTGCCGCGCTCCGCCTGCTGCGTTAGCCAGTCGGCCCAAGTGGGCATCGTCGTCTGTTTGAACAGTGCCTGACGGCGAGCGTCTGCGCTCTGCCGGTTCTTCTGGCGCGAGGCGTCGGCCTGCTGTTTGATAGTGCCGTACATCAGGCGTTTGATCGACCCCTTGCCCGCGACCTTCAAAAGCATTCGCTCTGTCTGGCTCCACTGCCTCACTTGCGCATTGAAAGCCGCACTCTCGCGCTTGATCTGGTCGAGGCCCTGACGGCGGGCCAGAATGGCCGCCTGTCGCTCGCGCTGGTAGTGGTTGAACAGGCCCGCTGTCGTCGGGTTGTCCGGCCGCCGGGGTCGTGGCTCGTACCGCTTGCGGTTCGCCTTCGCCTCGGCCTGCCGTTCGGAAGGCTGGAACGGGCCAAGACGGTCGGTCAGGGCCTTCATGGAAAGGTCGCGACCGACGTTGCTGGCCTTCGCCCAAATGCCTAAATCCGGCTCGCCGATGACAAGGCCAGCGCCGCGCTGGCGAACCTCTAGGCCGTGCTCGGCCGCTGCGTCGTGCAGCTCCTGCCAGCTCGTCGCCTGCCGCATCGCCGGGGCCAGCTCGCGAGCCGCGTACCCGGTCAGAGTCTCGATGCCGGAGTGCGCCTCCACGCTGGCCACCTTCGCGCCGATGCGGACTGGCTCTGCTTTATCTGCTGACTGCTTCTGTAGACGGGTATCGGACAGCTTGCGCAAGCCGTTCAGGGTTTTGGCTTCGGGAGGCTCCGATATGCTGAGGTCGCAAGCGTTTCTAAGGTGTTTACGGAATAGGCTATCGCGCTGCTCTGGGGCTTTCGCTGGCAACAGCTCAATGTCGCGGTTTTGATGCCGCTGCTTTGCCTCCAGACCATGAAACGTTCTTTGCAAGCCATGCTCTACCTCAAGACGCTCACAGGCCTCCATCAGGCGGAACTGATCGTAATAGGGTTCGATGTTCTGTAAACCGGTCGGGTGAACCTTGTTGATGGCTACATGCACATGCAGGTTATCGGTGTCGATGTGAACCGCTGATACACGCTGGTGCTCATCAAGGCCGATGGCAGCGCATAGTTCGTCTTCGATGGCGTGCAGCGTCTCAAGGTCTGGCTGCTCGCCGGGCGGGAAGGAATAGACAAAGTGGTAGGTCTTTTCCGCCTTCGACCTGGTGTTAGCCGCTTGCGTGGCTTGGATTAAGATTGCAGCATCTGCCGGATCATCCGTGCCGCAATTCGTGACCCGATAGCTGGCGACCTTCTCGCCCTCGGTCGTACCATTGGCGGAATCCAGAATGTAGTCGGCCGTGCGCTCCCAGCTCGTCGGGTCAATGCCGCCCTTGGCCGCCACCATATACTTGATTAACCGGGCTGGGCTTGAGGCCTTGCGTTCACGGTTGATGCGATGCGCGATCATTTGGAAATCCTCCCCATGAGCGCCCGCATGTCCTCTTGGATTGCGCGGAAATCCATCATCATCGTTTCCACGTCAATCGGTCGAGTACCCTGACCGCGTTTCTCAGCGAGCCACAATTTCAGCAATCCGGCCACCCGGCCTAGGTCGCCATTCACTTTTGCCAACTGGCGGACAGCTTCCAAATCGGCCCGTGAACCTATAGGCAGATTCAGCCCAACAGCGCGAAGGAAAGCGGCATTCGACAATCCCGCCTGATCGGCCCTTTCGGTTAACTCTTTTTTCTCATCAACGCTGACCCAAACCTCAATTCGCTCCCGCCGTGGACGTGTCCCACGCGAATGCGGCTTGATAGCCTCAATCGCATTTTCACCGGCCATAAGCCTTCCCTCTTTGGTGTAAATGTCGCGGAGCGACTGACAGCCTCGCAGAGCAAGATGCCGTCGAACCGCAGGTGAGTAAGGGGTGGTGTTGGACTGGTGCGGGCTTGCCCGTACCGGTACAACACACATCTTGCCGTACTGCTTCATGCGATTCTATGCGACTGGAGCAGAATCGCCAGTAAAATATGGCGCAATCGCGTACATTCGCGCTAATTCGCATACATTCGCGCAGCATCGCATTAATCAATTCTTCTAATCGCATAGAATCGCGTACATTCGCATAGAAACGCGTTTCCGACTGAGTTCATGAACATCAAGGACGGACTGACACCAAAAGGAAGGGTTTTGAGAGGCCATCTGCTAGGCCACCCAAATCTAAGCCTTGTAAATTGCTCGACTCGGGTGAGAACATAGCCTCCGTTTACGCGCTTTTTTTTCGAAACTCGATCATCAAGAAACAATGGAGTAATCATGGCACGAAAAACCCTCGCAGAGCGCCGTTCTGATGCCCTTTCGGAGCTTGAAATGGCGAAAGCCAGATTGGCAAAACTCGACAATGAGGCGGCAGAAAGAATCGGAAGAATTGCAATAAAGTCAGGATTGGTTAATCTTGAGCTGACGGACGATCAAGTCCGGGAAGAGTTCGACAAAATCGTGGAAAGGATCAGCAAGGGGAATTGATCATGAAGACAGCTCACCGCATCAGCACATTGGCCAATCAACTCAACGAACTGCAAGCCTGCCTTGGTCGAGCCAGTGGGCGGCCTAGCAAGAGCGTTATGGAAGCCCAGCGCATTGCGGCCGAGCTGGCTTCTTCACTCGAAGAGTGGCACCTTGAAACGCTGCACATCCCCGAAACGGAGCGTGACCTCTATCGCGCACAGAACCCCTACTACGCGGCCCACTAACGCGCCACGCCGTCTTATCAAAAGCTCACTTCGGTGGGCTTTTTTTGTCCGCAAAACGTATCAAACCGGACAGTCGCGTCTCTTCGCCACCCCAAGAAAATCCCGTTTCAAATCAGAATATTGGGAACTGCCTTCATCAAGATTGACGGACAGTTTACGGACACAAGCCATTGAATTCTATGCAGATACAAGATTATCCGCATATTTAAAACCGCCCCATATCGGTCAATAATCAAACCTCGGATGATGACAAAATGAGGTATTCGGTATGGTAATAGAATCGAAAAAAATGGCGGCTGGTACTGTCCGAAAATTCGGTCGAGGCGCGGCGGTAGCTCTGGCAATGGCAAGCGCAGGCCTTGGTGTAAGTCTCTACATTGCACCTGTCCCGGCTTACGCCATCTACTGCTCGAACTGCTCGACGTTCTATCAGCAGATGTTCGAGTACGCCGAAGCGGTCAACACGCAGCTGAACACCGCCCAGCAACTGGCAACGCAGATTCAGCAGTATCAGAACATGGTTACGCAGGGTCTGAGCCTGCCCAACTCCATGTTCGGCAGCATCGCGGCCGACCTGCAAAGCGTGGTGAATATCTACACGAAGTCGCAGGCCTTGGGCCGCCAAATCCAGAACATGGATTCGCAGTTCAACACGCAGTTTCCGGGCTTCGAGTCCTACCTGAATCAAGCTGCGAACTCGGCAGCAGTACCGGCGCGGGATCGTTATCAGAAGTGGTCAGAGCAGGGGCGCGACAACGTGAAAACGGCGATGGAAGCGGCGAACCTCAATACCGGCACTTTCGAGTCTGAGGACGCGCAGCTTGCCCGCATGGTTTCCCGTTCGCAGTCGGCCGCTGGCCGGATGCAGGCGATTCAGGCGGGCAATGAAATTGCCTCACAGAACGTACAGCAACTGCAAAAGCTGCGCGATCTGGTGGCCACGCAAATCAACATGCAGGGCAACTACATGGCCCAGCAAGGTGACCGGAGGGCCGCTAGCGAAGCCGCCGAACAACAATTCGAAGCTCGGAAGAATAACTGGGGACCTTCGGAGGACTTCTAATCATGTTGATATCTAAGACTTTTATCGCTGTGCTGTGCATCGCTTCTGCTCTTGGTGGTGCTGTTGTGTCCGGTGTCTTTGTTTCCGTCAGCACCAATTGCGCGACTGCTGAACGGCCTATGCCGACAGATGCCGATAAAAACTTCGAAGCCCGGAAAAACAACTGGGGTCCATCTGAGGATTTCTAACTATGCAACGTTCAGCACTACTCGCACTCATCGGTGCGGTGCTCTTGCTTTCGGCCGGCACTGCTGCGGCAGCAGGAGATATAACTCAAGGCAATGAAATGAATGGGCTTTTGCGGATGCTCTATGACGCCGCAAGTGAATGGTCACCACGACTACAGGGCTACGCACTCACATTGCTGGCTTCCCTTGCACTAATCCAATTGGTGTGGACGTTCATGCCTTTAGTCATGAAACAAGCTGACTTCGGCGAAATCGTCGGCGAGTTGATCCGCTTCTTCATGGCTATCGGCTTTTTCTACGCGATCATTGAGCATTCCGTTCCTTGGGCGACAGCCGTAGTAGACAGTTTTCGAGAAGCAGCGGGCACGGCTAGCGGTTTAGGCCGTGCGCTTCAGCCGGGCGATATGTTCGCGGTCGCCGTCGATTTCTCGCGCACCATCGTAGAGGGAATCTCAGTTTTCTCTCCGGGTAAAGCGGTCCTCATCGCGCTTGTTGGCTGTTTGGTTTTACTGTGCTTCGCCTTCATCGCGGCATTCATGTTTGTGACGCTTGTAGAGTCATACGTCATCATCAACGCCTCCGTGCTGTTCTTCGGCTTTGGTGGTTCGCAATGGACACGCGACTTTGCAATTGCTCCGCTCCGCTTCGTTATCGCAGTAGGTGCCAAGCTGTTCGTCCTAACGTTGATCGTAGGAATTATCGTCACGTCGGCGAAGTCTTGGTTAGCAGCGTATACCAACGACGAAGCGTCTCTGATGACATTGGCGGGCTTGGCTCTGGTATGCGCATACCTGACTAAGACTATTCCCGAATTGATCGGCGGGATGATTAGCGGCACGTCGATGGGCGGTGGATCAGCCATTGGTGGCATGGCTGCTGCCGGTGCAGCCGGTGCGGCGGCGGCGATCGCAACCATCGCCACGGCCGGTGCCGCTGCTCCGGCTGCTACCGGTGCTCTTGGCGCGGCCGGGAGTGGTAGTGCAGCGGGGGCAGGTGCGGCGGGTGCCGGTGGGCTTGGCGGCGGCGGTCTGGCGGCCGCGATCAATTCCAGCTTTGCCGGTGGTAGTGCTCCCGCCGCAGCCGCATCAGGTGGCGGGGCGGCCTCTGGCATCGGCGCGAGCACTGGCGGTCAAGCGGCGGCCAAGGGCGCGTCGTCGGCAGGTGCCAGAGTGGGCGGCAGCGGCGCACCAAAAACGCCGGGCGCAGCGCCGCAGCAGCCTAACAGCGGCGTACAGCAGGCCGCCAAGCAGGCCGGGAAGTCCGCGCAGGTCAATGACGACAAAGACCAGCAAGCGACACCAAAAGGGGGAGTTGTCAGCTCCGGCAACGCACTTTCCCAAGCGGCCAACGGTGGCGCAAAGATGCTCGGCGTGATGGCCTCGATGGCAGTACCGGGCATGGAGAACGCGCACGGCTTGTCTCTTGGCGCGGGATCTGCGTCACCTGTTCCCGACGATACGAGTTCGGCCGCTCCAGCCAATGGAGCGGAATCTGCCGCGGAACCTACACAAGCGGAATCTAACGTCATCCGTCCGGCCTCGGACAACAGCTCTACTCCCGGCCACCTCGCCTCGCTCAACGTGCCGGGCATGACCTCGAATAACGACCAACCGGAGAAATAACCATGATGGACATTCTGATGTTCGGTGGATTTGTAGTACTTGCCTCGACTTTCGCCATCGGCATGTGGGCGCTCGGCCGGTGGCTGCGTAGCAAGGGCTACGGACCACAGCTCGATAGGCTGGATCGCCAATACACGGCCTTGCAGCTTCGAGTAAGCCCGCTCGCCTTGTCGGCTTCCTACCGCATGTTTTCCGGGGCGCAGGCTCTGAATCGCCTACCTTTGCTGGGCAGCAAGAATAACGCCGCCTTGAACCAGCAAGTTTTGATGGCCATCCAAGCCGCGCAGGAAGCCCAGAGGCAAGAAAAGCGCGACAATCGCTGATCGCTGGCCAGCCTCACAGACAACCCCGCCTAAGTGCGGGGTTTTGTTTGCCTGCCGCGCTCCCTCCGTCTATTACACACCGTGTAAGGCCCTGTGCTGCACTCTGAGCAATTTTCTGGGATAGGCGCACCAACCCCATCACTGCACCCTTAAAAAGCGTTTTTGGCGGCTCCTACGGCCTTCTGGTGGGGCGCGATGGGTCATTCGCCCCCAGGCCTTTCCTTTTGGTGTCTATTCAGATGCCGCAGACGGCACGATGCACCAGGTGCTCGAGGTGGTGTGTGTTCGACGGAGCGAACCGCCCTTCCTTTGGTGTCTAACGGCCGAAGGCGGACCAAGAGCAGCAAGCGATGAGCTGCGCCATCAAGGCGCGGCGCTAAATGCGTATGCTGGAGATTCTTAGAGAATCTTGGATGGAATTTGCGAACGGCCCGCAAAGGCCCGCCGTTGCTGGGTTTTCAGAAACTGGCCGGGTACTGTTAAACAGGGGGTGAGGTGCCGTTAAACAGGGGGAGCAGCGTTACGGTCGGATGCCTTGGGTCGCCCGATTTCCCATTTGCCCTTAGCGTACTCGTCCAGCCTCCAACCCACGGCAGCAAGCTCGGCCAGCGCCTTGGGGCGGAGCGAACGCCTTTCATGCGGGAGGGGAGCTGCCGCGAAGCGGTGGGAACCCCGCAGGGGGCCACGCTTTGGGATCGTGGCGCGATTTCGCAAGAATAGGAGTTCCGAACTAACGGGTGGGGGCCATCGACTTATGCACAGGCAAAAGGGTTTTAAACAGTTTTATATATAGTTTTAAAAGATTTAGCGTAAAAAGAAGGAAATTTAATCTTTTAATTCAATGAATTACGCGCGACGCCGGTTCCTAATAGACGGATACCGGTTCCTAATAGACGGCGAAACGGTTCCTAATAGACGGTTTCAGGTTCCTAATAGACGCTTTATCCACAGCGTGGCGGGTTGTTCCCACTTTGTCCGCCAACTGTCCGTCAATCAAAATGAAAAAAGCCCGCAACGGGGCTCTTTTGCGATCTCACTCACCGTCTATTAGGAACCGCCCAGCGGTTCCGACGAGGAATTGCGGTGCCTCATGACCAGTAGAGGGCCATCCTTCCCCGCTTCTTCGCACAAGGCATATTCAGGCAGGTCATCGGCTTTGATGATCCCGCGAAGGAAGAAACAGAATTTTTTGAACGAGCCACCGCTTCCGCTGCGTTCGTAAAGGGTCTTGAAAGCCCATTTAGCGCTATCCCTGCCTGCGGCACGGCGAGCCAGTCGGTAGATAAAGCGTCCTATGCCCGGCTCGATCAAAAAGTAGTCCCGATGTACTGTAAGTACCTCCGGCCGCTTGCCCTCGGTGACTTCTCGATAAATCCACTCGGGGGCTTCAATCTCGACAGAACTTATCTTCTTGGTGTCCGTGCGTGACAGAACACGATAGCGCGCGATCAGCCCCTCGGCTTCGGTTGTCCGGAACTTGCCGCTTTCGCGCACTGTCTTGATGGTAGTACCCCGCAACCGATCTAGCGCGGCTTCCACTCCTTGAACCTGACTACTACCGTTACCACGTCGGGCAAATCTGAGGATGTCGCTAACATGCAGCCGAAACACTCTCCCCGGCTTGCCACCCTTTCCTTCTCGATAGCGGTTCATAGCTTCGGTCAAGTGAGACACCATCATCAGCACAATGTCGTAGTCCCAAACGGAGGCCATTCCGTGCGCTCCTGCGGACACTTCCACGTATCCATCCGGCAGGTCGTAGCGGATCAGTTCTCCGGCTCGCTTGTCCTTCTTGGACAAACGGAACACGGCCACATCCATGACGCTGCGATTGTCGCGGCCGCCCACGTCATAAAGGCTGGGCACAAAAAAATCTGGCTGGGCGTCGCCTTGTGGAGGCCTGCGGACAAGTGACAACGCTTTGTCCCGCTCTTTCGCCCTTTCCATCTGTTCATGCACGGTCGAGACGTTAGACGGTCTACCGCGTTCAGCAGCCGCAGTTCGGTCACTGTTCCGCTTCCTGATATTTTCAAGGCGTTCCAGTAGCCCGCCAGAGTCGCCTATTACCGCGCCTATGGGCTTGAGACCGCTGTTTCGGCTACTCATGCGTGCGGCCCAACCGGTGCCCTATTAAGCCCAGTACAAGCGGTCTATTCGTAAATGTCGCCTGCAAGTCGGTCGCCACAATTCAGGCGCCCATTCCGGGACGAGGGGCCGAGCCGGAATGTTTGCATGCATCAATCCATGCCTCGACCTCGGCTAAATCCCACACGACCTTGCGGCTACTAAGTGCGATGCGCTGAGGGAATTTCCCCTGCTTTTCGAAGTTGTAGATCGTGCGCTCGCACAGTGGAATCATCTCTAGCAGCTGCTTTTTGCTAATGAGAACTTTACGCGCGCTCCTTAATTCTCTTTCCACACCGAATACCTCATTTTGTCATCGTCTGAGGTTCAATTATTGCTACACAATGCCGGTGATTTCCAGCATTTAATCCCATAATTTTTCAATTAAATCAATCACTTAGTGTCCGTAAATACACGGTTTGACGGACAATCTTGATAACGCAAACCGCTGTTTTTATTAGGTTATAAATAGGCGCTGAAAGCCAATTTATTGCGTCCGGAAATTCATACGTTTTACGGACAAAAAAATGCCCACCGAAGTGGGCATTTCGCTACAGAATGCAGGTCTCTAGGCTCCGAATCAGTCCTTGAGGCGGGGCTTCCTGATTGTCCACTCGTCGATCATGTCCGCCCAATCCTGTAGCATCGCTCGGCGCTGATCGCGGTATTCGGCCTTGTTGTAGACGGCTCGCACGCCCTTCTGTTCGTGCGCGAGGCACTTCTCAATCCAGTCGGTGTTATAGCCCGCCTCATGCAGCAGCGTGCTAGCTGTGCGCCGCAAGTCGTGCGGTCCAAACTTGCCAAGTGACTGCCCTTCCTTCTGCGCCAGACGATAGGTCAGCGTGAGCACCTGATTGAGCGTAGCGCTGCTCATGGGTAAGTCAGAGTCATAGCGCGATGGCAGAACGTACTCCGAACCGCCCGCGAACGTTTTCAGGGCGGTGAATATCTCCAGCACCTGCCTAGACAGAAACACCAAATGGGGATTTCGGCGCTTCATCCGTTCCTTGGGGATTGTCCAGAGCGCATCGATGAAATTGATTTCGCTCCACGTTGCATTGGTCAGTTCGCTTTTGCGTACCATCGTGAGCAACAGCAGTTTGGCGGCCGCTCGAATGGAAGGTGTGGTGCCGATACGCTCCATATACTGGTACATCAACCCGATTTCCTCGGGCGTCAGTGCTCGGTCTCGCGGCTCGAACTTGGCGATAGTTGACGGGCGCACCAGATCGGCCGGGTTCTCAACCTTCTGACCGCGCTCGATGGCCCAACGAAAGACCAGCATCATAATCTCACGGCAAACTACCGCCGTTGATGGCCTACCTTGTTCCACAATGGCATCAGTCAGCGCCCGCAAATCCTCGTGGGTAATTTCTATGAGTTTCCGGTTGCCAAACTTCGGCTTTAGATCGCGCTCGTATGTTCCACGGCGCATGTTGCGGGTGGTTTCGCTCATTTGATAACCGCGCAACCACTTCTCGGCCCACGCGCCGAATGTCTCAGCATCCTTGACGCGTGCCTTGTCCCGTGCCTTCTCCTTGGCCGGTGACTTCCCTGCGGCGATCATCTTCTTGGCTTCGCCCAGCCGTTCGCGGGCTTCCGCTAGCGTGATCCCGCCGACACCGTAACGGCCGAAGGTGATGGTCTCCTGCCTGCCGTGGATCGAGTAGTTGTAGCGGAATGAAATCGAACCCGCAGGCGTGATGGCCACGTAGAGCCCGTCACGGTCATTCACTTTATAGAGCTTGTCCTTTGGCTTGAGGTTGCGCAGCTTGGTATCAGTCAGCATGGTCGGGTTGGGTTTCCTCTCAAAAATACCATGCTCAAAAAAGCCCCACAAATCCTCAAAAAACTTGTTTAAGGACAATGCGTTACCTAAATTCGATACCATGAACACCCCATCAGAGGCGGCATGGTATCGAGTGCCGAACATGGCATCAGGTTCAAATCGTACCATCTACCATGCCATAGAAACGGGGTGCTTGGCGATGCGTAAATTTGCCAGACAGTGCTACGCCAAGAACGAAAAAAGCCCGCAGTTACGCGGGCTTAGAGGTATTTTAATGCTCTTTGGTGCCGGTCTATGCCGGACGCCAGATCACTCCCACTCGATGGTGCCGGGTGGCTTCGACGTCACGTCGTAGACCACGCGGTTGATGCCCTTGACCTCGTTGATGATGCGAGTGGCCGCACGACCGAGGAAGTTCATGTCATAGGGGTAGAAATCCGCCGTCATGCCGTCGACCGAAGTGACGGCGCGCAAGGCGCAGACGAAGTCATAGGTGCGGTAGTCGCCCATAACGCCCACGGTCTGGACCGGCAGCAGAACGGCAAAGGCCTGCCAGATGGTGTCATAGAGGCCAGCCTTGCGAATTTCGTCGAGATAGATCGCATCCGCCTTGCGCAGAATATCGAGCTTCTCGCGGGTCACGACGCCAGGGCAACGGATTGCGAGGCCGGGGCCGGGGAAGGGATGGCGGCCGATGAAGCTTTCCGGCAGGCCGAGTTCGCGGCCAAGAGCGCGAACCTCGTCCTTGAACAGTTCACGAAGCGGTTCAACCAGCTTCATGTTCATGCGCTCGGGAAGACCACCGACATTGTGGTGGCTCTTGATCGTGACGGAAGGACCGCCCGAGAAGGAAACGCTTTCGATGACGTCGGGATAGAGCGTGCCCTGTGCGAGAAATGCCGGAGCGCCCTTGCCATCCGCGGCGATCTTCGCAGCTTCGGCCTCGAAGGTCTCGATGAAGAGGCGACCGATGGTCTTGCGCTTGACTTCCGGATCGGAAACGCCGGCCAGTTCCGTCAGGAATAGGTCGGAGGCATCCACGTGCACGAGCGGGATGTTGTAGTGATCGCGGAACATGCCGACGACCTGCTCGCTTTCGGCCAAACGCATCAAACCGTGATCGACATAGACGCAGGTCAACTGGTCGCCGATCGCCTCATGGATAAGGATCGCCGCAACCGAGGAATCGACGCCCCCGGACAGCGCGCAGAGCACGCGGCCATCGCCGACCTGCTCGCGGATCTTGCGGATCATCTCGGCGCGATAGGCCGCCATGGTCCAATCGGATTTGAGACCGACGATCTTGTGGACGAAGTTGGAGAGCAGCTTCGCTCCATCCGGTGTATGAACCACTTCAGGATGGAACATCGTGGTGTAGTAACGGCGCTCTTCATCGACCGCGATGGCGAAGGGCGCGTTCTCAGAGGTCGCAGCCACTTCGAAACCGGCCGGCAATTGCGTGACGCGATCGCCGTGGCTCATCCAGACCGGATAACGGCCGCCAAGTTCCCAGAAGCCTTCGAAGAGCGGGCTTGCCTTCTTGATTTCGATATCGGCTCTACCGAACTCCGCCGCGTGACCGCCTTCGACCGTACCGCCAAGCTGGGTGCAGAGTGTCTGCTGGCCGTAGCAAATGCCAAGGATCGGGATGCCTGCATCGAACACCGCCTGCGGTGCGCGCGGGCTTCCCTCTGCCGTGACCGATGCCGGACCGCCAGAGAAGATGACGCCCTTCGGCTGCATTTTCTCGAAGGCCTCTGCGGCATTCTGGAACGGGTGAATTTCGCAATAGACCCCGGCTTCGCGGATACGGCGCGCAATCAGCTGCGTCACCTGGCTGCCGAAATCGATGATGAGGATGCTGTCGGGATGGGCTATCTGGGTCATGGCGAGCCTTTAAAGAATTGCCGGGCGTAAGGCAACCCGGCAGATGCCTTGAAAAGCCAGAAAATGGGTTGCAGTGCAAGCGCTACGGCATCGACCCGAGTATCAGAACCGATTTTCGGAAAGCACGATGCGTAGGCTCAAAAAACACAGAGCTTCCTTTACGCGTCCAAATGGATGCACGGCGCGCTAGAGTGGAATGTCTCCGGCCTTTATCGCGTCCTGCAGCCTGTCGACGGCTTGGGCCAGTTTCTCATCGATGACATGCAAATACTCGGTCCAGTCATCGATATGGTGGACATCCGCCTTGCCATCGGAAATGCCGCGCAAACCGATCAGCGGTACGTCAAAGCGCTGGCAGGCGCGTAAGATTGCAAAGGTTTCCATCTCCACCAGATCGGCATCGATGGCATCATAGACAGTACCGGACACGACATTGGCGCCGGTCGAAACCTGGGCGGTCGGGATATCGGGTACCCTGAAGGGCAAGGGCACCTCTGCCGGGAGATCGAGAAAGGGTGTTCGCCCTCTTTCAAAACCGAAGGCGGAGGCATCCATATCCCGGTAGGAGACGCTGACCGCCTGGTAGACCTCCGCCTGTTCCAGCGTGCGCGACCCGGCGGAGCCAAGCGAAACGACGAGATGCGGCAGGCGCGCCTGACCGTTGAGATCGCTGAGTGTCGCCGTCAAGGAAACGGCAGCCTCCACCGGACCGACGCCGGTCATCAGTGGACGGAAACGGGCTTTGAGGTGCGGGCCATATTCGGCATCGGCTGCCATGACGAAGAGAAGGCGCTTGCCGTCGATCTCGACCAGTTCATAGCTCATTTTCGTTGAACCCTTCGCGGCCCTTCAAAACCATCATTGTGCCTGTCATGGACGCGATCAACTTGGCCGGTCCGTCGGAGATCGCGTAGGCGCGCCCGTCGGCAACGATGATGTTGCTGCCGGGCTTGGTGATTTCACCGCGGAAGAGAAAACGCTCGCCGCGCCCCGGGGACATCAGATTGACCTTGAACTCGATCGTCAGCAGGGACGCTTCGGGCTCGACGATAGTGTATGCGGCATAGGTGCAGGCGGTATCGAGTGCGGCGGCGATGACGCCCGCATGCAATATCCCGTGTTGCTGAGTGAGCTTGGGGTGAAAAGGCAGTTCGATTTCGACCAGCCTGTGCTCGATACGCGAAAGCTCGGCCCTGATTGCCTGGACGACGCCTTGGCGTGCAAAGCTCTTTTCAATGCGCTGGCGAAAATCGCCAGGATCGGTGAATGCCATTCCCCTGCCTCTCATTTTTACGCAAAAATGACATGGCGTCCGTCCACGCGCAAGACAAGGGTGGCTGATCCGCCGGTTCTTGCCAACCGACGGATCGAGGCCGATTTGACATCACGCAAGGTGATGGGGCTGCTCCAGACCATAGACCGGGGTTTCAAGCCCGACGTGGCGTGCCTTCAGTTGAAGCGACAGATATTGCGAGTAGTGGCGCGACTGATGCAGGTTGCCACCATGGAACCACAGCGCCTGTTGCTGGGTCGGCTTCCACATGTTGCGCTGCTCCCCTTCCCATGGGCCCGGGTCCTTCGTCGTGTTGGAGCCGAGGCCCCAGCATTTGCCCACCTTGTCTGCCACCTCGCGGGAGATGAGATCTGCCGCCCAGCCATTCATCGAGCCATAACCGGTGGCGTAGACCACCAGATCGGCCGGCAGCTCCGTGCCGTCCTTCAACACCACGGCATTTTCCGTGAGGTGAGAGACATCCACGCCGGACTTCAATTTGATCGACCCGTCGATCACCAGATCGCAAGCGCCGACGTCGATGTAATAGCCGGATCCGCGGCGAAGATACTTCATGAAGAGACCGGATTCGTCATCCCCAAAGTCCAGCATGAAACCTGCTTTCTCCAGTGCTGCATAAAAGTCTGCATCCTTTTCCCGTATCCGATTGTAAATCGGGATCTGAAACTCATGCATGATCCTATAGGGGAGCGAGGCGAAGATGAGATCGGCCTTGCGCGTCGTCATGCCGCTTGCCACTGCGCGTTCGGAGTAAAGATCACCGAGACCGATTTCCATCAACGAGTCCGATTTGACGATATGGGTGGATGACCGCTGTAGCATGGTGACATCGGCACCTGCCTCCCAAAGTGCCGCGCAGATATCATGGGCCGAGTTGTTGGAGCCGATGACGACCACTTTCTTTCCGGCATAGGCATCCGGGCCGGGATGCTGCGACGAGTGCTGCTGCTCTCCCTTGAAGATCTCCTGCCCCGGAAATTTCGGAATGTGGGGTTTTCCGGACATACCGGTGGCCAGCACGAGCTGTTTCGGCCGCAGCACGACGTCCTCACCGGCGCGATCGACAATGACTGTCCATTCGCCCTTAGCCTCGTCATATTGCGCCGATTTGCAGGTGGTAGAGCCCCAGTAGTTCAGCTCCATGACCTTGGTGTACATCTCCAGCCAATCGCCGACCTTGTCCTTGGGAGTGAAGACCGGCCAGTTTTCCGGGAATGGAATATAGGGCAAATGATCGTACCAGACGGGATCGTGCAGGCAGAGTGACTTGTAGCGCTTGCGCCAGCTGTCGCCCGGCCGCTCGTTCTTTTCGATGATGATCGCAGGAACGCCGAGTTGACGAAGACGCGCTCCAAGCGCAATGCCGCCCTGGCCTCCGCCGATGATGACGACATAGGGTTGCTCAGAATAACCGAGTTCTGTGGCCTCGGCTTCGCGCTTCTCCTTCCAGGTCCTGCGATTGCGGTCATGACCATGTTCGGCGCCCATCGGACGGCGAACGCCTTTCGGCTCTTCGTGACCCTTCAACTCGCTCATTGTTGTCAGCAAGGTCCAGATCAGCCCATCCTTCAGACGGATGTGGCCGTACCCACGCGCCGTGGCCGTCTCGAATTCGAACCAGCCCTCGGTGACGCCACCGCCTTCCGACGCCGGCTCCTTGCCATCCTGGACAAAGCCGGAAGGCTTGATGGCCGCAAGCTGCTTCTCCAGCATGCCGCGGATCTCTTCGCGGCCTTCCAGCGTCTTCAGGTTCCAGGTGAAGGTCACCAGATCGCGCCAGTAGCAATCGGCTTGAAACATGTGGACGGCGGCATCGATGTCGCCGGCTTCCAGCGCATTGCCTAGCTTGGAAAGGGCGGTGTCGATTTTGGTGACGGGACTGACATCAAGCATATTCATCTCCTCCATGGTTTTGCTTGGGTCTTGTGGCAAGCGGCGGTCTTCCCGCCTGCAAGCCAATGGCCTGCCGCCTGCCGGGCTCCTCTTCCCGGCCTGCGACAGAGAATGCTACTTCGAAAGATCGATGAGGATCTTCAGATGCGTACCGGCTGGGTCCAGCAAGGCATCGAAGCCCTCCGAAACAGCGGTATCCAGCGTGATGCGCTTGGTGACGATCTTCGTGGCGGGTAACAGGCCAGAGGCAATAAGCCGGATCACCCGTGGCCAGTAATGGGTCGGGTAAGCCCACGAGCCCTTGATCTCGAGATCCCGGAAGGTCACCTGGAACCAGTCGAGCGGGTTTTCATGCGGGTGGAGACCCGTCTGCACAACGACGCCCTGCTTGCGCACCGCATCGACACAGGCTTTCAAAGCATGTTCGTTGCCGACGCATTCGATCGCGACATCGCAGCCGACCAGTCCTTCGGTCGCCGAGCGCACAACATCACCCACATGATCGCGCTTCGGGTTGATCGTGATGACGTCGGGAATAACGCTGCGAGCCAGCTCGAGGCGTGCATCGTTGAGATCGGAGACGAAGAGCTGCGCAGCACCGGCGGCGCGGGCGGCGAGAAGCGTCAACATGCCGATCGGTCCTGCACCCGTTACCAGGACGCTGTTGCCGGCGGTCACGCCGCCACGATCGCAGGCATAAACGGCAACGGCCGTCGGCTCGACGAGCGCTGCCTCCTCATCGGTCATGCCGTCTGGAATTTTCTGGACGTTGTATTCGTTGACCAGCGCGGCCTCGGCCATGCCGCCGCCATCCCAGCTCAGCCCGACGAGGGCCAATTGAGGGCTGAGGTGGAAGAGGCCGCGATCGGCGAAGTAATCGCCGGATCGCGGCATAACGAGCGGCTGGATCGATACGCGATCACCGGCGCGAACGGAGGTCACGCCTTCGCCAACCGCCTCGACCACGCCACCAAATTCATGGCCTAGGATTTGTGGGCCATGCGCGCCAGTGAAAGGGTGCGGCTCTGTAGGAATAAAGATCGGACCGTAGCTATATTCGTGGAGATCGGTGCCGCATATGCCGACGAAGCGGTTGCGGACGAGAACCTGTCCCGGTCCGGGATGTTTGGGATCGGGAACGTCTTCGATCCGCAGATCCTTGGCCGCATGAAATCTAAGGGCGCGCATTTTGTCCTCCATGGCGTCTAATGCCAAGGAAGGTGCAACGACCGTGCCAGAAGCAGTCATTGGCTGAGATGCCGGGATTGTAGGGGTTTCGCTAGAGGATGGTTTTGCATTCCGCCACAGCTGTGGTGCTACAGCTGTGGCAAACGCCTCACTTAGTGAGGCTTACCGATGCCGAGCTTCCGCATCCTTCGATGCAGCGTCGTGCGATCCACACCGATCCGTCTGGCCGCCTCGGATATGTTGCCGTTGCAAGCGGCCAGCAGCGCGCGAAGATCGGAATCCCCGTCGTCAATCGCGGGGGTCACGGATGTGAAAATCAGGTGCTCAGGGAGATCGTCCACCGTAATCAAACCGTCGTCGCAGAGCGCTGCAGCAAAAGCGATGGTATTGTCCAACTCGCGAATATTGCCGGGCCATCGATGATGAACGAGCGCCACACGCGCGGCATTGGAGAGGGCAAGCGGGCGATCTGGTGCGCCGTGCTTCTCCAATGTCCTGTCGAGAAGCCATGAAAAGTCCTCGCGCTCTCTCAGCGGCGGTAAGGTCATAACGGCGGCATTCAGCCGGTAGTAAAGATCTTCGCGGAAATCTCCAGCGCGCACCATGTCACTCAAGGGGCGGTGCGACGCGGAGATCACCCGGAAATCGACCTTTTGCGGCGTCGATCCGCCGACGGGGAGAACCTCTCCTTCTGCCAGAACACGCAGCAGCCTGCTCTGGGCGGTCAGCGGCATATCGCCAATTTCATCCAGGAAAAGCGTTCCGCCATCCGCTTCTTCCACAAGCCCCTTGCGTCCCTTCGGCAAGGCGCCGGTGAAAGCGCCAGGAAGATAGCCGAACAACTCGCTCTCAATCAGCTGTTCGGGAATAGCAGCACAATTGACGGTGACAAACCGGCCGGAGAGCCCACTTGCATCATGAATGATGCGCGCCAGATGCTCCTTGCCGGTGCCGGTCTCGCCCTGCAGAAGGATCGGGAGTCTTGAAGGTGCAAGTTTCGCCACCTTCCGCTGAAGGTTTTGGACTGCTAGTCCGCTTTCGCCGATCCTTGAAATCGTTGTCCGAGGTTTCGACCGCGTCAGTGCTATGCCCGATCTGCTCTGCTGCGGTTCGATTGCGTGGGCGTACAATACGGCTCCGCCCTTCACCATGATCTGCCTGTCCTGTGGAAGGCTGGAGCGGGTATGCGAGGCGAGCTCATCGAGGTCGGCTTCGAAAAACTCTTCGACGCGTTGTCCGAGAATGTCTTCCGACCTCCGCCAATCGAGACCTCGCGATGCGGCAAGGAAGCGGGCAGCGCCATGGGTCATGCCGGTGATCCGGCCGGAGCCATCGACGGAGAGTGCCGCTTCCGGATCGATATCCAAAAACTCCGGCGTACCGGCAAAACGCAGGACGAGATCATGCCGGCTGCTGGCCATCAGGTTCGCCAGTTCTATTCTCCGCACCGTCGAAGACACGAGGTGGCGAGCCATGTTCTGACTTGTCTTGAGAATCGGAGAACTCAGAAGCGAGATATCCAACACGGCCGCGAGAGCACCTTGCGTATCGTAGATGGGGGCGGCCGTGCAGGAGAGCGGCGTATGCGTGACATCGAAATGGTCGGTCTGGTGAATGGTCAGCGCTTCGCCGGTCGCAATGCAGGCTCCCACAGCGCAAGTGCCAGCGCGGGGCTCGGACCACTCCGATCCGAGGTAAAGTCCTGCCTTGCGCAAATTGTTGTTGAAGGATGGATCGCCGAGGAATTCGACCGTCACTCCCTGCCGATCGGACAGAAGAAGCACGTAATTCTGCTCCGCCACCTGCCGGTAAAGCCCCTCCAGGGCCGAGCGGGCGATATGCACAAGATCTTCAGAGCGCTGACGATGTTCGCGCAGGCGCGTTTCCGACACGATCACGGCCTCACGCGCTTTTGCCGGATCCAACTGGTAGGTATCGAGGCAGCGTCGCCAGGATTCCAACACGACTGCATCGCGGCCAGTGTTCCGGCCATCCGCGGCATGCTCGATTTCTTTTATGTGATCCGAAACATTCATAGATTTTCGGCTTTCGATCGCCGCCTCCCATGGCTCTCGAAGCGATCTTAGCCAGTTTCGGCAAAGGTTTCCACTCCGACGCTTTCAATGGTTGTCGCGGAGTGGAACAGTCTTGCGATTAGTTCAAGTAGAGGATGCTTGCATTCAGCAGCGTGGCGAAAGAGACCCAAGCCGCATAGGGGAGGAAGAGCCACATGGACAGGCGGTCGCGGCTGGACGCCATGATGATGAAGGCAATGATGCAGACGAGCATCGGAACGATGATGATCAGGCCTGCGGCCGGGCTCTGCATGCCGAAGAACATCGGCGACCAAAGGAAATTCAGCAGCATCTGGCTGCCCCAAAGCTGCATGCGCCCGCCCATGCGGCTCTGAAGCCACGTGCGCGCGCCGGCGATCGCAATCATTACATACAGCGTTGTCCAGACGGGACCAAAAATCCAGTTGGGAGGATTGAATGGCGGCTTGTTCAGCGACTGGTACCAGTCGCCCGGCACGTTGTTGATGCCAATCAACGCGCCACAGGTAACAACGACAACGATAAAGACGAGATAGACGACGAGGGCGTGCTTCATGCCGGAAGAATGGCGGCAATAGGCTTTGGTTCCCGCGCTATTTCAACAAATTAGCGTGAGATCCGCGCAATATGCTGATCCCATGAAACCCCACTTATTCTGCCGGCAAATTCCCCATCATAGGAGGACGCAATGACGCCGCGATCCGATGCGGCGACGCCTGCCGCTTCCCGGAGTGTCGTCTGCGTCAGTACCGCGCCGTTCTTCTCGTTCAGTGTCACGAAGGCGTTGCCGTTGGGAGACGTTAGCCCGACCATGCCTGCCTCTCGGTTGACGGCAATGGCGCCGACATAGTTGGCAAGTCGGGCGGTCGTTTCATCGGGAAGAGAAACGAAGCGTAGATCTTCGCCCTTGGAGAAATGGCCGGCGAGTGGCGGCACGTCATTGCGCGGGCCTTCATACTGGCAGGCAAACCAGATTCGACCGTCATTGCCGAGATCGACGTGGCGGGTGGAAAGCTGCTTCAACCGCTCCGGAAGTGCGTGTTTCTGTATAAGGCTGCCCGTCGCAGCGTCCAGAAGCACGAGGGAGGGCTCCATGCGGTCGATGTTGAGCTTGGTGCGGCCAAAATCCGGGTGGGTCTCGATGCCGCCATTGGCAATCACGATCATGGTGCCATCGGCACTCACCGTCATGTCGTGAGTACCAATCCCATATGCGTCATATTCGCCGATGCGGCGAAAGCCGTCTCGCGCATCATAAAGGCCGATCACACCGCGATTGCCGTCGAAGTCGTTCTCGCTGGCATAGAGGATCGTGCCATCCGGTGAAAACTGGCCATGTCCGTAAAAATGACGGCCTTCCGGGGTGTTGACGACGACCGGCGCGCTGCGACCGCCAGGATCGAAGGCGACGAAGAACGTGCCTGGCCTGCGGGCGAAAGCGACCGTCATACCCGTCTCGGGGCTGAAAGCCATGCCGTGCGCTCGTGCCGGCAAGGCCACCCTGTCGATGATCTCGCCAGCCTCGCTCAACGTCGCGACACCATAGGCGCCGTCACGAGCCCGGAAGGCGGAGGCGAAGACGGCATCCGTGCGCTCCAGCGCGAAGAGCGAACGCGGCGCGAGCGATGCCAGAAAGGGAATACCTGCTGCCTTGATGAAGCTGCGCCTGTCGATCAGGAGACGCCGATCCTTGTCCACGTCAGTCTCCGTCCGAAAAGGAGAAGCCCGAGCTTAGGCCAATGGCTCCGCCATATTGGTCGTTGATGCGGTAGATCAGGTCCTTGCCGTTCAACAGCAGGTAATCGACCTTGGCGCGCTCCTTGTCGTCAGCCAAGGCTTTCTCGACATCGGGATTGATGGTGCCGGAGACGCGGACCATGGACTTGGCGATGAAGTTGATGGAACCGATGATCGAGCGTTGATCAGGCGGCAGGAGATCGCCCATCTGCGCGGTGTGGAGCAGATCCTGAACGGCAGCGATATTGTCGCCGATGCTTTTCCAGGTCAGGCCGGAGCGCCAGTAAATGGCCGTGCGTGGAAATTTCACATTGTCCGGCCCCTTGTAGAAGGTCTCGATGCGCTGGTCGCGGATCGCCTCCGCGGCGTGGACGAGAATGCCCAGCAGGGCCACCAGCGCCTCGCGCTCGTCGCGAAAAACGGGATTGTCCGGTCCCGGTTCCTTCCAGTTTTTCGCGGTGCCGTCCGGTGCCGTCCAGCTCGCCACCAGTTCGTTTCCGATATTGGCGAGATTGCCGGCGATTGCCGCGCCATAGCGGCAGCGGAAATCGTTCTTCTGCGATACCAGCGCATCAGCACCGGTGCCGTAGAGGACGAATTCCAGAGCGCCGAGCCCTTGTGCTGCGACACTCTTTGTCTTCAATCCTTCTGCCGTCGTGACGCTCTCGTCCTTGTCAGTGAGATAGCGCTGCACCTGTTTCAAGCCCAGCCCCTTCTTGTCCGGATAATAGAGAATGCGCTCGAAACGGTTCTGCTCGATCACCGGACCCACTCGAACGACTTCGATATGCGACCATGCATCGACCGTATCGGCAAAGTCCCGCTTGGCATCCTTCATCCTGTCGGCCGATGGGTCAGCGCATAGCGCCTTCATCGTGCCTTCCAGCAGGCTCGCCTTGTCGCGGAAGGTCTCATAGCCGGGGCGGATGAAGCCATCGACCGCCTTTTCCATCGTCGCGCGCACCTTGACTGGGTCGAGCGGTGGCGGCGGCATCAGTTCGACATCCTGGGCCTTAGCCGTACCGACGAAGAGAAGCATCGTCAGAGGTAGGGCTGCGATAAGTTTGCGCATCGAAATGTCCATCAAAGAGACTCCAGAAATGTCAGCAATGCCTGCCGGTCAGATTTTTGCAAGGCGGCAAAGGCGTCGCGCGCTTTTTGCCCCTCACCGCCGTGCCAGAGAATGGCTTCAGTCAGGCTGCGCGCTCGCCCGTCATGCAGATAGAAATCGTTACCGTTGACGGCGCCCGTCAAGCCGATCCCCCAGAGCGGCGGCGTGCGCCAATCATTGCCCGTCGCATCGCCGACTGGCTGTCCATCCGCCAAACCACCGCCCATGTCATGCAGAAGAAAATCCGAGTAGGGCCAGATTAACTGGAAGGAGTGAAGCGGATCGTCGGCGTTGCGTCTGGTCACAAATTTAGGTGTGTGACAGGACGCGCAGCCGCTGTCGTAGAACATCTGCTTACCGCGCAGGACATTGGGGGCATCCACATTGCGTCGGGCCGGAACACTCAGGTTTTCGGTGTAGAAGGTCACGAGATCGAGAACCGGGGATGGCGCTTCGGTATCGCCCAGTCGTTTTTGCACGCCGGTCGGCATGGCGAGACAGTCCGTCTGCCGGTCGGTGCAATCCCCATAGGCATTCGGCGCGTCAGGTGTCGATATGCCGAGATCGTGTGAGAAGGCCATGGCGGCCTGATCCCGCACCGTGGCATTCTGCGCCTTCCAGCCGAAACGACCGAGCGACAGCGCGCTTGAGCGATGATCGCGAACCCAAGCGGGCTTGCCGGATATCCCATCGCCGTTTTTGTCCTCAGGATCGGCGTTGGCGAGAATGTCTTCCTGCGCGATCGCTTCGATCAGGCCGAGGCCAAGGGTGGGTTGCGCGATCCGGGGTGAGATGGAGGTTGCTGCTTCGAGGGGGCCATCAGCCAAGCCACCGACGCGATAGGTCGGTTTGCGCAGTGACACCACGTCACCGTCGCCAAGCGTCATCTCCCGCTCCTCATAGGCAACGGTCAATTTTCCTTCCGCCTGCAAGCCAGGCACCGCAAGGTTTTGCAGTTGCGCGCCATAGGTAACATCCGGGAAGTTCAGCACGCGATGGTCCTGGACCAGCGTCTCTTCGGCGGGCGTGCGTGCAGGGCGAGCAAAGCGGGCGATCATCGACACTGCGTCCTCTCCGTCTCGGGGCGGGCGGCCACGCCCGTCATTGATATGACAGGTTTGACAGGAGCGGGCGTTATAGAGTGGCCCCAACCCATCTGAGGCCTGTGTCGAAGAGGGGGCCGACACCCACAGCTTCTGGAACAGCGCGTGGCCGAGCTTGAAGTTCTGGCCCTGCTCCAGGTCGATGGTGGCGGATGGTTGGGAGAAGGACGCATTGCCCGGAGCGACCTTGGTTGTCGCTGCACCGGCAGACATGGCCTCGAATGGTTCGGCCTTGGAGAAGTCGGTGGTGGGCGCTGTGACGGCACGAACGCGATTAAGATCGCTTTGGGAAATGTCACGGCGAGCCGTATCGGCAGCCAGTGACGGAAGGCCGCATACGAGAACGGCGAGGATGGGCGTAAAGAGCCGATACAGATCAGTGCGCTTCATGTCCTCGGCTCACGATGATCCGGCTGCGACAAAGTGAAAAGAGTTGATGAGGCCGCCTTGAAAGAAGGCCTCATCCGATTTTGGAATATGCAATCTTACTTGAAGACAGCGTTCGGATTGTCGAGGCTCTGAGAGCCTTCAAGCTCGATCTTGCCGAGATCGAGAGCGGCAATGACGCGTTCGATCGTCTTGGTCTGGTCGAGAAGGCCGTCGATGGCGGTCTGAACCACGGCGTTGCCCTCCTTGTTGCCTTCGCCTATCATCTGGTCGTAGGCCTCAACGGTCTGGGCGCGCTTTTCCATGGCGTGCATGGCATCGAGAGTCTTGTTGAGCTTCGCTTTCATCTCGTCGTCCAGCTTCTTGTCGCTGGCGGAAACGAGATCGGAAAGCGAAGGCCCGCTCATCTTGGTACCGTCGGCGCGGGTGTATTCGCCGGTATAGGCCGAGGCGATGCCGATCGCGTCATTGAGGTGCGAGTTGTAGGTGTTGTCGGAGAAGCAATCATGCTCTTCTTCAGGATCGTGCAACAGCAGGCCGAGCTTCATGCGCTCGCCCGCAAGCTCGCCATAGGACAGCGAGCCCATGCCGGTGAGAATGGCGGTCAGGCCCTTTTTGGGATCGGCCTCGACATTCTTCGTCGCCTCGCCGTCCGGCGCCCAGTTCGCGGCCATTTCCTTCAGGTCTGAGACGAGCAGGGTGGACGCGGCTTTCAGATAATCGGCGCGGCGGTCGCAATTACCGCCTGTGCAGTTCTTTGTATCGTAGTCGGTGTAGGGGCGGTTGCCTGCGCCCGGGCCGGTGCCGTTCAAATCCTGACCCCACAGCAGAAACTCGATGGCGTGATAACCCGTGGTAACATTGGCTTCCACCTCGCCCGCTTCCGCAAGGCTTCTGATCAGTTCTGGCGTGATCTTCGATGCATCGACGACTTCGCCGCCAACGGTCAGTTTCTTGCTGGCGATGATGTTGGCCGTATAGAGTTCGTTCTCGTCGCTTTCAGTACCGTAAGAACTATCGACATAGTCGATCAGTCCTTCATCCAGCGGCCATGCATTGACCTTGCCTTCCCACTCATCAACGATCGGGTTGCCGAAGCGGTAGACTTCCGACTGCTGATAGGGAACGCGTGCCTTGATCCAGGCGTCGCGTGCAGCCTTGAGCGTTGCATCGCTTGGCGTGGCGATCAACGCATCGATCGCCTTGTCCAGAGCTTCTGCTGTGGTGAGCGAATCCTGATACTTCGCCTGCGCCAGTTCAGCATAATGCTTGACCACGGCGGCGGGATCGGTCGCTGCTCTGGCTGGAGCCGCGGTGAAGGCTGACGATGCAGCAAAAAGCGCCATGCTGGCGCTCAGAACGGTTTTGCGAAACATGCTCTCTCCTGTCCAGCACTGCGGTAACGAGGCTGTGAAGGCGAGTTCTGAACCAA
>Ga0308171_1000804_pt1 | contig 53599 bp, 47 predicted proteins | sample PhyGR1_FD_202135 | JGI IMG/M metagenome (GOLD analysis project Ga0308171, IMG submission 202135) | Phyllosphere microbial communities from UC Gill Tract Community Farm, Albany, California, United States - DLSLSG.R1 | ecosystem: Host-associated > Plants > Phyllosphere > Unclassified | place: USA... | reverse complement strand
GGGTTGCCGCACTCGTATGGCGATTCTCTGGCATGACCTGCCAGACGACGAAAGGTCTTCCGTGACTGTTCACGACCAGGATCCGTATTCGCAGGGGCCGCAGGACAGCGACCCGGAAGAGACCGGCGAGTGGCAGGAATCCCTGCGCCAGCTGGTCCAGGCGAAGGGTCCGGCTCGCGCTCGCGAGATCATGCTGAGCCTGCTCAAGGGCTCGAAGGAACTGCACCTGAACGTGCCGATGGTTCCGACCACCGACTACATCAACACCATCTCGCAGCAGAGCGAGCCGGAGTTCCCCGGTGATGAGGAGCTCGAGCGCCGCTACCGCAAGTGGATCCGCTGGAACGCCGCGGTCACGGTGCACCGCGCGCAGCGCCCCGGCATCGGTGTCGGCGGACACATCTCGACGTACGCGTCGTCGGCTGCTCTGTACGAGGTCGGCTTCAACCACTTCTTCCGCGGCCTCGACGACCCCTCCGGCGGCGACCAGATCTTCATCCAGGGCCACGCCTCCCCCGGCGCCTACGCCCGCGCGTACCTCGAGGGTCGCCTCACCGAGGCGCAGCTCGACGGCTTCCGCCAGGAGAAGTCGCAGGCTCCCAACGGCATCCCGTCGTACCCGCACCCGCGCCTCATGCCGGAGTTCTGGCAGTTCCCGACGGTGTCGATGGGCCTCGGCCCGATCAACGCCATCTACCAGGCGATGTCGAACAAGTACCTCGCCAACCGCGGCATCAAGGACGTCGGCGACTCGCAGGTGTGGGCCTACCTCGGCGACGGCGAGATGGACGAGGTCGAGAGCCGCGGTCAGCTGCAGGTCGCGGCCAACGAGGGTCTCGACAACCTGAACTTCATCATCAACTGCAACCTGCAGCGCCTCGATGGCCCCGTCCGCGGTAACGGCAAGATCATCCAGGAGCTCGAGAGCTTCTTCCGCGGTGCCGGCTGGAACGTCATCAAGGTCGTCTGGGGCCGTGAGTGGGACGACCTGCTCGCCCGCGACACCGAGGGTGCGCTGCTCAACCTCATGAACACCACGCCGGACGGCGACTACCAGACCTACAAGGCGGAGAACGGCGCCTACGTGCGCGAGAACTTCTTCGGCCGCGACCCGCGCGCCCTCGAGCTCGTCAAGGACTACACCGACGAGCAGATCTGGGGCCTCAAGCGCGGTGGCCATGACTACCGCAAGGTCTACGCGGCGTTCAAGGCCGCGGCCGAGCACAAGGGTCAGCCGACGGTCATCCTCGCCAAGACCATCAAGGGCTATGGTCTCGGTCCCCACTTCGAGGGCCGCAACGCCACGCACCAGATGAAGAAGCTGACGCTCGACGACCTCAAGTCGTTCCGCGACGCGATGGACATCCCGGTCACCGACGCGCAGCTCGAAGAGAACCCGTACCAGCCGCCGTACTACAACCCCGGCGCCCAGGACGAGACCATCCAGTACATGCTCGAGCGCCGTCGTTCCCTCGGCGGCTTCCTGCCGGAGCGTCGCACCACGCACGTCGGTCTCGAACTGCCCGGGGATGCCGCGTACGCGCTGCCCAAGAAAGGCTCGGGTACGCAGGAGATCGCCACGACCATGGCGTTCGTCCGTCTGCTGAAGGACCTGCTGCGGGTCAAGGACTTCGGCAACCGCATCGTGCCGATCATCCCCGACGAGGCGCGCACGTTCGGCATGGACGCGTACTTCCCCACGGCGAAGATCTACAACCCCAAGGGCCAGCACTACACCTCCGTCGACCGCGAGCTGCTGCTGGCGTACAAGGAGAGCCCGCAGGGCCAGATCATCCACGTCGGCATCAACGAGGCGGGCGCCCTCGCGGCGTTCACGGCGGCTGGCACGTCGTACGCCACGCACGGCGAGCCGCTCATCCCGGTCTACGTCTTCTACTCGATGTTCGGCTTCCAGCGCACGGGCGACGCCCAGTGGGCCGCCGGTGACCAGATGGCGCGCGGTTTCATCATCGGCGCGACGGCCGGTCGCACCACGCTGACCGGCGAGGGCCTGCAGCACGCCGACGGTCACTCGCAGCTGCTGGCGTCCACCAACCCCGCGACGGTCTCCTACGACCCGGCGTACGGCTACGAGATCTCGCACATCGTGCGCTCGGGCATCGAGCGCATGTACGGCGGGGAGCACTCCGACCCGAACGTCATGTACTACATCACGGTCTACAACGAGCCGTACGTGCAGCCGGCCGAGCCCGAGAATGTGGACGTCGACGGCATCGTGCGCGGTATCCACCGCGTCTCGACCGGTGAGGGCGACGGTCCCCGCACCCAGTTGCTCGCCTCGGGCGTCGGTGTGCCGTGGGCTTTCGAGGCTCAGCGCCTGCTGAAGGACGACTGGGGTGTCGTCGCCGACGTCTGGTCGGTCACCTCGTGGACGGAGCTCCGCCGCGACGGCCTCGCCGCCGACGAGCACAACTTCCTGCACCCCGACGACGAGCCCCGCACGGCGTACATCACCGAGAAGCTTCGGGATGCCGAGGGCCCGGTCGTCGCGGTCAGCGACTGGATGCACGCGGTCCAGGATCAGATCCGCCAGTGGGTGCCGCAGCGCTACCTGACGCTCGGCGCCGACGGCTTCGGCTTCTCGGACACCCGCGCCGCCGCGCGCCGGTACTTCAAGATCGACGGCCCCTCGCTCGCCGTCCGCGCCCTGCAGGCGCTGGCCGACGAGGGCAAGGTCGACCGTTCGGTCATCGGACAGGCGATCGAGAAGTACCGTCTGCACGACGTCAATGCCGGCACCAGCGGTAACGCGGGCGGCGAGGCGTGATCGCGTGAGTGATCCCACGGTCGGGACCGGTTTCCCCCTCGCGGGTGGGGCCGGTCCCGACCGCGTTGTGCCCGGTGCCGATGTCGCGACGGCGTCGTCCGTCGACCAGGACCGGGCGGCGCGTGACAAAGAAGAGACGCTCGTCTGGCTGCGCCGTATCTCCGGCGACCTCGCCACGGCGACGATTCAGCGTCTCGAAGAGACCCTCCCTTGGTACGCCGGGATGCCGCCGGCGCGGCGGTCCGCCGTCGGGCTCGTGGCCCAGGCGGGCATCACGTCGTTCACGCAGTGGGTCGAGGATCCCGCCCAGACCCCGGCGATCGCGTCCGACATCTTCGCGGCTGCACCGCGGGAGCTGCTGCGGAGCGTGAGCCTGACGCAGACGCTGCAGCTCGTGCGCGTCACCGTCGAGGTGATGGAGGAGCGCGTCGCCGGCCGCAGCAAGAGCGTGCGCGAGGCGATGCTGCTCTACTCGCGCGAGGTCGCCTTCGCCGCCGCGGATGTGTACGCCCGCGCGGCCGAGGCGCGCGGCCTGTGGGACGCCCGTCTCGAGGCCCTCGTGGTCGACTCGATCCTCACCGGTGAGGCGGACGAGGAGCTGCCGAGCCGCATCGCGGCCCTCGGCTGGCACGGCCATGGCGAAGTCGCTGTCCTGGTGGGAACCACTCCCCCGCAGTTCGACGTCGACCAGGTGCGTCGAACCGCTCGAAAGCTGGGCGTGGACGTGCTGATCGGTGTGCAAGGCTCGCGGCTCGTGCTCGTGCTCGGTCGCGCCGAGCTGCCCAAGAGGGGTGGGGACGACAGCGCCGAGCTGGCGTTCACCGAGATCGCGAAGCGTCTCGAGCCCGGTTTCGGCTCGGGTCACCTCGTGTTGGGACCCGCCGTCGCCGCGCTCGTCGACGCCGGACAGAGCGCGCGCGCCGCTCTCGCCGGCTTTGCCGTCGCGCGGGCATGGCGGCATGCCCCGCGTCCCGTCGAAGCCGACGATCTGCTCCCCGAACGCGCTCTCGCGGGCGACGCGGTCGCCAAGCAGACGCTCGTCGAGCGCGTCTACCGACCTCTTCAGGCGCACAGCACCGACCTCGTCGCGACGCTCTGGAGCTACCTCGACAACGGTCGCTCGCTCGAGGCGACGGCGCGCGAGCTGTACGTGCACCCGAACACGGTCCGTTACCGGCTGAAGCGCGTGTCCGAGGTGATCGGATGGGATGCCACCGGCCCCCGCGAGGCGCTCATCCTGCAGACCGCGCTCATTTTGGGGTCGATCGGGACGGACGCGACGCGCCGTCGTGGCGTGTCGGGGCGGCGCACACCGCGCTGAGTGCACGGCACACACAAAGACACGCCGCATATCTGTGTCGATACCTCCATAAGCCCGGGCCGGATCCTTGGCAGGATGGGACGGTGATCATCGCCGTGTTCCCCGGGCAGGGGTCGCAAACCCCCGGGTTCCTCTCTCCCTGGCTCGAGCTCGACGGGTCGCGGGAGCGTCTCGCCGCCTACTCGGAGCAGTCGGGTGTCGACCTCGTCGCCGCCGGTACCGAGTGGGATGCGGACCGTATCCGTGACACGAGCGTCGCTCAGCCCCTCATCGTCGCCGCGAGCCTGCTGTCGTGGGCCGCGCTGAGCGAGCGCGCGGCGGGACCCGTCGCCGGGGTCGCGGGGCACTCGGTCGGAGAGATCGCCGCGCTGGCGGCATCCGGTGTCCTCGCCGAGAGTGACGCGCTGCGGCTCGTGGGGCTCCGCGGTCGTGCCATGGCGGAGGCTGCGGCGGTCACCGAGACCGGCATGAGCGCGGTCGTCGGCGGCGAAGAGACGGCCGTTCTCGAGCGCCTCGACGCCCTGGGGCTCACGCCGGCCAACTACAACGGCGGCGGTCAGATCGTCGCGGCGGGAGAGCTTCCCGCCCTCGCAGAGCTTGCCGCCGAGGCGCCGCGCGCCGCCCGCGTCATCCCCCTGCAGGTCGCCGGCGCGTTCCACACACGCTTCATGGAGCCCGCCGTCGAGACCCTGCGGGCCGCTGCGGCCGACGTCGCGGTGACCGATCCCGCGCTGACCCTCTGGACCAACTCCGATGGTTCCGTCGTCGACGACGGACGCCGCGCGCTCGACCTCGTCGTCGCGCAGGTCGCTTCCCCCGTCCGCTGGGATCGCTGCATGGCCGCGTTCGCGGAGCACGGCGTGACCGGCATCATCGAGCTCTCCCCCGCCGGCGCACTCACGGGGCTCGCCAAGCGCGCCCTGCGCGGCACGCCCACCGTGGCAGTCAAGACCCCCGACGACCTCGACGCGGCCGTCTCGCTCCTGAAGGAAGACCAGGCATGAGCACCCCCACCCTCCGTCAGCCGCAGGGCGCCGCCCACACGCGGATCTACGCGTACGGCGCAGCGCGCGGCGAGAACTACGTCCCCAACGACGACCTCGTCGGCCCGATCGACTCGAGCGACGAGTGGATCCGTCAGCGCACCGGCATCGTCACGCGCGTCCGCGCGAACAAAGAGACGGATGCCATCGACCTGGCCTCCGAAGCCGCCCGCGAGGCCGTCGAGAAGTCGGGCGTCGCGCCCGAAGACATCGACGCCGTGATCGTGGCGACCATCAGCAACCCGAAGCAGACGCCGTCGGCATCCGCCATCGTCGCCGACCGCATCGGCGCGAACCCCGCCGCAGCCTATGACGTCAACGCCGCGTGCGCCGGGTTCGCGTACGGCGTGGGTCAGGCCGATGCGCTCATCCGTGGCGGGCTCGCGAAGCACGTCGTCGTCGTCGGCGCCGAGAAGCTCAGCGACATCGTCGACCCGACGGACCGCAGCATCTCGTTCCTTCTCGGCGACGGTGCGGGCGCGGTCGTCGTCGGACCCAGCGACACCCCGGGTATCGGACCCACCATCTGGGGCTCTGACGGTTCCAAGGCCGACGCGGTGAGCATGAACGCCACCCTCACCGACTTCCGCGACGGCACGGCTCCGTGGCCGACGTTGCGCCAGGAAGGCCCGACGGTCTTCCGCTGGGCGGTCTGGGAGATGGTCAAGGTCGCCCGTCAGGCGATCGAGGCCGCGGGCATCGAGCCGAGCGACCTGGCGGCGTTCGTCCCCCACCAGGCGAACATGCGCATCATCGACGAGTTCGCCAAGCAGCTCGGTCTGCCCGAGACGGTGGTCATCGGTCGCGATATCGAGACCACGGGCAACACGTCGGCAGCATCCATCCCGCTCGCCACTCACCGCCTGCTCGAGGAGCATCCCGAGCTCAGCGGCGGACTCGCGCTGCAGATCGGCTTCGGTGCCGGTCTGGTCTTCGGCGCGCAGGTCGTCGTGCTTCCCTGACGCAGCGTCGTCGAACCCTAAACTGATCGGGGCCCATCGGGCCTCATCCCCGACACAACAGGAGACATCATGGCATTCACCAACGACGAGGTTCTCGCCGGCCTTGCCGAGCTCATCACCGACGAGACGGGCATCTCGGCCGACGAGGTCGCCCTCGAGAAGTCGTTCACCGACGACCTCGACATCGACTCCATCTCGATGATGACGATCGTCGTCAACGCCGAGGAGAAGTTCGGCGTCACGATCCCCGACGACGAGGTCAAGAACCTCAAGACCGTCGGCGACGCCGTCACGTTCATCACCTCGAACCAGGCCTGATTCTCTCGGTGGGGGCTTCGGCCCCCACCGCTCAGGTCCTATCGGTCCGCAGCAAGGATTTCGCACCCCATGAGCACACCCCGCATCGTCGTCACCGGCATCGGCGCCACCTCGCCCATCGGCGGAACGGCACCCGAGAGCTGGTCCGCCCTGCTGGCCGGCACCTCCGGCGCGCGCACCCTCGAGCACGAGTGGGTCGAGAAGTACCAGCTTCCCGTCACGTTCGCGGCCGAGGCTCTCGTGCGCCCCGAGACCGTCCTCGAGCGTCCGGTGGCCAAGCGCCTCGACCCGTCGTCGCAGCTGGCGATGGTCGCCGCGAAAGAGGCCTGGGAAGACGCGGGCGCGCCCGACATCGATCCCGACCGTCTCGGGGTCGACTTCGCCACCGGCATCGGCGGCGTCTGGACGCTGCTGGACGCGTGGGACGTCCTGCGTGAGAAGGGCCCGCGTCGCGTCATGCCGATGACGGTGCCCATGCTCATGCCGAACGCGGCGGCGGGCAACCTCTCCCTCCACTTCAACGCCCGGGCCTTCGCCCGGACGGTGGCCTCGGCGTGTGCGTCGAGCACCGAGTCGATCGTCAACGCCGTGCAGCACATCCGCGACGGCCTCGCCGACGTGGTCATCGCCGGCGGCACCGAGTCAGCGATCCACCCCATCACGATTGCGTCGTTCGCCTCGATGCAGGCGCTGTCCAAGCGCAACGACTCCCCCGAGACGGCCTCGCGTCCGGCCAGCATCGACCGCGACGGCTTCGTGATGGGCGAGGGTGCGGGCGTGCTGATCCTCGAGACCGAGGAGCACGCCAAGGCGCGCGGTGCGAAGATCTACGCCTCGATCGTCGGCGGTGGCGTGACGGCCGACTCGTACCACATCACCGCGAACGACCCCGAGGGTCGTGGAGCGGCGCGTGCCGTGCGCATGGCGCTCGACATGGCCGGCGCGTCCGTCGACGACGTCACCCACATCAACGCCCACGCCACCTCGACCCCCGTCGGCGACCCGAACGAGTACCAGGCGCTGCGTGCGGTGTTTGGTGAGCGCATCGACGAGATCCCCGTCTCGGCGACGAAGGCCTCCACGGGTCACCTCCTCGGCGGCACCGGTGCGCTCGAGGCCATCTTCACGGTGCTCGCGCTGAAGAACCGCGTCGCGCCCCCCACCATCAACCTCACCGAACAGGATCCCGAGGTGCCGTTCGCGCTGTCCGGCTCGCCCGTCGAGCTGGGTGCGGGCGACCACCTCGCGATCAGCAACTCCTTCGGGTTCGGCGGCCACAACGCGGTCGTCGCGATCGCCTCGGTCTGACGACGCAAGAACGCCCCCTGACATCCCTCCGACTGCGATCGGGGATGACAGGGGGCGTTCTCCATGGATCGGACGAGGGATACGCGGTCCCGGTGCCGGGAGTGTTCACCGGCCTCCGGTACGGGCGCCTCCCCCGTCCGATGGTCTCAACCGACTTTGTGCAGCCAGACGATCTGCTGGTCGTCGGTGGCGTGGCGGAACGGCTCCAGTTCCTCGTCCCAGGCCGAGCCGAGCGCGACGTCGAGCTCGCGGCGCAGCTCGAAGGCGTCTCCCGCGGCGACCTCCATCGCGTAGCGCACGCGGTCCTCGCCGATGACGATGTTGCCGGCCGCGTCGGTCTGCGCGTAGTGGATGCCGAGCCCCGGAGTGTGCATCCACCGTCCGCCGTCGCTGCGCGGCGTCGGATCTTCGCTCACCTCGAAGCGCAGGTGCTCCCAGCCGCGGATCGCGCTCGCGAGGGTGGCGCCGGAGCCGACCGGACCCTCCCAGTAGAACTCGGCGCGGCGGCTGCCGGCGAGCACGGGCTGCTCGGTCCATTCGAAGTTCACGGCACGGCCGAGAGCGCGTCCCACCGCCCACTCGAGGTGGGGGCACAACGCGCGGGGCGCGGAGTGGATCAGGATCACTCCGCGCGAAGACGTGGTCGCCATGTTCTCTCCTTCGTCAGGTACGTCTTCCCCTACGACCTGTGATGGAGCCACGGCGATGTTCGGTTGTCTCGGTCATTATCACCCGCTCATAACGAAACCACAACACTGTGATTCCGCTGCGTACGTGTCAGCCGAACCAGAGCGCCCAGTACAGGGCGAAGTTGCGATTGCCGTAGGACGAGCAGGCGTCACCGGTCCCCCACTTTGCGGCCAGCGCCGCGGCATTCGGCTGGTACGGCGTGTAGTTGTACAGCGCGGCCGTCGCCTCGTTGGCGATGTCCACGTCGGCTCCTCCGCAGTCCGCGTTCGGGGAGTAGGCGATGAAGTGCGTACCCGGTTGCCGCATGAAGTCGGACGCGCTGTAGGACTTCAGATCGATGGCACCTTGAGCGATTTGCGAGGCGAATCCGGCGAGCCCGGGGTCGCACGGCGCATCGTCGGGGCAGCGCGCACCCATGGCGGCGCCGAGAGCGGCATCGTCCGGGGCGCGAGCGGTCCGCCCCGACACCAGGCTCTGCTCCTTCTGCAGGGTGACCAGCAGGACCTTGGCGGAGATCCCGCACGCCCGCTGCACCCGGTCGATGATCTCGGCCGCACGGAGCTCACCGCCCTCGTACCCCTCGCAGATGGTCTCGCCGGTGGCATCCGAGACGATCCGGTCGCGAGCCGGAAGCGTCGTGCGCAGGACGTTGAGGCACGTGTCGGTGCGGCATTCGCCCACCTTCTCGTCGAGGAAGCGCTGGATCTCGTCGGCGGTCATCGCGTTGCCGTCGTAGAAAGCCGCATCGTCGATCAGCCGTCCGGGATCGAACGAGGAGAGATCGATGCTCTCGCGACGCGTCTCGGTGTTCCAGGCCGATGCGATTCCGAGGAGCGGAACGACCGCGGCGACGATCAATCCGACGATCGCGAACACGCCGAGGGCGGCGAGGATGCCGACGGTGATGCGGCGCCGACGGAGCACGGCCGCGCTGACGCGACGCGGCCGACGGCGGGCGCCGGACGGACGTCGGCGCGGCGCCGGGCGGCGGGCCGGAGGTCGCCGTCTCGTCATACCTCGATCGTGCCGCACCGTGCTGACCGCGCGCTGCACGCGAGCAGCGTGGCGCGGCGGTCAGCACGGTCGCGGTGATCAGCTTCCCGGGGTGGAAGGGGTGGACGCGGTGCCGTCGGCGGGTGGAGTGGGTGCCTGGCCGTCGGCGGGCGGCGCGGGCGGGGTGGGCGCCTGGCCGTCGACGGGCGGGGTGGGCGCCTGGCCGTCGGAGGGCGGGGTGAGACCCGCGGGGCCGGCCGGGCCCTTGCCGTCGGGGCCGCACGTACCGGGCGCCGCAGCTCCCCCGGGAGCCGCAGGAGCGGTGCCGTCCGCCGGTGCGGTGGGCTGCGTGCCGGGGGTGGGCGCGTCCGTGGGGGCACCGCTGGGGGCGGCGCTCGGCAGCGGTGAGCCGCCAGGACCGACGCCGCCGTCCGCGCTCGGGGCGGACGTGGTGGAGGCGCCCGCGAGCGGGGAGCCGCCGGACTGCGCCGCGATGGCTGCGGAACCACCCGCGAGGCCCAGAGCCACGACCACGGCGCCGGCGATGAGGGCGGGGCGCGCCCAGGCGCGGCGGGTCGGTTCCGGCTGCGGCTCCTGACGCGGCAGCGGGAGGGTGGGGTTCTCGTCGTCGTTCATGGTCTGCCTTCTTTCTGGCTTCTCGCCGGAGGGCATCCCCGGCGTCTGAGACCAGCCTTCGAGCGGGGACTGAAGCGAACCTGAAGCCGAGGCATCCGGCGACATGACATAGCCATCGCATCAGGACCACACAGTCAGCGCCCCTAGCGTGGGCCGGATGTCCACCCCCGCCCGCATCCTCGTGCTCGATGACGACGAGACCATTCGTCTCAGCGTCGTCACCGCTCTGCGCGCCGAAGGATTCGCCGCGGACGGCGCTCCCGACGGCACGGATCTCGCCATTCGCCTGACGACGTTCCGCCCCGATCTCGTGGTCCTGGACTGGATGATGCCGGGGCCTCCCGGCATCCGGTTGCTGCCCGTGATCCGCGCGACCGGAGACACCGCCGTGATCATGCTGACCGCGCGCGACGAGGTCGACGATCGCTTGCGCGGCTTTGCCGCGGGCGCCGACGACTACGTCGTCAAACCGTTCACGGTGGCCGAGCTCGTCGCGCGGGCGGGTGCGGTGCTGCGGCGCCGCGGGCGCCTGCCGCAGACCATCGCGGTGGGCGATCTCGTGGTCGACCCGGATGCCGCCATCGCCCACCGCGCGGGCGGCGCACTGGATCTGACGGCGACGGAGTTCCGCCTCCTGAAGCTCTTCGCCGAGAGTCGGGGGCGCACGCTCTCGAAGGCGCAAATCCTCACGCAGGTGTGGGGCTACGAGGACTACGACCCCAACCTGGTCGAGGTGCACCTGAGTGCGCTGCGGCGCAAGATGGAAGCGCGCGGCCCCCGGCTGATCCACACCGTGCGCGGACTCGGCTATCGACTGAGCGTCGCGCCGTGACCTCCCCGTCGCGCCTGCGGTCCGGTTCCCTGCGCCGCCGCACGATCGTCGCGGTCCTCGCGCTCGTGGCGCTCCTGCTCATCGTGTTGTCGATCGTGGTGGACGTCGCTCTCGGGGCGCGTCTGCGCGGGCAGATCGAGGAGCGTCTGCGTGATCGAGCGGCCGCCGCGGCATCGCTCGTGGGGACGGTGGATGACGCGGACCTGGCCGAACGGCTTTCCTACCAAGGGCTCGCTGTGCGTATCGACAGCGCCGGGGGCGGTTCGATCGTCGCCGGTCCCAGCCCCGATCAGTTGCGCGAGGGTCCTCCAGGGCCGGGCGGCGCCGGTCCGGCCGAACGCTCTGCTGTGCAGGTGTCCCCGGGTCCGTCGAACGTGACGGTGGTCGCGTCCAGCGTCAGCGGCGATGACGATCTCGTGACGTTGCGCTCCACGCTCAGCGACGGATCCACTCTGACGTTGACGGCGTCCGCCGTCGGTATTGACGACACGCTGAGCCAGGTCCGCTGGATCATGGCGATCGCCTCCGTCGGCGCCCTCGCCCTCGCCGCCGGCGCGGTGGTCCTCGTCGTGCGCGCGACGCTGCGGCCCCTGGATGAGGTGTCTGACGTGGCGCGATCGATCGGTGCCGGGGCGAGAGACCGCCGGCTCCGCCCGACGCGTCCCGACACCGAGATCGGCCGTGTGGCGACCGCGCTCGACGACATGCTCGACGACGTCGTGGGCGCCGAGGAGTCCGCGCGCGAGGCGGAGGCGCGACTGCGCGCCTTTCTCTCGGACGCCGCGCACGAGCTGCGGACGCCGGTCGCCGGCATCCGCGCCGCCGCCGACACCCTGGTGCGCGCCGATCTCGACGGCCCCGACCGAGAGGTGCTCGCCGCGCACGTCACCCGTGAGGCGGCTCGCGCCTCGCGTCTGGTCGATGACCTGCTGATGATGGCGCGAGTGGACCGGGGTCTCGAGCTGACGCGCACCGAGGTCGATCTTCGTGAGGTGGTCCGCGCGGAGGTCGAGAGGGCCCAGGTGGTGCACCCACACCTCGCGCTGCGGACGACGATCCCGGATGCCGCGGTGACGGCGTTCGTCGACGTCGACCGTCTCGCGCAAGTGCTGTCCAACCTCGTCGAGAACGCCGCGCGGGCGACCGCCGGCCGCGGGACGGTCGACATCGTCGTTCGGGCGGACGGCGACATCGCCACGCTGACCGTGGCCGACGACGGCCCCGGAGTCCCCGCCGCCGACAGGGAACGCATCTTCGACCGACTCGTGCGGCTCGACGCCGCGCGAGGGGCGTCGGGCGTGGGGCTGGGTCTGCCCATCGCACGCGGAATCGCCCGCGCACACGGCGGAGACGTGCGGTGCGTCGCCGCCGCGCGCGGGGCGATTTTCGTGGTCACCGTCGCACATCGCTGAGAACGGCGTCACGCAGCCGGCCCGCCGGCGCCAACGGGCCGCCGTGGCCCGTCGATGCCGGACTGTCAGCGTCCGGCGCGCGCCGTCGGTGCGGGCGCGATGACGGGCCCCGTGGAGGAGAGCGTGAGACCGTCCGAGCTGCTGGCGTCGTGCATCATCTGATCCACGAGCTCGCGGTCGATGAGCGGCTCCCGACCGCCATAGAACTGCAGGACCAGCGCATTCGAGGCGTGCACCCAGAGGCTGGCCTGTCGAACGCCTTCGTTGACGGGGAGTTGCAGCATGAATCCTTCGTTGCGTCGCAATTTGTTCATGATGACGATGCGGAGATGGGCGAGAAGACGGTCGTCGATGTCGAACGACGCGCGGTCGCGATAAATGAGGCGTCCCACGGCGGGTCGTATCCTTTTCTGGCGCACTGAAGCGTCCTGTGGTGCAAAGGGCGGGACCGCGCCGGGAAGCGCAGCAATGCGGGGTCTTTGTATTCTTCCATCCGGTCAGCGTTCCGCGGCCGAACAATGCGGGATTTGTTCGCCGCCGAAGCATTTTCGGAGATGGCCGACGAGCGGCGCCTTCGCGATGTCACGGGTTCTGTTACGCGGTCAATACCCAGGCCCGGGTCAGGCGCTTTCACTATCGTGGGGAACGATCCTCGATCAACCGACCCACGAGAGAGAAAACCCGTGAGCCATCACCGCACCTCCCCCGACCAGGAGGGCCGATCTTCGAGCCCCCTCTTTCCGAGAGGGGGTGAGATCTGATGCTGGCTGCGGCCCTGACACTCCTGGTGGGTGTCATCGTGACTCTGGCGATCATCGTCGCCTGCGGCTTCTTCGTCGCGCAGGAATTCGCGTACATGTCCGTCGACCGCTCGCGCATGGCGGCGCTGGCGGAAAAGGGCGACGCGCAGGCGAAGCGTGTGCTCGCGATCACGAAACGCACCTCCTTCATGCTGTCCGGCGCCCAGTTGGGCATCACCGTGACAGGACTGCTTATCGGTTATGTGGCGGAGCCGTTGATCGGTGAATCGTTGGGGACATTGCTCGGCGGGGTCGGCATCGACCCGGCGGTGTCGATCCTCATCGGTACCGTCGGCGCGCTCGTCCTGGCGACGGTCGTCACGATGATCTTCGGTGAGCTGTACCCGAAGAACCTCGCCATCGCGAGTCCCGAACCACTCGCTCGCGCCCTCGCTGTGCCGACCCGCATCTACCTGATGCTGTTCGGCTGGCTCATCACCGTCTTCGACGTGGCCGCCAACGCTCTCCTGCGCCTGCTGCGCATCGAGCCTCTCGAGGATGTCGACGAGAGCGCCACCGCGCGCGATCTGGAGGCGATCATCGAAGAGTCCCGCGCGAGCGGTGACCTCCCGGATGATCTGTCGATGATCATCGACCGCATCCTCGACTTCCCGCAGCGCGATGTCGAGCACGCCATGATCCCTCGCTCGCAGATCGACTCCGTCACCCCCGACACCACGGTGGGAGAGGTCCGGGCGCTGATGGCCACCGGCCACACGCGTTACCCGGTCATCGGCGACGAGGACTCCCCCGTCGGCGTCGTCGAGCTGATCGACCTGCTCCGCGAGCAGCCCGCCGATGAGGCCACGGTTGCGAGCGTCATGCGTCCCGCCGTCGTCCTTCCGACCTCGATGATGCTGCCGGTGGCCCTCGACCGGATGCGCAAGAGCCGCAACGAGCTCGCGTGCGTGGTTGATGAGTACGGCAACTTCGACGGCATCCTGACGATCGAGGACCTCACCGAGGAAGTCATCGGCGAGCTCTCCGACGAGCACGACGTCGAGACCGCCGAGGTCGCCGCCGTCGGTGACGACGCCTGGACCGTGCCCGGTGACCTGCACCTCGACGAGTTCGAGCGCGTCATCGGCCACGATCTCGCCGAGGTCGACGCCGAGACCGCGGCGGGCCTGGTGATCGACACGCACGGCGACCTGCCCACCGTCGGCACGACCGTCCGCGTCGATCTGCCCGAGAAGCCGTCCGAGTCGGTGCAGGGCCTCGACATCGAGCGGTGGCTCACGATCGAGGTGGTGGAGGTCGACCGCCACGTCCCCTCCCAGCTGTCCGTCCGCCTCCATGAGGTGGATCGGGATGCCGAGCCGGCCGAGGTCGCATCTGCCGCGAGCGTCTCCGCGACCGACGAGGAGGGCACCCGATGAACGGCTGGACCGTCGCCCTTATCACGACGCTGCTCATCATCGCGAGCGCCTTCTTCGTGATCGTCGAGTTCGCGCTGCTGGCCGCACGCCGTCACCGCCTGGAGGAAGAGGCCGCCACGAGCGCCTCGGCCCGCGCCGCGCTGCGCGGCGTCAACGAGCTCACCGTCATGCTCGCGTTCGCGCAGCTGGGCATCACGGCCTGCACGTTCCTGCTCGGTGCCATCACCAAGCCCGCCATCGACTATGCGCTCGCGCCGGTGTTCGAGCAATGGGGCCTGCCCTACGTCCTGGCTGACATCATCGCCTTCATGCTCGCCCTGATCGTGGTGACCTTCCTGCACCTCGTGATCGGCGAGATGGCGCCGAAGTCGTGGGCGATCGCGCACCCCGAGACCGCCGCGAAGGCCACCGGCATCCTGGCTCGTGCCCTTACGTGGCCGCTGCGTCCGTTCCTGTTGTGGATCAACCACATCGCGAACCGCCTGGTGAAGGCCTCGGGCGTCGAGCCGGTCGACAAGGCCGCAGCCGGTGGGCAGGACGTCGACACCATCCGTGAGCTCGTGGCGCACTCGCGTCAGGCGGGCACGCTGGAGGAGCAGTACTCTGAGCCGATCGCGCAGGCGATCGCGCTGGGCACGCTGACCGTGGGCGACATCGTGCGGACGGACCGTACCCCGACGAGCGTGCCGACGGATGCCACCGTCGCCGACATCCAGGCCGTTGCCGCCGCGTCGACCCACCTGCGGATCCTCGTCGGGTCGGGTGCGTCGTCGCGTGTGGCGCACGTGCGCGACACGCTGACCGTCGACCCGTCGACGCCGGCTCTCGATATCGCGCGCGAGCCCCTCGTGCTCGAACCGGATGCCTCTGCCTACGACGCTCTCGCGCGAATGCGCCGGGGACGCGTGCAGCTGGCGACAGTGGTCGACGCGGATCAGCTGCTCGGCGTCGTCACGCTCGACGACCTGCTCCGCGAGATCTTGCCCGGGCCCGGCGAGGTCGTCGACGTCGCCCGGTGAAGCGCCGCGAAGGCCCCGTTCCCACCGGTCGGTGGGGGCGGGGCCTTCCGCGTTCGCGCTCGTCGGGGCGGGGGCACGGCGTCGGCGACGGGCGCGCGGTAACCAGCAGCGGACGTCCTCGCAATAGCGGCGGTAGTCGTCCCCGAAGGTGGCGGCCAAATCCGCCTCCTCGTGCGGTCGGATGGCGTCGTTCCAGACGATCGAGCCCACCAGGGCGTACACGACGACGAGCCAAGAGCCCAGGATCAGCCCGACGCTCACACCCTGGAGGACCCCGGCGACGGCCATCGGGTTGCGCACCCACCGGTAGGGTCCCGCGACGACGAGGCGGTTGGGCATCGCCGAGGGCAAGGGCGTGCCGTCACCTGCGACGGTGAGCGCGGCCGCCGACGCCAGGCCGAGCCCGCTCGCGGCGACGAGCAGAACGACACCCGTGACAGCCGCGCCGGGTGGCAGGGGCGCCCTGAGCCCCCAGCGCTCCTCCAGCACCGCGATGATGAGAGGGAAGACCACCAGGAACAGTCCCCAGAACACGGCGATCTGCGCGAGCGTGGCCAGGACGTGAGCCACCGGTGTCGCACGCGGTCGGGCCGGGCGGAAAGCGAACGGGCCGACGAGGAGCCACTCCGTCGGAACGCGTCCGAAGCGGACGAGGAACGTCGCGATCACCGACCCTCCCGATGCCGCGAGCATGATCAGCACTCCCCAGCCGGCGAGACCCGTGGTGGTGGCATACGACGCGAGGAGTGCCGTGACCAGGAGCGTCCACGCGGTGGCGCAGAGTGCGCCGGCCCGGCCCCCAGTCCCGGGGAGAACGGCCAGCGCCGAGGCGCCGACGAAGAGCGGGATGTCGAGCGCGGCGACCAGAACAGGATCGAGGTCGCCGAGGGTCGCGTCACGCACGACGGGGATGGTGAAGACGCCGACCCACCAGAGTGCTCCGCCGAGCGCCTGCGCGGCGAAGTACAGGCGACCAAGGAGGGCACCGTCGCCACCGGTCGCCGGTCTCTCGTGCGCCGTCACTCCCCCGCGCGTCTTCGCCGCGGCGATGCGTGGCATCCCGGGCGTGGTCCGGTGGCGGGGCTTCTCGCTGTGAGCGGAGGAGCCCCGTCGTCGCGGACCGTGGGTTTCCTCCGTCATGGCGTCGGAGCAGGTTCGGTGGCGGACCGCGGCTCGTCGTCGTCAGTGAGCGCGACCCCCGCTTCGGCTACGACCGCTCGAACCTCGGTGAGATACCGTTGCGCCTGATCGGTGAGCGGGATCGCGGTGCGGCCGATCCACCCGATCTCGATGCGTTCGTCGACGTCGAGCGGGACGGCGACGATCTCGGGGTCGAGGTCGTCGCTGATGATGCCGGTCGAGATCGTGTACCCGTCGAGGCCGATCATGAGGTTGAAGATCGTCGCGCGGTCTGACACGCGGATCTCTTGCGCGCTCGACAGCGTCGACAGGATCTCCTCGGCGAAGTAGAACGAGTTGTTCGCGCCCTGGTCGAAGGTCAGGCGAGGCAGGTGAACGAGGTCGTCCAGGGTGGCCCGCGCGCGGGCGGCGAGCGGGTTGCGCCGTGAGATGAAGATATGGGGATCCGCGATGAACAGCGGGTGGAAGGCCAGCCCCGAGTCCCGAAGCAATTTGTCGATGACGGCGCGATTGAAGTCGTTGCGGAACAGGATGCCGAGCTCGCTGCGCAGCGTGCGGACGTCTTCGATGATGTCCCAGGTGCGGGTCTCCCGCAGTGAGAACTCGTATTCGGGGGCGCCGGATGCTTTGACCATCCGTACGAAGGCGTCGACCGCGAACGAGTAGTGCTGGGTCGACACCCCGAGCAGTCGCCGAGATGGCGGCCGACCGAGATAACGCTGCTCGAGCAGTTCGGCTTGTTCGACGACCTGTCGGGCGTAGCCGAGGAACTCGACGCCGTCGGTGGTGAGGGTGACGCCCCGCGCGGAACGGGTGAGCAGTGAACGCCCGACCCGGCTTTCGAGATCCTTCATGGCGGCGGACAGGGTCGGTTGCGCGACGTAGAGCAGGTCGGCAGCCGCCGAGATGGATCCCTCCGCGGCGACCTCGATGAAGTACTGCAGCTGCGCGAGAGTGATCCCACTGGAAGCTCGAGCCATAGCTTCAGGCTATATGACGTCATAGAACGACCGAATTACCCGATGACCGCCGCGCGGGCGCACCATGAAGAGCACCATCCGACACCCTCTGATTGGCATCCCATGGCGAACGACATCACGTTCAGCATCACGACCACCCGGTTCGATGAAGACTACGCGCCCGCGGACAGCTCGCGCGTCACGACGAACTTCGCCAACCTCGCGCGCGGCGAGGGGCGTCAGCAGAACCTCCGCAACGCCCTGGCGATGATGGACCGCCGCCTGAACGACCTGGTGTCGACGGACACCGCCGACGGTGACCGTTATCGCGTCGAGCTCGACATCGTGTCCGTGCACCTGCAGTTCTCCGATGGTGCCGACGACGAGCAGTTCCCGGTGATCGAGGTGCTCGACGTCCACATCCTCGACACCGCCACGGGCGAGCGCCACCAGGGCATCGTCGGCAACAATTTCTCCTCGTACCTGCGCGACTACGACTTCAGCGTCGTGCTGCCCGCCGCCAACGCCGGTGGGGGCGGCTTCACCGTGCCCGCCGACTTCGGCGACCTGCACGGCAAGATCTTCCAGCACTTCCTCGACTCCCCCGTGTACCGCGAGCGTTTTCCGCTGTCGCCGGTGATCTGCATCAGTGTGTCCACCAGCCGCACCTACCACCGCACCGGTGTCGAGCACCCCGTGCTGGGCGTCGAGTACGAGCAGGACGCGTACTCCCTGACCGACGAATACTTCGCGAAGATGGGGCTGCGCGTGCGCTACTTCATGCCGCGCGGGAGCGTCGCCCCGCTCGCGTTCTACTTCCGCGGCGACCTCACGGCCCACTACAGCGACCTGCAGCTGGCCGGCACGATCGCCACCATGGAGACCTTCCAGAAGATCTACCGGCCCGAGGTCTACAACGCCGTGAGCGCGGCCGGTGAGGTCTATCGCCCCACGCTCGACCAGCCCGACTTCGTGCGTACCGACATCGACTACGACCGCGAGGAACGCAGCCAGCTCGCCGTCACACAGGGCCGGTACGCCGAAGAGCACTTCGTCAAGCCCCACCGCCGGATCCTCGACGAGTGGGCGGCGAACGTCGAGACGGTCCTGCGATGACCGCCGAAAGGACCTCTGTGAACACGCTCCTGCCCACCGCCCTCGTCGGCAGCCTCCCCAAGCCCGCATGGCTCGCCCGGCCAGAGACCCTCTGGGCGCCCTGGGAGCTCGAGGGCGACGGCCTCGTCGAGGGCAAGCACGACGCTCTGCGCACCGCCGTGCACGAGCAGGAGCGCCGCGGGATCGACATCGTCAGCGACGGTGAGCAGACGCGCCAGCACTTCGTGACGACCTTCATCGAGCACCTCGATGGCGTCGATTTCGAGAACCGTGAGACGGTGCGCATCCGCGATCGCTACGACGCCAGCGTGCCCACCGTCGTGGGAGCGGTGAGCCGCCGCCAGCCGGTCTTCGTTCAGGATGCCGCCTTCTTGCGCCGGCAGACCGATCGACCGATCAAGTGGGCGCTGCCCGGGCCCATGACCATGATCGACACCCTGGCCGACCATCACTACCGCAGCCGCGAGAAGCTCGCGTGGGAGTTCGCGACCATCCTCAACCAGGAGGCGCGTGAGCTGGAAGCGGCGGGGGTCGACGTCATCCAGTTCGACGAGCCGGCCTTCAACGTCTTCTTCGATGAGATGAAGGACTGGGGCGTCGCGGCCCTTGAGCGCGCCGCCGAGGGGTTGCGCGCCGAGACGATCGTGCACATCTGCTACGGCTACGGCATCAAGGCCAACACCGATTGGAAGGCCACGCTCGGCTCGGAGTGGCGTCAGTACGAGGAGTCCTTCCCGCTGTTGCAGCGGTCGAGCCTCGACGGGGTGTCGCTGGAGAGCCACCATTCTCACGTGCCGATCGACCTCATCGAGCTCATCCGCGGCAAGAAGGTCATGCTCGGCGCGATCGACGTGGCGAGCGAGACGATCGAGACGCCCGAAGAGGTTGCCGACACCCTGCGCTCGGCACTGCAATTCGTGGATGCCGAGAATCTCATCCCCAGCTCGAACTGCGGCATGGCGCCGCTGCCCCGGGGGGTCGCGCTCGAGAAGATGAGCGCGCTGGCGGCGGGTGCCGCGATCGTGCGCGAAGAGGTGTCGTCCCCCGCGCTCGTCTCGGCTGACGCGCGCGATTGACGCTCAAGCGTCGTCGTGCACGACGTCACCCCGACGACGGCATGAGCTCGCCGAAGAGCGGTTGCTCCTCGGGCGCTGACGTCGAGCGCAGCTGCTCGGGCTCCCGCACGAGGTAAAGCCCCGTGCCGGAGTTGGCGGTGTACGTCAGCGCGTGCAGCCACGCGGGATTGACGCGAGGACTCCGGCTGCCGTGGTACTTGAAGACCAGGGGCGTTCCGGGATGGACGTACACACTCGTGCAGCCCTCGCCCACACTCGGGTCGTCCTTCCACGTGAAGAAGAGCGCCTCCCCCCGACGCATCTTGGCCATGATCACGGCCTGCAGATGCGTCAGCGCGCGATCCTCGATCTCGGTGCTGAGACCTCCGCCGAAGATGATCCTCCCCATGTCCACTCCCCACACCGGCTGCTCGACGCACCCTCTGGGCGAGAGATGAACGGACGGCGAACCGCCGGTCTCCCGACCGTCCTGGGCCGCGGGGGATCAGCTGAAACCCCTTGCGTACGGCGACTTTCTGTGGGCCGAGGTCGGGCCTGAACGATCGTCGACGTGGCGCCGGTTCCCCTCGCCCGACCTGACGCGCGTCGCGGAGGAGCGTTGGAGCCGCACGGCGCCGGAAGGTTAATCATCTGCCCCGAACGGGGCGATCGAAATTTTTTCCGCGCGGTGTGCGTCGAGGGAAAAGCCCCCGCGACGAACGCCACGGAACGGCCTCCGCCCCGGCAGAGCCCGGTCGGGGGTGTGAGTAGGGCGGGTGGGACTTGAACCCACGATCGTCGGGTTATGAGCCCGCTGCCTTGACCAGCTTGGCCACCGCCCCCAGTGACGACGAGCCTACCGGCATCCGCGTCCGTCACCGAAAGCGGGCCGGGTGCGGGGATTGCCGCCCGAGATCACACGTCCCGTCCGAGGTCACCCGCTACGGTGCGGCCCTTGCGTGTGCGCTCGGCCCGATCGTGTGATCTCGGCGAACACACGCGGCGGCGGCGACTCCCGCGTCAGTGCACGCGCGGCTGCTTGGGCTTGCCGTCGGCGGTGATCTGCGGGTGGTGCTTTGTCAGCTGGATGACGCCCCACGTGGCGATGGCCCCGGCCACGACGAAGCCGATGAGCGCCCAGGCGGGCGCGGTCGAGGCCTCGCCGAGCACGAGCAGACCGATGAGCACCGCCACGATCGGATCGATCACGGTGAGCCCGGCGATCACGAGGTCGGGCGGGCCGACCGAGTACGCCGTCTGGACGAAGTAGGCACCCACAGCGACCGCCGCCAGCAGGGCGACGACGCACAGCAGCGTGAGCCACTCGAAGTTGCCGGCCTGGATGCGGCTGATGATGACCTTGGCGAGCGTCGCGACGAATCCGTAGATCACTCCCGCGGCCATGATGTAGAAGAGCGCCTGCGCCTTGCGGCGGACGAGCACCCAGAACAGGCCGAAGACGAGGACGACCACGGCGAGGATGCCGAGGATGATCAGCAGCTCGCGCTCGGTGACGACGTGCTCGGTCGCAAAGAACGCCGCGATCGTGACGAAGATGAAGATCCCGCCGACGCACAGGGCGATGGCGATGAGCGACTGCCGCGTGGGTTTGTGACGCGAGACGCGCGCGTTCAGCACCGTCGTGATGACGAGGGCGATCGCGCCGAGGGGCTGGACGAGGATGAGCGGCGCGACCGAGAGGGCCGCGAGCTGACAGACGATCGCGAGTCCCAGCATGACCGTGCCCGCGACCCACGAGGGTCGGGTGATCAGGGAGGTCAGCTGCGAGCGCGAGAGACCGCCGGTGGTCTTGCCCGAGAGGCGTTCGACCTTCTGCACCCCGCGGTGCTGGTATTGCGCGCCGAACGACATGAACACCGCACCGAGCAGGGCCAGCGGGATGCCGAGGAGGATGCGGGGGTCGCGGAAGACACCGACGAGTTGGTCGATTCCGTCGCTGAGGGAGACATCGAGCGGGATCACCCTCCGACGATAGCCGCCCGCCCCCTGGATAGGCTGGTGACGTGGCCGTTCTCCCGATTCGCATCATGGGTGATCCCGTGCTGCACGCCCCCGCTGCCCGCGTCGACGAGATCACGGATGAGATCCGCACGCTCGTCGCCGACATGTTCGAGACGATGGATGCCGCCCCCGGCGTCGGTCTCGCCGCGCCCCAGGTGGGTGTGGGCCTGCGGATCTTCACCTACACGTACGAGGACGACGAGGGCCTGCCGTGGCGCGGCGTCGTCATCAACCCGGAGCTGTGGATCCGCCCGCTCGAGCCCGGATACCCCGACCCGGACGACGAGAGCGAGGGATGCCTGTCATTCCCGGGCGAGCGTTTCCCGCTCCGCCGGTCCGAAGCGGCCCTGCTGACCGGCGTCGACCTCGACGGCCAGCCCGTACGCATCGAGGTGTCGGGATGGCGCGCGCGGATCCTGCAGCACGAGTTCGATCACCTCGACGGCATCCTGTACGTCGATCGTCTGGACGACGAGGACAGCCGCGTGGTGGCGAAGATCGCCAAGAAGCGCAAGTGGGGCAAGCCGGGCGCGTCCTGGATGCCGGGTGTCGACGACATCGACGCGTGACGGTCGTGCGCGACGTGGCGCACGCCGAATGGCATCCGGAGCTTTCCGTCAGGTCTCGATGATGTTCGGGGCGAATCGGCAGAAGTAGTCGGTGATGGGGCCGTCCGACTCGCGGATGCCGACACCGTACGCCTCGTCGTCGATGACCCACGACCCGAGCACGGGGTGGTTGCTGCCGTTCGATCCGGGGAAGTCGGGCAGCTCGTGATACTGCTGCCAGACCCGCTCGTGGCCTGTCCCCTCGCGGCGGTACTCCTGGCCGTTCGAGGTGACGCTGCCGTCGGCACGGTGGACCCGGATGCCGTCGCCCTCGCGGCCGAACACCGGTTTGACGACGAAGTCGGTCATGCCGTTCGGCCCGTCGGCGTAGGCCGGCAGGAGATTCGGGTGGTCGGGGAACAACCGCCACAGCGCCACGAGCAGGAGCTTGTTCGACAGGAACATCTTCCAGGCGGGCTCGTACCAATGCCCGAAGAGGCCTCGCCCCGCGATGAGGAGGGCCCCGAACTCCTGGTCGCCTGCGACGCGGTCCTCCCCCGAGACGAGGTCTTCCCACGGGTAGAGCTTGAAGAGGTTGCGGATGACGGGATACTGCGTCTCGGGGGCATCGCCGGGCAGGGCGTTCACGCTGCGCGACGACCCCCACGGCTCGGGAACGCCGACGAATTGCCGCGCCCCGTGATGCCAGCCGATGTCCTTCATCTCGATGCCCGTGTGCTCCCACCCCGCCTCGGCCGCGACATCGCGCATGTAGGCGACGGTGTCCCAGTCCTCGCCGTAGATGTCGGCATCCGAGTGCGCGACGAACAGCCGACCGCCCTCGCCCTCGGTCAGGGACCGGTGAAGCAGCACCCGCCACCGGTCCACGAGCGCCTCGTGCAGGCCGTTCCACTGGTCGGTATCGGCGGGCAGGATGCCGCTCTTGATGCGGTCCTGCAGCCAGAACCACTGCGTGACGGACGCCTCGATGAGCCCGGTGGGGGTGTCGGCGTTGTACTCGAGCATCTTCGCCGGGGAGTCGTCTCCGGCGTAGGCGAGGTCGAACCGCGCGTACACGTCGGGTTCGTCCTCCTCGAGCGACCATTGAGCGAACGCGAACGCCTTCGGGGTGAGCCCGAGATGACCGAGTTCTCCGGATGCCATGTAACGGGCGGCCTCGCGGCACATGCGGTGCAGTTCCTCGGTCTGCTTCTCGAGGGCTTCGACCTCGGGCAGGGTGAAGACGTAGGCCGCGCCGTCGTTCCAATACTCGACCGCGGTGCCGTCGTCACGGAGCGAGCGGGAATAGATCAGGCCGGACTGCTTGATCGTGCGTTCCCAGTCGGGCCGGGGTGGCAGCTCGATGCGGCGCATCAGCCGCCGTGGCTTCCGTCGGAGCCCGACCCGCCGAAGCCGCCGCGCGAGACGCTGGCACCGTCGCCCGGAATACCCTTCGCCGCTGTCCTGCCCGCGGGCAAGGTGTCGGTGCCGCCCGAGACGGGCTGACCGACCGCGGGGACGGTGCGACCGCTGGAGCCCAGGGGCAGGAAGTACCAGTGCGCTCCCCCGCCGTGGTTGTTGCAGTCGTCGTCGGGCAGGCGTCTCTCGGTCGCGTTGTCGCGGCAGATCTGGGCGTAGTCCTCGGAGACGTTCGTGCCCTGCCCGCACCCGGTGAGGGTCGCGGCCAGCGCGGCGACGACGCCGATCGACACGGTACGCGAGGCGCGGCGTCGCGCGGTGGGATGCATGGGGACTCCTTCGCGGACGCCAGGGGCCGCGTCCTCGCCGATGCTCTCACATCCTCGTGGGACCGAGCCCGGCGAGAGCGAGCTGTCGAGACCGTGTCGATGGGGAGAACCCGGGGGGATGTCATCCTGGCAAAAGGTAAGGCCCGGGGTGGAAGCCCGGGCCTAGGGTGAGAGCCGCGCTAGATGGGCGCGGACTTCTCGCTCCCCGGCTTGGACTCGAACCAAGAACCTATCGGTTAACAGCCGATTGCTCTGCCAATTGAGCTACCGAGGATCATGCTCACCTTGCGGCGGGCAACCCCACGATACTAACAGCACCCCGGGGCGGTCGAAAAATCAGGGGGCCGAAACGCGATGGTCGGGCGCGCCGCCCGGGGTCCACTGCAACTCCTCGTCCCCATGGCCGAATGCGACCGCGTGACCGTTGCGCAGAACCAGAACGTCGGCGTCGAGGTCGACCGGGGCGTCCGCGTCGTTCGTGACGACGAGGGAGGCCATCCCGCGCTCGTCGCGACGACGCACGATCGCCGCGCGCGCCGCGGCTCGCACCTCGACGTCGAGGTTGGCGTACAGGTCGTCGGCCACGAACAGCCGCGGCTCGAGCACGAAGGCCCGGGCGAGGGCCACGCGCTGGCGCATGCCGGCGCTGAGCTCGTAGGGGTACTTCGGGGCGGTGCCGAGCGGCAGCTCCATCTCATCCAGCAACGTCGCGACGCGTACGGCGAGAGCGCGGGTGTTGACCCGGCGGTCACGGCTGGTGATGGGCTCGGCGATGACGTCCTGCACCGTGAGGCGAGACGGCAGTGCGGCACCGGCGCCCTGCGGAAGGTACCCCGTGTGAAAGGTCCATTCCCGGTGCGCGCGACCGGGGCGCCGTGCGGAGATGCCGTGGATGGACGCCTCTCCCCCGACGACGGTCAGCCCCTCATCGGGCCGCCCGGCCAGGAGGGATGCCAACGACGTCTTGCCCGAACCGGTCGCTCCCTTCACCACCAGCGTCCGTGCAGCGGGGAGCGTGAACGTGATGCCGTCGATCACGCGAACACCGTTGCGGGCGAGGGAGAGATCGTCGGCGCGGATGGCGACGTCGGTGTCCAAAGTCCGGGGCATTCCCTCATCATCGCTGACCTCGGCGCGAGGTGCCACCGCCACGCGCTAGCTGATGACGAGCTTCTGCCGATCGGCATCCAACTCCCGGAGCCTCAGCCGCAGCCGGCGACCCTCCTCGGAATCGGCGGGGACGCGCTGGATGCCGCGGAGTAACTCGTTCTTCTCCCGCTCGAGCTCGCGCACGAGCAGGCCGCGCGCGAGGTCGTTCGCGGAGGCGACCGCGTCGTCTTCGGTGCGCGCCGGGAACTCCGCGGTGAGCAGTTCGGCGGCGAGCGAGCGGAACGGCTCGCGCACGGCCTCGACGGCGGCGACGGCCCAGCCGGGCTGCGACAGATCGGTGGATGCCAGGGTGCTGCGGACCGCCTCGAGCGCGGGGTGTCCGAACGGCGTCTGGAGGGCGCGGAGGAACAGCTCCGGCTCGATGCGGTGCCCGTACTGCAGGAACGCCATCATCGCGCCGCGTTCGAGGGCGACGTCGCGCGTGTTCGGCAGGGACGCCATCGTGACGGAGACGGCCACGGGGGCGCGCTCGGACTCCCCCGTGTTGCGCTGCGCCTCGCGACGCTCCTCGCGGTCGGCGCCGCGCGCGGCGCGTTCCACCGCGGACTGCACCTCCGGGATGTCGAGACCGAGTCGGCGGGCGAGCACCCGGACATAGCCGGGGCGCAGGGCGGGGTCGCGGATGTCGGCGACGATGGGCGCGGCGGCGCGCAGCGCACCGGCGCGACCTTCGACGCTGGAGAGGTCGAAGTCCTTCAGCCGCTGGTCGATGACGAACTCGAACATCGGCGCCTTCGTGTCCATCAGCGCGCGCACGGCGCCGTCACCGCGCTGCAGGCGCAGGTCGCAGGGATCCAAACCCTCGGGCGCGACGGCGACGTACGTCTGCGCGGCGAAGCGTTTCTCGTCGGCGAAGGCGCGCAGCGCCGCCTTCTGGCCCGCGGCATCCGGGTCGAAGGTGAAGACGACCTCGCCCGACGCGCTGTCGTCGCCCATCACGCGCCGGAGCACCGTGATGTGGTCGGTGCCGAAGGCCGTGCCGCACGAGGCGATGGCGGTGGTCACGCCGGCGAGGTGGCAGGCCATGACGTCGGTGTACCCCTCGACCACGACGACGCGGTGCGAGCGCGAGATGTCGCGCTTGGCGAGATCGAGACCGTAGAGCACCTGCGCCTTCTTGTAGATCGGCGTCTCGGGGGTGTTGAGGTACTTGGGGCCCTGGTCGTCGTCGAACAGCTTGCGCGCGCCGAAGCCGATGACCTGGCCCGTCACGTCGCGGATGGGCCAGACCAGCCGCCCGCGGAAACGGTCGTAAACGCCGCGCTGGCCCTGGGACACCAGTCCCGCCTGCAGCAACTCGTCGCGCGAGAACTTCTGCGCGAGGAGGTGGTCCATGAGGTGCGACCAGCCCTTCGGCGCGTAGCCGACACCGAAGTGCGCGGCCGCGCCGGCGTCGAAGCCGCGGTCGCCGAGGAACCGCCGGCCCGTCTCGGCCTCCGGCGTCATCAGCTGCGCGCGGAAGTACTCCGCGGCCGCGGCGTTGGCGGCGTACAGCCGCGATCGGCCTGTGGTCTCGGGGGCGGGGCCGCCGTCCTCGTAGTGCAGCGTGTAGCCCACGCGCGCGGCCATCCGCTCGACGGCCTCCGTGAAGGACACGTGGTCCATCGCCCGCAGGAACGAGTACACATCGCCCGACTCGCCGCAGCCGAAGCAGTGGTAGTACCCCACCTGCGGACGCACGTGGAAGCTGGGGCTGCGCTCGTCATGGAAGGGGCAGAGGCCCTTCATCGACCCGACGCCGGCGGGCTTCAGGGCCACGCGCTCACCGACGACATCGGCGATGTTGACCCGCGCCTTGACCTCCTCGACGTCGGACTGGCGGATGCGGGGCATCAGGCATCCGCCACGCGCGGCGGACGCGCACCCGGAGCCCAGACGCCGAGCTCGGCGGCATCCACGTCGCCCACCAGGCGGTTGTGCCAGGCGATCGCGAGCTGATCGGTGAGGCTCGCGACCTGGTCCACGACGACGCGGCGGCGGGCGGTGTCGTCGCCGGCCGCGGCGAAATCGGGGGCGTGGAGGGCGTCGAGGGCACCGGGGTTCTCCCAGAGGGCGGATGCCAGGCGCTTGAGCACGTGACGCTGCTCGCGGTAGAGCACCTTGCGGCCGTCGATGGAGACCACGGTCGCGCCGATGATGCCCTTGAGCACCGCCATCTCGGTCTCGACCTCGGCGGGGACGACGACCTGGGCGCGGTAGCGCGTCAGCTCGTCGGCCGGGAACGCCTCGCGGGTGGCGGCGGTCGCAGCGCGCGCGAAGCGGCCGATCAGGTCGGACGTGAGGTTCTTCAGACGTGCGAGCGCGGGGCGCGTGCCGTCGAAGGAGTGGATCCACTCCGGCATCGCCATGAGTCGGTCGAGGCCCTGGGCGAGGTCGTCGCGGTGGAAGTCGTAGCCGACCCAGCGCTGGATCGCGTCGAGCAGACCCTCGCGGCCGACCCGGGATGCCAGGCGCGCGGGGTCAACGTAGCGGTTGACGACCGCGTCTTCGAAGTCGTGCACCGAGTAGGCGATGTCGTCGGAGAGGTCCATGACCTCGGCTTCGATGCAGCGCCGGCGGGCGGGGGCTTCCCCGCGCATCCAGTGGAACACCGGCTCGTCGTCGGGGTACACGCCGAACTTCAGGCGCCCGCCCGGGTCGGGGACCGGCTCATCGGCGGTCCACGGGTACTTGCACGTGGCGTCGAGGCTCGAGCGCGTCAGGTTGAGCCCGAACGGCTCGCCCTCGGCTCCGAACACCTTCGGCTCGAGGCGGGTCAGGATGCGCAGCGTCTGCGCATTGCCCTCGAAGCCGCCGATGCCCTCGGCCCACTCGTTCAGCGCCCGCTCGCCGTTGTGGCCGAACGGGGGGTGGCCCAGGTCGTGGCTGAGGCACGCGGTGTCGACGACGTCGGGTGACAGCTGAAGTGCGGTCGCCAGCTCGCGCCCCACCTGCGCGACTTCGAGCGAGTGCGTGAGGCGGTTGCGGGCGAAGTCGGCGGGGCTCGCCGGGCTGAGCACCTGGGTCTTGGCGGCGAGACGGCGAAGGGCCGCCGAGTGCAGCACGCGCGCGCGGTCGCGGGCGAAATCATCGCGCTGCGAGCGGTGCTTCTCGACGTGGAACCGCGCGGCATCCGCGTCGTCGTAACCGAGGGGGCGGGCGGCGGTCACCGCCACCTCACCCGCCACTGTGGTGCAGTTCTGCTGCGGCGAGCTCGCGGCCGGCCTCGTCGCCGATCTCGTGCGAGTCGAGCCAGCGATCGGGAAGCGCCGGACGCTTCGGGGTGCCCGCGCGACCACGCTGGCCTTCGGCCGCGGCCCCGGGGTAGGGCGCGTCGAGCTCCATCGTGGCGAGCAGCTCGTCGATCTCGTCCAGTGTCGAGGCCGTCGCCAGCGCTGCGCGTAGTTCGCCCCCGACCGGATAGCCCTTGAAGTACCAGGCGACGTGCTTGCGGATGTCGCGGCATCCTCGCCCCTCGTCGTCGAAGAACTCCACGAGCAGCTCGGCGTGGCGGCGGAACGCGCGCGCAACGAAGCCGAGGGTCGCGTCGACGGGTTCGCCGTGCGCAGCACCGGGCCCGCCCAGGGCACGCGCCAGATCGCCGAAGAGCCAGGGGCGCCCGAGGCAGCCGCGACCGACGACCACGCCGTCGCAGCCGGTCTCGTCCATCATGCGCACGGCGTCGTCGGCCGACCAGATGTCGCCGTTGCCGAGCACGAGCACGCTCGTGACCGTCTCTTTCAGCTTCGCGATCGCCGACCAGTCGGCGTGGCCCGAGTAGAACTCGCTGGCCGTGCGGGCGTGCAGGGCGATGGATGCCACCCCCGCCCCCTCGGCGATACGGCCGGCCTCGAGGTAGGTGAGGTGATCGGCGTCGATGCCCTTGCGCATCTTGATGGTCAGCGGCTTGTCGCCGGCGGCGCGTACCGCTCGCTCGACGATCTCGCGGAACAGCGTCGTCTTCCAGGGAAGGGCGGCGCCGCCGCCACGGCGGGTGACCTTGGGGACTGGGCAGCCGAAGTTGAGGTCGATGTGGTCGGCGTGGTCTTCGTCGACGATCATCGTCACCGCCGCCTCGACGGTGGCCGGATCGACGCCGTAGAGCTGGATCGAGCGCGGCGTCTCCGACTCGTGGTGACGGATGAGTCGCATCGTGGTGTCGTTGCGCTCGACGAGCGCGCGCGTCGTGATCATCTCGCTGACGTACAGACCGGCACCGTACTCGCGGCACAGCCGGCGGAACGCGGTGTTCGTGATGCCGGCCATGGGCGCGAGCACGACCGGAGCGTCGAGCTCGATGTTGCCGATGCGGAGGGTCCGCGCCGGAGCCAATGCCGTGGTCATCGTTCCATTCTCCCAGACGGTAACCGACGGCGGACCTCATCCACAGGTGGTTCGCTCAGACTTTACTTCACCCACGAACGGCGAAACCGGTGTTGCGCGAAGGTGAATCGTCCCCGGTTCTCTGCCGTTCCTCTGCGGGTGTCAGCGCCGGGTGGGCTCGTGTTTTGGAGTCAGCGTGGTTCGCGGTCTCGAATTCCTCGGGTGGGACGTCGCCGAGGGTGCGGTGTAGGCGCTGGTTGTACCAGTCGACCCGGGCGAGCGTGACCCACTCAACATCGGCGAGCTGACGGAGCGGGCCGTCGAGAAATGTAGAGTCGTCGCGGATCGCTTCGTGTGAGAACAGCCCGATGGTAGGGTCCGCGAGAGCGTTGTCGTAGGCGTCGCCGGCGGATCCGATGGACGCGGCGATGCCTTGCAACGCGGGCGTCTCGGCGAAGCTGACCGAGGTGAACTGACCGGATTCAACCGGTCGTTGCAACACCGGCTTGTCGGAGTAACAGTAGTTGCTCGTTGAAGGCTTCAGCGGGAGTCTTCCAGCCGAGTGTCTTCCGAGGCCTGGTGTTGAGGGCGTGAGCGACGGCTTCGATGTCCTCGGCGGACCAGCGGGAGAGGTCAGTGCCCTTCGGGAAGTACTGCCGCAGGAGCCCGTTGGTGTTCTCGTTCGTACCGCGCTGCCAGGGCGATTGCGGGTCGGCGAAGAACACCGGGATGCCCGTGTCGACATGGAACTGCGCGTGGGCGGACATCTCCTTCCCGCGATCCCAGGTCACCGACCGGGCCAGCTGCTCCGGCAGCGTCGACATGGTGTTCGCGAGGGCGTTCTTCATCGTGAGCGCGCCGTAGCCGGCCAGCGCGGGCCCGTTCTTTGGGGTCTGTTTGTGTCGGTAACCGTCCTCGCGTGGCAGGTGGACGAGCAGTGTGTAGCGGGTCGTGCGCTCGACGACGGTGCCGACCGCGGAGCGTTCCAGCCCGATCAGCAAGTCGCCCTCCCAATGCCCGGGAACAGCACGGTCTTCGACCTCAGCAGGACGCTCGCTGATCAACGTCTCAGGGGTCACGTGAGCCCAGGTCTTCCGTCTGGACCGTTCCCGCGGGGCGCGGAGCGCTCGTCCGGTGCGCAGACACCACACGAGTTCGCGTTTGAGTGCGCCACGCCCCTCGATGTAGAGCGACTGGTAGATCGCCTCGTGGCTGATGCGCATGGACTCATCATCCGGGAAATCGACTCTGATCCGGTTCGCGATCTGCTCCGGACTCCACGCCCAGGACCACGGACGGTCCTTCCGGTGCGGCTTATTGCGGCCCGTGAACGTCGGCGCCTGAGGGCCAGCCACGACGACACCGTCGGGCATCCTGATCCGCCCGGAGAGGCGCTCCTCGACATAGGCTCGCAGCCGGGAGTTCGCGACAAGCTTGGCAACCTTGGGGCGCTTCGCGGCGATGTCCGACTTCCACTGCGCAACCGATGCGCGGTAATCCCGTTTGCTGCCCCGAGTCGCCGCGTTGCGCCGCAACTCACGGGAGATCGTCCCCGGATCACGCCCGAGCCGCCGCGCGATCTCGCGAACACCGCAGTCTTGCGCGTGGAGAATCGCGATCTCCTCACGCTCAACGAAAGACAGATACCTGCCAGAGGGTGGCTTGCACAGATCGAACGGCGGCATCCCGCCAGCGTTGTGGAACCACCGGCCGCCGACCGGCTGCGACACCCCGACCCGAGCCGCCGCTTCTTCCGGCAACAACCCCTTCGCGATCTCAACCCAGAACCGATGCTGCACCTCTCGCGGAATCGGCGGCGTGCCCGGAGACCGCAGCCTCGGCCGCACCGCTCGATCTGCCAGCTGTTGCCGTCGAACCACCCGAACACCTCCACGATCACGAGGTGTTGCGACGACCAATTGAATCCGCCCTGGCTGCCGGTGTCGCTGTGGTGTGCGAGTCCGTCGCCCGCGGGGCGGCTGGCCCGATCACGGCGCCAGAGCCCCATCCGCAGCGCCGTGGTGAGATCAGGAGCCCGCGCCGCATTCCGATCCGGGATCGTGGTGCGGACTCCCTGCCCGCGAACACGTCCGTTCAAGTCGAGGTGGCGCATCAGCCGGTCGACCTGCCGCGCGAAGACGTCGTGGCGTCGGCGACGGAGGAGCGCGACCATCTTCCGTCGCCCATACATCGCCTTCGCCGTCCCGAAGGTCGCCAGCAGCGCGTCGATGATGACCGCGTCCGCCAGGTCACGGTTGCTGGGGTGGGCTCGGGTCCGTGCCCGGCAGGTTTGCGCGGCGACCTGCACGCCCTGCTCGTGCAGAACCTGGCAGATCGACTCGACCGCGCGACCTCTGGCTCGTTGTTCGTCGATCAACGCGACGATCAGCGGCGTCGGGGGTCGAGTTTCCCGGCGTAGGATCCGCCGCATCCCTCAAGATCGCGTTGGCCCCACGCAGCTCCCGGCGCAACGCTCGAACTTCCTGGTTCTCCATGGAGGTCACCCGCCCCGGCCGGGCACCCTCGTCGACCTGCGCCTGACGCACCCACCGGCGCAACGACTCAGCCCCAACCCGAGGCGCTTGGAGATCGTCTCGCACGCAGCCGTGATGTTCGGGTACTCATCGAGGTGATCCGACACGAGCCGAATCGCTCGCTGCTGCTGCTGCTCCTCCTCGGGAATCCTCTTCGGCATTATCAACATCTTCCTTCCAGGCCCGAAAGGAAACGGCATCAAACCGGAGACGGTTCAGGTCATGGGTTGTCCCGATCGGTATCGGTCCGCCCACCGCTTGGCCGTCGCCGGCGCGCACTGAAAGCGCTCAACAGCCCTCCGCAGCGACCAGTCGTCCTCCATGATCAAGACAGCCAGACGACGACGCCCCTCGGGCGCCATGGGCGCGTCACCGTGAGGCACGAAGACGTCCGTGGAACGAGTGTGCGGCTGTTACCCACATCGTCCCGGAGGTCTTTGCCTTACCTCGGCTGTTCACAACGTGTCGGGGAAGCACACCCGGGTCTTGCGGAAGCTTCGGATGGCTGGCACTCTCTGGGTGACTGACCGCGCCGCTGCGATACAACAACGACGCTTCCAACCGGCGCTCTTCCATCGGGAATGGAGTTCCACTGTGTACAGCATGCCTCAGAAGGCTCTTGCCGCCGGAATTGCAGCAGTGCTGGCGCTCGGCATCGGTGCGGTCGCCCCGGCTCAGGCGGATACTAGGAGCTACGGGGCGCACAAGATTGGACCATCCCGACCGCTGCCTCTCCGGGCGTGACGGACCTACCGTTGGACGCCTTTCTGGAGGACGCCTTGAGTCCGGTCCCGCTGGCGGTTCACTCAGTATTGGCTGGTAACGCCTTCGGTGCAGTCGCTCCCGTGGTTCACGGCGTCGCTTGGGATCATGGTGCCGGTGTCGCTCGTGTGTATGCAGACAGGGATGCGCTCGACAGCGTGGCCGCTGCTCTCCAACCTCACTCGTCGCTCTTCGCCGTGACTCCGACACTTTTCACGAACCGGGAGCTGAGTGATGCGACCTATTTGGCCATCGAGCGATGGCGCCTCATCGCCGGCGGCAATGATTCCTTCTCGGTCATCCCGGCCCTCGATGGCAGCTCTCTTCATCTCGAGATTGAGGATGGGCCACGAGAGTCTGACCTTCTCGATCGGGCTCCCGGGCTTTCCGAGGAGTCATTCGGTAACCTCGGTGTTCCTTACGAGGTCAGCAAGTCATCTGCCGAAGCGGCAACTCGCTATCAGACGCAACCGCCTTACGCGGCCGGTAGTTCGGCGCTGTACCGAGTCTCGAATGGGGAATGGCGCAGCTGCACTAACGGCTTCTATGTGATCGACACCGGAACTCGTGCCACGTACAACCTCACTGCTGATCATTGCTCTGATGCGATCGGACAGATGTGGTGGATCGCGAACAATGAGGCAGGAGTCACCCCGTCGCTCACTGCCGGTACGCGTCTTGGCCAATCTCTCGGCCAAGCGAATGGCGGCAACAATAATACGGATCATGAACTTCTCCGGGCCTTTAATTCTCAGGAGCCGTATGTGCTGACTGGCGGCCCGGACAACCCCGGGCCCAAATCGCCGATCCGGGGCTGGACGGCGCCTGTCGTTAATGATGTCGTCTGTTACTCAGGATCGCCGTCCGGTCTTCGTTGTGGAAACATTGTGGGAGGTACCGAGATAACCACTTGTTACAATGGCATCCCATATTGCTATTACGGTTTGACGCGCACGTACCAGCAGAATGGCCTACCGGCAGCAGGTCAGGGAGACAGTGGCGGCCCGGTCATTCAAGTGTTCGCGGGTTCTGGTGGCACGGCGCGGGTTTTCGCAACCGGTGTTGTGAGCGGCATCTATGACTACGCAGGCAAGCCTTGCGCGGGCAAACAGGGCCGGTCTTGCTCTGACCTCGTGTCGTACGCACCACTCAGTCGATTCTTCCCGAACAACCAGCAGTATGGTCTCGCGATTGTCCCTTAGCCGCCGTGGGGTTCCCGGTCGAGGAGGCGCAGCTGCTCTTGGAGCAGCGTTACTCGCCCTACATCTCACGGGCTGTGCCGGCGTCGAGGCATGCCCACCAATCGGTCTGCTCGCGACGCTTGAGGTGCAGACAGATGCGTCAGCCCATTTGCTGTCCGCGTGCGCAGACGAGTGTCCCGGTGAGGTTTCCGCAAGTGTTCAGCGTGTAGATGACACGTCTTGGATCGTGTCGTTTGACCAGGCGCAGGAGACTGTTGAACTCGTCGTTACCGATGTAGTGGGTGGGGAAGAAGTCAGTGTGGTGGTCAGGCCCGACTGGGGCGGGACTCAAGCCGCAGGTTGCGGCAATCCGGTGCATGCTGAAGTAGATATCGGCGGTCGCGGAGTCATGTGACCAGCGCTTGATCCGATAGACGGAGCGGCAGAGACTGTTCAAGAAGGACAGCGTGAGCATCCGACGTGTCTTCGTCCTTCTCTTTCCGACGCTTCCACGGCGTTGCTGACGCCCGAATGATCGTACCCACTACGAGCAGGGGCACGCTGAGCCACGGAACACACAGAACAACGAGGCCGCCCGCCAAGAGCAACCCGAGACGGTCAGCGTGACAGACGCGAAACGGTGGGCGTAGTGTCTCAGCCACCGCCACAAGCCGACCAACGGGTCCGCGGGCGGGCTCTCGGGCAATCCGGGAAGCGTAGCGTCTGGCCGGGGTCGAACCGGAGGCGGACACCGCTGTGGAGGAAGAGTCAGGCGTCGGCGGTCGCGGATGCCTCGCGACGCTCACCCCACACCTGGCGGGCGATCTGGCTGAACGCCTCGACCGGCTGCGCACCGCTCACGCCGTACTTGCCGTCGATGACGAAGAACGGCACGCCCGTGATGCCGAACTGCTGCGCCTGCGCCTGATCGGCGCGCACCGCGGAACGGTACCGCTGCGAGGCGAGCGCCTCGCGTGCGGCTTCGCCGTCGAGACCCGCTTCGACGGCGAGTTGCACGAGATCGTCGTCGCGGCCCACGTGGCGACCCTCGAGGAAGTACGCCGACATCAGCAGCTCGGCGAGCTCCAGTTGGCGACCGTTCTCCTTGGCGAAGTGCAGCAACTCGTGCGCCTTGACGGTGTTGGTGTGCTGAAGGATGTCGAAGCGGTAGGCCAGCCCGGCCTCGGCGGCGACGCCGGTCACGCGATCCAGCATCTCCCGCGCCTGTTCGGGCGAGATGCCCTTGTGCTGCGAGAGGTAGTCGACCTCACCGCCGTGGAAGTCCTCGGGGGTGTCGGGCGAGAGCTCGAACGAGTGGTACTCGATCTCGACGACCGGGGCGTCGTCATCGGCGGCCGTGGCGGCCAGGCCGTTCTCGAGGTTGCGCTTGCCGATGTAGCACCAGGGGCAGGCGATGTCGCTCCACACGTCGATTTTGATGGCATCCGTCATATCGCGTGCAACCTTCCGGGTCGGGGATCTATTCCGTTCGCGGCATCCGACCGTGCCGGCTCTGCTGGGTGCGAGAGCGGCTACGCCGTCGGCGCGTCCACGGCCCCGCCGAAGCGTCGATCGCGCGAGAGGTACAGCCCGATGGCATCCCAGAGGTGGGTGCGGCGGAAGTCGGGCCAGAGCGTGTCGAGGAACACCATCTCGGCGTACGCCGACTCCCACAGCAGGAAATTCGAGGTGCGCTGCTCGCCGCTGGAGCGCACGAAGAGGTCGACGTCGGGCATGTCGGGCTGGTACAGGTGCTTGCGGATGAGCTTCTCGGTCACGGCCGAGGGCTTGAGCTTTCCGGCGGCGATGTCGTCGCCGATGCGCCGCATGGCATCCACGATCTCCACACGTCCGCCGTAGTTGACGCACATCGTCAGGGTCAGGGTGGAGTTGCCCTCGGTGAGGCGCTCGGCGTGCTGCAGCTCTTTGATGACCGAGCCCCACAGGCGCGGCTTGCGTCCCGACCAGCGGATGCGCACGCCCCACTCGTTCAGCTGGTCGCGCCGGCGGTGCAGCACCTCGCGGTTGAACCCCATGAGGAAGCGCACCTCGTCGGGTGAGCGCGACCAGTTCTCGGTCGAGAAGGCGTACACCGACAGGTGCTTCACGCCCGCCTGAATCGCGCCCGCGACGACGTCGAGCAGCGCCGCCTCGCCCGCGCGGTGTCCTTCGACGCGCGTGAGGCCCTGGCGGTTGGCCCAGCGGCCGTTGCCGTCCATCACGATCGCGACGTGCTCGGGCACCGACCCCTTGGGGTAGACGGGCGGATATTCCCCCGTCCAGTCGAGCGGGCGGTACGGCACGGCGTCGCGGTGGGTGAACGGCTTCGGTGTCATCGATGCGACTCCAGGTGCGAGAGGGAACGGATGCCACGCTCCAAATGGAACTGCGCGTACGCGGCCACGAGGCCCGAGGCCGCGGCGACCGTGCGGCCGGGGGCGGTGTCGATGGTGTCCCACTCCCCCGCCATGAGCGCGCGGAGCATCGCCACCGTGTCGCGGGCGACGCGAGGCGAGCCAGCGGGAGCGCACGTCGAGCAGACGAGACCGCCGAGCTGGGGCAAGAAGTAATCGTGGTCGCCGATCGTGCCGCAACGCGCGCACTCCGTCAGCCCCGGCGCCCAGCCCGACAGAGCCATGGCGCGCAGCAGGTACGAGTCGAGCACGCTGCGCTCGGCATGGTCGCCGCGGGCGAGCGAACGCAAGCCCCCGACCAGGAGCAGGTACTGCTGGGGCGTCGCCTCGGCCTCGTTGAGGCGATCGGCGGTCTCGACCATGGCGCTGGCGGTGGTGTACCGGTCGTAGTTCACGACGATGTCGGCGCCGTACGAGCCGAGCGACTCGGCCTGCTGCACGATGTCGAGGTTGCGCCCTTTGAACAGTTGGACATCGGCGACCATGAACGGCTCGAGCCGCGAGCCGAACTTCGACGACGTGCGCCGCACGCCCTTCGCGACCGCGCGGATCTTGCCGTTGCGGCGGCTGAGGAGGGTGAGGATGCGGTCCGCCTCCCCGAGCTTGTGGGTACGCAGGACCACGACCTCGTCGCGGTAGGTGGGCACAGTCCATTATCGTTCGGCGTCGCCGTGAGAGGCCTGCGCGGCGCGCTGCCCAACGGCATCGCGCGTCGGAGAATGGATGCCGTGAACCCGCCCGTCTTCATCATCCCGCTCTGGGCCGATCTCACCGCCGTCGCGCTGGGCGGGGTGCAGGGCGCGCTCTTCGCGTCGGGCTTCCAGGGTCAGAGACGCCTCGACCTGCTGGGTGTCGCGATCATCGGCATCCTGCTCGGTATGGGTGGGGGTCTCATCCGCGATCTGCTGCTCGGTCTCACCCCCGCGACCCTGCAGAACAACTGGTATCTGCTGACGGCGATCGTCGCCTCGCTCATCGGCATGCTCCTGTCGGGACTCTTCCAGCGCCTCAACCGGGCGATCGTGATGCTCGACGCCGTGGTCATCGGGCTGTTCGGGGCATTCGGCACGTCGAAGGCGCTCGCCCTCGGTCTGCCGGCGGTGCCGGCGATCTTCGTCGGCGTGCTGGCCGCGGTGGGCGGGAGCGTGCTGCGCGATGTGCTGATGGGCCTTCCCGTCGCGATCATGCACGTCGGCTCGCTCTACGCCGTCGCGGCGGCCGGCGGATGCGCCGTGCTGGCCGTGGTCTTCGCGTGCGGGGTTCCCCTGCCGATCGCGGCGGTGGTGGGGCTGATCGTCACCACGGTGATCCGCGTGCTCGCGGTGCTGTTCGACCTGTCGCTGCCCGAGCAGCGCAAGCTCTACCGCCGCAAGGTCGCGGTCGAGACCACCGGCATCCCGATCATCCGCCCCGACGACGCGTGATCGCGTGAGGGGTCAGAAAGTGTCGCCTCCGCGGCGCTCCGGCGACACTTCTTGACTCCTCACGCGATGAGGGCGACCTCGTCGCCGACGCGGATCGTGCCGCCGCCGTCGGTGGGGAGGAGCAGGATGCCGAGGGTCGGCTCATCCTGGCCGAACGCGGTCGTGAGCACGCGCAGCAGCCGCGCATCGCGAACGCCCGTATCGGGGTTGGCGGTGATCGCTGCGCACCGCTCGATGGGCTTCTGCACCTCGAATTCCACCGCACCGATTCGCACGCGTCCGCGCCAGTCGAGCTCGGCCCACGCCTCTATGCCCGACACCACGATGTTCGAGCGGAAACGCCGGTCATCGACGGGTGCGGGTACCGCGGCATCCAGTGCGTCGACCGAGGCCGCGCCGTGCAGGGAGACGAACCCGCGCGGCCGGTCCTGGAAACGCGCGGTCACGCCGTCGCCGAGGAGGCCGAGGGGCAGGATGCCGTCGGCGTCGAGGAGCTTCGCGTCGCTGGTCGTGCGCAGGTACGCCGTGACGGCGTCGGAGAGGCGCGCGCGTCCGGACTCGCTGAGGTCGGCGGTGACGTCGATGTCGTCGACGCGAAGGCGAAGCGTGCCCGCCGCGTCGTCGAAGGTGAGGTCGACACGAGCGAGCGTGGGGAACGTCATCAGCGCGAGTCCGCGGCTCTTCGGATAGGTGGCGTCCGCGGGCTCGAGGGCGTCGGCGAAACGGAACACGAGCGCGCGGTCGCCCTGCACGCGACCGTCGGACTGGATGACGAGACTCCCACGCCTCTCGGGCGTGAAACCCTTCACGGGGTAACGGTAGAGGGCGTCGACGCGGATCACGATTTCATCCTCGCATCGACGCCCTCGCGAGCCCTCACCGGCGGGCGAGCACCTCGCCGTGGGGCAGCAGGACCCAGCCGTCGGGGTCCGCGGCCCACGCGCGCCACGCGTCGGAGATGCGCTGCAGCAGCGCATCGTCGGCGAGGCCGAGCCGCTTCGCGTGTCCCGCGAACGCCGACGCGAGCACGCGGTCGGCCCACATGCCGCCCCACCACGCCCGCTTCTCGGCGGTGTCGAAGAGCCACACGCTCGCGCTCGCCTCGATGCGCGAGAATCCCGCCTCGCGCGTCCAGGCCTTCAGCAGGCGACCCGCATTCGGCTCCCCCGAGATTCCCCGGTGCACCGCGTCGTACAAGACGATCCACTCCTCGAGCGCCGGGATCCTCGGATGCCAGATCACCCCGCCGTAGTCCACGTCGCGCGCCGCGATGAGCCCGTCGGGGCCGGCCACCCGGCCGAACTCGCGCAGGGCGTCGACGGGGCGCGCCAGGTGCTGCAGCGTCTGGTGCGCGTGGACGATGTCGAACGAGGCGTCCGGCGCGTCGAGGGCGTAGGCGTCGTCGACGCGGAACGTCACGTTGGTGCGGTCGCCGACGACGGCGCGGGCGATCTCCACGACGTCGGGAGCGGCATCCACCCCGACGACCTCCCCCGGGAACACCCGATCGGCGAGGTCGACGGTGATGGAGCCGGGGCCGGCGCCCACATCGAGGATGCGGGTGCCGGCCGACAGCGAAGACACCAGGTAGGCCGCCGAATCGGCGACGGTGCGCGCGGCGTGGGAACGCAGCACGCTCTCGTGGTGTCCGTGGGCGTAAGCCACGGCCTGTCTCTCGCGCTCGGTGTCAGACGCCGGCCAGCTCGCCGCTGGTCTGGCGGGTGCGGATCGCGCGGTTCACGCCCGAGACGATCGCCTTGAGCGACGCGGTCGAGATGTCGTTGTCGATGCCGACGCCCCACAGGCGCTGATCGTCGACCTGCAGCTCGATGTACGCGGCGGCCTGAGCGTCGCCGCCCGAGCTGAGAGCGTGCTCGACGTAGTCGTAGAGGGTGACGTCGAAGCCCTGGGCGCGGACGATCTCGAGGAACGCGGCCACCGGGCCGTTCCCCACCGCGGAGGCCGGCTGCGCAGAATCGCCGTCGCGCAGGGTCACGTCGAGGTGCACGTCGCCCGACATGTCGCTCGACGAGCGGGTCGACAACAGCTCGAAGCGGCCCCACCGCTGGTCGTCGTCCTTCGACGGCAGGTACTCGTCGGCGAAGATGTCCCAGATCTGGTCGCTCGAGACTTCACCGCCCTCGGCGTCGGTGCGCGCCTGCACGACGCCCGAGAACTCGATCTGGAGCTTGCGGGGCAGGTCGATCGCGTGATCCGCCTTCAGCAGGTAGGCCACACCGCCCTTGCCCGACTGCGAGTTCACCCGGATGACGGCCTCGTACGAGCGCCCCAGGTCCTTCGGGTCGATGGGCAGGTACGGCACGGCCCACTCGATGTCGTCGATGCCCTTGCCCTCGGCGGCAGCTCGGGCCTCCATCGCCTCGAAGCCCTTCTTGATGGCATCCTGATGCGAACCGCTGAACGCGGTGAAGACCAGGTCGCCGGCCCAGGGGCTGCGCTCGGGGACGGGCAGCTGGTTGCAGTACTCGACCGTGCGCTTGACCTGGTCGATGTCGCTGAAGTCGATCTGCGGGTCGATGCCCTGCGTCAGCAGGTTGACGCCCAGGGCGACCAGGTCGACGTTGCCGGTGCGCTCACCGTTGCCGAACAGGCATCCCTCGATGCGGTCGGCGCCGGCCAGGTACCCCAGCTCCGCGGCGGCCACGGCGGTGCCGCGGTCGTTGTGCGGGTGCAGCGACAGGATGACGTTCTCGCGGTGGTTCAGGTTGCGCGACATCCACTCGATCGAGTCGGCGTAGACGTTCGGGGTGGCCATCTCGACCGTGGCGGGCAGGTTCAGGATGACCTTGCGCTCGGGCGTCGGCTGGAAGACCTCGAGCACCTCGTTGCAGATGCGCAGCGCGAACTCGAGCTCGGTGCCGGTGTAGCTCTCGGGCGAGTACTCGTAGTAGACCTCGGTCTCGGGGATCGTCGCCTCGTACTTCTTGCACAGGCGCGCGCCCTCGAGGGCGATGTCGACGACGCCCTGCTGGTCGGTGCGGAACACGACCTCGCGCTGCAGCACGCTGGTCGAGTTGTACAGGTGCACGATCGCCTGCTTGGCACCGGCGATGGCCTCGTACGTACGCGCGATGAGGTGCTCACGGGCCTGCGTCAGCACCTGGATGGTGACGTCGTCGGGGATCAGGTCCTCTTCGATCAGCTGACGCACGAAGTCGAAGTCGGTCTGGCTCGCGCTCGGGAAGCCGACCTCGATCTCCTTGTAGCCCATCTTCACCAGCAGGTCGAACATGACCCGCTTGCGCTCGGGGCTCATCGGGTCGATGAGGGCCTGGTTTCCGTCGCGCAGGTCGACGGCGCACCAGCGCGGCGCCACCTCGATGCGCTTCGAGGGCCACGTGCGATCGGGCAGGTCGACCCGGATCTGCTCGTGGAACGGACGGTACTTGTGCACCGGAGCGGACGTGGGCTTCTGGGTGTTCTTCATGATGTGTCGCTTCTCTTGTTCGTGGTTCCCGCCCGGGAAGGGGCATCAGGAGGGGCCGACGACGAGCTCCGCGACGAGGATGGCCCTAGATCGAGGACTCGTCGCGGCAGCTAAGAAGAAGCAGACCACCGAAGCGCATTCTGCGATCCTACCAGCCTCGCGTGAGCCCGCTCACTCCCCGCCCTTCGTCGGTGCGCGAGCTGTGTCGGCGCCGGCGTGACGGTAAATGGTGAGGAGCTCACGACAGGAGGGCGACCTTGCCGCCGGGGTGGCCGGTCATGACGAAGCGCACGGCTTCTACCGCCTCGGCGAGCGGGTACGTCCGGGCGATCGGCACCTCGAGAGCCCCGGATGCCGCGAGCTCCAGCACCCGCGCCCGGGCGATGTCGCGGAACCGGGCGCTCTCGGGCCGCGAGCCGGCGATCCAGAGGAAGCCGTCCTTCTTCGCGCGCTCGGGGGCGACGATCGTGACGGTGCGGTCGCGTTCGGGCACGAGTGCGAGGGAGACGTCGATGGCCTCGTCCGTGCCGACGGCATCCCACGCCGCCGCGAGGGGTGCGCCGTCGGCCGCCTCCTCGACGCGCTCGCGCAGCCCGTCGCCGTACGCCACCGGGATACCGCCGTAGCGACGGACGCGATCGGCCGACTCCGTGGCATCCGGGCCCACCGTCCCGATGACGTGGACGCCGAGCTCGCGCGCCTGCTGGAGCAGACTTACGCCCACCGCGCCCGAGGCCGCGTGCAAAAGGACGGTGTCGCCCTCGGTGACGCGGGTGACCTGGATCATCTCCGCGGCCGTGGTGCCCGCGAGCAAGAGGTTCGCGGCCTCGGGGTGGGAGAGGTTCTCCGGCTTGGCGAAGACGTCGTGCGCGGGAACCGTGATCTCGGTCGCGTAGGCCCCCTGGACGCGGAACGCCACCACCTCGTCGCCGACCGCGAGCGGGCCCGAGCCGCCGACGGCATCCGGGCCGACAGCCATGACCGCGCCGGACAGCTCGTAACCGATCGGCACGGGGAACGTCGCGCCGGGGCGCGCCGTGGCGACGTGCTTCGCGTCGGCGGGATTGACCCCCGCCGCCCGTACCCGGATCGTCACCTCGCCCGGACCGGGCGGGGCGAGGTCGACGTCGCCGAACGTCCAGTCGTCAATCGGGCCCGGGGCCGGAGCGGTCCACCTCTTCGCCATCGCTACGCCTTCCTCGTGCGGGTGCGGATCAGAAGCCGAGTCGTCCGAGCTGCTTGGCGTCGCGCTGCCATTCTTTCGCGACGCGCACGTGCAGCGACAGGTAGACGCGGCCGCCGACGAGGGGCTCGATCCCCGCGCGGGCGCGGGCCCCCACATCGGCCAGTCGAGATCCCTTCCGGCCGATGATGATGGCCTTCTGGCTGTCGCGCTCGACGACGATGTTGGCCCAGACGTCGGTGAGGTCGCTGTCCTCACGGGGGGCGACGTCGTCGACGGTCACGGCGATGGAGTGCGGCAGCTCGTCGCGCACGCCGTCGAGGGCCGCCTCGCGGATGATCTCGGCGATGCGGTCCTCGAGCGACTCGTCGGTCGTGATGTCGTCGCCATACAGGGCGGGGCCCTCGGGCATGAGGGCGAGCAGCTCGTCGCTGAGCACGTCGAGCTGATCGTTCGTCACCGCCGACAGCGGGATGACGGCAGCCCAGTCCTCGCGCAGCGCGTCGACTTCGACGAGACGCTCGGTGATCTGCTCCCGCGTGGCGGCGTCGGTCTTGGTGACCAGCGCGACCTTCTTCGCGCGCGGGTAACCCGACAGTGATTCCGCGATGCGCCGGTCGCCGGGGCCGACCTTCTCGGTGGCCGGTGCGCAGAAGGCGATGACGTCGACGTCGCCGAGCACCTGCTCGACGAGGTCGTTCAGCCGCTGGCCGAGCAGCGTCCGGGGACGGTGGATGCCGGGGGTGTCGACGACCACGAGCTGGCCGCCCGGACGGTTCACGATCCCGCGGATTGCGCGCCGTGTGGTCTGCGGCTTGTCGCTGGTGATGGCGACCTTCTCGCCGACGAGGGCGTTGGTCAGCGTCGACTTGCCGACGTTGGGTCGCCCCACGAAGGTCACGAAGCCGGATCGGGTGTCGCTCATCTGTCGTTCCTCTCGCGCGCGGGTGCGTCCGCGTCGGTGTCATCGTCTCCGGGATCGGCTCGCTCGACGAAGACCGTCGCGATGCCGCGGTTGCGGCCCCGGGAAGCTCCTCCGGTCATCACGAGGCCGGAATGCTCGGCCGTCGCTCCCGGCTGCGGGATGCGGCCCAGGGCCTTGCCGAGCAGGCCGCCGATCGAGTCGACGTCCTCGTCGTCGAGGTCGAGACCGAAGAGGTCGCCGACCTCGTCGAGGCCGAGGCGGGCGCTCACGCGGTAGCGGCCGTCGTCGAGGGCGACGACCTCGGTGGAGGGGGCGTCGTACTCGTCGGAGATCTCGCCCACCAACTCCTCGATGAGGTCTTCCAGGGTCACGAGGCCCGAGACGCCACCGTATTCGTCGACCGCGAGGCACACGTGCACGGCGTCGCTGCGCATCTGCTGCAGCAGGGTCTCGGCCTTCATCGACTCGGGGACGAACACCGCCGGGCGGGCGATGCGCCGGATGGGGGCGTCGCGCCATCCGGCCTCGTCGCGGAAGCCGTACTGGACGAGGTCTTTCAGGTACAGCATCCCGACGATGTCATCGGCCTCGTCGTCGGCGAGGGGCATGCGCGACACGCCTTTTTCGAGGAACAGCGCGAGGGCCTCGCGAGAGGTGGCCGCGGCATCCACGGTCACCATGTCGGTGCGCGGGACCATCACCTCCCGCACGTACCGGTCCGTGAAATCGAAGACCGAATGGATCAGCTCGCGATCGTCCTGCTCGATGAGCTCGTTCTCGGCGGCCTCGTCGATGATGCTGAGCAGTTGTTCTTCGGAGGCGAACGACGTCGACTGTGACAGACCTGGTGTCACGCGGTTGCCGACCGACACCAGCCCATGGGCGAGAGGGCCGAGCAGGATGCGCATCCCGCGGATCAGGGGCGCCCCGCCGCGGAGAAGTCCGCGCGCGTGCTGGCGGCCGACCGAACGGGGGCTCGCCCCCACCGCGATGAAGGAGATCCCCGTCATCAGCACGGCGGCCGCGGCCAGCGCGAGCCAGATGTTGTCGAACAGCAGCACGAACGCGGCGGTGACCAGCACGGCCGCGGTCGTCTCGGCGAGCACGCGGATGAAGCCGACGGCGGTGATGTGGGCATTCGGGTCGTCGGCGATGCGTTGCAGGGCACGCGCGTTGCGACCGGAGGAGCCCAGCTCGAGCAGGTCGGCGCGTGAGGTCACGCCCAGCGCCGCCTCGGACGCCGCCATGAGTCCGCCGAAGGCGACGAGCAGGACGGCGGCGACGAGGAGGAGGGCTTCGGTCATGCGCGGCGGCGGCGCTCGACGGCCTGGAAACCGGTGATGAGCTCGCGCTGCAGGCCGAACATCTCGCGCTCCTCGTCGGGCTCGGCGTGGTCGAAGCCGAGCAGGTGCAGGAGGCCGTGGGTGGTGAGGAGGATCAGCTCGTCCTGGGTGGAGTGCTTGGCGGTCACGGCCTGCGCCTCGGCGACCGAGGGGCAGAGCACGATGTCGCCGAGGAGCCCCGCCGGGGTGGGTGCATCCTCGGAACCGGGGCGCAGCTCGTCCATCGGGAAGCTCAGGACGTCGGTGGGGCCGGGCTCGTCCATCCACTGCACATGCAGCGATTCCATCGCGCCCTCGTCGACGAGCACGATCGCCACGTCGGCGTCGGCGCTGACGTGCAGCTCCGCGAGGTTGTACTCCATCAGACGCAGCAGGACCTGCTCGTCGATCTCGTAGCCGGATTCGTTGTTGATCTCGATCGTCATGAGCGGTTTCGTCTCGGGAGGTGATCGCGGGGACCCGCGGCACGGGGGCCGCGTCGCTCCGCACGGTTGGCGAACTCGGAGGCCTCGTCACGTTCGCGCCGCGCGACGAGACGCTTCTCGTCGTACTCGCTGTACGCGTCGACGATACGGCCGACGAGGGTGTGGCGCACGACGTCGTCACTGGTCAGGTACGCGAAGTGGATGTCGTCGATGTCGCTGAGCACCCGCGTCACCAGGCGCAGCCCGGAGGCCCCCTGGGGGAGGTCGATCTGCGTGATATCGCCGGTGACCACCATGCGCGTGCCGAAACCGAGACGCGTCAGGAACATCTTCATCTGCTCGGGCGTGGTGTTCTGCGCCTCGTCGAGCACGACGAAGGAGTCGTTCAGGGTGCGACCGCGCATGTATGCCAGGGGCGCGACCTCGATGGTCCCCGTCGCCATGAGCTTGGGGACGATGTCGGGGTCCATCATCTCGTTGAGGGCGTCGTACAGCGGGCGTAGGTAGGGGTCGATCTTGTCCGTCAGCGTGCCGGGGAGGAAGCCGAGCCGCTCGCCCGCCTCGACGGCGGGACGGGTGAGGATGATGCGGCTGACTTCTTTGCGCTGCAGGGCTTGAACGGCCTTGGCCATGGCGAGGTAGGTCTTGCCGGTACCGGCGGGACCGATGCCGAAGACGATCGTGTTCTCTTCGATGGCGTCGACGTACGCCTTCTGCCCGGCGGTCTTGGGGCGGATGACCTTGCCCCGCGAGGACAGGATCGCCTCGCCCATGACCTCGGACGGACGCGGTCCGCCGTCGGCGCGCAGCATGCGGTTCGAGCTCGAGACGTCGGACGGGTCGAGGCCCTGCCCCGAGCGGGTCATGGCGAGCAGCTCGTCGACGAGCCCGCGCGCGGCGCGTACCGCACCGGCCTCCCCGGAGAGGGTGACCTCGTTGCCGCGGACGTGCACGTCGACGTCGGGGTGCTCCTTCTCTACGACGCGCAGAAGACGATCCTGCGGGCCAAGCAGCTGCACCATGGCGACACCGTCGACCTCGATGCGGTCGACGACGTGTTCTTCGGGGGAATCAGCCACCCAGGCTCTTTTCGTTCAGGCCACCCGCGAGGACGTGGGCGTGCACATGGAAGACGGTCTGACCGGCACCTTCGCCGGTGTTGAAGACGAGGCGGAAATCGCCGTCTGCGTGCTCCGCGGCCACGGCGTTGGCGAGACCGATCACCTCGGTGAGGAGCTCGGGGTCACCGGCGGCCAGCTCGACGACATTGCGATACTCGCTCGTCTTGGGGATGACGAGGAGGTGCACCGGCGCTTGCGGGGCGATGTCGCGGATGGCGAAGACGTTCTCGGTCTCGGCCACGATCTCGGCCGGGATCTCCCCCTCGAGGATGCGCGTGAAGATCGACGGTTCGCTCATGGCATCCAGTCTAGTGACGGCCTCCGACACCGGGCCCGGGCCGTCGCGCCGGACGGTCGCGCCGGGCGGTCGCGCCGGGGCGGGGCGCCGCCCGTTCGGGGCGCGATCATCCGCGCGGGGCGGGAATTTCGCGCCCCGACCGCAGAGACGCGCCCCAAACCCGTCGAATGAGACCGCCGTCACCAGCGGCCGTGTGCGGCGGACAGCACCGAGAGCGCGGCGGCGCCGGCCGTGGAGGTGCGCAGGACCGTGTCCCCGAGGCGAACGGGCAGGGCCCCCGCCTCGGTCAACGCCGCCAGTTCCTCGGGGGCGATCCCGCCCTCCGGGCCCACGACGAGCACGACCTCGCGTCCTTCCCCGGCCTCCGCCGCGACGGACGTGAGACGAGCGGATGCCGAGGGCTCGAGCACCAGCATGCGCGAGGTGGCCGCGCGGCGCACGAGGTCGGCCGTGCGGGCGACGCCTTCGACCTCGGGGATCCACGCGCGGTGCGCCTGCTTCGCTGCCTCTCGGACGATGGTGCGCCAGCGCGCGAGGCCCTTGTCGGCCTTGGCATCCCACCGCGAAACGCTGCGGGCCGCTTGCCAGGGGACGATGGCATCCACGCCCAGCTCGGTGGCCGCCTGCACGGCGAGCTCGTCGCGATCGCCCTTGGCGAGGGCCTGCACGAGCACGAAGCGCGGAGTCGGTGCCGCGACCTCGTCGCGAGCGGTGATCCGCACGTCGACCTGCTTCGGGGTCGCCGCGGTCACTGCCCCGGTGAGCCAGATGCCGTGCCCGTCACCGAGCGTCACGGCCTCATCGACCCGGACGCGACGCACCGCCGCGGCATGATGCGCCTCGGCGCCGGTCAGGGTCACCGTGTCGCCGGGCCGGGCGGATGCCGCGTCGTCGGTGACGAAGTGCAGGGCCACGATCAGTGCCGGAAGCGGTCGCGGAACTTCGAGAACATACCCTGCTGGTGCTCGGCCAGGCGCGGCTTGGGGGCCTTGGTGCGCTTGGCGAACTCCTCGATGAGGGCCCGTTCCTTGTGATCGAGACGCGTGGGCGTGACCACGTGGACGCCGACCTTCAGGTCGCCGCGCTGGGTGCCCCGCAGGGGCGTGATCCCGCGGTTCTTGATGGTCAGCACGTCGCCGGACTGTACGCCGGGGCGCAGGTCGAGGTCGACGGTGCCGTCGAGGGACTCGATCGTGGTCGTGGTGCCGAGGATGGCATCCGGCATCGAGACCTCGAGGGTCGCGAGCAGGTCGTCTCCCTCGCGGCTGAACGCGTCGTGTGCCTCCACGGTGACCTCGATGTAGAGATCGCCGTTGGGGCCGCCGGCGGGGCCGACCTCGCCCGATCCGGGCAGCTGCAGGCGCAGGCCCGACTCGACGCCGGCCGGGATGTCGACCGACACGGTGCGGCGCGCCCGCACGCGACCCTGGCCCTGGCAGGTGCCGCAGGGGTACGGGATGGTCGTGCCGTGCCCCTGGCAGACGTTGCAGGGCTGGCTGGTCACGACGTTGCCGAGCAGACTCCGGACCGTCCGCTGCACGTGACCCGAGCCGTGGCAGATGTCGCACGTGACCTCGCTGGTGCCCGGCTGCGTGCACGCTCCCTGACAGGTCTCGCACAGCACCGCGGTGTCGACCTCGAGGTCGCGGTGCACGCCGAAGACGACGTCGCCCAGCGTCAGGGTGACGCGCACGAGAGCGTCCTGACCGCGTTCGCGCCGCGAGCGGGGCCGCGGGCCGCGTCCGCCGCCGCCCTGCGCGCCGCCGAAGAAAGTCTCGAAGATGTCGCTGAAGCCGCCGAAACCGGCCGCTCCCCCGCCGCCGAACGGGTTCTGGTCGCCGCCCATGTCGTACCGGCGGCGCTGTTCGGGGTCGCTCAGCACGTCGTAGGCGTGGGTCACGAGCTTGAAGCGCTCGGATGCGTCGGCGCCCGGGTTGACGTCGGGGTGCAGCTGGCGGGCGAGACGCCGGTAGGCCTTCTTGATGTCTTCCGGGCTGGCGTCGCGTTCGACGCCCAGGACCTCGTAGTGGTCAGCCACAATCGCCTTCCTGCCCGCGGTGCGCGGGTTCGTTCTCGGGTAAGGGTGCTGGTCGATGACGGGCGTGCTGTCAGCGCGCGCTGTCGTCGTCCTCGAGCATCCGGGTCAGATAGTGCGCGACGGCGCGGACCGCCGCGAGGTTGGAGGAGTAGTCCATGCGCGTCGGTCCGAGCAGACCCACGCGGGCGCCGCCGGTGGATCCGTCGTAGCGACTGGCGAGCACGGATGCCTCGACGAGACCGAACGGCTCGTTCTCGCGGCCGATGCTGGCCGACAGGCCCTTCTCGTCCGCGACCATCTCGCTCATCAGGCGGAGCAGGGTGACCTGCTCCTCGATCGCCTCCAGCAGCGGGTAGATGCTGCCGCGGAAGTCGGACTCGCGCTTGGCGAGGGTGGCGGCGCCGGCCATGACGAGCCGGTCCTGCCGGAACTCCTCGAGCTCCTCCCCGACCACACGCAGGATGCCATCGGCCACCGCGTCGAGCGCGACGCCCGGTCGGGGCCCGTCGGCGACGGTCACGGCGACCTGCTGCACGCAATCGGCGACGCTGCGCCCGACCAGAGCGGCGCCGACGCGGGCGCGCAGCTGCACGATGTCGGCATCCGTCGGCTCGGCCTGCACGAGGGCGATGCGCTGCGAGACGCGGCCGGTATCGGTGACGAGGATGACGAGAACGCGGGGGCCGCCGAGGGCGACGAGTTCGACGTGTGTGACGTTGGCACGCGCGAAGGATGGGTACTGCACGATCGCGACCTGGCCCGTGAGCTGGGTCAACGCGCGGACGGTGCGGGCCAGGAGATCGTCGAGATCTCCCGACTGATCGAGGAACGATGTGATCGCGCTGCGCTGCGCCGTGGAGAGCGGACGCAGCTCGGCGAGGTGGTCGACGAAGACCCGGTAGCCCTTGTCGGTGGGCACGCGGCCCGAGGAGGTGTGCGGGGCGACGATGAGCTCTTCGTCCTCGAGCAGGGCCATGTCGTTGCGAATGGTCGCGGCTGACACCCCGAAGGCGTGACGGTCGACGATCGCCTTGCTCCCGACCGGCTCACGCGTGTCGACGTAGTCCTGGACGATCGCGCGGAGCACCTGGAGTCCACGTTCCGAGACCATGTGAGCCGCTCCTTTCGCCTGGCACTCCGGATACCTGAGTGCCAATTCTACGGGATCGCCGGGCCCGGCTGCCGGGGGCGCGCGGATGCGGTCGGCCGTGCCGCTCCGCGAGCGGGCGCCGGCTCTCAGACGGTGAGCGCCCGCACCACGGCATCCGCAAGCAGACGGCCGCGGCGCGTCAGCACGATGCGCCCGCGCACGGCGTCGGCACCCTCGACGAGGCCATCGGCGATGAGGGATGCCACGGCCTTGCGCCCCGCGCCGTGCAGCTCCGACACCGCCAGGCCCTCGCGGATGCGGCTGCGCAGCAGGACGGACTCGAGCCGTCGCGCGGTCTCGTCCGGACGCTCCCGCGCCGCGGCCGGCGACTCCGCGGCGGCGAGACGCTGCGCGTAGGCGGCGGGGTGCTTCACATTCCACCAGCGCAGCCCTGCGACGTGGCTGTGTGCACCCGGGCCAAAGCCCCACCAGTCGGTACCGCGCCAGTACGCGAGGTTGTGACGCGATCGGTGCGCGGTGCCCCGCGACCAGTTCGACACCTCGTACCAGTCGTACCCGGCGGCGGTGAGCAGGTCGTCCGCGAGCTCGTACATGTCGGCCTGCAGGTCGTCGTCGGGCAGCGCGACGACGCCCGAGCGGATCTGTCGAGCCAGCTTCGTGCCGTCTTCGACGATGAGCGCGTAGGCCGAGATGTGGTCGGGTGCGAGCGCGACCGCGGCCTCGAGCGAGGCGCGCCAGTCGTCGAGGGACTCCCCCGGTGCGCCGTAGATGAGGTCGAGCGACACGTCGAGCCCGGCGTGTCGCGCGGCCGCGACGGCGGTCGCGACGTTGGCGGGGTCGTGCGTCCGGTCGAGGACGGCGAGCACGTGCGGGCGCGCCGACTGCATCCCGATCGACACCCGGGTGACGCCCGCGTCGGCGAGGGTCTGCATGACCCGGTCGTCGACGGTGTCGGGGTTGGCCTCGACCGTCACTTCCGCGCCCTCGGCGATGCCAAACTCCGCGCGCACCGCGTCGAGCATGCGCGCGAGATCGCCCGGCGGCAGCAGGGTCGGCGTGCCTCCCCCGAAGAAGACGGTGGATGCCATGCGGCGGCCGCCCGCGGCATCCATCACCGTGCCCGCCAGACGGATTTCGGCGGCGAGCGTGTCGGCGAAGTCGTCCTGGCGCGCGCCGCGCAGCTCGCTCGCGGTGTAGGTGTTGAAGTCGCAGTAGCCGCACCGCACGCGGCAGAACGGAACGTGCAGGTAGACGCCGAAATCGGTCGCCGGATCGACGACGAGATCGTCCGGCAGGTGGCCGTCGGCCGGGGCGGGCTCTCCGAGGGGAAGGGGACCGCCCATCAGGACGTGTAGAGCGGGGAGACCGCACGCAGGTAGCGCGCGAACAGCGCCTTGCGACGGCGGCGCACGAGACTGGTGAACAGCTTGTACGACGGGGCCGTGGGGCGATCGAACGCCCGCACGACGAACCACACCTCGTCGTTGTCGCGCCACTCGAGCGCGAACAGCTCTTCCCCGCTGACGATCGAGTGGCCGACCGTGCCGAGGATGAACCCCACGCGCCGCGGCTCTTCGAACACCGAGATGACCCGCAGCTCGGCGTCGGCGCGGTGGCCGTCGACCTTGCCGTGCAGGCGCACGCCGGTGCCGGGGCTGACGAAGGGGGTGCCGTCCGCGGCGAAGCGCTGCTCGGCCTCGAGGCTGCTCGGGGCGACGGGTGCTCCGTCGGCGTCGAAGCCGACTCCGGAGTATCCACCACCGGTGGCCGGACGCACGTCGGAGATGCTGAGGTCGCCCGAGCGAAGCGGCGCCCACGACAGCAGCAGCTCGCTCGCCGCCGCGAAGCGCTCTTCGCCGCTACCGATCCGCCAGGCGTCCTCGGCGGGGATCGAGTGCTCCGGCGGGTACTGCATGAGGTCGTGGGCCTGGGTGGCGCCGACCGCCGCGTAGTCGACCGTGTCGTCGGTGAAGTTCTGCCGGCGCATGGGTCTCTCCCTACTTCTTCGTCTCGACGTCTCCGGACAGGGCGGCGATGAACGCCTCCTGGGGGACCTCGACGCGACCCACCATCTTCATGCGCTTCTTGCCCTCTTTCTGCTTCTCGAGGAGCTTGCGCTTGCGGGTGATGTCACCGCCGTAGCACTTGGCGAGCACGTCCTTGCGAATGGCGCGGATGTTCTCGCGCGCGATGATCCGCGCGCCGATCGCGGCCTGGATGGGCACCTCGAACTGCTGGCGCGGGATGAGCTTGCGCAGCCGCTCGGTCATCATGGTGCCGTAGCTGTAGGCCTTCTCACGGTGCACGATCGAGCTGAACGCGTCGACCTTGTCGCCCTGCAGGAGGATGTCGACCTTGACGAGGTCGGCGGTCTGCGATCCGGCCGGTTCGTAGTCGAGGCTCGCGTAGCCCTGCGTGCGCGATTTCAGGTGGTCGAAGAAGTCGAACACGATCTCGCCGAGCGGCATGTTGTACCGCAGCTCGACGCGGTCTTCGCTCAAGTAGTCCATGCCGAGCAGCGTGCCGCGGCGGGACTGGCAGAGCTCCATGACGGTGCCCACGTAGTCCTTCGGCAGCAGGATGCCGACCTTGACGATCGGCTCCGACACCTCGGCGACGCGGCCGTCGGGGTACTCGCTGGGGTTGGTGACCGAGACGGTGTCGCCCGTGTCGGTGGTGACCTCGTACGTGACCGAGGGCGCCGTGGTGATGAGGTCGAGGCCGAACTCGCGCGAGAGGCGCTCGGTGATGATCTCGAGGTGCAGCAGGCCCAGGAACCCGGCGCGGAAACCGAAGCCGAGGGCGACCGAGGTCTCGGGCTCGTACTGCAGCGAGGCGTCGGAGAGCTTGAGCTTGTCGAGTGCCTCGCGCAGCTCCGCGTAGTCGCTGCCGTCGATCGGGTAGATGCCCGAGAAGACCATGGGCTTCGGGTCGGTGTACCCGGCGAGGGCCTCGGTGGCGGGCTTGCGCTGGTTGGTGATCGTGTCGCCGACCTTCGACTGGCGCACGTCCTTCACGCCGGTGATGAGGTAGCCGACCTCGCCGACGCCGAGACCCTTGGTGGGCACCGGCTCGGGGCTGGAGACGCCGATCTCGAGGAGTTCGTGGGTCGCCGTCGTCGACATCATCTGAATGCGCTCGCGCGGCTGCAGCGAGCCGTCGACCATCCGGACGTACGTGACCACGCCCCGGTAGGCGTCGTAGACCGAGTCGAAGATCATCGCGCGCGCCGGGGCGTCGGCCTTGCCCACCGGGGCGGGGATCTGCTCGACGATGCGATCGAGCAGCGCCTCGACGCCCATGCCCGTCTTGCCGCTGACGCGCAGGACGTCTTCCGGGTCGCCGCCGATGAGGCCGGCGAGCTCGGCCGCGTACTTCTCGGGGTCGGCGGCGGGCAGATCGATCTTGTTCAGCACCGGGATGATCTGCAGATCGTTCTCGAGCGCGAGGTAGAGGTTGGCGAGGGTCTGCGCCTCGATGCCTTGAGCTGCGTCGACGAGGAGGATCGCGCCCTCGCACGCGGCGAGCGAGCGGCTGACCTCGTACGTGAAGTCGACGTGGCCGGGCGTGTCGATCATGTTGAGCGCGAACGTGCCGTCGGCGGTGGCCCACGGCATCCGGACCGCTTGCGACTTGATCGTGATGCCGCGCTCGCGCTCGATGTCCATGCGGTCGAGGTACTGCGCGCGCATGTCGCGGTCGGCGACGACGCCGGTGATCTGCAGCATGCGGTCGGCCAACGTCGACTTGCCGTGGTCGATGTGAGCGATGATGCAGAAGTTGCGGATCTGCTCCGGCGGAGTGGCAGACGGCTCGAGGGGCTTCAGGGCG